>Ga0272443_10001180_pt1 | contig 40411 bp, 38 predicted proteins | sample SSMAcet12_FD_193581 | JGI IMG/M metagenome (GOLD analysis project Ga0272443, IMG submission 193581) | Marine sediment archaeal communities from Little Sippewissett salt marsh, Falmouth, MA, United States - SSM-Acet-12 | ecosystem: Environmental > Aquatic > Marine > Wetlands > Sediment ...
CAACTGTCGATAGCCGTCATCACTATTGGATCGGGAATAGCGCCGCATTCTACTGTCGTATCCGGTGGGCAACCGTCGGTAAACCATGGCGGGGCGGTATCCAATACCGTGATAGTCTGAACACATTTGGCGCTGTTGCCCGCATTGTCGGTCGCCGTCCAGGTTCGCGTGATAATATTGTCTTGATGAACATCACTGTAAGATACGATTGTACTGTCATTACAATTATCGGTAACGGTCGGATATCCGGTATATTCCGGGTCGATTGATGATCCGCAATCAACGACCAGATTATCGGCACAAACGATAACCGGCGGGGTTGTATCTAAAATAACGAGCGTCTGCATGCATTGGGCGCTGTTGCCCGCATTGTCGGTGGCCGTCCAGAACCGCCTGATAAGATTGTTTTGATGGAGATCACTGTATGATACGATTGTACTGTCATTACAATTATCGGTAACTGTCGGATATCCGGTATATTCCGGGTCGATTGATGATCCGCAATCAACGATTAGATTATTGGCACAGACGATAACCGGCGGGGTGTTATCCAGGACCGTGATGGTTTGAGCACATTGGGCGCTGTTACCCGCATTGTCGGTGGCGGTCCAGGTTCGCGTGATAATATTGTTTTGATGAACATCACTGTAAGATATTATTGTACTGTCATTACAATTATCGGTGACTATCGGATATCCGGTATATTCCGGGTCGATTGATGATCCGCAATCAACGATTAGATTATCGGCACAAACGATAACCGGCGGGGTGTTATCCAGAACCGTGATGGTTTGAGCACATTGGGCGCTGTTACCCGCATTGTCGGTGGCCGTCCAGGTCCGCAAAATGACATTATTTTGATGAGCATCACTGTAAGCTATTATTGTACTATCATTGCAATTATCGGTGACTGTCGGATATCCGGTATATTCCGGGTCGATTGATGATCCGCAATCAACGATTAGATTATCGGCACAAACGATAACCGGCGGGGTGTTATCCAGAACCGTGATGGTTTGAGCACATTGGGCGCTGTTACCCGCATTGTCGGTGGCCGTCCAGGTTCGCGTAATGATATTACCGTTGATAACTTCATCATAAACAACATTTACATCTGTATCATAATTATCGACAGCCGTCATCACCGGCGGGTCCGGGATAGCGCCGCATTCTACAGTCGTATCCGTTGGACAGACTTCGACAAATTCGGGTGGGATTGTATCCGTGCCTGATGATAGTACTATCTCTATCTGTATCGAGTCCGATGTTGACAGAAATCCCTGATTATTACCGTAAAAAACAGACGTATGTAAAGGAAGGATATATTCACCGGAACTATCACAAATTAATTTCAATTCAAATTCGATTGAATCTCCCGGATTCAAAACATTATTGACAGAACCGCCATCGGGATCATCTATTACCCATGTATAGTTATCATACAATGGTCTGATCAGATCTCTCAGCGGCCCATAGCGTTTAAATACAATATCCGAGCCGTTAATTTTTATTGTCTCCTCGGCGGGATTAAATTGTGGTGGGAGATTCTCCGAAAAATACAAACCTGAAATGCCAAAGGCATCGTTATTCTTAACTGTCCTGATAATTACTAACGTATCGCCGACTTCAATCGTGTTTGAATTTACCGAATACTGACTGCTCAGATTATATCCCGATGGATATAATGATTCACCGGCGGCGGCCTGAAATATAAGCAGCAAAACAGTTGAAACTATAATAATTGAATTTGAAATTCTCATAGCTGTCTAATAATATAATTGCAAGTACGGTTCCTTATGATGTTCAGTAGATCAAAATTAACCTGCCTCATATTATTCTACGACGTTATTTGCGACAATTTGTAATAAATCTTCAGCTTTCCTCAATATCTGAAGGGCATAAAATCCATGGGGATATAGTTATATACCCTGGTACCCATTCGGGGTGGGTGCCATAATAACGATATGTACACCAATGAGTTATGAAGCTTTGGGTCCCGCGTGGCCCGGCTCGCGTGGCCCGGAGCTCCGCTCCGGGTTTCTGACAAAGCAACGAAAAGCATTCAATAGATACTCCCCCACATCACAAATCACCCACCCCCATCCCTCCAAACACCCGCCTACTGTCACAATCTGTCACCGCTTTTCCGGCAATATCACGCCATACCCCGAAATATGCCAATATCGCCACTTTCGATTTTGTAGTGGTTTTGTGGTAAATGCGGGTTAGTCACCCCCCTTTTTTCAAACCCATATTCTCCTAACCCGTTGATAATCAACAAAACCGTTTTTTCGATATTGTAGTGGTTTGATGGTAAATACGGACTGAGCGGGATATATGAAGGGAGCACTGTTTTTATGAATAGATATCTTTCTGATATGCGAATCATTGTAGCGGCGGGTTTTTCGAAGATCCTGACGAAGGAAGGAAAACCCGCCGGGTGTCGGGTGTCCTTCCTTCGTCAGGATCTCCGACGGCGCCCCGTCACCACATTAAACACGCTACACGTCATTGCGAGGAACTCATGCACGCCGACGGCGCGCATGAGTGACGTGGCAATCTCGTTGCTTTTTTCTCCAGGACCGCCTTGTCGCAAACAGCAACATTTTATGTTGTGTCGGGTCCTGATCCCGCAAAGGCGGGATTGTGACCTGACACTTCTTTTTAATGATTGTGGACCCGAATCAAAACTGACAATAAATACACTATCCATTTCAAAATTCCACCCCCAAAACCACCCTTATCACCTGCTAAAACATGGACAAAAATATCGACGAATATTTACCCCTGTAACATCAGACCCAACAAAAATTTACACGACCACCCCCATAACTCGTTGCGCCGCATATATATCGAAATGTTCTGTAATTGCCACAACAACAACAGCTTACAAGCGTTTTTTAAAAAAAGTTGTGGGAGAAATTACCCAAAAATGACCGATTATTTGGCAAAAAAGCCCCCTTGTCGTAGTAGGGACAGCGTATTGCGCTGTCCTCCATACAGGCAACATAGTTGCTTTTTCGAACAAGGACCCTTCGTTGCACTCAGGATTTTCAACAGAACATCGTTCTGTCCCTGCGCCCATATCGTTGCCTTGTTGGTGTATATCAGCATGGGTGGCAGCCTCAAACATGGAGCAGGCCATGCATGCGCCATGTTTGGGGATGTCGGAACTATTTGTAATACATGTCGGATTTCGGAATGAATGAGACGAAAAAAGTGGAAAAGGATAAGGCGCTGTTGCGCCCTATTTGACGTGGCCGGTGGGGTCGGTGATGACACCCTTGACCGCCGTGATCGCCGCCGCCGCCGGCGATGCCAGATATATTTCCGAATCGGGCGAACCCATCTGCCCGCGATGGTTGCGGCTGGTCGTGGCCAGGCACCTCTCCCCTTCCGCCAGCGCCCCCTTACCGCCGCTCATGCAGGCGCCGCATCCGGGATTGAGAACCATCGCGCCCGCCTCGATAAACACCCGGATCAAACCCTTCTTGAGCGCCTCGAGATAAATCGAGCGCGAACCGGGATAGACCAGAAGCCGCACATCGGGATGCACCGTCTTGTCCTTGAGAATGTCGGCGGCCACCCGCAAATCGTCGAAACGCCCGTTGGTGCACGACCCGATCACCACCTGGTTGACCGGGATGCCGGCGATACCGGCGATATCCTCGACATTATCCACCCCGCCCGGCATCGAAATCTGCGGCGTAACATGGTCGATATTGAATTCATAGGTGGCGTCGTAATCGGCGTTCTTGTCGGCGATAGCCGGCCGGTAGGGCATTTTCGACCGCCCCGAGAGATACCTTCGGGTGATCGAATCGAACGAGCACATGGCCGTCTTGGCCCCCAGTTCGGCGGCCAGGCTGGTCATCGTGAAGCGCTCCGAGATCGACATCTGCGATATGGTCGTGCCGTAAAACTCGACCGCCTTGTACGAGGCGATACTCGACGACAGCTTCCTGATAACGAACAAAATAATATCGCGGGCATAGACCCCTTTGGGCATTTTGCCGTTGATGATAATCTTGACGGTCGGCGGGACCTTCAGCCATACTTTCCCGCGCGCCCATACCGCGGCCATCTCCTCGGGTGTGATCCCGACCGCGAAAGCATCGATACAACCGTAGGAGGTCGTCCGCGCATCGGTGCCCATAGCCAGTTGTCCCGGAAGGATGTGGCCCTTCTCGACGACGATCTGGTGACAGACGCCCTCGGAGATATCGTAAAAATACTTGATGTTCTGTCGCTTGACGAAATCCCGGATATTCCTGTGCGCCTCGGCCACGGCGCGCGATTCGGCCGGGGAGCTGTGATCGAGCGCGATAACGACCCGGTTGGGATTCCAGATGTAGTTCAATCCCAGCTCCTGGAACTTATCGATAACCTCACCGGCGTTGTCGTGCGACATGGCCAGATCGGGTTCGACCTCGATCGTCTCACCCTCCTCGACCTTGTCCAGACCGGCCCGTTCGGCGAATATTTTCTGGACGATCGTCTGGTGCCCGTAATTGAGCCGTTTGCCGGTTTTCTTGCTCGGTCCGCCGAGATCGAGCTCGAGCTGTTCGAGCTTCAGAAAAGCCGGTTTATCCTTGAGACTGTATTTGCGCCGCCAGTTATAGAAAGCGGCCCGCGATATACCGAGTTCCAGACCGCAACGGTGATCATCGCCGTAGCGTTCCCAGAGATCCTTTATTTCCTGCTTGGAGAATTTCGGAAACGAATGTTTGGGTATATTTTTCTTGCGGCGCCAGTATGCCACCAGCTGCGGCGTGACATTACCGAGCCGCTCGGCAATTTTCTCGTCGGTTTTATATAATTTCTGGAGCTGAATCAGCTCCGCTTTGGTCGGGATTTTGCGCCGTGGCATATATCGTCAAATCCTTTTTTCATCTTGTTGTAAATCATATCCAGAGGAAACGAAACAACTTCGGTATCGCCAATAACCGGCATAAAATTGGTGTCTTCATTCCAGCGCGGGACGATGTGCATGTGTATGTGCTCCGGCACACCGGCTCCCGAACCCCGGCCCATATTCATACCGATATTGAATGAGTCCGGATTGAAGACATTTTTAGTGACATCGACAGTCAGGCGGATGACATCGAAAAACTCGGCCGCTTCGCGATCGGTCAGATCGCTCAGGCTGCACAGGTGCCGTCTCGGCACGACCATGCTGTGCCCGGAATTGTAGGGAAACTTATTGAGGATGACAATTACCTTTTTCCCCCGATAAACAATAAGGTTCTTTGAATCCGATCGTTTCTTTATGCGATTACAAAAGATGCATCCCTTTTCTTTTTCGCCCAAAATATATTCCGCCCGCCACGGCGCCCAGATTAGTTTCTTACTCATAGACTCGTAATATAAATAATTTCCGCAGGATTTCAATCGGTTTCTCAATATACCGTTTATCCGATGCAAAAGAAAGCCGTTTCGGGGATAAAAAAACGGCTCCCAGCAACCGGGGAGCCGATATTTAGCAGAAAAACCTAATTATTTTTCTTTTTCTTTTTTCTTTTTCTTCTTTGGTTTTTTCTTTTCTTTCTTCTGAGGAACTTTGCCCGCCATAAGATTCACCTCCTGTCGTATAATTAATTATACATTAGTATCGGCTAATGAATCAACAAAAATTTTTGATTTAACAGAAAATAATCAGGCGTTGGCGCTTAACTTTTTAATATCAATATCATACTGCTTTATTTTCAGGCGAAGCGTCGATTCCGGAATATTCAGGGTGGTTGCGGCATGTTTCTTGACACCGCGCTGCTCGCGAAGGGCCTTTATAATGAACTTTTTCTCATATTCGGCCAGATAATCATACAGCGAAAATTCCTTGCTGAAATTGATATTGGTATCGAGATTGAGTTCGCCCGATTCCGAGATACCGGCCTGTTCGAGAATTTTGCTCGAAAGGAGATCGACATTGACCAGTCCTTTTTCGCCGGCCAGCAAAGCCAGCTTTTTGATCTCATTTTCCAGCTCACGGACATTGCCCGGCCAGTCGAACGCCACCAGTCTCCGGAGCGCCTCCGGGGCGAATTTTACACGGTCATTGGCGAAATGCCCGATTAGCAGCGGGATATCCTCGCGCCTGTCGCGCAACGGCGGGATAGTGAAACAAAGGGCAGTCAGGCGATAATACAAATCCTGGCGGAACCGGCCGCCTTCCATCTCCACTTTCAAATCCTTGTTGGTGGCCGAAATAATCCGCACATCCACCTTCATCGGTTTGGTGTCGCCGAGACGGACAATTTCTTTTTCTTCGAGAATTCGAAGCACTTTGGCCTGGATAGATAACGGCATATCGGCGATTTCATCGAGGAAAAACGTCCCGCCGTCGGCCTCTTCGAACAAACCGACCTTGTCGCGGTCGGCGCCGGTAAAAGCGCCCCGCTTATGTCCGAATAATTCGGATTCCAGCAGTGTCTCGGGCAGGGCGGCGCAATTAACCGAAATAAACCGCTTCTCTTTGCGGTTGGAATTATAATGAATGGTTTTGGCCAGCAGGTCCTTGCCGCTCCCGGTTTCGCCCTCGATGGCGATCGAGATATTGGAATTGACAACCTGCTGAACCCGCGCCAGCATTTCCAGCATATCCTTGTTCTGGGTTATAACATTGGGAAATGCGGTTTCTTCCATCAACTGCGCCTTGAGACGCTTATTGTCCTCTTCCAGAAGGAATTTATCGTATTCGGCCAGTTTCAGCGAAATCAAATCGGCGAAACCGACCGCGAAATTGAGTTCTTTCTGTCCGAACGGACTGAAATCACCGTTGGATGACAGACGGTCGAGATAAACATACCCGCAGATTTCCTTGCCCAGAAAGAGCGGGACGACGATCACACTGGAAACGACATTGCCGTTTTGGCCGTGAAGCAGATCATTGATAAACGGATCACGGCGGCTGTCGAGAATCAGCGTCGGCTGATCCTGATTGAACTCCTCACCCAGTAACTCATTGAACTGCTGGACGAATTTAAGTTTCTGGTGCTGTGAAAGATTCATGGTTGTCACCGCCTGCTGGGCATTGGAACCGGCGTTGTAAATAATCACCCGATGCGCCCTGGTTCTTGTACCCAGGATATCAATGATTTCCTGAATCTGCCCCGATTTGAGATTGGAATATTCGGAATCGCTGAAATAATTGCCGAATATCTTAAACTCGTTTTCGTGGGACATCGAGGCCTGCACCGCCTGTTTCGAAAGCTCGTTTTTGAAGGCGGTAATACTCCGGATCTTCGCCTTCTCGGAAATATTGGAGAATATTTTTTCGCTTTCGAGCAGGAACTTAAAACCGGCCGAAATCCGTGTCGTCTGGCAGCAGAACACCGCCTGCCGGAAACGAATCTCGCCCGACCAGTAGAACAATTTCAGTTTGTTGAAGAAGCGAAAGGCTTCTTCATAAATTTTGTCGATCCGCCCGATACTGATATTGCCGCATCGGGTATAGATATCGGCCGTGGTTAGAAGCGACCGGGCGATATCGTATGGATCGCCGACCTCGCGCAAAATCTCGAGGCCGTTCTGGACATAGTCGATGGCGGCATCATAATTTTCGCGCGCGGCGAAAACCTCGGCTATGATGATCCGGCTCAAACCTATTTCACTCTTTTCGCCGATTTTCGTGGCGATATCGAGCGCCTTCTGGGCCAGTTTCAGGGCATCGTCAAGATTGTCGAGCGACAGATCGACCTGCGCCAGACGACGGTTGATCTGTGACCCCAGGGCCGATTCCGGACCCAGTTCGCGGGCCATACCGAGCGCTCTGGTCAGAATCCGCCGGGCCTGGACAATGTCGCCCGTTTCCAGCGCCAGCTCCCCTTCATACTCATACATGATGGCTTCATCACGGGGAGCCCCGATTTCCTTGATAATCATCGAGGCCGACCGGAATTCCCTCGATGCATCGTTGAATTTTCGTTGTCTGGTGTAAAGAAAACCGAGCGAAAGGTGTTTTTCGCCGATCGAGCGCTTCAGGCCAAGCGTTTCGGCCAGTTTCAGCGATGTTCTCAGATGTTCCTCGGCCGATGTCCAGTCGCCATTAAGAATCTCGATTCTGGCAAGGTTACCAACCGCTTCCGTAAGGCGAATATTGTCGCCCTTGGAACATTCGATGGCCTCATTGATAGTCTCGATAGCTTTGGGGAAATCACATCGGATAAAAGCGAGCCTCGACAACCCGTTCAGGGCGCCGATCATACCGACCGAATCGTTGCACCGGCGTGAAAAGGCCAGCGCATCGAGAGCATAACGCTCGGACGCCTTCAAATCACCGACCGCATAATAATTGCGATACAAAGTCAGATACAGGCACCCGACCCAGAAATGAAGCGCCGACTCAGTCAGCAACTTGCTTGCTTCCAAAGCAACTTTGATAGAATCGATGTGTTTGCCGGAAAAATAAAGATCAGAGGCCTGCAGCGACTTCAGAATTCCTAACTCGAATCCCTCGGGCTCAAAACCCGAATCGATCAGGGCCCTTAGATTTTCTCCAGCAAGCTCAGGCTTTCTTTGGCGGTATAGCTTTTCAATTTCAAATAGCCTGCTATCAAAATCACTGTTTTGATGTGAGGTTAGGCTCATTGTTTTTTAACTACCCGGTTTTACTTGTGAACCCCACTGTTTGCATTTGCCCCAAAAGCTCCTGAAACTTCGGCATAGAATCCCGGTATATCATGATATACCAGCAAAAGCCGAACGGCAACCACAAATGTACCGTAGCCCGAAACCGAGCCACCGTCATTTTCGGGTTGAGCGATCTTGAAAGTGATCAGCTCTCCGGGGCTTGCCGTAGTATCGAAGTCGATGTTGTCGCCGCCGTCATCACGGCCGCCGTCGTCACCTTCCCAGGGATGGTCGCGAGTACCTTCCCAGGAGTTTACCACCGGAGCATTGAAGCAAACGACAACCAGGACAACAGCAAAGACTATTGCTAAAGTCTTGGCTACCCTCATGGCATTTGCCTCCTTAATTATTGCACTTCAATCTTTAAGAAATGGTCATCTCTTCGATTGAAACTTGCATATTAAATACGTTTACTTTGCTATTTGTTTAAAAGAACAACGCAACTTTTGCTTCACTCGTAAATTATTACTTCACAATCGATTTGTCAAGCAATAATTGCGACGGCGCAGTTATTGCGCCGCCATAATCGCCTATCGTATGAACTTCTTGGCCAGCCAAGACTTATGGACATAGACCGCCTTTTCCGGGCAAAGTTCATGACAGCACCAGCAATTGATACAAAGATCATAGTCGAAAGCGGGAGTTTTATCCCCATTGAGACGCAACGCCCCTGTCGGACATGAGCTTACACAAGTCCCGCAACTGGTGCATTTTTCCCTTTCGATATCGGGACGTATCCAGACGAAGGGATCGATGGCCCGAACCAGAAAATTCGGCAATAATTCAAGTTTTCGGTTGGAGGTCAGTTTGAAATCTGGTATTTTCAGCTCCTCCACCGGAACTCCCATCGTCTCGATCATCTCCGGCCAGCCGATCCCCAGACCGGCGTCGGAGGCGATTCGCGTGGTCGGCACCTTAATCGGGTCGAGGCCGATTATTTGGGCCGCGATGGCATCGATCGCAACCGGATCGCGCGAGGCCATCAGGAAATTGGTTTGTCTCGGATCGCCCGATGAGGGGCCGTCACCCTCCATCGACAGCACCGCATCCATAATTGTCAGGGCCGGTGTTTTGACCGAGAGGATATCGACGATAACCTCGGCAAAATCGTTCGGTTTCGGATATTGCTTGTGATAATTGCCCTTGCGAAAGCCCGGTATCAGCCCGAAAACATTTTTGACCGCCCCGGTCATAAGAGTCAGAACATGCGTTTTTAGTTTGGGGAGGTTGATAATCAGGTCAGCCTCCACTGCCGGTTTGGCCAGGTAATAGGCCCGCCCGTTGCAGCGGAATCTTTCCGCGCCGGAAGCCTCGAAATTTATCAGCTCCAGACCCTCGCGCTCGGCCATCGCCTTCATCCCGGTATTTGTCCATACCCGGTTGATACCGACTTTGGCCCCGCCCGGCGAATCACCCACCACCGGGTGTCCGCCCAGCCGGCGCACCTCGCGTGCGACGGCGGCGACGATTTCCGGATGCGTCGTGACCGCCCGCTCGGGCGCCTTGGCCGAAATCAGATTCGGTTTTAACAGAACTTTCATCCCCGGCTTGACAAACTTTTCCAGTCCGCCGAGCATATCGAGCAGATTTTTTATGCTGCCTGATATCATGTCGATGTCATAACTGTTGCAACCGACAATGGCGACTTTTGACCGTAGCTCATTCAACATGCTTCATATTTTACGAAATAAAAGTGTAAAATAAAAATAAGAAAATGTATTAAAACGCGTTGATACAAAATAAAATGGCATTATTTCGGTTTTTATTCGATTTATTTTGGATTTTGCACGATGCAGGCAACTTTATGCATAGAAATTGTTTATTAAGCGGCGGGGATAATACAAATAACACAGGTATATATAGGACAAATATGGTGTGTATTACATGATGTTTAAGGGAGGATTATTTTATGTTACCAATGTAAAAGATTACAAATTGGTATTAGAATAGGCAGGATCGCGCATTCCCCGCCGATGGCGGGGAATTTCGGATCCTGCCCTACGCAAAAAGTTACCGTCAGGAAAGAGTTCCTGACGGTTCGAAAAAACGGATTTCTCCAACCCCACCGTAGCGAGGACATTCCTGTCCGTGGGGCGATGGAAATCCATGATATTTGTCCGTTGCCGAAGTATCATTTCATGCATCGAACAAAAATGGCTCAATCTACTGCTACTAGATGGTCGATGGGTGGTTATTCGAGTCTTGCCTATGCGCCCGATGTCGGCTTTTGCATGATAATGAAACCGATGTCGTCGAGCTTTCGGACCGCTTTGAATCCGCGCCTCTCATACAGGGCCCTGGCCCCGTTGTTGGACTCATGCACGCCCAGTTCCATGGTTTTCGCCCGATCGCGAAAATTTTCGTCCAGTATATTAAGCACCGCACCGCCGATACCCTTGTTCTGGAACTCCGGTTTAAGTATCAGGGCGTGTATATGCAGGACATGGGCGCGTAATTCTATCCAGTAGAACCCCACGGCGGCGCCGTCGAAATTTATCTCGCAGACATCACCGACAGTCCGAAAAACCTCGCCGTATTCCTCCCAGGTCAACCCGACCTGTTCCAGTGACGGTTCCAGGTAGTCATCCAGTTCCTCTTTCATCATTATCATGAATTGATCGTACTGATCCGGGGCGGCGTCTATGAAAGAAATCGAATCGTGCATTGGAATCACAATCTTTTGCCGTAAACGGGGTAGTTGGGGTCGTCGCGTTCGAGCGAGAAACCGGCGTCGATAAAATATTTTTCCGGCCCGGTCCAGAGATCATCGACATTGACATGCCGCCCGCGCCGCGGGAAACCCTGGATGTATTTGACGCCTTTGGCCGTGAGATCGACGAGTATCTCCCCGAGCATGAACTGCCCGAGTCCTATCTCGCGGTATTCGCGGAGGATGAAAAAGCATGTTACCGCCCACGCCTCGGAGTCGTTGGCCAGCCGGTATTCGGTGATCAGTTTTTTGAGGCGGTCGCGCGGTCCCACCTGGCACCACCCGATGGGGATATCCCCGTCATACATAAGATAGCCGTCGTACTGGTCGATCTGGAAAAGGTGATCGCGCATGTTGCGGTTATCCTCGGCGGTACGTTTGCTCCATCCCTCCCATGTCGGCACCCACCATGCGACGCAATAGCACCAGCCGTGATTGTTTTTTTCGGAATGAAGGCGGAAAAAATCGTCTTTGGTTTCGGGCGTCAGCGGACGCACCTTGATATCCATATCGCTCGCTCCCGTGATCGAGGCTGTCTTTGTCGCATGATGATCATGCAACCGATATTATTTATGAAAACGGAGCGGCCGAAAGCCGCCCCGCATTTTATTTCCAATGGTCTATTCGTCCGATTTCCAGACTTTCCAGACTTTGCCGACCAGATCCGGGCCCGGTTTGAGGGTCGGTTTCCCCGGTTCCCATCCGGCCGGACAGGCTTCGGCGCCCTTGGTTTTGCGCACATGCTGGAACGCATGAACCTGCCTGATTGTCTCTGATATTTTGCGTCCCACGGGCGGTGTCATGACTTCCATCGCCTGCACCACGCCGTCGGGATCGATCAGGAAACGGCCGCGGATATTGACGCCGGCGTTTTCATCATAAACGCCGTACACCCGGCCGATATTCCCCGCGGCATCGGCAATCATAGGCCATGGTATGCCGTCCGCGGTCATTTTCGAAAGTTCTTCCTCGTCCCATATTTTGTGGGTAAAAGTGGAATCGGTGCTGATCGAGAGAACATCGACATCAAGTTTCTTGAGTTCATCATACTTGCCGGCGACCGCCGACAATTCGGTCGGTCAGACAAATGTGAAATCACCCGGATAGAAACATACCAGGAGCCATTTGCCCTGATAATCCGAGAGTTTGACATTGATGAATTTCCCCTTTTGATATGCGGGGGCCTCGAAATCCGGAGCCTTGGCCCCGACTCTTACGGTAACCATATTTTCCTCCCTGGATGGAATGATTTCTTTGGGGGATTCCTCATGCGCGGGTTCTTCGCCAACCGTTTTTCCGGTCGGCTTGCCGCACCCAACAGGTTGTTCGGACATTATTACCTCCTATTGGAATTAAATTTCCCCATTATAGCGGATATAAAATGTCCGCTTATGGATCGTATGCTTATCTAAGTATACGATTTTCGCAAGAGAAATTCAAGCTTTCAATCGGATTACTGCATTATAATAATGTCGATTCGCCTGTTTTTGGCGCGGCCCTCTTTGGTCGTGTTGGTACCGATCGGTTTATCCGGCCCGTAACCGATAGCATCGATTCTGTCGGCCGGGATTGAGATCGCTTCGCGCAGATACTGCATCACCGCCCGCGATCTTTTTTCCGAGAGCCGCATATTGGTGTTTCGGTCGCCGCGGTCGTCGGTGTGCCCCTCGACCATCAGCCTCGCCTCGGGAAACATGGCCAGCACCTGTTCCACTTTATCCAGAAGCGGCACATGCTCGTCGGTGATTTCGCTGGAGCCGCTGGCGAATGATAGCCCGAAGAGCCGCAGGACGATATCATCGGTGGCGTTGAGAAGCACCGTCCCCTCGGTTGGGTTAAGCACCGATCGTGCATTTTTGATTTTATCCTCGCGCTGCTGTCGTTTTTCCAGTTCGGAGGCGACCTGCTCATGGGTCGATTCGAGTTCCTGCAGTTTGGCCATTTTGGATTCGAGTTGTCCGGCCAGTTTTTCCTTGTCGGCCAGCATCTCGTCGATGGCGATATCAAGCATAACCGAAAGCTTCACGGCGTTGTCGCCCTCGACACTGATATCGAGTTTATTGAAGGCATCTTTCAGCCGGTCGGAAATTTCGTCGTTGGCCTCCTGCAATTTCTGTTGGTCGTTTTTGAGTTGCTTGATCGATGCTTTGAGACTGTCGGCGGCGGCCATCGGGCCGTTGTCGAACGGAAGCTGTTCCATACCCAGCTCGACACCCACTTTCTGCATCTCGATTTCGTACAGCAGCATCAGTTTTTCCCAGGCCTGGTCATTACGCTCGAGCGAGCGCACCGACTGGGCGATATTCGAGGCATGTTTGGCCTCGTACTCGGCGGTACTTATTTCGGCCGTCGCTTCTTTGCGGTTGTAGCGATCTTTGGAGAGAATAACATCACAGCGAGTGTAGGCGCTCCGCGCCTTGTCAAGAGTCGAGAGGGCGTATTTACCGGCTTCGTCGGCGACCGCCTTCTCGATCAACCTCGCCGCACCGCCCATAATATCGGTTTTTATGGCCTGTATCTCGGCTTCGTCGAACAGCGGCGATGATTTTTCCGCTTCTTTCAAACCGCCCTTGACATTCCCCTCCTCGACCTTTTGTGTCGCCTTGATAAACTGCATCTCGGCTTTCTGGTAGAGATCGGGTACCAGCACGGGAGCGTTGGCCTTTTTGGCCAGATTGCGCGGTTTGAGATAATCGGCCAGGGTAAGTTTGGCGACCTCGGTCGCTTTAAGAGAATTTTCGGCATACTCTCTCGATTCGCCGACAAGCTTGTCGATAGATTTCTGTTTTTTCCCGCGCTCGACCGCGCTCCGGGCCTCATTGAGTTTCTTTTCCGCCTTTTCATAAGCTTTTGGCGCAAAGACATGCGCCTCCACCAGCAAAGTGGAATCGATTATGGTTTGAAGCTCATCCATCTGGGCCGTACTTCGTGCCATATCGGGTATTGTTGCCATCAGTAAAACGGCAATTATAGTTATAGCAAAGCTTGATTTCTTCATAGTCTTCTCACCTCGTAAATTATTGCGGATTTTCCATCTATTTAATTTTATCGGAATATTTATGCAATAAAAAAGATTTTTTGGAGCCGGAATTCAATTTATCCGGCTTTTGCGCGGAGATTGTCGTTTTTCGACCAGATACACCCCGGATATAATCAAAATCGCCCCGGCAATAACGAATACTGTCAGTTTTTCGCCCAGAAGCGGTATGGCCGCGACAGTGGTAACAATCGGCTCGAAATAGAGAAAAACACCGACATCGACCGCGCCCTTTTTCGACAATCCCTCCAGCCACAGCCAGTGCGCCATACCGAGGCAAAAAACACCGAGAAAAATCAACACCAGCACAATCGAGAGCGGCAAATCGGCGAATTTATCCATCGGTGACGAAAAAATCGTGTAAGCCGCCAGTATGACGGCGGGCGGGATCAGAATTCCCAGCGACACCGCCAGCGGATCGATGCGCCGGGTTATATTTCGGGTGATGATCGTATAAATCGACCATGTGAGACAACTGGCGAGTATGATCCAGTCACCGACAGATTCGATCCAGTCGAGACTGTCAAGTTTTCCCTGCGACACAAGCAGAATCACCCCGACAGTGGCAATCGCTATACCCGATATTTTGCGGGCGGTCAGGCGCTCTTTGAGAAAAAAGTATGAGAGAACGGCGATAAATACCGGGATAGTCGCGATAAGCCAGGCGGTGTTGGTGGCGGTGGTGTATATCAAACCGAAAGCCTGAATCAGGAAATGAACCCCAAGCAGTATCGCGGCAATTAGAATTATCATAATATCATGCCGATCGAATTTGTATTTGGTCTTTTTTATTTTCAAAATCAAATACAAGACCGGAATGCCCAGAACCAGCCTGATTGCGATAATTTCGAAAGGCGATAAATAATCGAGGGCCATCTTGGTCCCGATAAACGACAAACCCCAGAAAGTTACCGCCAGCAACAGATAAATATTTACCATAGTTTCTATCTAATAATCAACGGCCTTAAATTTCGAAAATGATATCACAAACTCAATTTAAGCCTAAACGGCAATTATGTCGACATATAAAGTTTACTTGCGTATATTTGCCGTCAACCCGAGATTTAAGTGATGGTAAAACAAAAGACCATATATTTGACATTATTCGTGGCCACGTTCGCCGTGTCGTGGGCAGCCATACTTATCAAGCTGAGCGGCGCCGGGCCGTTGCCGACCGCTTTCTATCGGATGGCGCTGGCCTCGATCATACTGGCTGTCCCGGCCCTGCCGAAAGTTCGCCGAGCGCTCAGGGCGCTCGACGGTAAAGACATACTGCTTCTGGCGACATCAGGGATTTTCCTGGGTCTGCATTTTGCCGTCTGGGTCACCTCGCTTTTTTATACCACCATCTCCAACTCGGCCATCCTGGTCGCTACCCAGCCGGTCTGGGTGCTTATTCTGGAGGCAACGGTATTAAAAGAGCGGATACCGCCGCGCTCGGTTATCGGTATGATGGTGGCGCTGGTCGGAATAATAATTATCTCCGGCGGCGATTTCGATATGGGCCGCGATTATATAATCGGCGATCTACTGGCGCTGGCCGGAGCGATTTTCGCAGGGCTGTACCTTTTCATCGGGCGGCGCCTGCGGGCCAAACTCGACAATATGGGATATATCGTCCCGGTTTACACCACCGCCGCGGTGACATTGCTTATTATTTCGCTTTTCTATGGTGTCAACCTGACTGATTATTCAATGAAAACCTGGCTGATATTTTTGCTTCTGGCGTTGATCCCGACCGTCGTCGGCCACTCGCTTTATAACTGGCTGTTGAAATTCGTGCAGGCGCATATTGTCGCCACCACCGTCCTCGGTGAGCCAATCGGCGCCACCATCCTGGCCATATTTTTCTTCGACCAGATACCGGGCTGGTGGACATTGATCGGCGGCGTTTTGATTCTCTCGGGGATATTTATCGTCCTGAAAAAACGGCGCAAAAAAGAAAATATAATTATACCGGAATAGAAAATTACTCTTTTGGTTAAACCTGTATGATGGAATTTCCCATAAGCGGCGTCGAAACATACTGGTGGCTGCCGATGCTGGTTGCCTTCGGTATCTCCGTGCTGACTTCGATGGGCGGTGTCTCCGGCGCCTTTCTGATTCTCCCCTTCCAGATCAGTATTCTCGGTTTCACCTGGCCGGCGGTCAGCCCGACCAATCTTGTTTACAATATTGTCGCCATACCGTCAGGGGTTTACCGTTACTGGCGTGAACGGCGGATGGTCCGGCCGCTGACATGGACGATTATAATCGGCACCCTGCCCGGCGTTTTTATCGGGGCGATTATCAGGGTCAAATATCTTCCCGATCCGCGCAATTTCAAAGTTTTCGCCGGTCTGGTTCTGCTCTATATCGCCGTTCGGTTGATTTCCGACATTATAAAAAAGAAAAGGGCGCAGTCGAAAGGCAACGGCGAGTTTGTTGTCAAACCGATAACCACCGGCTGGGAGACGATCAGTTATGAATTCGACGGCGTCGTTTACCGTGTTTCGACCGTCGGGCTTCTGGCGCTCAGTATAATCGTCGGGGTGATCGGAGGTATCTATGGTATCGGCGGCGGGGCGATAATCGCGCCGTTTCTGGTGGCTGTTTTCGGTCTGCCGGTGCACACGGTGGCCGGGGCGGCCCTGATGGGAACCTTCGTAACCTCGATCGCCGGCGTCGTCTTCTACACTCTTATCGCGCCATTCTATACCGACACCGGTTTGGCAATTACACCCGACTGGCTGTTGGGCGGCATGTTCGGTGTCGGGGGTGCGGCCGGGATGTATGTCGGCGCGCGGATACAGCGTTATGTCCCGGCGCGAATCATTAAAATTATCCTTGCCGCCGCGATGCTTTTCATCGCGGTAAAATATATCAGCGGCGTTTTTTAGACACTACTGTCAGTTTCTGTCAATTCGGCAAAACACTCTTGACATGTTGGATGCATAATACTATAATCCGGTGTCATCATAAAATTACACTGTCGATGGGAGGAATTATGCGTTCAATGGTAAAAATCCGTTGTCTGGTCTCTATCGTAATCCTGTGCGCCATTATTGCGCCGGTATCTTCGGCCAATGATATCTCAGGCTACAAAGGCACATTCAATCTGAAATTCGGTTATTACGGCGGCGGGACAATGACGGTCGATAACAGCGAATATAATACCGATGACGGACTCTGTTTCGGGGGCGGTCTCGATTTTCCCGCAACACGGGATTTTTATATCGGGGTTACATTCGATGCGGCGCAAATAGTTCTCTGGAGCAAATCGGAGTATCTCCTCAATGCAGGCTTACTGCTGAAAAAACGATTTTCGATGAACGAGGGACGGGTTCTGTTTCGACCGGCGGTTGGAATCGGGTATGCGATGATCAATGAAGTGCTCTGGGTGGACGAGAGTTCCTATCTGACATTACAGGTTTTCAACGAGATGGTGTTGGTGGCCAGCGACAGATTCGGCATGCTCTGGGATATCGGCTTGTTCTGGGCGCTGTCGGGCGGCAACGATGAGCACGATATAAGCGGCGGGCCGTTTTTGATGATGCGTTTCGGGCTGTCGATGTAAATCAATGGGAGTCATAATATGTGTAAAAGCAGGTTTTTTTTGATTGTCGGAGTTGTCGTTTTCATCGCGATATTGACGTCATCGACGGCATTTGGCGGCGAGTCTCCCGAAAAAGATAATGAATATGTTTTCGGGGCGAAAATAGGTATGATCGGTGAGGGGACGCTGGAAGCCGGCAATGTTAACATCAACACCAAAAACAGCTTTTGTTTAGGAGCTTTCGGCGATAAACTGATTGTCGATAGGCTTTACGGCGGAATTGCGGTCGATTTTTTTCGATTCAAAACCGAGGCGGACGAAGTATTTCTCATGAACGCCAGTCTGCTTGTCAAGGGTGAGATCGGCATGGCTAACGACAGGTTTCTTATTCAGCCCGCCTTTGGTGTCGGTTATGCTATCATGGAAGAACTGCTGTTTTTAAAGCCGCTCGATTTCGTGACGATTCAGTTTTTCACCGATTTTGTTTATATGTCGCCCGATAAAATCGGGTTGCTTCTCAGTGTCGGCGCTTTATGGCTGCCTCATTGCGGATTGGATGATTACGAGGTTACATCCGACGCCAGGCTGGTTGCCCGCGTCGGCGCGCGTTTTTGATAGTCAGCTATATATTAACAAAAAAGGCGGGAGCCGGTCGGCTCCCGCTTTTATTTTACCCGTTTAATTTATCTTCAAATTCTCATCAGCAGATCGGCGGTGCGCCGTCTTTGTACAGATAATTAATTAAATATGTTACATCGAGAATGTTTATGCTCCCGTCACCGTTGGCATCGCCGGACGCTTCCGGATCGGGCGGCGGGCCGCCCTTGTAAAGATAGTTGATCAGAAACGTCACATCGAGAATATTGATGGTCAGCGAACCGTCGGGGTCGCCGCACATGAAGTCGATGATACTTATCTCGGCTTCGCCGCAGTCGATGTAACTCGGATATATCGTGCCGCCGTCGGGCGGCGATAAAATAAACTCACCTGCGGGCGCGAAAAACGCCGAGTCGAAATCGATTGTTTGTTCCGGGGTACCGGCCGGTATCCGCACCTCCAATGTGGCCAGCAGGCCGCCGCTCTGGGCCTCGATTTGATTGGACCAGTCGCCGTAGCCGAGTATCACCGTCCGGTTGACATTGTCGATAAAATCGGTCAGCGGTTCGGGCGCCACCGAGGCGGTCTGATTCACGCGCACAATCTGGATATCGCTCGAACTGAAACTGAAGCCGAGTGAGAAAGCCGCGATATCGACATCATTGGTCATATAAATAGGAACCAGGACGGTGTCGTCCTCATCAGCGACGGACATCGTCATCGGACAGCCTATTTCGATGCTGTTGTTCCCGGTCTGAAGAACACAATCTCCGGTCATCTCGCACGGCCCGGGACCGCCGCCGTAAAACATATTGAGCAGATAAGCGACATCGGAAACATTGATACTGCCGCATCCGTCGGCATCGCCCTGCTCGAGATACTCGGGCGAGGCGCCCCCGGCGAAAATATAATCATACAGGAACACGACGTCGCTGAAATTGATAACCCGGTTGCCGTCGGCATCGCCGCAGTAATATTCCACCGGACTACCCACCACGACCCGTTCGATGGATGAAAAACCGCCCCACTGGCTGTCGGCATCCATGGCACGAACCTTGTAGTAGTAATAATCTTCGGCCTTGCCGCCGATCGCGTACGTTGTATCGTTCAGATCGGATGAAAGCGCCGTCATGGTCCCGAAATTCATCACCGGGTAGATATCATCGACAAAAAATCCATACCAGGCATAATACAAACTGTGATCCTTATATGAGAAGCGGACATAAATTTCCTCGCCCTCAAAATCGGTCAGTGGATAAAGACCCTCGACCCATTCGGCCGGCCAGCTTGCACCGCCCGACACACCCGTTATACCGTGGCCCCGATTGTGCCACCAGGGGTCATTATCGGTACTGAGATTGCCGTCGATGGGTAGAAAATTAATGCCGTCGGTTGACACCTCGACATAGGCGAAATCGAAATAATCCTGAATTTCATAGTAGGCCCAGAATTTCAATGTGTCGCCGGGTTTGACCGTGTATGGCGTTATGGTTTGTATATGTCTCTCGGTGGTGCTGGGATCGCCCGACCAGAAACTTTTGCCGGTGGAGTGATAATAATAGGTGTGAAACTGAAAACCGTTATTGGTCCAGTTGTCGAAATTGTCGGCCGGGTCGGTGATTTTCAAAAGATCGCTCATCTCATAAAGCTCGTATTTTACGGCCGGGTTGAGAGTGTCCTCGTCGGCCCAGTCGATATCGAACGGCACCCCGATATCGACCGAATCCGGCACGGTCAGCGGCGGCGCATCGGGCGGCATAACGCCATGAATATTCCCTGCGGCGTTGGCCAGATAAAGATTGAACGGAAGGTTCTCGGCGAGGAGATCGGGAATCCGGCTGGTCTCGGGCCAGAAACCATCATCATACCCGCCGACCTCGACCGTCATGGCGAAATTTTTATTTTTAAGCGTCTGTTCGCCATAGCCCCAGTCGTCGCTGTCGCCGTTGGTCGGGTAGAGAATCCACCCCGGGCCGGGCGCATATCCGTTGATCGATTTTATTTTTTCGCCGATGGCTCGAAAGATATTATCATCGGGTGAATACAGGCCGCGCTCATAGCTCCAGGGATACAACAGCAGATTCGAATACGAGTGATAATAGACGGCGATGACAAATTCATGGGCGATGGTGAAATCGCGCATAGCCTGTGTCTCCAGTTCGGAAAAGGCCGAGGGGCCGCGGTAAGTTGCATCTCCGGGATCGGGGGATGAGCCCTCATCGTCATATCCCCACATATAGCCGAAATTCCGGTTATTATCGACACCTATTTCACCGGTGCCGTAATCCATGCGATTTTTGCGCCACATGCCGCCCCCGCCCGGATTGGTCCAGTCGTTGTAGGCGTAACCGTCGGGATTGACACAGACGACGAACCACATCTCGCGGTTATCGACAAGATAGGTGGCTTCGGGATCGGTGCCGTAATTTTCGAGCAGATGAGTTATAAAATCAAGCAGGACCAGCGGCGTTATCGCCTCGCGGGCATGAATCGCCGAGGTGTATAAAATCTCCGGTTCATCCTCATCGACATCCGGGTTGTCGGACACTTTCACCGCCCATATATCGCGACCCTCGTAAGTCGTCCCGATACTGATCTTGTCGGTGATAAGATCGGGATATAAAATTTTGATAAACATCAGTTCCGACTCGATTGCCGACAGGCCTAAATAGCCGGTGTAGTCTTTATCGGCGAAACGCGAGCGGTAAAAAGCGGATAAATCATCGTGGACAATATCGACAGTCAAACCGAGACGGCGCAGTTCGGCGATCTCATCGGCATCGGTGACGATATCGACCGAATGGTCGCCCTTCCAGACGATATCAAGATGCAACCCTTTGATCAGGAGCATCTGTTGCGGCGTTTCGAATGTTATTTTTGCCTGCGTATATTTTTCCGAGGCGCCTGATAATGATGCAGACATGATAATCATCAAAAACAGGATTGATATAAGCAGTTTTTTGGAGCGCATAGTTGTCCTCCCGCTCGAAAAAGATGGATAGTTGGTATGACTGATATGACCCTATGTATATAATATACAAGGAGATTTGATTTATCCAAGCAAATTTTGCGTCAACGGGGATAGTAATTGTATCGAAAATGTCGCGGTTGGTGTCTTACCCGAACAGGTTTTGCTGGTCGGAATCGTCGATTTTGAGACCGAGATGTCTGACCGCATCCTGCGAGACCATCCGTCCCCGTTTGGTGCGCTGGAGAAAACCTATTTTGAGCAGGTACGGTTCGACCACATCGACCAGCGTGTCGATTTCTTCGCTCAGGGTGGCTCCAAGCGCCTCGATTCCGACCGGTCCGCCCTTGTAATAGTCGATTATCACCTTCAAAAATTTGCGGTCGAGATTATCCAGACCGATCGAGTCGATCCCCTCGGCGTCGAGAGCTTTCTCCGCCAGGTCGAGATTGATTATCCCGTTACCCTTAACCTGCACGAAATCGCGCACCCGGCGCAGAAGCCGGTTGGCGACACGCGGTGTCCCCCGCGAGCGGCGGGCGACCTCGAGCGCCGATTCATCGTCGATCTCAACTTCGAGCAGTCCGGCCGAGCGAATGACGATCTCCTTGAGTTCCTCGGGCGGATAAAAATCAATATGATAATACAAACCGAACCTGTCGCGAAGCGGCGGCGACAACAGTCCGGCGCGGGTGGTGGCGCCGATCAGGGTGAACCGCTTGAGGGGAATATTGATGACTTTGGCGAAAGCGCCCTTGTCAACGACGAAATCGACCTTGAAATCTTCCATGGCCGGGTATATGAATTCCTCGATGGCCGGAGAGAGACGATGAATCTCATCGATGAAAAGTATGTCGCCCTCTTTGAGATTGGTCAGGATACCCATCAGGTCGCCGGTGCGGCTGAGCGACGGACCAGATGTGGCCACCAGGCTGCTTTCCATCTCGTTGGCGATAATATGCGCCAGCGTCGTTTTGCCGAGCCCGGGCGGCCCGTAGAAAAGGGTGTGTTCGCAGGCTTCTCCCCTCTGCCGGGCGGCCTCGACCGAGACGCGAAGTTTTTCCTTGAGTTCGCTCTGGCCGATATACTCGTTGAGTTTTTTCGGGCGCAGGGAGAGGATGAAAGTTTCCTCTTCCGGCGATATAATTTCACCCGATACGATTCGTTCCCGGCTCACTTAATCAGTTCCCCTTTCGCAGTGCCGCTTCCTGACTGAATATAATAGAAATAAGCTTGTCGGTGGCATCTATTTTCGGGTTGGCGGCAATTGCTTTCTCGACCATCCGTTCGGCATCCGGCTTGTGATACTGCAACTGGATCAGTACCTCGACCGCCTCGGCGAAAATATCAGATTTCTCTTTTTTGATCGTGGTCAGCGGTTTACCCTCTTTGGCCAGCGCAAAGCGGGCCATTTTTCCGTTGAGTTCGGCCACCACTTTTTCGGCCAGCCGCCGCCCGAACCCGGGCATACGAATCAGCGTGGCGGTATCCTTGGTCTCAATGGCGGTGGCGATTTCGTTTATCGGCAGGGTCAGCGATTTCAGTCCCTTTTTGAATCCGAGCCCGGAGACGGTCGTAAACGACTGGAAAAACTCCTTGTCGATCAGCCGCGTGAAACCGATAAGTCGCGGGTAATGATATGATTTTCGATCGCCGGCCTCGATGACATTGAGTGTAAACAGGGTTATTTCGCCTTTTTGGGCGCGTGCTTCCTTGAGCTCGTTAAAAAGTCCCGACGGAATCATCAGCTCATAAAAAATCCCGTTGAGTTCAAGCGTCACCTGTTCTTCGGTCAGGCCGCTTATTTTTCCGCGTATCTGCGATATCATTTATTTCCCCATTAAGGCGTTATGGTGACAGAGAGCCACCGCCAGAGCATCGGCAGTGTCGGGTGAGGCTATCTCGTCTTTCAGATTAAGCGCCACCCGGATCATTTTCTGGACCTGGCTCTTGCTGGCCCGACCGTTTCCGGTCAGCGATTTTTTTATCCGTGTCGCGGCGTAAGAAATGACCGGGGTATTGTTCCGGGCCGCCTGCAAAAAAACCACCCCCCGAGCATGACCCATAATAATGGCTGTTTTGGGGTGGGCGTAGTGAGAATACAACTCCTCGACGGCGATATAATCCGGTTGGTACTGCTTGAGAATCTTGCCGATCTCGGTGTAAATTTCATTCAGTTTCAATTCGAAGTCCCGGCTCCGGTTGGTCTTGATTATGCCCGCCTCGAGCACCCGGCTCTCGGCGCCGTTCGATTCAAGCACCCCGTACCCGGTGATATGCAGTCCCGGATCAATACCAACAATTACCATCAGGTCAATAAATACAATCGGCCGGCATCAGCCAATTAATTTCTCCATGACGGAATCATCGATGTCGAAATTGGCATAGACATTCTGGACATCATCATGCTCTTCGAGCGCCTCATACAGCTTGAGCATTGTCTCCGCCGGTTTTTCATCCAGCTTCACCGTATTCTGAGGGATCATGGTCGCTTCGGCCGAAGTGATCGGTATCGACTTCGCCTCGATAGCCTCCCGGACAGCATCCAGTTCGCCGGGCGGAGTTATTATCTCGAAGACATCGCCGATATTGCTGAAATCGGCGGCGCCGGCTTCGAGAGCGATTTCCAGAAGAGTGTCTTCATCGGCCACTTTGGCATCGACATTGATAATACCCTTCAGGTCGAACATCCACGCCACACAGCCGTTTTCGCCCAGATTTCCATTGAAGCGCGAAAACAGGTGACGGATTTCGGCCACCGTCCGTTTTTTGTTATCGGTCAGACATTGCACATAGACGGCCACGCCGTTCGGCCCATAGCCCTCGTAAGTGATCTCTTCGTAATTGACACCGGGAAGCTCACCGGTTCCCTTTTTGATGGCCCGTTTGATATTGTCGGCCGGCATATTGGCCGCCTTGGCGGTACCAATGGCGGTTCGCAGACGCGGATTGGCATCGGGATCACCGCCCCCCGCGCGGGCGGCGACGGTAATCTCCTTTATGAGCCGGGTAAACATCCGGCCCCGCTCGGCATCCGCTTTGCCCTTTTTGCGCTTAATAGTCGCCCATTTTGAATGGCCGGACATCGGATCCTCCAAATTTATAGTATAATCAATTTATATCCAATGCAGCTTTAAACTATAAAGTTTAATGTATTTAGGCGTTTTTATCAAGTGGAATATAGCAAAAAGTGACGCGGCAACGCAGATCAGGCAAAGAGAGTATTTTTGAAGATTATTGCTTAGAATGATTCTGGGTGGAAATGGGTGCCCGATCTTTCTAATGCTGATATGCGCCAGGGTGAATTTAGGCCCTTCTTATTACCAGATTTAAGGGAAAACTCGAAATACCATCCGAGGCTTTGCGCAGATTTAAGTCTAAAGATAAAAAGGATTTTTATGGTGTTACTGAGGCTAATATTCCCGGTGGGATAACACTTATTTCACGTCCTCCATATTTGGGTAGATTTGAAAAGACTGATGAGCCGAGTTTTGTGGTTAATAAATTAGGTGTTGAATATGTTGACACCGAAGTTGGATCGGAATATATTACCAAAAAAATTATAATAAATATATTGAGGATTTAAAATATGAAGAATACAAAAAAATATCGGAACTACGCCGGTCCGATGTCGGACGAGGAAGCGGAAAGGATATTCCAGGGCGGACAGCTAATCTTCTTCGTGAAGAAAAGCAAACAAAAATCCTCACCCCCGAAGAAGTCGCGCGACGAGGAAAGCCCGACCACGAAATAATTCATTATCAAATCAAGGACTTCTCTAATACATCTTCTACACTCGGAAAAGATGTTAAGAAAGTCGCTACTGAATTTACCGATCTTATAAATCGTGCTCTTAGTCACGTATGGCGCACAGCGACCGGATCAGCCGCTCCTGAAATGCACGGCGACCTCATCGTTTAAAACGATTATGACCACCCGCCGGTTGCGCGGATCCTCGGGATGTTCCGGGTAACGGAGAAACCGGTCCGCATTACCGCGGACTTCCATCACCTGATCGGAGCGAAGTCCGGCCGAGGCCATCAATTTTCGGGCGCTGTTGGCCCGATCGGTCGAAAGCTCCCAGTTGGAATAACCGTATGTCCCCGAATACGGTTTGCTGTCGGTATGCCCTTCGATGACTATCGAATTTTCGAGTTTGCCCAGTTCCGATGCAATCGCGGTCAACAGCAGACTGGTGTGACTTTTCAACCGGGCGCTGCCCAGATCGAAAAAGACCGAACCGTCACCGTTGTCGGATTCGATAAGCTGAATCCTCAATCCTTCGGGGGTCATTTCGATGTCGATATTGTCCTTGAATCCCTTGAGTTCGGGGATATTCTCGATGGCTACTTCTATATTATGGCTCGCATTGAGAAGCATTTCTCTTTCCTGCTGAAGCCGTTGCGAGAGCACCGATTTGCCCGGTTTGGACTGTATCGGCGAGGAATCGCCGTCGTGGAGACCCTGCCCTTTCGACTTGAGAAAACCGACCGGATCCTGGAAATATCCCTGAACCGACTGTTTAACCTCATCCGACTGCGACACCAGCCACATAACCAGAAAAAAGGCCATCATGGCGGTAACAAAATCGGCATAGGCGACTTTCCATGCCCCACCATGACCACCGTGGACATTTTTTTTCTTTTTTACGACAATGATCGGTCGATTGCTGTTTTCACCGTTTTCAGACATATCTATAAGCCGGTTTATTTATTTTTTGATGCCCGACAGGCTTCCTCCACCTCGGTGAATCCGGGGCGCACATCCGAGGGAATGACACGTCGTGCGAATTCGATAGCGATCGAGGCGGCAAAACCTTTATGAAAAGCCAGAAGCCCCTGTTTGAGACAGACATAATACTGGGCCTCTTCCTCATTCTGATTCTGGAGACTGACGGCCAGCGGCTGGACAAAACCGTAAGACAGTAAAATACCCAGAAAGGTCCCGACCAGCGCCGCCCCCACTTTGTGGCCGATTTCTTCCGGCGGTCCGCCGATGGCGCCCATGGTGATAACCACCCCGAGCACCGCCGCGACAATACCCAGGCCGGGAAGCGAGTCGCCGATACGGTTAAGCTGTGATGACGGCTGCGAATTTTCATGGTGGTGAACTTCCAGATCAAGATCGAGCATGGCGTCGAGATCATGTTCCGGAACACCACCCATGATAATCAGCCGCATCGTGTCGGACAGAAAATTCAGGGCATGATGATTTTTTACGAAATGGGGATACTTGGTTATAATGGGGCTTTCTTCGGGATGTTCGACATGCGATTCCAGCCCGACCAGCCCGTCTTTTCTGGCGACATTGAATAACTCATACATCATCACCAGCAAATCAGTATATTTCTGCTTATTCGGTCCCGAGCCGAACATTCTGGTCATCTGCGAGATCAGCATTTTGATTACTTTTATCGGCGAACCGATCAAAAGCGCGCCGAGAGCGGCGCCGCCGATTATAAGAAACTCGGCCGGCTGCATCAGAACCATCAGATGGCCGCCCTCCCAGATAAAGCCGCCGATAACCGCAACGGTAACAATCAGAAGACCAATAATTATTATCATAATACCCCTATGCGCAACTTTATATTTCTGTTACATTTATCGTCAATTTGCGGCATTTCTAAAGGGCTAACATTTTCGCCCCGGAAATCGATTAAAACGGTTGTAAAACGGTCGACGGCGATGTATTTTGCCGCCATGAGTTGTACATTTTGCCAGATTATAAAGGGTGAAAAACCGGCCCGGATCTATTCCGAGGATGAGAAAATTATAGTTTTTGCCGATATCCTGCCCCGGGCGGCGGTCCATCTGTTGATTTGCCCGAAAGAACATCACATCAGCCTGCTGGAACTTCCCGATGACTTACTGACGGCGATGATGGAAACGGCGCGGCGAATCGCCCGCGAACTCAAACTGGAAAGCAATTTCAGGCTGATTTTGAATAACGGGGCGGCCGCGGGGCAAATTATCCCGCATATTCACTTTCATTTTATGTCGAATGCCGGTGGTGTTGATATAGAATATAAAAAGAAACGAATTTAGTCGATTTTTATCGAATTAAGCCGAAATATTTTATTGACATTGAATACTTAAATGTTATACTTAAATGCTATGGATAATTATGCCCAAATGATAGTACGAAGGGAGGGATATAGATGACAGGTGTCAGGGTTCGCGACGATGAATCGTTTGAGAGAGCCCTACGCCGCTTTAACAAGTTTTGTGAGAAGACAGGAATCCTCACAGATATAAAAAAGCATCAGCACTTTGAAAAGCCGTCCGAAAGACGGAAAAGAAAACTGAATGCCGCGCGGCGAAAAATGCGCAAACTGCAAATTGCAGATGAGTAGCATCTATGTCTCTCAACAGTAAAATAGACGATGATTTGATTAAGGCCCTGAAGGCCGGTGAAAAAGATAAAGTCACTCTCCTTCGGGGCTTAAAATCTGATATCAAGTATAAACGTATCGAAAAAGGCGATGATCTCGACGATAAAGAGATCCTCGCCGTGCTCTCCACTGCGGCCAAAAGACGGCGCGATTCCATCGAGCAGTTCCGTAACGGGAACCGCATGGATCTGGCCGATAAGGAACAGGCCGAACTGGAGATTATTCAGAGTTATTTGCCCGAACAGCTTTCCGAAGAGAAGCTGCTCGAATTTATCAGGGAATCAATTGAAGCCACGGAAGCCGATTCGCCGGCCAAAATCGGTCTTGTTATGAAGGATCTGATGCCGAAAATAAAGGGCAAGGCGGACGGCAAATTAGTCAATCAACTTGTCGGCAGGATGCTGTCGGGGAGTAAAGACTGACGGGCGTCGATAAAATTTTCGCCATGGAGGGGATTGGCCATGAACTGGGTCGATATTGTATTATTAGTTCTTCTTGTCGCGGCGGTAATTATCGGTTCCAAAAAAGGATTGATCCGGGAACTGATGGCCCTCGCGGTACTTGCGGCAACCGTAATCGTAACAATCAATTATATCGACATCATTGCGACCAAAATTTATGAACAACTGGGCGGATCGCCTCTCGTTACCGCGATTTTGTCGTTTATCGTACTCCTCGCCTTTATTTATGCCGTTTTCAAAATTCTGGGCATACTTTTTTACAAAGTCGCCAATTTGCAGAGCCTCGGAAAAAAAGATCAGCTCGGCGGCGCCCTGGTCGGGGCGGTACGCGGATGGCTGATGATAAGCTTCCTTATCTTTATGGTATTTCTTCTCCCCATGCCGGACAAATTTTACGTCGAATTCGACAACTCGTTTCTCGGCCCCAGTTTCGCCAAGACACTGCCGATAATTTACGAAGGCTCCTCCCCTCTTCATCCGGGTAACCCCAACTTCATGCAGAAAGTGGAAAGTACTCTCCTGCAACGGCCCGGAAGCGATTTATCGACCGACGAAAGAGCCGAACTGTCCGAGAACCGCGAGCAGGTGTACCGGGTTATTTACCGTATGGACAAAGTTTTTGGATCGGGAGACAAGGGAATTTGAAATAAGCTGTTTCCCTTTTCCCAACAAGTATTTATATTCAAGCCGGTAGAAATACCGGCTTTTTTAGTGTGAGTTTGTTATGTCTGATTTTGATAAACATAGTCTGGATGTCCTCGAATACTTCAAAATCGTCTCGATTTTGAAGGGCCTCTGCGTCACCCGGTACGGTATGGAAAATATCGACCGCCTCACCCCCGGCACCGATATCGAGGCAATCCGCAACCGGCTCGATGAAGTCTCCGAGATGAAGGATATTATTCAGTTCGGCGATGCCATCCCGCTCTACCGCCTCGAGGATGAGCGCAAGACGATCGAAAAATCAAAGACCGAGGGGATGCATCTCGATCCAAAAGTGATCCTCCGTATCAACGAGTTGATCGAAGTGTCGGCCGATTTACATTCCTACGCCAAATCGGAGAGGGAGAATTTCCCCCTGATCGACAAATATCTGGTGGATCTTCACCCCTTCCCCGAAATCAACAAGGCCATCAACAAGGCCATCGACAGGACGGGAGAAATTCTCGACACCGCTTCCTCGAAACTGAAACGAATTCGGATGGATATCGGCGAGTTAAAGCGCAAAATAACGGCCCGGCTGGGCCAGATGATTTCCCAGAGGCAAAAATCACCCGGCTGGCAGGACGACACCATAACGCTGCGTGACGGCCGCTATGTTATCCCCGTGATATCCGGGCAGTTTCAGCCCGACTCCGGCATTATTCATGACCGCTCGAAATCGGGATCGACGCTGTATGTCGAACCGAATACAATAATCGAGGGCAACAACAAACTGGGGCATCTTTTTCAGGACGAGCGTCTGGAGCTGGACCGTATCCTGCGCCACCTGACATCACTGATCGGCAACGAGGCCGACCGCCTTCTGGCCAACTGCGAAATTATCGGCATTATCGATTCCATCCATGCCGCCGCCAATCTCTCGATAAAAATCGGCGGCAATAAACCGCATATATCCGCCGGAAGGAAAATAAATCTGGTCGGGGCGCGGCATCCGCTTCTGGTTTACCAGATCGGCAGTACCGAAAATATCGTCCCCAACGATTTCGATTTGAATGAGTCACGGCTGGCCATGATTATCACCGGTCCCAACACGGGCGGCAAGACGGTGGCGCTTAAAACCGTCGGCCTGCTGGTCCTCATGGCCCAAACCGGTTTGCATATCCCGGCCGATGTCAACTCCGAAATCGGCATTTTCGAGAATGTTATCGCCGATATCGGCGATGAACAGTCGATCGAGCTGTCGCTTTCGACATTCTCGTCGCATGTGCGCCAGATTATCTATGCCGTCAGGCATGCCCATGAAACCAGCCTGATACTGCTCGATGAAATCGGCGCCGGCACCGATCCCAAAGAGGGCGCGGCGCTGGCCGAATCGATCATTTTGAAAATGGTCGAGATGAAGGCGCGGCTGATCGTCACCACCCATTACTCGCAGTTGAAGACACTGCCGATGATCCGGCCCGAGATTGAGAATGCCTCGTTCGAATTCGACCGGGAATCGCTCTCGCCGACATACCGCCTCTACACCGGTATTCCGGGCGGCTCCTATGCCGTCGAAATCGCCCGGAGGCTGGGAATGCCCAAAGATATTGCCGACCGCGCCGGCGAACTGCTGGGCAAGAGCGAACGCTCGCTGACCGGCCTGATCGAATCGCTCGAAAAGGAACTGGCCACACTCAGGAAAGATAAATCGGAACTCGAGGCCAAACTGAACAGCACCTCCAATCTCGAACGGCAGTACAGCGAAAAAATCGGCAAACTCGAAAGCGAAATCGACGAGATAAAAAAGGCCCACCTCGAAGAACTCGAAAGCACATTGAACCGGACACGCGGCGAGGTCGAGCGGGTGGTCAAGAGAATCAGGGAAAGCAAGGCGGCGCCCCAGATTGTCAAAAAGGCGCACCGCTTCCTGCAAAATAAAGAAAACAGGCTGGATAAGCTGAAAAATAAATATACCCCGAAACCAGCGCCCTCCAACAAACTCGAACCGGGCGATGCCGTTCTGGTCAACTCGCTCCGCACCGAGGGCGAATTTGTCGGTTTCAGCGGCGAAAACAAGGCCAAAGTGCGAGTCGGTAATATCATGAGTACTGTCCCTGTTAAAGATTTGAAAAAAATCGTCAGTGCGAAAAATACCGGCAACTCGGGCAAGCAGGGGGTCGATTTGCGGGATATGACCGGTTCCGGCCCGGAGATGGATTTACGCGGCATGACGGTCGATGAAGCCAAAGAGGAACTGGACAAATTCCTCGATTCGGCCGTGCTCTCGGGGTTGAATCAGCTATATGTCATCCACGGCAAGGGTACCGGGAAACTCCGCAAGGAACTGAGTAATTTTCTCAAACATCATCCCGTCGTCGCCTCGATCCGGCTCGGCGACTGGAACGAGGGCGGCGCCGGAGTAACAGTGGTGAAAATGAAATAATGGCTGGAATAATTCCCGAAGATATTATCGAGCAGGTCCGTCAGGCCAGCGATATCGTGGAAATTATCGGGCAGTACATCCGTCTCAAAAAACGGGGCCGGAACTATCTCGCCCTCTGCCCTTTTCATAACGAAAAAACACCTTCATTTTCCGTCTCGCAGGACAAACAGATATATCACTGTTTCGGTTGTGGCAAAGGCGGAAATGTTTTCACGTTCCTGATGGAACATGAAAATATGAGCTTTGTCGAGGCGGTCCGTATGCTCGCCCAGAAAGCCGGCATCACCATCCCCGAGCGCAAGGTTGACAGCTCGGTCAAGGAAGAACTCGACCGGATGTACTATGCCCATCAGGTGGCTCTCGATTATTTCCGGGCGACACTGAAAGCGCCGCGATACATAAACCAGATGGATCGCTATCTCAAAGAAAACCGCCGCCTGACCGATGAGTCGATCGAGTTTTTTCAACTCGGGCTGGCCGGCGAGGAATGGGAAGGCTTTCTCAGTTACGCCCTCAAAAAGGAGTTTTTCCCGAAGGAACTGGTCAAGGCCGGTCTTCTTAGTTACTCCGAAAAGCGCAGTAAATTTTTCGACCGTTTCCGCCAGCGGCTGATGATCCCTATTTTCAATTTATCCGGCAAACCGATCGCTTTCGGCGGGCGAACATTGAAAAAGGGCGAACCGGCCAAGTACATCAATTCGCCGGAAACCATGCTCTACTCGAAAAGCAATGTTCTCTACGGGCTCAATTTCAGCCGTCAGGAAATACGCGAGAAAAACGAGGTCATAATTGTCGAGGGCTATTTCGATCTCATTTCCCTCTATCAGGCCGGGATAAAAAATGTCGTGGCCTCGTCGGGAACGGCATTCACGGCGCGGCAGGCGCGGCTTCTCGCCCGCTTCTCCGAGATGGCATATCTCTTTTTCGATGCCGATTCGGCCGGGCAAAACGCCGCCGTCCGGTCGGTCGATGCGCTCTACGACGCCGGGCTGGAAGTGATGGTGATGATCCCGCCCGACGGCGAGGATCCCGACTCGGTGGCGGTCAAAGAGGGCGCCGCCGGAATCGAAAAGCTCAAAGAGAACGCCATGCGCTATCTTGAATTTCGCGTCCGTAATCTCGATCTAAAAAAACAGGGCATCATCGCCAGAGAAAAACTTATCAAGGAACTGGCCGAGCTGGCCGGACGTATCGCCGATCCCACCCGCCGCCAGCTTTTTATCGCCGAGGCGGCGGAGACATTGCAAACCGACATACAGAATTTCTACACCCTGCTGAAAACGGGCGATATGTCGCGTCCGCCGTCTCCCGCCGTCAAACCGCCCAAAAAAATCGCCGATATCGAACGCGACCTGCTGTCGCTTATCATAAATTATCCCGAGTATATCGAGGATATCAGCGACAAAATTATTCCCGAGGATATTCAAACCGAATCATACACCAAACTGTATTCGCAGATGCTGAATATACTCAAGGAACAGGGCGCCCTGTCGGCCGGAAGCCTGATCAATTTTATCGACGATGAAACTTTGATATCCGAACTTACCCGGCTGGCCGATATCGACTGGGAAAAAGACCGGGCCCGCCCCATGATCAAGGATTATGTCGACAAAATAATGTCCTTCAGAAGAGAGAGGGTTATCGACCGCCTCAAGGCGGAACTGAAAGCGGCCGAGGAAAGCGGCGACGAGGCAACCTCTCGCAAATTAACCGATGAGATCGCCGACCTGATCAAAAGACGCAGCGAGTGATGTCATGCTGAAACATCTCCACATAGAAAATTTTGCCCTGGTCGATAAACTCGACATCGCTTTCGATGACGGCTTGAGCGTTCTCACCGGCGAGACGGGCGCGGGCAAGTCGATAATTGTCGGGGCGGTGGCGCGACTGCTTGGAGAAAAGGCCGACAAAAACGATATCCGCTCCGGAACATCATTGGCGGTTATCGAGGGCGATTTCGAAATTGGCGGCAATCATGATATAACCGCCGCGCTCGATGGCGCCGGTATCGACTACGACGGCCAATCCATATCCCTGCGGCGCGAGATTATTCTCAACCGATCCTCGAAAAGCTTCATCAACGGCCAACTGGTTACATTGACGCAACTCAAAGCGGTAACCGGGCACATGGCCGAGCTTTTCGGTCAGCATTCGCATCAGCGGTTACTCGATGAAAAAAATCACCAGAGTTTTCTCGACCGATTTGCCGTAATCGTCGGTGATGTCGACTCTCTGCGGCAGGTATATCATGACTGGCAGACGGCGATGCAAAAACTCAACCGGCTCGAGGCCCGCAAAGAGACCGAGAAAAACGAACGCGAACTGTTACTTTTCCAAAAAGACGAAATAGAAAAGGCGAAAATACAAATCGGCGAGGAAGAAAATCTGCTGGCCGAGCGGAAAATTCTCGACTCGGCGCAAATTCTCGGCGAGAAGGCATCGCTTATCCTGACCATGCTCGACAATGATGATAACGCCGCTTTGAATATACTCGGCGGTTGCCGCAAGGATCTGAACGATATGGCCGCGCTGGATAAAAAGCTCGAATCGCAGGCGGAGCTTATGGAAAACGCCATTATAAATCTGGAGGAACTCCGCTCCGAAATCGAGGCTTACATATCGAATATTCCGGATGACCCGGAAAGACTGGAGCAGATCAATCTCCGGCTGGATGAAATTTACCGCCTCAAGAAAAAATACGGCGGTTCCGAAGAGGCGATTCTCGGGATGCTCGAGCAAATAAATCAACAGCTTGGCCGGAAAATCGATGTCGAGGAGCAATTGAAAATGTTTCGCGATGATGAGCAAAAACTGAGACGGCAGTATATCGAAGAGGCCGGGGATATTTCCCGCAACAGAAAAAAGGCGGCGGTGAAACTCTCTAAAGTGGTCGAAAAGGAGCTGAAACAGGTGGGCATGGAAGCCGCCAGGTTCGACTATGATTTCATCTATGAGCCGGACGGCGAAGGGCTTGAGTTCGACGGCAAAAGGGTGCGCCCCAACCCGGACGGTTTCGAGACGGGCCGTTTTTTGATTTCGGCCAATCCCGGCGAACCGCTGAAACCGCTGGCCAAAACGGCCTCGGGCGGCGAAATTTCGCGGATTATGCTGGCCCTCAAGGCGGCCGACAAACAAAAATCGAAAAAACACAAAATACTGCTGGTTTTCGACGAGATCGATGCCGGTATCGGCGGCCGCACCGCCGGTATGGTCGCTTCGCGCCTGGCAAAACTGGCCGAATCATCGCAACTTATGGTGATAACGCACCTGCATCAGATCGCCTCGCTCGGCACGCGGCATTACGCCGTGGAAAAGATCGAAACGTCCGGCAAAACCCGAAGAAATGTGGTCTCGGTCAGGAAACTGGACGCTAAAGAGCGAAAGCTGGAAATCGAGCGGATGTTGAGTCTGCCGGAGAATAGCAAAGTTTAGCTTGACTAAATTTCTCTTAATCTCTTTTTTAGCAATAAGTTTTATTTTTTTTCGAATAAATCCGGAAGCCTCAGGTATATGAATTGAGTGCAACTAAGACGAACGACAACAACTTAATAGCGGAGATCGTCGAAGGCGACAAAACCGCCATGAGGGCGCTGGTCGATAAGTATAAAAGAAAAGCTTATTTCCTGGCGCTGGGGATGGTCGGTAACTCCGATGAGGCTATGGATATTTCGCAGGAAGCATTTATCAGGGTTTTTAAATCGGCGGGGAAATTCGACCGAAATCAGAAATTCTTCCCCTGGTTTTATTCCATTGTCGCTAATCTCTGCAAGGACACTCTGTCACGAAGGGAAAAACGGGATGCCAAAGCGGTTGATCTGGACGAAAATGATTTCCTGCTGATCGATGAAAGCAATCCGGAAGCGAAAATGATTCGAAAAGAAGAAGCCCAAATTCTGAAACAGGCGCTCGGTTCGCTTTCTTTCGAGGACAGAGAGATTATTGTCTTGAAACATTTTCGGGATACGCCATATGACGAAATAGCAAAACTGCTGAATATCCCGAAAGGAACCGTCATGTCGCGCCTGTACTATGCGCGAAAAAAACTTGCGAAATTATGCCATGAACTCAGGTGAAGAAAAATACAAAGTCATGTTGTCGGGCTATATCGACGGAGAACTGTCGCCCGAGGAACAACAAGAGCTCGAACAGCATCTGAAAACCTGTCCCGAATGCCGGGAAGAATTAAGAGTCTTTCAGCAACTTAAGGAGGTGACCGGGGCCATGAAATACGCAGATATTCCGGAACATGTCTGGGATAACTACTGGCGCGGAATATACCGCCGCATGGAACTAAGCATCGGGTGGATTCTTTTCTCCATCGGGGCCGTTATCGTCATCGCTTGCGCCTGCTACGGCCTTTGCAAGGATTTCTTTCTGAATCCGGAGGAACCGATAATTCTCAGGATCGGTTTCGGGGCGCTGATACTCGGCGCCGCTACCCTGCTGGTTTCCGTCACACGAGAACGGATATTCGCCTATCGCCGTGACCGTTATAAGGAGATAAAAAGATGATTCTGGTCAACACCGATTCCATTCACGGTAAAAAAATCGTGAAAGTGCTTGGGCTGGTCAAGGGAAACACCATCAGGGTTCGACATATCGGCAAGGATATTATGGCCGGATTGCGGACACTGGTCGGCGGAGAGGTCAAAGAATACACAAAAATGCTCGCCGAAACACGCGAGCAGTCGCTTGACCGCATGGTTGAAGATGCCGTCAGGCTCGGCGCCAACGCCGTCGTCAATGTCCGTTTCTCCACCTCGGTGGTGATGAAAGGCGCCGCCGAATTGCTGGCCTACGGGACGGCGGTGATCGTGGAAAACGACAACTGACAATATTTTTATTTCAAAAATATAAAAAACCGGAGGGGATCGAAATGTCCAAACGGCGCAAGGGATGGCTGGCGGCGTTACTGTCGCTTTTCATGCCCGGTCTCGGTCATATTTATTGCGGCAAAGTAATCAAAGCCCTTATCTTATATATCGGCGCCATAATTGTCTTAAATATCGCCCTGGCAATTCTTATTTTCTATGACTCGAATCCGGCCAACGTCATTATTCCGCCGGCGCTGGTTATTTTGTACTATCTCTCCGTAATTATCAACGCCCGCAATACGGCGGCGGGAATATCGACCGGAATCAAAACTGCATGGTACAACAGGTCCTATGTGTATCTCGGTATTTTTCTTGTCGGCGGAGTGCTGGCATCTTATCTAACACCCGTTTTCGGCGATTATAAAAGCTTCAAAATTCCGACTCCGTCTATGGAAGACGGCCTGATGGCCGGTGATTATCTGCTGGCCGATTATAATGCCTATAACGATCAGAAACCTGAGATCAACGACATTATTGTTTTCCTGTGGCCTGCGGACACAACCACATTTCAGTGCAAGCGATGTGTCGCCGGACCGGGCGATGTCGTCGAGGGCGCAGACAAAGTCTTGTACATCAACGGGATAGCCAACAACACCCCGGCTACTGTAAAACATACGGACGACAAAATTCTCGACCGCGATGAAAACAATCCCAATACCCGGGATAATTTCGGCCCGTTCGAAGTGCCAGAAAATTCATATTTTGTCATGGGTGACAACCGCGATAATTCTTATGATTCCCGCTTCTGGGGACCGGTGTCGGAAAATCTTATTCTCGGCAAAGCGTTGCGTATTTACTGGAGTTCCGATTTCGGTCGTATCGGTCAGACGATCAAGTAGCTCCTCCCCCATAAAATACCTTCTTGACTCTTGTATAATAAACAAGTATTGTTTCGTATATCATTCAAGAATCATAACCGGTAAACGATATGCAGGAATTTCGTCAGAACATGGCCACCAGGGAGTGGGTGATACTTGCGCCGGGGCGCAGGAAACGACCGGACGATTTCATACAGCCCGGACCATACTCCGGCCCGGAATTATCTTACGAGGATGACTGCCCGTTCTGCCTGGGTAATGAAGAGCTGACCATTGAGCCAAGCTACATTTATCCCGAAGAAGGACCCTGGAAGGTGAGGGTGGTACCGAATAAATACGCCGCGCTCGATCCAACCCTCGATACATCCCGAACCAAAATCGGGCACTTTCTTTATGCCAACGGTTTCGGTATTGCCGAAGTGGTCATCGAACATCCCATACACAACAAGACTATGGCGACCATGAGTACCGATCATATCGGGCTTATTCTCGGCGCCTATCGTGAACGGCAAATTGAGATCGGCAAAAACGAGAATGTCAACCTGATCACCATCTTTCGTAATCACGGTCCCCGCGCCGGAACCTCGCTGGCTCATCCCCACTCCCAGATTATTGCGACACCGATGGTACCGCCTCATGTCCGCTACCCGATCGAACAGGCGGTCAAGTATTTCGACAACCACGGCCGCTGCGTTTACTGCGACATGATCGAAGAAGAAATACGCCAGAAAGATAGAATCCTGCTCGAGTCCGAATTTTTTGTCGCTTTCTGCCCGTTCGCAGCCCGTTCGCCATTCGAGTGCCGCATATATCCCAAATATCATTCGGCCAGCTACATGCTTATTACCGATGCCGAAATCGACGACCTGGCGGTGGTTCTCCATGACGTCCTCGCGCGCCTGCATTTTGGCTTGAACAACCCCGACTACAATTATATAATCAGGTCGGCGCCGATGGGCGACGAGGACACCAAGCACCTCCACTGGTATATGGTAATTATTCCGAAAATATCGACCGCGGCCGGTTTCGAAATCGGTTCGGGCATATATATAAACAGTGTTGCACCGGAGGATTCGGCGGAATTCCTGAGAGAAGTGGATATCGAACAATAGGACCATGCAACAAAAGTGACCGAATTACGTTTAATAAACCATGAATGATAACACCGCCGCCATACGAGTCGAAAATCTCACCAAAATCTATAAGAGCGCTCTTGGCGCCAATGAGGTACACGCGCTGACCGATGTCAGTCTCGATGTACAGCGCGGCGAAATATTCGGCCTGCTCGGACCCAACGGCGCCGGCAAAACGACGCTGGTGAAAATACTCCTCGGCGCGCTCCGGATCACATCCGGGACAGCTTTCGTCAACGGCAACAGCATCGACGATTCCGCCGCGCGGGCCAAAGTCGGATTTCTGCCTGAGAACCACCGTTTCCCGTCATATCAGACCGGGATGCAGATGCTTCTCTGTTTCGGCGGTATGGCCGGGCTCTCGCGAAGCGAGATCACCGCCAAAGCGGGGCCGCTTCTCGAACTGGTCGATATGCACAAATGGCGCGACACCCGCATCAAAAAATATTCCAAGGGCATGATGCAGCGGCTGGGGCTGGCCCAGGCGATGCTCAACGATCCCGATATTATCTTCCTCGATGAGCCGACCGACGGCGTCGATCCGATCGGGCGGCGAGAAATCCGCGACATTCTCGGCGAACTCAAGAAACAGGGCAAAACAGTTTTTCTCAACTCCCATCTTCTGGCCGAGGTCGAGTCGATCTGCGACCGTGTCGCCATACTCGACAAGGGCCGGCTTATCAAAACCGGACCGGTGCATAATCTGATAACCGTCAAACCGTCATACAAAATCGAGACGGCCGAAATCGGCGACGACATCACAGAGGAAATCAAAGCCGCCTACCCCGGCGCGGTTGTCGAAAATAATATCATTACTGTCGTCTTCGATGACAAATATATGATCAGCGGATTGATAGATTTGCTCAGGCAGAATTATATCGACATCCTGGCGGTTATCCCGGAGAAAATAAGTCTCGAGGACAGCTTCATGCAGTTGATTCGAGGCGGAGGCGATCATGAACAAGTTTAACGCCATACTGCTCGATTCACTTCTGGAAATCAGGAGCCGCAAAATTATATATATTTATGCGGCGGTGACATTGTTCCTGATCCTGCTTTTCGCCTTCATACCATCGATGCAGATTCAGGGCGAGGATCTGTTCGAAAGCGAATTTATGTCCTCGGAACTGTTTAGCAAAATCCTGGCTCATTTCTTCGACGGTTTCATCGGCTTCTTCATATTTCTGCTGGTTTTCGGCACCGCTTTCCTGTTGCCGTCATATCTCGGCAAGGGGCGCATCGAACTGACATTATCCAAACCGATAAGCCGCTGGAAACTGCTGACGATGAAATTTGTCGCGGTTTATTTGATACACATGTTCATCCTGATCCTGATGAGCCTGCTTCTCTGGCTCACCATTTCGTTCCGTCTGGGCCAGTTTTCATGGGGCATTTTGCCGGGCATCATGTTTTCGTTCGTGCATTTTCTATTCATATATCTGTTCGTGTTCGTCATCGGGGCGCTCACCCGTTCCGGCGCGCTGGCGATAATGGGTTATTTCATCATTCGTTTTGCCGCCAACCTGCTCGAGTCGCGCGAGGTTGCCTATCAGTTTATCGGCGAATCGGTATGGACGAGTATTCTCGACTGGATGTATTACATTTTCCCGAAATTCGGCGAGGTCGGCGGGAATTTCATGTCGTTGATGAGGGGCGACGGTTTTGTCAATTTCTTCTCGATTTACACGACCTTGATATTCTGCGCCGTCATTTATGCTTTGACACTGTACATATTCTCCCGCCGCGATTATTGAGAGAATTCATTTTATTAATAACGATCATTGTAGGGACAGCGAATCGCGCTGTCCTTGTTAAGGCAACCCGGTTGCTTTAGCAAACAAGGACCCTTCATATAAATTCAGGATTTTCAACAGGGCACTGCCCTGTCCCTACACCCGTATTGTTGCCGGGTTGCTGTAGATCAACAGGGGTGGCAGCCTCAAACATGGGGCATGTTTTGCATGGACCATGTTTGGGGATGTCCTAATTATTTTGAATCCATGTCGGATTCGAGAATGAAGGAGAAAGACAAGGCGCTAAGTGCGCGGCAGATGTCCACTGTATTGTGTCAAGACATAGTTTACATTTTGTTTCATAACCTCCTTTACAGTTATTTGAGTGGAACAGGTGTCAGCAATGAGGTCGTCCGCCCGGTTTCCCTGTCAATTTCT
>Ga0272443_10001181_pt1 | contig 40398 bp, 31 predicted proteins | sample SSMAcet12_FD_193581 | JGI IMG/M metagenome (GOLD analysis project Ga0272443, IMG submission 193581) | Marine sediment archaeal communities from Little Sippewissett salt marsh, Falmouth, MA, United States - SSM-Acet-12 | ecosystem: Environmental > Aquatic > Marine > Wetlands > Sediment ...
GACCAGGCGGGCGGGGGAGGGCATACCCTGCTGAAGGCGGGACTGGTGTATGATACGAGGGACAATGAACCCAATCCTTTCAGGGGGATCTGGACGGAGATGCAGCTCCATTATGCGCCTGCATTTCTGAGCAATACAGATTACAGCTATACCCGGTTCGTGTTTACCCACCGTCAGTATTTCACGCTTATCCCGGAATGGATGAACCTGGCCTACCGGCTCTCCTACCAGGGAAAACTCACCGGTGAGATGCCCTTTTACATGCAGCCATACCTTTTCAACACGGCCCCCAAACTGACCACCGACGGGGTGGGCGGATCGAAGACGGTCCGCGGGGTCCTGAGGAACCGGATCGTGGGGGACGGATTTGCCTACGGGAACATCGAATTGCGGGGGAAGATCCTGAGGACCACCGTGCTGAACCAGAACCTCTACATTGCACTTTCCGCATTCCTGGACGGCGGGATGGTGACCCAGAAATACAAGTTCAACACCGATGACCTGCCGGAGAACCTGCCGGCAAACCTCCCGGAGCAGATCATTGACCCTGACGCGAAGGAGGTTCCGCACCTGGGATTCGGGGGCGGCATCCATTTTGCCCTGAACCAGAATTTCATTGTCACGGTGGATTACGGCTTTGCCGCCCGGAAAGAGGATGGGGACACAGGTCTCTACATCAACCTGAATTTCCTGTTCTAGAACCGTTCAACTTCCTTTGAGAACTGCCTGAGGAACCGGAGCATGAACCGGTGGCGCTTGCGAGCTAGTTTTTTGCCGGTGGCGGTATTCATCAAATCCTTCAGCTTGAGGAGCTTTTCGTGGAAATGGTTGATGGTGGGGGCTGGCGAAGCATGGTACTCCGAAGAATCCGTATATTCCTGCAGGGGGACCCCGGGATCGTGGATGGGCCTGTTTTTGAATCCCCCGTAATTAAAGGCCCTGGCGATCCCGACGGCTCCCATGGCATCCAGCCGGTCGGCATCCTGGACGATCCGGAACTCGATGGAACGGATCTGATCCTGGGGCATGCCGCCCCGGTAGGACACGTGCCGGATGATGGAACGGATGTGCCCGGCCCTGTCCCTGTCCAGCCCGCTCCGGATCAGAAAATCGAAGGCCATCTCCGCACCCTTCTCCTCATCCCCGTTGTTGAACTTGGGATCCGAAACATCATGCAGGAGGGCGGCCAGTTCAATTGTCAGCCGGTCTCCCTCTCCCTCCCGTTCCCGGATAAACCTGGCCGTTTTCCATACCCGTTCGGTGTGGGACCAGTCATGCCCGCCCTCGGCGCCCGCAAGCTGTTCCCTCACAAAGGCAATGGTCTTTTCGATAACAGGATCGTACATGGTCTTTCGACTTTCGACTTTTGACTCCCGACTCTCGACTCCCGACTCCCGACTCCCGACTCCCGACTCCCGACTACTTGCGAAGCAAGCCCTTACACCATCCCCGCAAACCCCATGAAAGCCAGTGCCATCAGTCCGGCCACGATAAAGGCGATGGGGACCCCTTTCATCCGCTTTGGGACATTGAGCAGGTCCAGTTGCTCCCGGATCCCGGAGAAGGTGATCAGGGCCAGTCCGAATCCGACCGCGTTCCCGATGGCAAAGACGGTGCTCCCCAGCAGGTTGAAATCCTTCTGAACCGCCAGCACCGCCACGCCCAGCACCGCGCAGTTGGTGGTGATCAGGGGGAGGAAGATGCCCAGTGCCTGGTAGAGCGGGGGACTGATCTTCTTGAGGATGATCTCCACCAGCTGGACCAGGGAGGCGATCACCAGGATAAAGGTGATGGTGCGCATGTAGGTGATGTCGAAGGGGACCAGGATCCCGTGGTAGATCAGGTAGGTCACCAGGGTGGCGATGACCATGACGAACGTTACCGCACCGGTCATTCCCAGGGCTGTCTCCACCTTGCCGGAAACACCGATGAAGGGACAGATCCCCAGGAACTGGTTGAGCACGATGTTGCTGACGAATACAGCGGCGATGATGATCAGAACGTATTCCATGGTCAGGCAGTTTTTTCTTTCAGCATGTTGGCCAGAAGGATCAGGTATCCGAGGGCGATGAATGCACCGGGGGGCAGGATGAAGAGCAGCATGGCATCACCGCTGATCATTTTCATCCCGAAGAAGGCCCCGCTGCCCAGGATCTCCCTCACCGCCCCCAATATGGTCAGGGCCATGGTGAATCCCAGCCCCATGCCCATTCCGTCCACCACCGAGGACCATGTGCTGTTCTTGGAGGCGAATGCCTCGGCCCTGCCGAGCACCACACAGTTCACCACGATGAGGGGGATGAACAGTCCCAGTGCATCGAACAGCACGGGGACATATCCCTTCATCACCAGCTCAACGATGGTCACGAAGGAGGCGATGATCACGATAAATGCGGGGATCCTCACCTTGTTGGGGATCACGTTCTTCACCAGGGATACCACCAGGTTGGACATGACCAGTACAAAGGTGGTGGCCAGTCCCATTCCCAGTCCGTTCACGGCCGAGGTGGTCACCCCCAGGGTGGGACAGAGCCCCAGGAACAGGGAGAATACCGCGTTCTCTTTGATGAAGCCCTTACTGAAGTTTTTCCACTGATCCATAGGCTAGTCGTTAGTCGAGAGTCGTTAGTCGAGAGTCGTTAGTCGAGAGTCGTTAGTCGAGAGTCAAAAGTCTGAAGTTGAGAGGTTTATGAATGCATCATAGGCCCGCTGCACGGCGTCGCAGTATGCCCGGGAGGTGATGGTGGAGGCGGTGATGGCATCCACGTCGCCCCGGTCCTTTTTCACAGAGAGTCTGAACGTGGCCGGATCCTTGCCCTTGAACTGCGCGCTGAAATCCGACTTGTCCTGCTCCATCTTGTCCCCCAGCCCGGGGGTTTCGGCGTGACTGATCACCGCGATATCCAGGATCGTTCCGTCAGGCTTGAAACCGACCATCAGCTTGAATTTTCCGCTGAATCCTTCATTGGTGAAGGTTTCCACAGCAATGCCGGTCACCTCGTCGCCCTTCCTGGCCGTGTAAAAATAAAGGGTATCCCCGTCCACGTATTTCTTTGCCACCTCCTGTGACGGTTCGTTGTCAAAGGCGGGCACCACCATCTGGATCGCCTCGTTCTTGCGTTTCAGCTCGGCCAGCCGGATGGGCTCTTTCGTAAGCGAGTAAACCGACCCCAGCAGTCCCGCCGCCACCAGGGTCACCAGGAACAGGGTCAGCACCATGTTCAAAAAGGTTGATTCTTTCTTAGCCATGGGCCACCTCCTTTCCAAATCTTACCGGTTTGATGTATTTGTTCAGCAGCGGGGTGAATCCGTTGAATATCAGGATGGCAAATTGCACCCCCTCCGGGTAGGCGCCGAAGATCCTGATCAGCACGGTGACGATCCCGATCCCCGCCCCGTAGATGAGCATTCCCCTGCCGGTCATGGGCGAGGTGACATAGTCGGTGGCCATGTATATCGCCCCCAGCATGAGTCCCCCGGTAAGCAGGTGGAAAACGGGACTGGCAAAGCGGTCCGGATTGACCAGCCAGAGAATCCCGGTGAACAGAAAGACCGTTCCCAGGATGGAAACGGGGATATGCCAGGTGATGATCTTCCTGTAAAGCATGTAGCACATGCCGATGAGCAGGGCAAAAGCAGCCACCTCGCCGGACGAACCTTTCATGTTCCCAAGAAAAAGCTGGAGGAACGAGGGCAATTCCGAGAGGATCTCGCCAGCAGGCCTGGTGGCAATCCCTTCCTTCATCACCGCAAGGGGAGTGGCACCGGTGGCCGCGTCTGTGTACTGCATCCACTGACCAGGCTCGGGCCAGGAAGTCATGGCCACCGGAAAGGAGATGAACAAAAACACCCTCCCCACCAGGGCGGGATTGAAAATATTGTTCCCGAGTCCCCCGAATGTCATTTTCCCGATCCCGATGGCAGCCAGCGCCCCGATGATCACCATCCAGAAGGGAATGTTCGTGGGGAGGCAGAAAGCCAGCAGGAGTCCCGTGAGGACGGCCGAACCGTCCAGGTGGGAGGGCCTGACCTTCAGGATGTACTTCTGGATGAGGTATTCGAACAGGATGCAGGAAAGAACCGACACCGTGGTGATGATCAACATCCCGATCCCGAAATAGAACACCGAGACCCCGAAGGCCGGGAGCAGTGAGATGATCACCCCGTACATCAGCCGGGGGACCGACTCCCCGCCGGATATGTGGGGTGAAGGGGATACGATAAATCTGGCCATATGAGAACCTGTTATATTATACAGCTTTTCTGGAACGCACGATCTTGTTCACCTCTGCCTTGCCCAGCCGGATGTAGTCCAGCAGGGGGCGGGAGGAGGGACAGGTGTAGCTGCAGCTTCCGCATTCGATGCAATCCAGCACCCGTTCGCTTTCCATCCGTTCGAACATCTCTTTTTCCGAGAGATTCATGAGCAGGTAAGGCTCCAGTCCCATGGGACAGACCTGCATGCATTTGCCGCACCTGATGCACTGGATCACCACGTTTCGCCTGGCTTCACCGTCCCTGATCAGTACGATCCCGGAGGTGCCTTTCACGACGGGGACATCCAGGGTGGACAGGGCTTTGCCCATCATGGGGCCGCCGTTGATCACCTTGGCGGTGTCTTCCGGCAGTCCGCCCGTCTCTTCGATCAGGTGGGCCACCGGCGTTCCGATCCGCACCCTGAAATTGGAGGGCCGGGCCAGGGACTTCCCGGTGATGGTCACCACCCGGTCAATGAGCGGCCTGTTTTTCTGCACCGCTTCATAGGCGGCATGGACGGTGCCCACGTTGAACACCACCACGCCCACATCGATGGGGAGTCCGCCCGAAGGCACCTCCCTGTTCAGCACGGCTTTCACCAGCTGCTTCTCACCGCCCTGGGGATATTTCACCTTCAGCCCTGCCACCCGGATGCCGGTCCCCCGGGTGATCTCCCGCATTTTTTCAATGGCATCCGGTTTGTTGTTCTCGATGCCCAGGATGGCCTTTTCCACGCCGAGTCCCTTCATCATGATCCGGATGCCCGCCAGCAGCGCTTCGGAGCGCTCCATCATCAGCGCATGATCGGCGGTCAGGTAAGGTTCGCACTCCACTCCGTTGACAACCAGGTATTCGGCCTTTTTTCCCCTGGGGGTGGTCAGTTTCACATGGGTGGGGAAGGTGGCGCCTCCCAGTCCCACGATCCCGGCCTCCACGATCCGCTTCCTGATCTCTTCCGCTTCAAGGGTGATCTCCTCAACCAGGGTATCGGAACGGTCGATGGTTTCCATCCACTCGTCTCCCTCCACCTTGATCTGGACCGCCAGCCTGCGGTACCCCGAGGGATCCGGAAACACATCCACTTTGGTGACCTTCCCGGAAACGGATGCGTGGATGTTGGTGGAAACAAATCCTTCCGCCCGGGCGATCAGCTGACCTGTCTTCACCTGCTCACCGCGCTCCACGATTACTTTGGAAGGGGCTCCCAGGTGCTGGGAAACGGGAATCACCACCATTTCCGGAAGGGACAGATCCCGGATCCTCACTCCGGCCGAAAGCTTGTTCTCCGGGGGATGAACCCCGCCCATGGCAAATGTCTTAAGCTTCATGGATCGCCTTATTTGTTTTCTTCTTCAACAGTCTCCGCTTTTTCTGTTTTTCTCGGTGGGAAATTGATCTCATGGATGCAATTGGTGGGACAGACCTCCACACATTTGCGGCACAGCTTGCATTTCACGGGATCAATATAGGCCAGGTTGTTGTTCATGGTGATGGCTTCGAAGGGACACACATTGAAGCACTTGGAACACCCGATGCAGGCCACCTTGCAGTTCTTGATGGCCACCGCACCCTTTTCCTCGTTGATGCAGCAGACGAAGATCTTCCGGTCCTTTTTGTTCTTTTTCCGCAGTTCGATGATGTCCCTGGGACAGGCATCCACGCAGGCTCCGCAGGCCGTGCATTTGTCATCCATCACTTCGGGGAGACCGGTTTCAGGATTCATGTGGATGGCGTCAAAGTCGCAGGACTCCACGCAGTCGCCCAGTCCCAGGCAGCCGTGGGGACAGCCTCCTTCACCCGCGTACAGCTGGTGCGCAATGGCACAGGTGGGGGCTCCGTCATATTCGGTGGTCCTTGCCCTGAACCCGGGAGTGCCGTGACAGCGGACCACTGCAACCTGGGGAGCCTGTTCCACTGCTTCCCTGCCGAGGATGGCTGCTACCCTGGCCATGTTTTCATTCCCCCCCACGGGACAGTAGAGGTTATCCCACAGTTCGTTCTTCACAAGGGCCTCGGCAAAGGCCCGGCAGCCGGCAAAACCGCAGCCCCCGCAATTGGCACCCGGAAGCGCCTCTTCCACCTCATCGATCCTGGGATCCTCGTACACCTTGAACCGCTGTGCCACGAAATAGAGGATGACGGCAGCCGCGGTGCCGATCCCCACCAGGGTGATGATTGTGATGATGATGATCTGGTTCATGATCCGGGATTCATTTTCTTCAGCGTGAATGTAAATGTATTTGAGATGCGTTTTCTCAGAAGCATAAGTGCCAGGTAGTAAGGCACCAGGGAACCCAGCGCGATCAACCCGGCACGCATCTCACCGACGCCCGCGGCGACCAGTCCGATCAGCACGGCCATCAGCATCGCAAATGGATAGATGTACCCCAGTGCCACCGCCTTCAGTCCGGTATTGCGGGCGATCAGCACCCTGACCGGTTCACCGGGCGCATACCGGCCATCTCCCACCGGGATGTCCAGGTATCTTTCCTCCCTGTCCGCCGCCCCGCACACTCCTTTCGCATGACAGGCGGCACATGCCGATTCACAGTTGATCTTCACGTGTGCCACACTGTCCCGCACCTGCTCAACAATTCCTTCGTGGTCAATCATGTGCTGGCCCGGCATGGTCCTGATTCCTCAATTTTGCTACAAAATTATTGATGTTGGGCTATTCTCGGTTGCTTAAAATCATGTTCACTCCTTTTCCGTGTTATTTATCATGGTTTTAAATAACATGGAGATCAGAAGGTGAAGCCCATGAGAAAATAAACATGTCCGGGGAGCACCTTTTCCGCTTCCGTGCTCCGGTACAGTTCGGAAAGCGCACTCTGGAAACGGACCCCGTACTGGAACCGCATCACCTGGAAGCCGAAACCGTAAGAAATGCCGTATTCCCCATCGTTGTATTCCTCCGTGAAATCCACCGCGCCGTTGTCCGTTTTCCCGGCAAAATGATGGCTGTAATATCCTCCGATCTGGAAAGACGTCCTCAATCCGCCTCCGCGCTGACCCGGATTGCTGATCAGCAGGTTGAGGGGGACGGTCACGGAATGGGTCCGGAATTTCCCGTCCGGGTGCCGGCTTCCGGCGGTCTGGTACAGCACCTCCGGCTGGAGGGTCAGGAATCGGGTGATCCTGATATCCGCGAAGAGCCCGGCCTGGGTGGCGAAAATGCTTTTGGCTTTGTAGAATGCCTCCGGGTATTCGTGATGACCCGACCCCAGGTTGAGCCTTACTCCCGGAGTGAAGATCCTGTCCTTTACTGCGGTCTCTTCCACAGGCTGCAGGTCGGAGATGGACCCGGCCCTGGAGAGCTGCAGGAGGGCATCGCTCAGATAATCGGCGATGACGGCCATCCCCTCGAAATCCAGCAGATCGGCGTCATCCTCCGGCTTGTGGTAGGGGGATTCTGTTCCGGTAAAGACATGGATGGCCGGGATGCCCCGGTTCCCGAAGGGGGCGGTGTCGGTGCGCTGCACCACCTGGCCGTCGGATTTTCTGACCACCAGGTCGTGTTTGGCGGCAAGCTCACCGGTGAGCCATTCCCGGCCGGTGAGTTGCTTCACTCCGTGCAGGTCAACCCCTTCGTGGGCTTTGTACATCCCCACCATGTCCAGGCTGAACATCAGGCTGATCTTTTCCGGGCTCACCGTGGAATCCTCCACGAAATGGGTGGAGCCGATCAGTCCGCTCTCCTCCCCGTCGAAGGCCACAATGATGATGCTCCTGCCCGGGGATTCTGCGTTTCCGGCCAGGTTTCTGCCGATCTCGATGATGGAGGCGATGCCGGAGGCGTTGTCATCCGCCCCGTTGTAAACCACCGTATCGCCGTCGCTGACCTTCCATCCCAGGTGGTCGTAATGGGCTCCCACCACGATATATTCCCCCCGCAGTTCCGGGTCGCTGCCCGGAATGACCCCGACCACATTCCGCCCCCGGATGTTGAGGATCCCGGTCCTGTGGGTGAAGGGATGAAAATAGTCCCCCTCATAAGGTTCGATCCCCGCTTCACTGAACCGGCGGGCGATGTAGTCCGATGCCTCCAGGCCCTGTTCGGTTCCGAACCCGCGCCCCAGCAGGGAATCCGAGGCCAGGTAGAAAACATGCTGTTTCAGCAATTCGGGGGATGTGGAAAACTGGGCCGAAAGGGAGACGGTCACCCCGGCTGCCAGGACCAGCAGGATTCGTTTTGTATGCATCATATGATGTCGTTATGTCAAATTCTATAATTTTTCTGAGGGATGACCTGGAAGTCATCTGGGATTTTTGCATAGCAACAACCACGTGACGACAGGGCATCCCTCAGAAATGAGAGCAAGGGGCACACGGTCCGGGGGATGCCTTTGATGTCCCCCGGAGCAGTGCGGGTTTATTTTTTCAGCAGGTCCCTGATCTCGGTCAGCAGGGTCTCTTCCTTGCTGGGAGCGGGCGGCGGAGCCGCTGCTTCTTCCTTTTTCTCGAATTTCTCCTTCATTTTGTTGTATCCCTTGACCACCCAGAAGACGGCCAGCGCAACGATCAGGAAGGTAATGATCGTGTTCAGGAACAGCCCGATGCTGATGGCTACCTCGGGGACTTCCTCGCCGCCTGCCATGGTTGCGGCCTTCAGGACGATCTTCCAGTCCGCAAAGTCCACATTCCCGAGCAGGAGCCCGATGGGCGGCATAATGATGTGGTCCACCAGGGATTTGACAATGGCGCCGAAATAAAGGGCGAGGATCAGGCCGACCGCCATTTCCATGACGTTGCCTTTGCTGATGAATTTTTTAAATTCCTGAAACATAGCTTTTTAGTTTAGGGTTAATGAATATGACATGAAATTTAGGAATTTTAGCTGATATTCCCCCAGTCGATCCGTTCGGGGTGTGCTTTTTTCACGTGTTTTGCAAAGAGCCAGTTCTTTTCCAGGGCCAGGTCGGGATCCTCCTCGATGATGTTCTCGGCCGTGTCGCGGGCCAGCTGCAGGATCTGTCCGTCGCGTCCCAGGTGGGCGATCTTCAGGTTGAACGGGACCCCGCTCTGCTGGGTCCCCTCTATGTCGCCCGGACCCCGCAGCTTCAGATCCACCTCGGCGATCTCGAACCCGTCGGTGGTGGCCACCATCGTATCGATCCGTTTTCTGGCCTCCTCCGACAGCTTGTAGCCGGTCATCAAAATGCAGTAGGACTGGTCGGCTCCCCGTCCCACCCGTCCCCGCAGCTGGTGTAGCTGGGAAAGACCGAACCGCTCGGCGCTTTCGATGATCATCACCGTGGCGTTGGGCACATCCACCCCCACCTCGATCACCGTGGTGGCCACCATGATGTGGGTTCGTCCGGCCAGGAAATGGTGCATGGAGATCTCCTTCTCCTCCGGTTTCATCCGCCCGTGGACCACGCTGACCTGGTAGAGCGGGGGAGGGAAGGCCCGGGAGATGCTCTCGTACCCGTCCTCCAAATCCTTGTAATCCAGGGTCTCGGACTCTTTGATCAGCGGATAGACGATGTAGGCCTGTCTCCCCTCGGCCAGTTTCTTTTTCAAAAATCCGAATACCTGCAGCCGCTTTGAGTCGTATGAATGCCGGGTGATCACAGGCCTCCGGCCCGGAGGCAGCTCGTCGATCACCGACACATCCAGGTCGCCGTACAGCGTCATGGCCAGGGTGCGCGGGATGGGGGTGGCCGTCATCACCAGCACGTGTGGCAGCACGTCCGCTTTTTCCCACAGCCTGGCCCGCTGGGCCACTCCGAAACGGTGCTGCTCGTCAATGACCACCAGCCCCAGGTTTTTGAACTGCACCGTCTCCTCGATGAGTGCATGGGTACCGATCAGGATGGGAAGGGTCCCCTCGAGCAGTCCTCCGTGAATCACCTCCCGTTCGCTCTTTTTGGTGGAACCGGTGAGCAGCCGCACCTCCAGCTCCATTCCCTCCAGAAAGGCCGTGATGCTCCGGAAATGCTGCTGGGCCAGGATCTCTGTGGGGGCCATGATGCAGGCCTGGAACCCGTTGTCGATGGCAATGAGCATGGACATGAGCGCCACCAGGGTCTTCCCGCTGCCCACGTCTCCCTGCAGCAGCCGGTTCATCTGCTTCCCGGATCCCATGTCCCTGCGGATCTCCTTCATGACCCGCTTCTGCGCGGCAGTGAGCTCAAAGGGCAGGCACTCGCGGTAAAATGTGTTGAAGTGTTCCCCCACCTTTTTGAAGATATTTCCCCTGAAGTGCCTGGTCCTGGCGGTTTTACTCTGCAGGATGTTCAGCTGAATGTAAAACAGCTCCTCGAACTTCAGCCTCAGTTCGGCCCTGCGGTACTGGGCGGGGGTATCCGGAAAGTGGATCTGGCGAAGGGCGGTGTCCAGGTTCACCAGGTTCAGTTTCTGAAGCAGCCAGGCGGGAAGGGTTTCTTCGAAAAGCTCGGGAAGGTTTTTAATCAGGTTGGCCTGCAGCTTGCTGATGGCTTTTGAGGTGAGGTAGTTGTCCTTGAGCTTTTCGGTGGTGGGGTAGACTGCCTGCAGTTTGGAGGTGACCGCCTGCCTGCGGCCGGGGTCTTCGATCTCGGGGTGCACCACGTTGATCTTGCGGTTGAAAATGGTGGGCTTCCCGAAGATCACCACCTCCTTGTCCGGGGGATAGTTCTCCGGGATCCACTTTGCTCCCCTGAACCAGACCAGATCCAGGTGACCGGTGCCGTCGGTAAATCCGGCCACCAGTCTTTTTCCGCTCCCTTTCCCGACGGAGGCATACCCGGTGATCTTTCCCCGGATCTGGATATGGGGCGTGTCGGCGGTCACCTCCGAGACGCGGTAAAACCTGCTGCGGTCCACATACCTGAAAGGGAAATGGGTGATCAGGTCCTCGAATGTGCTGATGTTCAGTTCCTGTTTCAGCAACTCGGCCCGTTTGGGGCCCACTCCCTGAAGAAACTGGATGTCCTGCTGCAGATATTGTTGCATGCGTGGAGCATTTTATGTAAAATTAGCATTTTAGCGCAATGTTGCCAGAATGATCCGGCGAATCATCAGATACACCGCACACCTGTTTCACATCCGCCACCGGCGGGGCAGGGGGATCCATTCCCCGTATCTGTTCGAATTTGTCCACGATGTGCTGTTCGATGCAGAAGGGATCAGGGTGCCGGAAGAGATCCTCCGCATCCACCGGGAACTGGCGGGCGACCGGGCGCTCATCCCCCGGGAACGGTGGCTCTACCGGGCAGCCCGTACCCCGGTCCCTGACGGGAGTAAAGGAGCCGTGGGGACCGGGTCCGGGGAAGCCGTGGGGACTGGCTCCAAAGGTACCGGGGCAATTGGATCCGGCGGAGCCGGAAAGGCGGCGGACCGGTCCGGCGAGCGGAGCGTCCGTTCATTCGTGCGGCGATCCTCGGTTCCGCCCCGCTACGGGGCGCTGCTGTACAGGATGGCCCGGTGGTTCCGTCCTGAGATGGTCCTGGAGCTGGGAACGGGACTGGGCGTCAGCACCCTTTATCTGGCCTCAGGGGCCCCCGGCGTGCCCCTGCACAGCGTGGAGGGACATACAGAACGGGCGGCCTTTGCCGCAGCACTGCTGTGCAGGTGCGGACTGGAGCAGGTCTCCATCCACTGGGGGGAGATGGATGAAAAGCTGGAGGAGATCCTTCCGCAGATGCCCGGACGGTTCCTGGCATTTATCGACGGAAATCACCGTTATGAACCCACGGTCGGGTATGTCCGGAAGATCCTTTCCAGGGCGGGGGATGAGGCGGTGATCGTCATGGACGACATCTACTGGTCACCCGAAATGGAAAAAGCCTGGAAGGAGGTGACCGGATGGCCGGAGGCCAGGTTCAGCGTGGATTTGTTCCGCTTCGGGATCCTTTTTTTGAGAAAGGATCTGCAAAAAATGCACATCAAAATAAACTTTTGAGTTTTAAAAGAATCTAAATCATAATGATTACTTTCGGGAACAATTTTCATACGTAATGGACAACAACGCAGTCATCAGCCTGGATAAGATCGTCAAGAACTATTACATCGGCACGATTGTCGTGGAGGCGCTCCGCTCGGTGGACATTGAGATCAAAAAAAATGAATATGTGGCCATCATGGGCCCCTCCGGATCGGGAAAATCCACCCTTATGAACCTGATAGGATGTCTGGACACCCCCACGAGCGGCACCTATATCCTGAACGGAACCGATGTGAGCAAAATGGAGGACAATCAGCTGGCCGAGATCCGGAACCGGGAAATCGGCTTTATCTTCCAGACCTTCAACCTGCTTCCCCGTTATACGGCCCTGGAAAATGTGACCCTCCCCCTGATCTATGCAGGAAGTCCCAAATCGGTACGGGTGGAACGTGCTAAGGAAGTTCTCGACAGTGTGGGACTGGGGGACCGCATGGAGCACCGGCCCAACGAGTTGTCGGGGGGACAGCGTCAGCGGGTGGCGGTGGCCAGGGCGCTGGTCAACCATCCCTCGATCATCCTGGCGGATGAGCCGACCGGGAACCTGGATTCAAAGACCTCCCTGGATATCATGAAACTGTTCGACCAGATCCACTCACTGGGAAACACCATCGTCATTGTCACCCACGAGGACTTCATCGCCCGCTATGCCCATCGGATCATCCATTTGCTGGACGGGAAAGTGGAAAGTGTGGAGGTGAACGGGAAACGGGAACAGTAGGACTGCGAATGGTCAAAAAATCAGACATTTATACAAGAAAGGGAGACAAAGGGGAGACCTCCTTGCTGGGCGGGAAGCGGGTCCCGAAATTCCATCCCAGGATCCGTGCATACGGATCGGTGGATGAACTGATGGCCCAGACTGCCATGCTGAGGGACCTGCTGGGGGATGCATCCCTCAGGGCGGACCTGCTGGAGATCCTCCACATCCAGATGGCTACGGCATCGATACTGGCGGCTGACTGTGAGGATTGTCCCGCGATGCTTCCCGAGGTGGGTGCGGCGCAGGTCTGTTTCCTGGAGAACAGGATCGATCAGATGGACGCATCCCTGAAACCCCTTACTTCATTTTTAATCCCCGGCGGACACCCGGCGGTATCCCAGGCCCACATTGCACGGACCGTGTGCAGGAGGACCGAAAGGGAGATCCTGGAACTGGCCAGGGAGACTTCCGTGGATGAGGAGATCCTTCGTTTTTACAACCGGCTGTCGGATTATTTTTTCGTCCTTTCCAGGAAAATCGCACGTCTCCTGGGCATCGAACAGAAACCCTGGAACCCGGGGTTGTAGATTTCATTTTTTTTTATAATTTTGCCGCACTTTAAAAGTGCCCATTGTTAAATTGTAAATTCTGCGTCTATGTACTGGACACTGGAATTAGCCTCAAAACTTGAAGATGCCCCCTGGCCTGCCACCAAGGAAGAGCTGATCGACTTTGCGATCCGGTCGGGTGCGCCGATGGAGGTGATCGAAAACCTTCAGGAGATAGAGGATGAGGGAGATGTCTATGAAAGCATAGAAGATATCTGGCCTGATTATCCGAGTAAGGATGACTTCTTCTTTAATGAAGACGAATACTGAGAAAGGAGCGAAAAGCTCCTTTTTTTATTTCCACCTGAACACATCCATGTAAGAGAGCGGTCTCCACTGCTCCACCCACCTGAAATCGGCCAGAAGGGCTTCCTCCGTGGGAAACATCTGTATGGGATAATATGTTCCTTCCGGTTTCTGCTGATAGTTCACCCGGGCGATCTTGTTGTCTCTCAGGTAAATGACCAGATCGGAGCAGACTGTTTTGTTCGCTCCCACGATGATGCCCCGGTCCTCCGCGTAATAGATCGTTTGTCCGTTCCCGTTCACATCGATCTTTGTGAGTTTGTTGTTGCTGAAATAGCCCGTCATTTCCTTGCCCCGCATCTGGTCGAATTTGGTGGAATCTTTCCTGGAGATCACCAGCGCAGTCCCCGTGAGATACATGCGGTAAAGCTTCTGGGCTTTCATCACCACGTTGATTTCGTTGGCGGTCAGCTGGTTCTCCTCGGACCACAGCACCGGTTCACCGAAGAACCTGAACATGCTGTCGGCCTCCATATACACCAGCGAATCGCACATCACCTGGATATCGGGCCGGTAGATCTTCACCCGGTAGTATGCCTTGAGGATCCGGCTTTCCTCTTCCAGCTCCGGATCCTGCATGGAACGCAGCGTATCGGCATGCACGAACATGGTGTCCGTTCCTTCCACCTGGATCATCAGCGCACTGTCGGTGATCATGGCATAATCCCTTTCCCTGTAATAGAGGCCGAACTGGCCCCTGAGGGTCATGTTCTCGGTGGTGTCGATCATTTCCACATTGGACCTGGCGCGGCCAAACCCCTGTTCGGCTTCATAATAGAGGGTGTCTCCCCTGAGGGTCCTTCCTTCCTCTTCCAGGAAGGCATGATCGGTCACGAATGAGATATCATTCCGGGAATCGTACCAGCCGTTCTCGCAGTAAATATACCTCTCTCCGCTGAAGATCTCCGTGGGACCGAAAAAGTAGGACATTTCGGTGTTGGTGTCGTACCTGAGGGTATCGGCATGGATGGTGTAATCGGGACTGGTGATCACCACGCTGTCCTTGAAAATGAAGATCTCCGTGTCCAGGTAAAAATATCCTTTTCCGCTGGTGAGCCGGTCCTCTCCCCTTGTCAGGATCCCTCCTCCCAGGTAGTAGGCAAGTTTGGACTCCCGGTCATAATAAAGGTAATCCGTGGTCAGGGTGGTTTCCTTGTTGACCAGCCTGACGTTTTCCCGCACGTCGGCGATTTTCGTATTTCCGTTATAATGGAGCAAATCGCCCGTGAGTGTCAATGTATCTCCCTGGACGATCCGGATGTTGCTGAACGCATCCACCGAACCGGTGGCAGGGTAGAAGTAGGCCGAATCGCAGGACATGACCACGTCCTCGTGTTTCAGCTGCACATTTCCCAGCAGTTTACGGGCATCCTTGCCGATCTTCTGGTCGAAGGCGGTGAGCTCAGCGTTCAGGATTTCTATGCGGGTCACTTTCTGGCCCGGCAGCGGAATCAGCGTCACCAGGAGGAGTGCTGCGGGAAGGCAGCATTTCAGACAGGTGGATCGGATGTCCGGCTTCATCGCTGGCTGGTCTCCTGGCCGAAGAGGGGACAGTGCTCGAAGGATTTGTCAATCCGGATGTAGGTGCTTTTTTTCTTATCCATGTACCACTGGTTCATCACCTCCTGCTGTTTTTCACTCAGCGCCATTTCCTGAAGCAGCATGTAGTCCTGCCGCAGGTTCGCCCGGTGGGGCTCGGTCCGGGCTTTCAGCTGGATGATCTTGTAGCAGGTCTTGTTGTTGTGGTCTTTCGATTCATAGGGTTCGGAAACATCCCCCACCTCCATGTTGCGGAGGGTGTAATAATCCCTGGTATCCAGCTGGTCGAGCTCGAAGGTGGCCGCATTGGTCAGCGGATTGACGACCAGTCCCCCGTTCACACTCGTCCGCTCATCCTCTGAATACCGCTTGGCGGCCATGTCAAATTTGATGGAATCATCCTCGATGGCCTGTTTCAGGCTGTCGAGCTTATAAATGGCCTTCTGCCTGGCATTGGCATCCGCCTTCGGGTTCATCAAAATATGCCTGGTATTGGCCCGCTCCCCCCGGCGGTCGATGAGCTGGATGATGTGGAACCCGAATGAGCTTTCCACGATCTTGGAAACCTGTCCCTCTTTGAGGGACCAGGCCGCATCTGCATAGGCCTTGTCCAGTTCGCTCCGGAGCATGTATCCCAGCTCCCCCCTCCGCGGGGCGGAGGGACCCTCGGAATACAGGATGGCCAGTGTGCCGAAATCCTCCCCTTCCTGGACCCGCCTTCTCAGATCGAGCAGCCGCTCCTTCACCTCGAATACGGCCTCCTGGCTGTAGGCAGGGTATGCCACGATCTGGCCGATCTTCACTTCCGTGTCGATGTAAGGGATGCTGTCCGGGTGCAGCGAATTGTAAAAACTCCGTACATCCGACGGGGTGGTGGACACATCTTCCACGATGGAGGACCTGACCCGCTGGGTGGTCATCTGCTCCCTGATGGCTTCCCTCAGGTCGTCCCGGATGTCAAAGATGGATTTGTTGAAGTATGCCTCCATCTCCTCCTCGCTCCCGAACTGGCTGATGAAATAGTCCAGCCGGGCCTCCATCTGCAGCTCCACCTCGTCGGGACCCACCTCCACGCTGTCGATCTTGGCCTGTGCCATCAGCAGTTTCTGTTCCACGAAATAGTTGAAGATGTCGCACCTGATCCCGGCGGGCATCTCCATGCCCGACATTTTCATCTGGAGGTACTGCTGTTCGACGTCCGACTGCAGGATGTGAAAGTCTCCCACCACACCCACCACCCGGTCAATGATGAAGGGCTGGGCCGTTCCCGTAAATGAGAATGCGATGCCTGCGATGATCCCGATGATTTTCCTGGTCATGTTCCTACTTGTAAATTTCAAACTGGTTTCTGCTCACGCCGTCATTGTACACCCGCTGTTCCAGGTCCCTGAAGAATTCGATCTTCCGCTTGTTCAGGAGAATGTTGGTGATATCGTCCGATACCATCTCGATGGGAGCGGGATCCCCCTCGGTCAGGTGGTCGCTCACATGGAGAAAGTACCTGTAGAGTGAATCGCTGGTTTCGATGTTCCGCTGATACCTCAGATAAGCGGCGGGATTGCTGATCTGCATGGGAAGCTGCACCTTGATGGAAGAAAAGTTCACCCAGGTATCGTTGAAATTGCTGAATTTGTCCGCATAACTGAGGCAGTACTGCTCCATCTCGGCCAGGGATTCCTCACTGTTGGACCTTGACCAGGCCCTGAGCTCGGCAAGTCCCGGAGCTGATCGGGGGACCCTGACGAAGGTCCCTTTGATCACATCCTGTCCCAGCAGGAAGTTGTTCAGGTTCTCTTCGTAGTAGGCCCGGACCTCCGCATCATCCACCACCGTATCCAGTTTCTGTTGCAGCAGCTTCTGCCTGTAGGAGAAGATGAGCAGGGATTTGCGGTATTCGGCGATCTGTTTTTCAAAATCCTTCTGCTCCTCTGTAAGGGCCTGTTCGGCCCTGTGCAGCATCAACTGGTCCTTCACCCAGGTATCAATGTATCGGCGGGCGAGGATCGTGCTGTCCTGTCTGCTCGTCCCCGGTGGTACCGCATCTTTCAGATCCGATGGATAGAGGTACCGCTCGAACACCCGGGCCACAGGTTCCTCTTTCCTATCCTCCTCCGTCAGGGAACAGCCGGTGTGCAACAGGAGCAGGAGAAACAATCCCGCGAAGGGCATCCATATGTCCGGGCGACTTTTCATCTTCAGGGTGCGATCCCGGAAAGCAGATCAGGGTTCACTTCCACCGTATATTTTTCCTTCAGCTCTTTGATCCACTGCTCTTCCAGGAAGTTTTGATAATCAGAGGTGATCTGTCCCCGCGCTTCATTCAGCGCTTTGGGTTCGGGGGCCCTCACTTCTTTGATGAGAATGAATTTCCGTTTGCCGTCTTCCTCGAAGACGGGACCGGGTCCCACCCTGCCGTTCAGGGCATCCACCAGCTCGTTCTCGCCTTCCTCGACCAGCAGGTGGGTCAGGGTAATGCATTCAGCCGTGTCCTGCATGCAGAATTTCTCGTTCAGCTTCTCCTGGTCAAATCTTCCCCTGAGGATCTTTTTATATTTTTTCCTGACCTTTTCGATGTCCACTTCTTCATTGCAGCTAACCAGGTAGGCATCGGTCCGTTTCCCCCACATGTATTCGTCCCTGTGCTGCCGGTGGAACTTTTCCAGTCCTGCCGTATCGGCGACCGCCCTGGACCACACTTTCTCGTCCATGATGTCGAACAGCAGGATCCCGTCATGGTACTCCTCGTAGATGTACCTGAATTCGGGATATTTATCGGGAAGGCGCGATTCCTCATAATCAACGATGGCTTCCGTGGAAAACTTGTCAAAGAGCTCCCCGGCATAGGCCCGCGGGTCACCCCCGCCCATCCTGCGTTGGTTTGATTCCACGTAAGAGGCGAATTCGCTCACCGGTACCGTCCGGTCACCGATCTGCAAGAGCGGTGTTTTGTCGTTCTTCAGGCTGCCGGCTTTCCAGCGGGCCGCCAGCAGGGAGGTGTCGGCTGCATTCAGCACTTTTTCCAATGCTCCCTGACGGGTTTCAAATCCGTATTCCTTTTTGAGCCTGGCCACGTACTTCTCTGTTTTATGTGCTCCCCGGTCGCCCCGGTCCACCTGCTCCTGCAGCTCGGGCTTCATCTCCTCGTAGGTTCCGACCCCTTTCCTGTCAAGTAATTTAATAATGTGCCAGCCGGCCACCGATTTGACCGGTTTGGTGATCTCTCCGATCTCTTCGATGGAAAAACAGGCGTTCTCGAACTCCGGGATCATCCTGCCCGTACCGAACCAGGGCATTTCGCCGCCATTCCTGGCAGAACCCGGATCCTCCGAATACCTTCCGGCCATCTCCGAGAAATCGGCACCCAGTTGCAGGCTGTCGTAAACCATCCGGATCTTTTCGAAAGCCGCTTCTTTTTCTTCCTCACCCATTCCTTCCGGGGTCCTGATAAAGATATGGGCCACCTTTACCTGTCCCCTGGCCGGGCGCCTGTCGTGCACCTTCAGGATATGGTAGCCGTAGCTGGTCCTGAAAGGCATGCTGACGGAACCGACCGGAGTGTTGTAGGCCGCGGTTTCGAAGGGATAGATCATGGAGAAGACGGTGAAATAGTTCAGGTTCCCCCCGTTTCTCTGGACGGATGCGTCCTCCGAGGTGGCCCTTGCCACCGTCTCGAAATCCTCCCCGTTCATGATCCGGTCCCTGATCCCCATGATCTTTTCATAGGCGGCAAGGGTGTCATCAGGTGAGGGATTGGCCGGAAGCCTGATCAGGATATGGCTCGCATTGATATCCTCCCTGGACCTTTCGTAAGCCTCGCGCATCATCTCCTCCCTGGTCTCGTTATCGGACAGGTAAGGTTTGGCCAGCTGGGCCCTGTACCCCTCCAGTTCGTTGATGAAACTGGCCGTGGTATCCATACCCAGTGCTTCCGCCTCTTTCACCTTGAGCTTGAAATTGATAAAGAGTTCGAGATACTCTTCCGGTGTCTGACGGTTGAGCGAGGTTGCGTTGTTATTCTTCCTGTAGATCCGCTCGAATTCTTCCAGCGTGACCTGTTCATCGCCGATGGTGAGGAGCACCTGCGGCCCCTGGCCGAACAGGCTGAGCGACATGGAAAGAATCAGGGTCATAAAGGGAATCAGCTTCTTCATCATCATCTGAATGGTTTTTCTGGATTAAGTTGTATGTAAAACGAGGTTAAGGTACTAATATTATCTGCTGTAATTGGGTGCTTCCCGGGTGATGGTCACATCATGGGGATGGCTCTCCTGAACGCCCGCGTGGGTGATCCGGATGAACCTGGCTTCCTGCAGCGCAGGAATATCCCTTGCTCCGCAGTATCCCATGCCCGCGCGGAGCCCGCCGACCATCTGGTAGATAACTTCGGTCAGGTCGCCTTTGAAAGGCACCCTGGCGGCAATCCCCTCCGGTACGAGTTTCTTGATGTCGTCCTCCACATCCTGGAAATACCTGTCCTTGGATCCCTGCTGCATGGCCTCGATGGATCCCATCCCTCGGTAAGATTTGTATTTTCTTCCGTTATAGATGATCGTCTCACCGGGCGATTCCTCCACCCCGGCCAGGAGCGAACCGGCCATGATGCTGCTGGCTCCCGCGGCAAGGGCCTTCACGATGTCGCCCGAATAGCGGATGCCGCCGTCCGCGATCACAGGGATCCCGGTTCCCTTCAGGGCCGTGGCCACTTCATAGATGGCCGACAGCTGGGGGATCCCCACCCCGGCGATTACCCGGGTGGTGCAGATGGATCCGGGACCGATCCCCACCTTGATGGCATCGGCACCCGCATCGGCAAGCACTTTGGCGGCATCGGCCGTCCCGACGTTCCCCACCACGATGTCCAGGTTTGGAAATGCGGCCCTTACTTTTTTCAGGCTCTCCAGCACACCCCTGGAGTGGCCGTGGGCGGTGTCGATCACCACCGCATCGGTCCCCGCCTCGGCCAGAGCCGCCACCCGGTCCAGGATGTCCAGGGTGACTCCCACTGCGGCGGCCACACGGAGCCTCCCTTTCCCGTCCTTGCAGGAATTGGGCCTGTCCTGTGATTTGGTGATGTCCTTATAGGTGATCAGTCCGATCAGCTTCCGGTCGCCATCCACCACCGGCAGCTTCTCGATCTTGTGTGCCTGCAGGATCTGCGCCGCCTCGGCAAGGTCCGTCTTTTTTGTGGTGGTGATGATGTCCTTGCTGGTCATGATCTCTCCGACCGAGCGGTTCATGTCCTGCTGGAAACGGAGATCGCGGTTGGTGACGATCCCGATGAGGGTATTTTCCCGGTCCACCACCGGGATCCCCCCGATCTTGTATTCTTTCATCAGGTTCAGCGCATCAAGCACCGTTCCCTCCTTGTGGATCGTGATGGGTTCATGGATCATCACGCTTTCCGCCCGCTTCACCTTTTTCACGTGGCTGGCCTGTTCTTCAAGAGACATGTTCTTATGGATCACCCCGATCCCTCCCTCGCGTGCAATGGTGATGGCCAGCCGGTCCTCCGTCACCGTATCCATTGCAGCCGAGACGATGGGCGTGTTCAGCATGATGTTCCTGGAGAACATGGAACGTATATCCACCTCCCTGGGCAGTACTTCCGAATACCCTGGGATCAGGAGCACATCATCGAATGTGAGTCCCTCGGAGACGATTTTATCCTGGGCGAACGACATGGTTATGAATATTTGGTTAAATTAAATGTGGCAAAATTACAAAAAAAACGGTTCACATCGCTTGAGCATTTACAGTCAGATACTGAGCCAGTACTGGGGCTATTCCGAATTCCGTCCCCTGCAGCAGGAGATCATTGAATCCGTGGGCCGCGGGGAGGATACCCTGGCACTGATGCCCACCGGCGGCGGGAAATCGGTCACTTTTCAGGTCCCCGCCCTGGCCGCGGAGGGGATCTGCATCGTGATCACACCCCTGATCGCCCTGATGAAAGACCAGGTGGACCAGCTGAAAAAGAGAAAGATCAGGGCGATGGCCATCCATTCGGGAATGACCGGTGAAGAGATCGGGGTGGCCCTGGATAACTGTATCTACGGCGATTACAAGTTTTTATACGTGAGCCCTGAACGGCTGGGCACGGAGCTTTTCCGGACCCGGGTCAGGGAAATGCAGGTGAACCTCATCGCGGTGGACGAGGCGCACTGCATCTCCCAGTGGGGGTATGATTTCAGGCCTTCCTACCTGCAGATCAGTTCACTGAGGGAGATCCTGAAGGGCGTGCCCGTGCTGGCTCTGACGGCCACCGCCACCCCGGAAGTGTGCAATGATATCCAGGTGCGGCTGCTGTTCAGAAAGAAAAACCTGCTGCAAAGCAGTTTCGAGCGGAAAAACCTGGCCTACGTGGTCAGGAAGACGGAGGACAAGCCGGGGGAGCTGACGGGGATCGTCCAAAAACTCGGGGGAAGCGGGATCGTCTATGTGAGGAACCGCAAAAAGAGCAGGGACCTTGCCGGGATGCTGTCGGGGAAAGGGATCCCGGCTGAATATTATCATGCGGGACTGAAGCACGCGGAGCGGGACGAGCGGCAGCGGGGCTGGTCCGGCGACAGCTTCAGGGTGATGGTTGCCACCAATGCATTCGGCATGGGCATCGATAAGCCGGATGTCCGATTCGTGATCCATGTGGATCTTCCCGACAATCCGGAGGCTTATTTCCAGGAAGCGGGACGCGCGGGAAGGGACGGGAAAAAAGCCTATGCCATCCTGCTTTACAGTCCGGCCGACAAAAAGCTGGCTGAAAAGCGGGTGGCGGTGAATTTTCCCGACATTCCCAGGATCAGGCAGATCTATGCCGCCCTCTCTAATTTCCTCCAGGTACCCGTGGGCAGCGGGAAGGGTCAGCAGTATGATTTTGAGATGGGTGAGTTCCTGACCCGCTACAGGCTGAATGCACTGGTGGTTCACAGCGCGCTGTCGATCCTCACCAGGGAAGGGTACATCGAGGTGACCGAGGCCATCCACAATCCTTCCAGGATCATGTTCAGGACCGGGCGGGACGAGCTTTACAGTTTCCAGGTGAAGCATGCGGAACTGGACGGATTCATCAAGCTGCTGCTCCGCTCATACAGCGGCCTCTTTTCACAGTATGCGGTGATCGACGAATCCTTCCTGGCAAAGCAGACCGGCCTCTCAACCGGGCAGGTGAAGAGATTCCTGCAGGATTTGTCGGGGCGACAGATCATCCATTACATTCCCCGAAAGAATGTGCCGGTGGTCACTTTCCTGGAAGAGCGGCTGGATGAAAAAAACCTGCTGATCTCGCCCGAAATGTACCGCTTCAGGAAGGAACGCTACATTAAAAGGGTCAGGGAGATGCTCCGTTACACCGGCTCGGAGACCATCTGCCGGAGCCAGTTCCTGCTGAGTTATTTCGGCCAGAGGGATGCTCCCCGGTGCGGAATTTGCGATGTGTGCCTGAAAGGAAAGGCAGAAGGGCCGGACAGCCCGGGATTTCTGGAGGTCGCCGGGATGATCCGGAAGACCCTGGCCGCGGGAGCCTGCACCCTGGAGGAGCTGATCGCCGCCGCCGGCCGGGAAGCCGACCTGGTGATCCGGGTGACGGAATGGCTGGTGGACAGGGGGGAGATCAGCCGCAACAGCGAACTTAGGTTTGTCCTGGCGGACCGGTCACCGTGATTTTCTGCTTTTGACTATCTTTGCCGGATGGAAAAGGAGGGAGGTCATCTCCACGCATATGTGTATTCCGGTGAAATGGTGGAATTTGTTACTTCCGCCAACGAGTTTTGCCGGTTCCTCGGACACCTGAACGAAGAGGAGGGACAGCTGTTCATCGAAGAATCGGTGCTCCTGCTGTCCAGGATCTATTCTGCGGCGGTCCGGGTCGGGGAGACCGAACCGGTGGAGGAGTCGCCCCTGGAGACCGTGGTCACCGAAATGGACTGGAACCTGGTCGAGCAACGCATTTCCCTGCTGCTCGGGGAACACAACGACTATCTCCGGCCCGCCTCTGAAGATGAGTTCGACCGGTCGGAGCTGGTCACCCAGACCATCTCCGAGGACCTGGCGGACATCTACCAGGAGATGCAGGATTTTGTGCACCTCTACAGCAGGGGACTGGAAGAGCTGATGAATGACGCAGCATGGGAGGTGATGCAGCGGTTCGGAGAGCACTGGGGGATCAAGCTGTTGCGTTCCCTGTCCGCCCTGCACCTGCTGTATGTGAGCGGGATCGATCCGGGCGGGGACGGAAATGCCCCTGCACAGGATAACCACCCGGAGGATGAAGATTAAAGAGAGGAAGTGCAGTGTTTCAGAAAGAGATCACCAATGAAGAAATTGCCCGGCTGGAGCTGATCCAGTATGAAGGTCCCGTTCGCGTCATCCAGTCCCGGGAAGGATTTGATGAAGAGATCGGTCGGATCATGGATGAACCGGTGCTGGGCTTTGACACGGAGACAAGACCCTCCTTCAGAAAGGGGAAGGTGTATCCCACCTCCCTGGTACAGCTGGCCGCTGCGGATTGTGTCTGGCTGATCCGGGTGAACCGGATCGGTTATCCCCGTCAGCTGAAGGCGCTGTTCTCCAGCGAGGACCACCTGAAGGTGGGATCGGGTCTGAAGGATGACCTGAGAAGGCTCCGCTCGGATGTGCGTTTCAGTCCCGCCGGATTCCTGGATCTGCAGGATTATGTGGAGGCCTTCCGCATCGAAGAAAAAGGGCTCAAGAAACTTGCGGGGATCGTACTGGGACACCGGATCTCCAAATCGCAGCAGGTGTCCAACTGGGATGCGGAGCAGCTGACAGGGCCCCAGATCATGTATGCAGCCACGGATGCATGGATCTGCCTGGAGATTTATCATACACTGAGGGATTCATCATGGAAGCACATACAAAGATTATCCTGAAATCCGGCAAGGACCAGTCGCTGAGGCGGTTTCATCCGTGGATCTTCTCCGGGGCCATCAAAAAGATCCATGGTCCGGCACGGGAAGGGGATCTGGTGGATGTCTACGATAACAAGGATGAATTCCTGGCCACGGGCCATTACCAGGAAGGCTCCATTGCCGTGCGGGTACTGGACTTTGAACAGGTGGAGACAGACAGGGATTTCTGGGACCGGAGGATCGGCCAGGCATGGCAGGTGAGGAAAACGCTGGGACTGACCGACAGTCCCCATACCACGGTCTTCAGGTGGATCAACGCGGAAGGAGACGGACTGCCCGGTCTGATCGTGGACAATTACGCAGGGGCCCTCGTGATCCAGCTTCATTCAGTGGGAATGTACCGGAACCTGGAAACGATCGTGGAATCACTGTCGGGGTACACCGGGGAAAAGGTGCACACCATCTATCTCAAAAGCGAGGGGACCCTTCCGGACAGACCCGGGATCGGGCAGCGGTCGGGATTCCTGGCGGGGGATGCCGGAAGCGGCGAAGTGCTGGAGAACGGATACCGCTTCCTGGTGGACTGGGTGGAGGGGCAAAAAACGGGGTTCTATATTGATCAGCGTGAAAACCGCAGGCTGCTGGAAGGCTGGTCAGCAGGAAGAAAGGTCCTGAATATGTTCGGCTACACGGGAGGATTCAGTGTCTACGCCATGGGGGGCGGGGCGGAGGTGGTGCACACGGTGGACAGCTCAGCCAGGGCCGTGGACCTGACCCGCAAACACATGGAGATCAATTTCCCCGGGAACGGCCGGCATGAGGAGTATACGGAGGATGCATTCAACTTTTTGGGAAAGAACGGTGTCCGGTACGACCTGATCGTGCTCGATCCGCCCGCTTTTGCCAAACACCAGCAGGTGCTGAACAATGCCCTGCAGGGCTACAAGCGCATCAACCAGAAAGCGCTGGAGCAGATCGCTCCCGGCGGGATCCTGTTTACGTTCAGCTGCTCCCAGGCGGTGAGCCGCGAGAATTTCAGGAAATCCGTGTTCGCGGCGGCCGCCAATGCCCGCCGCAGGGTACGGATCCTCTATCAGCTGTCGCAGCCGCCGGACCATCCGGTAAGTATTTTTCATCCCGAGGGAGAGTATCTGAAGGGACTCGTGCTGCATGTGGCGTAACATTTCCGGGGATTGATCGTCTTATAGGAAATCCGTATCTTCATTCCGGATTCATGATTTCATGAAGAAAACCCAAATCAAAAACGTATGAACAAAAGAACTATTCTGCCGTTGCTCGCACTGCTCCTTCTGCCGTTTTCCTGCATTTACACCGACGGAGGCGGCTGGAGCCAGGGGATCACGGGCAACGGAAATGTCAGGGAGGAGGTCCGGGACATCGCGGACTTCGACGGTGTTCTGGTCAGCTCGGGAATCGATGTGTACCTCACCCAGGATGATCACTTTGAGGTCAGGGTGGAGGCCGATGAGAACCTGCTGGATGTGATCGAAACCAGGGTGAAGGGGGGAATGCTGGAGGTCGGCACGGACCACTACAACATCAGGCGTGCCCGGTCGAAAAAGGTCTATGTGACCATGCCGGAGCTGACCCGGCTGCGGATCAGCAGTGCGGGAGACTGCACGGGCGAGACCCCTTTCAGATGCGATGACCTGGAGCTGGGTATCAGCAGCGCCGGTGACCTCACCCTGGAGGTGGAGGCGGACCGTATCGATCTGGAGATCAGCTCCAGCGGGGATGCCAGGCTTTCGGGGAAAACGGGGTCATTCGATGTGTCGCTGAGCAGTGCGGGGGATCTGCATGCGTTCGACCTGATCGCGGAGAAAGTGGACGTGTCCGTTTCCAGTGCCGGTGATGCCAGGGTACATGCCACGGAGGAGATTTCCATGAATGTATCATCCGCTGGTAACATTTACTACATGGGTGATGCAAGGGTGATCCGCTCCAGCAGTTCGAGTGCGGGGGATATCATCAGGAAGGACTGACCGTTCTGGTCCGGCTAGCCCAGGTAGCTTTTCAGGATCTTGCTCCGGGTGGTATGCTTGAGCCGTTTGATGGCTTTTTCCTTGATCTGCCTGACACGTTCCCGGGTCAGGTTGAACTCTTCTCCGATCTCCTCCAGGGTATGGGGATGTTTCCCGTTCAGCCCGAAATAGAGCCGGATAATGCTTGCTTCCCGGTAAGTCAGCGTGCTCAGCGCACGTTCGATCTCCTTGCGGAGTGAATCATTCAGCAGACCGCGGTCGGGAGTGGGCGTTTCGCCGTTGAGCAGCACATCGTACATGTTGCCCTCTTCTCCGTCCTGCAGCGGGGCATCCATGGACACATGCCTTCCGGAACTCCGGATGGCATCCTTCACATCTTCCGGAGCCAGCTCCAGGGTCTGTGCAATTTCAAGCACGGTGGGCTCCCTCTCGAATTTCTGCTCCAGCTCGGCAAAGGTCTTGTTGATCTTGTTGATGGAACCGATCTTGTTCAGGGGCAGGCGGACGATCCGCGCCTGCTCTGCAAGTGCCTGGAGGATGGATTGCCTGATCCACCAGACCGCGTAGCTGATGAATTTGAACCCGCGGGTTTCGTCAAACCGCTGGGCGGCTTTGATCAGGCCCAGGTTCCCTTCATTGATCAGATCGGGCAGGCTCAGTCCCTGGTTCTGGTATTGCTTTGATACCGAGACCACAAAACGAAGGTTCGCTTTGATCAGTTTTTCCATGGCCTCCTGGTCTCCTTTTCTGATCCGCCTGGCCAGTTCCACCTCTTCCTCCGCTGAAATCAGGTCCACTTTTCCTATCTCATGCAGGTATTTGTCCAGAGAAGGGGTCTCGCGGTTGGTGACCTGCTTGATGATCTTAAGTTGTCTCATTCCTTTAGGGCTCCGGGTTTCGTTATACGTAAGAAACGCATTCAGGTTACATCAAACTTCAGGGAAAACGGCCTAAATATAGATGAATCTAACTGTGATACCAAACGTGCAACTGATTGCTTCGATTTATTTTTTTTGTATTTCACATTAATTCTGTTATTTTTGCAGCAGAATTCCATTCGAACGAACGATTGTTCCATTCTGTTTTATTCCAATTATTTTGATATTGATTGATCCCTTCTGGGTTTTTTAATTACCTCATTACATATGTACGACATTCTTGAATTGAACAAAAAGCTGCTCTCTGAGCTGCGTGACATTGCCAAGGATCTGAAAATTAAGCGGGTCGAGGCCTTCAGGAAGCAGGACCTGATCTATAAGATCCTGGATACCCAGGCCATCGTTGCCTCGGGAAACAAGGAAAAAACATCTTCCGGTCCGGATACCCCGGCCGACGATCCGAAAAAGAAGCCAGGCAGGCCCAAAAAAGAGCGGAAACGGGAGCCCGACAAGCGCTCCCGCGAAAGTGCGGAAAAGGCGGAAGCAGGATCCGTGCAAAACAGGAAAGAAGAGGCGGAGCCGGCACCCGTCCCGCAGACGCAGTCCGCCGATGAAACCAAAAAGCAACGGGAACAACCCCGCAAAAGTGACGATGATGCACAAAGGCAGCAGTCTCACGACAGGCCGGCGCGCGGAGACAGAAGCGAGCGTCCCGAAAGAAGTGACCGGGCAGAAAGAAGTGACCGGGCAGAAAGAAGTGACCGGGCAGAAAGAAGTGACCGTCCTGAAAGGGGAGACCGGGGCGACCGCCAGGACCGCGGAGACCGGCAGGACCGGGGCGAACGGAGCGATAAGGGCGACCGCGGAGAACGGAGCGAGCGCCCGGACCGCAATGGCCACAAAAAGCCATACGAACAGCGGAGGGAGGTTGATAAATACGATTTCGAGGGACTGATCACCAATTCCGGGGTGCTGGAGATCATGCCAGACGGATACGGATTCCTCAGATCGGCCGATTACAATTATCTCAACTCGCCCGATGACATTTATGTATCCCAGAGCCAGATCAAGCTTTTCGGGCTGAAAACGGGAGACAATGTAAAGGGCACCATCCGGCCGCCCAAGGAGGGAGAAAAATACTTTCCCCTGATCAAGGTGGAAGAGATCAACGGCCGCAGTCCCGATTATATCCGGGACCGTGTTCCCTTCGATTACCTGACGCCCCTTTTCCCGGACCAGAAATTCACCCTGGTGGGGAGCGGACAGACCAACCTTTCGGTGCGTGTGGTGGATATGTTTTCACCCATCGGGAAGGGACAGCGCGGTCTGATCGTCGCCCAGCCCAAGACCGGGAAAACGGTTTTGCTCAAGGATATTGCCAATGCCATTGCGGCCAACCATCCCGAGGTCTATATGATCGTTCTGCTCATCGACGAGCGGCCCGAGGAGGTCACCGACATGGCCAGGAACGTGAATGCGGAGGTCATCTCCTCCACGTTTGATGAACCGGCTGAAAGGCATGTGCGGATCGCCAACATTGTGCTTGAGAAAGCCAAAAGACTGGTGGAATGCGGCCATGATGTGGTGATCCTGCTGGATTCAATCACCCGGCTCGCCAGGGCATACAACACCATTGCCCCTGCCTCGGGGAAAGTCCTTTCCGGAGGTGTGGATGCCAATGCGCTTCACCGGCCCAAGCGGTTCTTCGGAGCTGCCAGGAATATCGAGAACGGGGGATCCCTGACCATCCTGGCCACGGCACTGACCGAAACCGGTTCCAAGATGGATGATGTGATCTTTGAAGAGTTCAAGGGGACCGGCAACATGGAACTGCAGCTGGACAGGAAACTGTCCAACAAGCGTGTGTTCCCGGCAGTGGATGTGAATCCTTCCAGTACAAGAAGGGAAGAGCTGCTGCTTGAAAAGCCCATGCTCGATAAGATCTGGATCCTCCGCAACTACCTGTCAGACATGAATTCGGTGGAGGCAATGGAGTTCCTCAGGGACCGGATCAGCCGGACCGCCTCCAATGAGGAGTTCCTGATCTCCATGAACAGCGGGTAGGCGAACCCATTTCTCAAAATCTTTTTAAGCCCGGATTTATTCCGGGACCTGCCGGATACAGGCGAATGCGGGCATAATGTTATTCAGCATAGCCCACTATTTTTAATTATTTTATATTACGTGAATCATATCACAATTGTGCCGATTTTACTAATTTTGAGTCTCTCTTCGTCTTGGAGTTAAATGATTGTAATATAAATATTTAAGTAAAACAATATGGCGAAAAAGAAGAATTATATCACATGCGATGGCAATTTTGCTGCAGCACATGTGGCTTACATGTTCAGCGAGGTGGCTGCCATCTATCCCATTACCCCCTCATCAAACATGGCCGAGCATGTGGACGAATGGTCGGCACACGGGAGAAAGAATATTTTCGGGGAGACGGTCATGGTGACCGAATTGCAGTCCGAGGGCGGCGCTTCGGGGGCGGTCCACGGTTCACTGCAGAGCGGTGCCCTCACTTCCACGTTCACCGCCTCCCAGGGACTCCTGCTGATGATCCCCAACATGTTCAAGATCGCCAGTGAAAGGCTTCCCGGGGTGTTTCATGTATCGGCAAGAAGCGTGGCCACGCATGCACTTTCCATTTTCGGTGACCACAGTGATGTGATGGCCACCCGCAACACGGGTTTTGCCATGCTGGCATCCGGCGGCGTCCAGGAGATCCTGGACCTGGCAGGGGTAGCCCACCTGGCAGCGGTTAAATCGAGGCTGCCGTTTGTGCACTTCTTTGACGGGTTCCGTACTTCCCATGAGATCCAGAAGGTGGAGGCTCCTGACCAGGACGCCCTGGCAAAACTGCTGGACAGAGATGCCCTGAAAGCATTCAGGGACAATGCATTGAATCCCGAACATCCGGTCACCCGCGGTACGGCCCAGAACCCGGATATCTTTTTCCAGGCAAGGGAGGCCATCAACCGTTTTTACGATGTGGTTCCCGATGTTGTGGAAGAATACATGCAGGAGATCGGCAAGCTGACCGGACGCGAGTACCATCCCTTTACCTATTACGGGGCCGCGGATGCGGAACATATCGTGATCGCCATGGGTTCGGTGACCGAGACCGTTAAGGAGGTGGTCGATTACCTGGTTGATAAAGGAGAGAAGGTGGGCATGATCACGGTGCACCTGTACAGGCCGTTTTCCGAGAAATACTTTATGAAAGTGCTGCCGGCATCTGTGAAACGGATTGCCGTGCTTGACCGCACCAAGGAACCGGGAGCCAATGGCGAACCCCTTTACCTGGATGTCAAGGATCTGTTCTACGGGAAAAAGGATGCTCCCGTGATCGTGGGAGGACGTTACGGCCTCTCTTCCAAGAACACCACCCCTGCCATGATCCTGTCGGTGTACGAGAACCTGAAGCTGAAGGAGCCCAAGAACAGGTTCACCGTGGGAATTGTGGATGATGTGACCTTCACCTCATTGCCCGTTCTGCCGGAGATTTCTGTGGGCAAGAAGGGGACATTCGAAGGTGTCTTCTGGGGAATCGGAGCCGATGGAACAGTGGGTGCCAACAAGAATTCCATCATGATCATCGGGGAGACCACCGATAAGTACTGCCAGGCCTATTTCTCCTATGACTCGAAGAAGTCAGGGGGTCTCACCACCTCTCACCTGAGGTTTGGTGACCATCCCATCCGCTCGCCCTACCTGGTGGGAACGCCCGATTTCGTGGCATGCCATGTCCCGGCTTATCTGGATAAATACAATATGCTGAAGGGGCTCAAGGAGGGGGGAACGTTCCTGCTCAATTCCATCTGGGATGAGAAAGAGACCGTCGAACACCTGCCCGACCATATGAAAAAGTATATGGCCGACCACAACATCAATTTTTATATCATCAACGCCACCCGGCTGGCACAGGAGATCGGTCTGGGAACCAGGACCAACACCATCATGCAGTCGGCCTTTTTCAAGGTTGCGAATATCATTCCTTACGAGGAAGCGGTGAAGGAGATGAAAAAGTTCATCGTGAAAAGTTTCGGAAGAAAAGGGGAAGAAGTGGTCAACATGAACTATGCCGCGGTGGAAAAAGGAGGGGATGTATCCAGGGTGGAAGTGCCGTCGGAATGGGCCGGTATCAAGGTGAAAAAAGAAACCGACGAACGGGATCTGCCCGACTTTGTCAAGAATGTGGCGGAGCCTATCAACCACATGAAAGGAGATGACCTTCCTGTCAGTGCGTTCCTGGGACGTGAGGACGGGACCTTCCCGTCCGGGACCACCCGCTATGAAAAGCGGGGGATCGCGGTGGATGTCCCCGAATGGATCCCGGAACACTGCATCCAGTGCAACCAGTGTGCCTACGTATGTCCCCATGCCGTGATCCGGCCCTTCCTTCTGGATGAGAAGGAAGCGAAGGGGCTGCCCGATGGGACAGCCACACTCGATGCCATCGGAAAGGACTTTGCGGGACTGAAATACAGGCTGCAGGTTTCGGTGCTTGACTGCACCGGCTGCTACAACTGTGTGGATGTGTGTCCGGCCAAGACCAAGGCGCTGGAGATGAAACCGCTTGAGTCGCAGCAGGATCAGATCCCCCTCTGGGATTACCTGGCAGCGAACGTCACCTACAAGGACCACCTGGTTGACAAGAAAAAGACCGTGAAGAACAGCCAGTTTGCCCAGCCGCTTTTCGAATTCCACGGGGCATGTCCAGGGTGCGGGGAAACACCATATATCAAACTGATCACACAGCTTTACGGGGACCAGATGATCGTGTCCAATGCCACCGGCTGCTCTTCCATTTACGGGGGATCGGCACCGTCCACCCCATACAGTGCAAATGCGGAAGGCCGGGGTGTTGCCTGGGCCAATTCCCTGTTTGAGGACAATGCGGAATACGGATACGGGCTTGCCGTCGGAGTCAGCAAAACCCGCGAGCATATCCGCAACATCATGCTTGCCGCAAAGAATGATGTGAAAAAGGAGACCGGGGAGGCCTTCGATCAGTGGATTGCCTCCATGCAAGATCTGGATGCATCCAGGGAGGCCTCTGCGCAGCTGTTGAAGGTGCTTGAGAAAGAACCTCACAAGGCAGCCGAAGAGATCAGGTCGTTGAAGCAATACCTGGTGAAAAAGTCGGTCTGGATCTTCGGAGGGGACGGATGGGCCTATGACATCGGTTTTGGCGGACTGGACCATGTGATCGCCTCGGGAGAAGATGTGAATATCCTGGTGATGGATACGGAGGTGTATTCCAATACCGGGGGACAGGCTTCCAAGTCGACTCCTGCCGGTGCGGTTGCCAAGTTTGCCGCCTCGGGGAAAAAGATCCGGAAAAAGGACCTGGGAATGATGGCGATGACTTACGGGTATGTGTATGTGGCACAGGTGGCCATGGGAGCCAATCAGTCCCAGTACCTGAAAGCCGTCAGGGAGGCCGAGGCCTATCCCGGACCTTCGCTGATCATTGCCTATGCGCCCTGTATCAACCACGGACTGCATGAGGGGATGGAAAAGACCCAGAGCCATGAGAAATTTGCCGTGGAATGCGGGTACTGGCATCTTTACAGGTATAACCCGCAGCTGGAGGCAGAAGGGAAAAACCCCCTGACCATCGATTCGAAGGAGCCCGACTGGAACCAGTTCCAGTCCTTCCTCAACTCGGAGGTCCGTTATACATCCCTTAAGAAATCCTTCCCGGAGGAGGCCGCGAGGCTGTTCAAAGCAGCCCAAACCAATGCCATGTGGCGATACAACAGCTACGTGCGGATGGCCAGCCTTGATTTTGCGCCCACTTCGTAGAAGGAGGAAATCTGATCACTGACACCAGAGGTCGTCCCTGTATGGATGGCCTCTGTTGTTTTCCATGGGATGCTTTCGGAATAATATGAGAAAGCATTTCTTAGAACTTCCAAATCATCGCTCAAAAAAGGGTTTCTTCTGTTCACAGATGCGGGAATTATAGCTAAATTTGCGCCCAATAAAAAAAGGCAGTGGGAAGGATCATGGCCATTGATTACGGGACAAAGAGAACGGGGGTCGCGGTGACCGATCCCATGCAGATGATCGCGTCTCCCCTGGAAACGGTCCCCACCCACGATCTGATGAATTTTCTGGATGATTACATGAAACACGAACAGGTGGATCTGCTGGTTGTGGGAGAACCCAGGCAGATGGATGCCACGGCCTCGGAAACGCTGCCCCGGGTCAGGTTCTTCGCGGAAGCATTCAGAAAACGGTTCAGGGGGATCCCGGTGGAGTGGGTGGATGAACGCTTTACCACCCGGATGGCCATGGACGCTGCGGTTGAGGGTGGGATGAAAAAATCAGACCGAAGGAAGAAAGGAAGCCTGGATAAGATCAGTGCCGCGATCATTCTTCAGGCATACCTGGAGGGTGTAAACAAACCTGCGGATCAAACGTTATTAAGATTGAATAAGAATAAAAATAAGGGTTAGGTAAAAAATGGTGTTACCTGTTTATGTATACGGGATGTCGGTGCTCCGTAGAGAAGGCGAAGAGATCCCGGAAAACAGCGATGAGCTGCAGCAACTGATCAAAGACATGCACGAAACCATGCGGGCAAGCGACGGGGTCGGGCTTGCTGCACCCCAGATAGGGAAATCCATGCGACTGTTCGTGGTGGATGCTTCCCCCATGAGTGAAAACGGCAAGGATCCCGAGCTTCAGGCATTCAAAAAGGCCTTTATCAATCCGGTCATCCTGGAGCGTAGCGAAGATGCGGAATCCGCCGAGGAAGGATGCCTGAGCATCCCGGGCATCAGGGAAGAGGTGCCCAGGCCGTCCAGGATTCGGATCGAGTATTACGACGAGGACTGGACGCTCCGGGAAGAAGAATATGAAGGGACCCGGGCAAGAATCATCCAGCATGAATATGACCACCTGGACGGGATCCTGTTTATCGACAGGATCAATCCCATCCGCAGGAAGCTGATCTCATCCAGCCTGAAGAACATCAGCCGCGGCAAGACCAACTGTGACTACCAGGTCATCCATCCCAAAAAGAAATAACACCTGCGCCCAGCCGTTCTGGACAAACCCGCAGATAAACCTGCCCTTATACCATGCGATCGAGCATTTGATCAATGCCCCGACCACGAAGAAAGAAATCCCCGGCATGACGCCAGGGGATTCTTCCACGGTCAAATGGTACTATCACAACTTGATCATCTTCCTTGTGGTTACAAAGCCCTTTGAGCGGATCGTGATGAAATAAACTCCTTTTTGTAAGGAGAAGAGGTCTATCTGGTGTGTGGCTCCTTCCATTTCCCTTGCGAACAGAACCTGACCATTCAGAGAGATAATCTCGATTTGATACTGGTCCGTAATACCTGTTTCGATGGTCAGGAATGTGTTTGTTGGATTGGGGTAGATCCTGATGTTCTTTGTCCCCTTATCATCTATTCCCACTCCTAAAATATTGAATTCCCTGGGTTCTGATATGTTGTCCATCATGTCCAGGGCATATAACCAGTATACTCCATTCTGTAACGTTTCTGGTATGGGGATTTCTGCACTTATACCCGCGGTTACAGAAGTTGAATTACCTATACAGGCTTGTTGGATACACCCTAAGTCTCTCACGGTTCCCTCAGGGACAAGGAATATCCAGCCATCCTTTGAACTCGTGGCTTCAATGAAATCCGGTTGGTACCAGGATTCCTGAGGAATACTCAATACCGGAATTACACTGTATGGTGATTCGATGGCTCCCAGGTCCACCCGGGTATCAATCGGGTTTGGTCTCGGGTTACCATATATATCCCATTCCGGGGCAAAATACCAATCCCCAGCTATTTTGATGGAATCGATTCCCGCTCCAATTCCAGGGCTGTTCCGGGCTAATCTGTATGATCCCTCCTCAAAAACCGGTTCCTTGAATATATTGCCGATTTCAGTCACCGGAAGACCAGGTTCAAAATGCTCCTTCAGGAGATTATAGTATGCTTTATGCGAACCCTCGTTTGGATCCCAGAATGAGAATTCGGTGAGGCCGTTATCCACATTCGACCATACAATATTGTTGTAGAAGACCAGGATGCTGCCCACATCAACGAGCACGCTGTTACCGGCAACCGTTGCCTCGTTGTTTATGATTGTATTATTGCAGGCAACCCATATGTTACTATATCCATATAGACCGCCTCCGTAACCTTCCACGAAATTGTCTGTGATCACATTATTGTAGAACTGAAGCTTAAATTTTGTCCAGTTGATTCCAGCACCACCCCCACATGCAACTTTGTTATTGCTGTATCCGGCATTTCCGGAAATTATATTGTTTCTGACGACGGCTTCAAAAATGGTCCCTTCCAAAGATTCATTCTCAAAAAAGAATCCGGGACCTATTGCCAGTCCATCGGTATGGAGGGTGTTGTTTAATATCCTGTTATTCTCCACAATTGCCCTTCCGCCATGGATGCCTATTCCTCCTCCCCAGGCCCCATCGTCCATGCTGGTATTGTTCCTGATGATATTGTCCCTGATCAGGACCGTATGATTGTGGTTAACGGTGGCCAGGATCCCGCATCCGAGGAATCCCCTGGCCTTGTTTCCCGGATCAGCTCCATGATTGTTTTCGATGATGTTGTGAGCGATTTTCCCGCCGGAATTGAAAATAAGAATCCCTGCACCTCCAAAGTAATTCCAGTCGGGATAATCCTTATGGATTCCATTGACATACGTTCCGGAACCCCCGGTGATGGTAAATCCCATTAATACGGAAGTTGTATCTTCTCCCGATACCATCATTACGGCAGATGCGGTATCGGGATTGGCGGACTGGCTTCCGTCAATGATGGTTCGGGGAATGTAGTATTCAACATGGTCAAGGATAAAGGCACTTGCAACTGTAATGGCCTTCCCTTTGAAGTCGATGTTTTCATAATACCTTCCTTCCATCACCAGCACGGTGTCTCCATCAGACGCCGCATCGATGCCTGCCTGGATGGTCGGCTGCTCATCCGGAATCCGGATGATCCGCTCAGAATTGTATCCGGGGAATGATTTCGCAAAGGGTGACTCAACCGCTCCGATATCGAAATATTCATCAGGGGAAATATCAGCACGGAAAGCACCGGTATAGTCGATTGTGGGAGGATAAATCCAGGATTCATTGATCTTGACTGAATCCAGGCTGCGTCCCACTGCAGGGCTGTCAGCCGAAGGTGCATAGGTAATGGTATCAACTGCAGGGTCACAAACGATCGTCAGCCTTGAGAAAATTGAACCAGAAAGAGGAAAGTCTTTGTTCAAGATATTTCCATAGGCATAAACAGATACCGGTTTGTCTTCCACAACAATTCCGCTTAAATGCAGGTTTTCATCCGACCAGAGGATATTATTCAACATTAGAATATCCCTGCAATTGGATCCCATGAACAAGGTATTGGCATCGAGTTCAGCCTTGTTGTTCAATACGGTATTGTTGAAAAAATCGAGTCGAGCCAGATCAAAAATAAAAACTCCGCCGCCTCTTCCGCTCGTTGAATTGTAGCTGATGATGTTGTTGCTGAGCGTAAGACGCCCAACTTCGTAGGGCCATGCAATAAATATTCCTCCTCCACCCCAGTCAGCAGGTCCTGTAACCCGGTTTCCGGTAACCAGGTTGTTGCGCATGACCATTTCCTGGATCGCTCCGTCGTTATTAGTTGGATTAAATCCCAGTCCTCCACCAACCGCAACGTCATTACCCCCCGTTAGGGTATTGTTTTCTATGCGGTTATACTCCAGTATAATTCTGCCACCCTCAATATGAACACCTCCTCCCATTGACCAGCCTGATCCTGAATTGTTCCTGATGATGTTATTCCGGATAACCGCCGTATGATTTTTGTAGACCAGTGCACCTATCCCCCCCCCGCCTTTAAATCCATTCGGATCGATGACTTCATTTCCCTGGATGATATTGTCTGTGATTTTTCCGCCGCAAAAAAGCAGGGCAACCCCGCCTCCTTCCGTGACGGAAACTCCAAGATAATTGAATTTGTTTCCCTTTCCTCCTGTAATTGTAAAGCCCGACAATACCGAGGTAGTATCCTCGCCTGTCTTCATCGTCACGACGGATCTGTAATTCGGATCTGAAGGCTGGCTTCCGTCAATAATGGTCTTTGAAATGTGCGACGTGTCGCCATCCAGGATAAACTCACTGGCCACGGTGATGGCCTTGCCCAGGAAATTGATGTTCTCGTAGTAGGTGTTTTCGGCCACGACGACCGTATCTCCTTCACCGGCTGCACCGATCCCTGCCTGGATGGTGGGTTGATCAGAGGGTACATGGATGATCTGCGCGATGGCCTGCGTCATGATGCAGAACAGAACGACTGAAAGGGTAGTTAGTTTTTTCATGGCGATGTGGTTTTTAGATCAGGTATCAGGTCATTGAATGATGAAATATCCTGACCTAATTTACCACCTGCGAGAGGGCGAAATCTATCAGTTTCGTTGCAACACGTACCTGGAATGTTGCATACCGGGGAAAAGCATGATTTATTTCGCTGCGCCGCCCCTGATTTTACCGAGGTAATCTGAAGGATTCATGCCGAACAATTCACGGAATGCATGGGAAAAATGGGAAGGGGTATTGAAGCCAACGGAATAGAGCACTTCAGTAATATTATTGTGGCCCTCATGAAACATCCTGGCAGCCTGCTTCAGTCGGATATTACGGATAAAACTGACGGGGACAAAACCGGTCAGGGACCATAATTTTCGATACAGCTGGGAACGGCTGTAACCCATTTCACCTGCCAGCTGTTCCACGCCAAATTCGTGTTCTTCCAGGTGTTTCTGGATACAATCTACCACCTTTGACAAAAATTCATCTTCCAAATCGTGGATTTTTATGGTAAAGGGGTCACTTTCTATAAATTCATGCTGGAACTTTTTCCGGAGATTTTTCCGCTGCTGGATGAGGTTTTTCACCCTGACCCGCAATTCATCCACATCGAACGGCTTGACCAGGTAATCATCCGCACCCGTTTCGAGCCCCTCCAGTTTGCTTACCTTGTCCGCCTTTGCAGTCAGCATGACCACCGGGATATGATTGATCCGCTGATCTTTTCTGATCCGGTTGCAAAGTTCGATGCCATCCATTTCGGGCATCATCAGGTCGGTGATGATCAGATCGGGAATGGTTTCGATGGCTGTCTCCAGTCCTGTCAGGCCATTTTCAGCCTCCTTCAACCGGTATTGATCCTCCAGGTTGGAGGAGATGTATTTGCGCAGGTCCGCATTGTCCTCGACGACCAGGATCACCTGTTTTTCGGACCTTGTATCGACAGGATGATCTTTACCGGATTCAATCTCCCCGGTGATGGCTTCAGTGATCACTTCGGGCATTTTTTCAACAATTTCCGGGAATTCATCGGCCGGTTCCACAATTTCATCCTCGTGAAATTTCTCCCCTGAAACCGGCAGTGTCACGGTGAAGACGCTTCCCTTTCCCGGTTCACTTTCCACCCTGATCTCACCCCTGCAGATATCCACCAGCTCCCTGGTGAGGGAGAGGCCGATCCCCGTACCCTCGTACAGTCTCGAATCTGAGGAACTCACCTGGTAGAAGCGGTCAAAGATCCGTTCCAGCTGGTCCCCGGGAATCCCTTTCCCGGTATCGCTGACGGAAATGACTGCATACCCTGGTATTTCTGAGCCACCGCTCATCTCCGGAACACCAGGCTCATATTTCATTCTGATGTGTATTTTTCCACCTGCAGGGGTAAACTTGAAAGCGTTGGAAAGCAGGTTGGTGATAATTTTCTCCACTTTATCCCGGTCGAAATAGACCTGTGGCGGGGTTTCAGGAATGTCGTATGTATAATTGATGCTCCCGCTCTCGGCCAGGGAGAGGAAAGAAAGAACGATCCTTTTGATAAATCCAGAAAGGTTGCCTTCGGATACCTCCAGCTTGACCTTGCCCGTCTCCAGCTTTGAGATGTCCAGCAGCTGGTTGATCAATTGCTGAAGCCGTCTTGCATTGCGATGAATGATACCCAGCTCCTCTTTGTGTGAGGCATCCACTTTGTCTTTTCTCCTGAGCATGTTTTCCACGGGGCCCAGGATCAGGGTCAGCGGGGTGCGGAACTCATGGGATATGTTGGCAAAGAACCGGGATTTCATCTGGTCGAGCTCCTGCATCTTTTCTACCTCTACCTGCTTCAGCTTCATGCCGGCCTTAATTCTTTCCCTGCTGAGAATAAAAAGTACAATGTACCACATCAACAGGACCACACTGATTCCATAAAGGGTGAATGCCCACCATCTAAACCACCAGGGACGCCTTATCGTAAAGGGATATTCCACCTGGTTGCTTACTTTTCCGTTCCTTCCGAAGGCCCTCACCTTAAATACATACCTTCCGGGTGATATATTCCTGTAATCAGCCTGATTGTCAGAAGTCATCATACTCCAGTCATCTTCCAGTCCCTGGAGAATGTATTGGAACCTGACAGCTCCGGGGGCTGTCCAGTATATGGCAGAATATTTGAAAGTCAGGTGATTCAGGTTATGCGGCAATTCAAGATCAATGGGATAATTAAAGAAGGGAGCAACATCAGAATAATAAACGTTTTTAAATCCGGAACCGGTGTCTGAATCCATCAGCCTGCCAAAGTCGATAAATCCATCGTTCAGCCTGATATCAGTTAACTGCACTTTCGGAGGAGAGGTGGCAATCTGAAAATTATTCAGATCCAGCATGGTAAGGATATGGCCAGTACCCCACCACAAACGATCCCGGCTATCCAGACATACGCAATTTGGATTAAAGGAGACATTCATTAATCCGTATGAGGCACCGAAGTTTGTTATATCCCAGGCTCCTTCTTCATTAGGTGAAATTACGGAAAGCCCATTGTGGGTTCCGATCCACAGCCTGCCCGACCTGTCTTCAATAATTGAAGTCACATGGTTGTTACACAGTCCCTGTTTTTCGGTAAGGGCAGCAAATGAACTGCCATCATAAAGTATAATCCCATGGTTTAAAGTACCTATCCAAAGGTTACCCCTGGTATCCTCATAAATGGAATAAATAACCACTGGATCTGATGGATCTTCATTGTAAAACTGGATAAAGGACTTCCCATCATATTTTAATAAGCCCATGTCGAAGGTTCCTAACCAGAGATTATCCTTTTTATCCTCAAGGATACAGGAAATAAAACCCTGTCCGGTTACTTTGTTTGATCCTCCGGGCAATTCTATTTTCAGAGAAACAGGAATAAAAGAACCGTGAGCTAGTTTTTTCAACCCTTCTTTTTCGGTACCGATCCATATGTTTCCTT
>Ga0272443_10001183_pt1 | contig 40356 bp, 30 predicted proteins | sample SSMAcet12_FD_193581 | JGI IMG/M metagenome (GOLD analysis project Ga0272443, IMG submission 193581) | Marine sediment archaeal communities from Little Sippewissett salt marsh, Falmouth, MA, United States - SSM-Acet-12 | ecosystem: Environmental > Aquatic > Marine > Wetlands > Sediment ...
GAGGCACCATTTGCGCTCCAGCCCATGGCGAACCAAATTAAACATCCCATAAACATACTCAAAGAACGTCTTAGATTTATACTAAAGCATAATCATTCAGTAAATTAGTCACAAAAATCATACCTTTTATTATATTGTTGAGGAGTTGAACCGAGCAGGGTGAGTTTGCCGTGAGCAAACGAGGCATGCGAGCTCGGCGAAGCCAATTGTTTAATTGTTAAATCGTTGAACTGGGTTTACCTGTAGTATTATCCATGTTTCATGGAAAAATTTCATTTAGCATGCAATTTCAGTACCTTAGTATATCAGAATCATTCAAACTCCTATCCATGAAAAAGGCAATACTGTTTATTTCCGTAATCGTTATTTATTCTTCATGCTCTTACTCACAGGAATACCCCTTTCAGGACACTGAGCTATCCGATGAAGAGAGGCTGGATAATCTCATCTCACTGATGACCCTTAATGAAAAGATAGATCACATGTCATCCCGTCTGCCGGGTATACCACGGCTGGGGGTTCAGGGTACCCGATTTGTTGAGGGCCTTCATGGCCTGGCCCTCAGTGGTGTGGCCAACTGGGCCGTAAAAGGTGAGGGTGAGGCACCCACCACAACCTTCCCTCAGGCCTACGGACTGGCACAGATGTGGGATCCGGTGCTGCAGGAAAAAATAGCTGCGTGGGAAGCTTATGAGACACGTTACCTGGCACAGAATGAAGACTATATGAGTGCCGGACTCATCCTCCTTGCTCCAAATGCCGACCTGGGAAGGGATATTCGCTGGGGCCGCACCGAAGAGTGCTACGGCGAAGATGCCTACCTGAACTCGGTGCTGGTAACAGCTTTTGTAAAAGGACTGCAGGGTGATCATCCCCGCTACTGGAAAACAGCCTCCCTGATGAAACACTTCCTGGCAAACAGCAACGAAAATAACCGTTTTATCAATTCATCTGATTTTGATGAGCGCCTCTTCCGTGAATACTATTCCTATCCCTTCTACAAAGGAGTCGCTGAGGGTGGGTCAAGAGCCTTCATGGCTGCCTATAACAGGTATAACGGCATACCGTGCACCATACACCCCATGCTTGAGAATATCACCGTCAACGAATGGGGACAGGACGGGATAATATGCACCGACGGTGGTGCTTTTACCCACCTGGTCAACTCGCATAAATACTATGATAATTTCCCTGAAGCAGCTGCTGAATGCATTAAAGCAGGAATCACCGTCTTCCTGGATGATTATAAGTCAGCGCTGAAGGAGGCCCTCGACAGCGGACTGGTAAGCGAGGAAGAAATAGATGAAGCCGTAAAAAGTAACCTCAGGGTAATGCTCAGGCTTGGCCTCCTCGATGACGATCCCGAAAATCCCTACGACAGCATAGGCATAGATGACACAACTGAACCATGGACAAAGGAGGAAGCAAAAGAACTGGCAAGGGAAGCCACAGTCAAATCCATAGTACTCCTGAAGAACGATGGCCTACTGCCTTTGAAAAAGGAGGAAATGAAATCAGTAGCAGTCATTGGTCCCAGCGCTGACCTTGTCGTCTCCGACTGGTATTCGGGTACCCCTCCCTACAGGGTGTCAATACTTGACGGCATCAGGAATGCCCTGGGTGATGAAGTAAAAATCAGCTTTGCAGCAAGCAACAAGGCGGATTCAGCGGTAAGCGCGGCCCGCGAATCTGATATTGCCATAGTATGCATCGGTAACCATCCCCTGAGCTATGGCCTTGGCTGGGGTCAGAACCATGTTTACAGCGACGGACGTGAGGAAGTCGACCGCCAAGCTATATCAATAGAGCAGGAAGACCTTGTAAAACTGGTAAAAGCTGCCAATCCAAATACTGTGCTTATACTGGTTTCCAGTTTCCCCTATGCCATTAACTGGTCCAAAGAAAATATACCGGCCATCCTGCACGTCACTCAGTCAAGCCAGGAAATGGGCAACGGTGTGGCCGACATAATCTTCGGAAAAGAGAGTCCCGCCGGCAGGCTGGTGCAAACCTGGTCAGCCTCAATTGATCACCTGCTTCCAATTCTTGATTACAACATTCGCCATGGCCGCACATATATGTATGACAGACATGAACCTCTCTTTCCCTTTGGCCATGGGCTTAGCTACACTTCATTTGAGTACTCAGACCTAAAAATAGAAAAAGAAACACTAAAGGACGGAGAGCTTATCGATGTTTCTCTCACTGTAACAAACACCGGGCCGGTTAACAGTGACGAAGTGGTACAGCTTTATGTAAGCTTCCCTGATTCAAAAGTTGAAAGACCGGTCAAGGCTTTAAAGGGCTTCAAGCGTGTCCATATCCCGGCAGGTGAAAGCATAATTGTTAGCATGCCCCTTGAAGCCAACGAGCTACGGTACTGGAACGTGAAAAAACATGCCTTCGTTCTTGAAAAAGGCAGGATTAAACTGATGGTCGGTGCCTCTTCACAGGATATCCTGCTAAGCGGAATACTGGAGGCAATGTAGGCTTCCTTTTTTGCTGGCTTAGTCCGATCCGTGCCAGCAAAAGTGGGAGATCACACCAGCGAAAGCAAAAGTACTACAGGCAAAATAAAGGCTGGTAACTGATTGCTATCCAGTAATCAGAATGTCAATTGATTATCACCATTTTCCTTGTTACAGACACATCACCCACCCTGAGGAAGTAATAGTAAACCCCGCAGGGCAATGATCCCCTATCAAAGGTAATTGATGATCTCCCTGCAGGCATATAAGAATTTATTAATTCAATGCATCTATTACCTGTCTGATTAAATAAAATCAATTCCACTTCACCATTGGTGGCTGTTTCAAATTCAATCCTGGTAAGCCTTTCAACAGGGTTGGGATAATTCTGAAACAGTGAAATTATATCTTCTTCGGTATCAAGGATACCAACCTGTACATCAGGCAGATTCCATATGGTGGGGCTCGTGAAAACAACATCTACAGAAATGCCCTGTAAATATTGCGCTTCTTTTATATCAAGCGCGGCATAGTAATCAATTCCTCTTGTTCCTTCGAGGAAAACTGTTGAATATATCACGCAGCCCATCAGGTAAGACCCCGTGGGAGAAGGATGGTTGTAATCTTCAATGTGCAGGTAATGCAGCGGATAAGCCTTCTGTTCAAGTACTTTGTACCATGCCCATCCAACCGGGGCTACCATTATATCGAGGTCATTGCAATATTTAAGAGTGTTATTGTAAATCTTTATCTGCATATCTTCAAAATCATCTGTCCATCCTTCCAGCCAGGTCATTCCATCCTCGAAAGCCCATGGCATTATGAAAATAATCCTGGTAGAGTCACAATTATTGAGTATACTTTCTTTTAATGATTTCAGTGGTTCAAATACCGGATCAGGGTAATAGATCTCCGGGTAGGCAGTATGCATGCCCGATCCCTGGATGATAATATAATCCCACTGCCTGGATACAATCTTTTCTTCTACTTCTGTGCTCACTGCCCAGTCTGTTAATCCTGTATTTTCGACAAGATGATCGTCCTGGTAAATGGTTTTTCCTGTCTTTATGCAAAAGGTCTTGATGATAAATGGCAAATTATTATACATCGTATAACTGTTCCCAAGAAAGAGCATGGAAGTGGTATCATCTGGTGCACTTTTAAGTGCATTAAAAGCACCGTAAGAAATAAACGGAAACAGCAGAAAACAAATAATTGGCAATATCCTTTTCATATATTCTATGACCGTTCAATTTAAAATATCCCTATATCTGATTGAGCTTTTTGCGATTCTGCATCATTATTCTTTTGATACAAACAATCGGTGTTACATAAAATATACCGGTCTTGATCAAAAACACCCATAATTTCTATATTTACGTTTTCACTAATATTTTACCAGAAATGAAATAGTTTATTAGTATTCCTCTGCTGACCCTCTTGATGGTCTCTCAGCTCAGTGCACAGAAAAAGAATCATAGCCGAGAATATTACGATAAATGGCAAAACCGGGGATCTTATGCTCTCCGGGATAACGGTGAATGGATAAGAAAAGTCAGGACATTAATGGAAAAAGGAGGAAGAAAACCTGGCAAAGGGAAAATGATAGTCCAACCAATGGTAAGTAAAATTCTTGTTCCTGTAACATTGACAATAAAAATTATTGGAAGGTTATATTAATTATTTATTTTTAGGTATTCGTAGAGATTCATAACATTTCCTATGAGTGAAGCAATCCTGAAAGCGCTGATGCAACTATTTGCCCTGATAATTAAGCAGGATGGAGGAATGCTTTCGAGAGAAAGGGATTATGTGATAAACTTCCTTGAGAAACAGCTTAATCACGATTCTGTAAATGACTACCTTGAACTTTTTGACAGAGATGCAGGTCCCGTGATGGACAATGTTACGGAAGTAAAAGATAAACCTCCAACAGTTAAGGATTCCGTAAAAATATTCAGCATCTGCAGGCAGATAAACCGGACACTTAACCAGTCACAGAAAGTGGTTGTCCTCATGCGACTTTATGAACTGGTTAACGCCGATAAAAGGTATACCAACCAGCGCATGAATATAATAAATACCGTATCAGAGGTATTTAGAATATCACCTGATGAATTCAGGAGCATTGAATTATTTATTAAGCACGATAATGACAAAAATCCGGGTGATAACGCAATCCTGGTACTTAAACACAGAGCCGCTTGTCCGGATTGCGAGAGCAGCCAGGATGATGATGCCCCTGACAGCAACCTGATAATTATACTCCGGGTTAGCAGTGTTGATCTGCATTTTATCAAACATTACTCCGATAACCAGCTTTTTCTAAATGGTTTGCCACTGGATTCCGGGAAAATTTATACCATGGCAAAAGGCAGCTCGCTAAGGTATCAATATGGCCTCCCCATATATTTTAGTGATATTTCTTCCCATTATCTCTCGAAAAAGAAATACGACACAATTAGCCTGGAAGCAAAAAATCTTGTTTATAATTTTCGCGGGGGACAAAAAGGTATCAATAACGTTAATATTGCTGAGAGAGAAGGCAACCTGGTTGGTATAATCGGAGGAAGCGGAGCAGGTAAAACTACCTTGCTTAACCTTCTCAGTGGAATTCTTAAACCATCAGGTGGTTCAGTTAAGATAAACAGCATTGACCTTAGTAGCAGGCCTGGTGAACTTGACGGCATAATTGGCTATGTTCCACAGGATGACATGCTTATGGATGACCTCACGGTGTTTGAGAATCTTTTTTACTCGGCAAGCCTCTGTTTCAGGGATCTGGATAAGTCAGATATCACAGTATTGGTTGACAATATGCTTTTATTACTCGGACTATATGAAAAGAAAGAACTTAAAGTTGGTTCGAGCCTAAATAAAGTTATCAGCGGGGGACAAAGGAAAAGGCTTAACATAGCGCTTGAGCTGATACGTGAGCCATCAATATTATACGTGGATGAACCTACATCCGGTCTGTCATCCAGGGATTCCGAAAATATTATGGACCTGCTCCGGGAGCTTGCTTTTAAGGGCAAACTGGTTATTACATCTGTTCACCAGCCTTCCTCCGAGATATTCAAGATGTTCGACAGAATGATCATACTTGATAGAGGAGGTGAAATGGTGTATTATGGGAACCCCATAGAGTCTCTAATATATTTTAAGACTATCGATGAACAAATAGACAGCCATATCGGGGAATGCCCTACCTGCGGCAACCTTAATCCTGAAATTATCTTTAACATAATTGAAACTGAGGTAGTGGATGAATTCGGACGTTATACAGGTGTAAGAAAACGTACACCCTCTGACTGGTCCCGAAAATTTAACGAGCTCAAACCTGAATCACAATTCCATGAAGTTAAGACTGCACCGGTCTCAAATCTTAAAAGACAGAGTAGAATAAAACAATTCTGGATATTTCTGCAAAGGGACTTAAGAAGCAAGATTTCAAACAGGCAGTATGTGATGCTGACCCTGCTTGAAGCGCCCCTGCTGGCACTAATACTTTCATATATAATAAGATATATTGCTGACCCTGAATCAAACATATACATTTTCAGGGAAAACGAAAATATCCCGGTATATATATTCATGTGCCTTATTGTAGCACTGTTTCTTGGTTTAATTACCAGTGCAGAAGAAATTTTCAAAGACAGGAAAATACGTACAAGGGAACAATTGCTTAATTTGAGCCAGGGAAGTTATCTGCTGGCAAAAGTTATTTTGCTGCTTTCAATCTCAGCCATTCAATCATTCCTGTTCGTTATAGTGGCAAATCCTATGCTCGGTATTAAAGCACTTCATTTCCAGTACTGGTTCGCATTGTTCACAACTGCGGTTTGTGCAAATGTTCTTGGCCTGAATATTTCCAGTGCATTCAATTCTGCAATTACAATTTATATTGTAGTCCCGCTTCTTATGATCCCCATGATGGTACTTAGCGGAGCAATGTTCCCCTTTGATAAAATTAACCGCAATCTGGGAAATGTGGAAAAAGTACCCTGGGTAGCTGAAATAATGCCTACCAGGTGGACATATGAAGCACTGATGGTTACACAGTTCAAGGATAACGAATACGACAGGCTTATTTATGATATGAACAAAACAATAAGTATAGCAGATTATAATACAATATATCGTCTGCCGGAATTGAAAAACGCCCTGAATAAAACGGTTTTACAATATAGAATAACCGGCCTTACTGAAGAGAACAGATCCAAATTACCACTCCTGAGGAATGAAATCTCTTTATTATCTCAAAATGAAAATCTGTATGAGTTCAATGAACTGGACAAACTGAATCATATGGATTTTAATCATCTGATAGCTGAGAAGGTATCCGGCTATATTGATTCTGTTAATTCCATCTTCCTCAGTATAAGTAATAGTGCAGACAGACGAAAAGACAGGTTTATAATGAATTACAGGGAGGAACTCAATAATTTATATAACACGTACCATAATGACCACCTCGAAGAAATTGTGAGGAAAATATACGAGAAAAACAAGATACTCGAATACAGGGACAGGCTTATTCAAAATTATGATCCAATATACCGTAACCCTGGCGCTAACAGGTTCTGTGCATTCAGAACCCAGTTCTTTGCCCCAACAAAGGTATTTATGGGTTTACAGATAGATACCTATACGTTCAACATGATAGCCGTCTGGCTAATGTCACTTATATTATATATTCTGTTGTACTTCAATATTTTTGAGAGGATCTTAAATCCTGCACCAAAAAAATAAACATATGATACGGTATGTTTTATAATATTATTATTTTTTTACATTTGTAAGATTAAGTCAATAATACCTAACATGAAAACAGCCCGCTCTAGTCTCATTATTGTGATCATCCTTATTTTTGCCACTTCCTGCAGGAATACTGGTAATAAAGGATCTGAATTTATTTTCCCGGAAGCTGATACAATACCTGTTAAAGAATCTGAAAAGCTAAGCCAGGAAGCAATAGATGATATTGTACAGAATATTGGCTCCCCCGTGGAAATGGCTTCCCTTCTTATTGATCTTGAAGTTCCATTTATAGTTGAATACCTTGCGTCAATAGACGAGGCAGATGACCTCAGCACCAATTACCTTAAAGCTCTGCGACTAGGTATATATGGAGCAGACCTCGGTTATCTTAATATTTATGAAAAAACAGGTAGTGCGGTTGAAACTCTGACTATAATAAATAAACTCGCAGATGGATTGAGAGTGGGACAGTTCTTTGATTTTGAAACACTGAAGAGCCTGGCCATAAACAGGAGAAATATTGATTCCCTGCTTTTCCTCTCTGTTCATTCATATAATGAAATTGATGAGTACCTGCGTCAGAATAATCGCGGGCATCTATCCGCTTTAATGATCACAGGTGTATGGCTTGAAGCACAGTACCTTGCATGCAAGGTGGTTCAGGAATATCCTCATATCGATCTTAAAAACAGGATAGGCGAGCAAAAGATAATAATTAATGACCTCCTGATGTTATTGCGCCCTTATATTGAGTCAAGCGATGATTACCGGTCACTTTATAACGATATTGAAGCTCTTAAACGTGAATATACAGACGTCAGTATAACATATACCCCGGGAGAACCGGAAACAATAGAGAAAGAAGGAAGGCTTGTTGTTATACAGAAAGAAGAAAGTACTGTTGCTTACAGCGATGAAGTACTGGATAAAATAATAGAGAAAACCGAAGAAATTAGAAATAAGATTATATCACTTTAACTCCTTGATATGAAAAGGACTACACTAGTATTCATTGCCCTTTTACTCGCCATCTTCAATATTAATGCACAGGACCAGGAAGATCTGGTTAGTGATTGCGCCCTCGGGATAGGCAGTAATACCACTTACCTAAAAGATTTTGTAATAAAGCTGCCCGATGCAACCGACCTTAGTGATATCCCGGTATATAAAGCCAATATTTACCTTATGAAGAAACAGAGATACCTGTTCACACAGTGCAATAGCAAGGATTCCGAGGGAAAGTTGACAATTGAATTATATGATGCGAATAACCTGATTACAAGTTCGCTTAACCCAAGAAACGGGAAAATATATTCCTCCATTGAATTTTCATGCAATAAAACAGGTCTGTATACTATATGGTATTCGTTCAAAGACGGGAGAAAAGGCATGGGAGTGGGTATCGTATCACTCCTTAAATGATTATTGCCCGGCTTACCTGTATGAATAATATGGAAAGAAAAATAATAGCAAATATATAATTTGCTATTTTTTTATTTTTAATCATTACGAGGTAATGTGTAAGGACATACACTATAGGTATAAGTAAAATATACATCAGACCCACTGATGCAGCAGGCACCGTAAAGTAAACAAGCACAGTCAGAAATACCATCCATGTCAGCAATGAAAATATTTTCCTTGACCTTACTTTCTTTGCATTGAAAATACTCCACAAATGCAATAAAGCCACGATGAAAATGAGAAGGTTGATAAATGAAATAATTATGAACTCAGGTGACCAGTAATATTCCGGCATATCCCTGAACAGACTCTCAATTAGTGAATGGTTCAACCATGCTATGTCGCGCCCGGTAAGATAGTAAAATGAGTACAGAATGATAAATGGAGTAATAAGACCGAATAAAGAAATTAAGAATTCCCTGAAATTAAATGACCTGAAAAGGCTTATGCCGATTATTATTAGGATATAATACCAAATAATGTTAGTATAAATGAGGGCAGCAATTCCTATAAGCATTGAAGCATCAAAAAGATTATAAGCTATGCCCTGTTTTCTGTATGAAGCAGTAAGTCGGTCAATAGCGACCATAAGCAATAGTGAAGCCGGCAGCACGGGGTTAAGGGCCTGGTTGCTGGTAATGTAACCGCTCAGGAGTACATAAAAAGAGGCTGGCAGGAAAGTTCTTTCGTTAATGAAAAACAAACGCGTATTAAAGTTCACCAGGTATGTAGCTGTTACCAGTACCAGAAGCATGGAAAAAATAATACCAGCGAATGGTCTCCCTTCGAACAGACTAATAAAGAGGGAGTATAGAGGCGCCGGGTAATCGTTGTAAATTGTAGTAACAACCGGGTTCATCAGAGGCTGCAGCCATACCATTATGAGGCTGATGAAAATAGTCAGTATTGTCCCGGGGCCTGCACCCCTGTATATTCTTAGAAGCATCCTTTATTCTAAGTCAAAACCTATATCTTTCCGGAAATACTTACCCTGGAAATCAATAATATCTGCATTAGTATATGATTTCACCAGTGCCTCATTCATATGAGACCCATATGAGCTTATAGCCAGTACCCTTCCTCCCGAGCTTAACACCTTGTTACCTTCCCTCCTGGTACCTGCCTGGAAAACCAGGCTTCCGTGTGCATTTTCAATATTTACGATCTCTTTACCCTTTTCATAAGAACCCGGGTAGCCGCCCGATACAAGCATAACTGTTACAACCGTATCTCCGGATATCTTTATGTATCTGTCTTTAATATTCCCTTCTGTAACACCAAACAGTAGATCCACCAGGTCACTTTCTATCCTTGGAATTATTACCTCGGCCTCCGGATCACCCATACGGACATTATATTCGACAACATAGGGATCCCCCCCCACATTCATAAGTCCAAAGAAGATAAATCCTTTATATGTTATTCCTTCTTCCCTAAGCCCCGATAATGTTGGCTTGATTATCCTGTTCTCAACTTTTTTAATAAAATTATTATCAGCAAAGGGAACGGGTGACACAGCACCCATACCACCAGTATTCAGACCCGTATCTCTCTCTCCAATCCTTTTGTAATCCTTTGCTTCAGGAAGCATTTTGTAATCTTCTCCATCAGTTATAACAAAAACAGAAAGTTCTATCCCCTTAAGAAATTCTTCAATAACAACAGTACTTCCCGCTTTACCGAATTTTCCTGAGAACATAAGGTCCAATTCTTTTACAGCATCCTCATAATCATCAAGTATTAAAACACCCTTGCCGGCGGCCAGGCCATCAGCTTTTAATACATAAGGTTTTTTCATTCCCCTGAGGAATTCACAGGCATCGGTATAATTTTCCTTTGTAAAACTATTGTAGAAGGCGGTTGGTATCCTGTATTTCTTCATAAACCCTTTGGCAAAATCCTTGCTTCCTTCAAGCATGGCTCCAGCTTTTGTGGGTCCCACAACACCTATTTGACTGCACTTTTCACTGGAAAGGAAGAAGTCATGAATACCATTCACCAGCGGAGCTTCAGGCCCAACAACTACCAAAGCGATATTATTATCACTTGCAAACTCGGCGACTGATTCAAAATCGCCCGGATCAAGGTTTACATTCTGACCCACCGTTTCTGTCCCTGCGTTTCCGGGTGCAATGTATACTTTCTCGACCCTGTCACTCTGTGCGATTTTCCAGGCAAGAGTATGTTCCCTTCCGCCTGATCCTAGTATAAGAACATTCATATTATCCGGCAATTCATTAGACTTTTCAAAAATAGCATATCCATATATTAAAAAAAAATGTAGCTTGTTTAGGCGTCGCTTGTTAAATCCCCAAAGCCGTATCCTTTTGTCCTGCACATATCTATTATTCTGTTGAGAAGCTCAGGGGTAGACCTGTTACCTTTGTCATGTAATACAATAACCGAACCCGGCCGAATCAGTTTCTCTGCCTTTAACATCATATAATCATTACTTAATTCAATATTATAATCATGTAATAGCAGGTCCCAGAAAACAAGCCTCATAGTTTTCTTAAGATCAATATACTGATTATTTGTAATGTGCCCATATGGCGGCCTGTAAAATAGTGAGCCAGTTATTTCTGCTCCTTTCCGGCAATTACTAATATAATCCTGCCGACTGCTCTTCCACCCATCCATATGCAGGTAACCATGGTTAGCCAGCGAGTAACCATCTTTTGTTATTTTATCTAATTCCTCAGGGTATTTCAGGATGTTTGAGCCATTACAGAAAAAAACAGCTTTAGCAACCTCATTCTGTTTAAGGACCTTAATTATCTCACCGGTACCTACAGGTGTAGGACCGTCATCGAAAGTAATGTATATCTTATGTTCACCTCCCGGTATCCTGAAAATTGCCTCTCTGTATAGTAAGCGGGCAGGTCCTGGAAATCTGTAAAACCTGACCATCAGGATGGACTAAGAAACAACTCATTATAATACCTGTCAAGATCCTTCTCTATCATGTCCATCAGATCTTCAATACCTTGTACAGCTGACATGTTAAACAGGTTTATAAGAGACTGGATATTCAAACCTATTACGTAATCCAGATCATATCTTCTCGGATCATCCAGCTTCAGAACCATTTCAAGGTATTGTTTGGCATTATTTATTATATCTGTGGCTATAGTCATAGCCTCATCCTTCTCCCCCAGGGCAAAGAATCCACTGACAAGATCAACAGAATAATAATTATGCTGTATCTTATTACCCGGTATTTCATCAAGGCATTTATGCAATACTTCCCTGGCTCTTATTGTATCGCCCTCGTTAATGAGTGCTTCGGCGAGCAGGCCAAACATCCTCCTGAAATTACTGAACATTCGCCTGTTATTTTCATCAAGATAAACATTGGGATCCGAGGCATTACCCCATTTAAAGTTGTTCATCACGTTATCGTACATCTTTTGTGTATCGATATATCCTATGTCCTGTGTCCGGGTTCCTGTTGAATCGAGAGGGGCGATCCTGTAAGCCAGCCCTTCCAGCTGGAAATACTCATCTAGCCCCATATAGTTGGAAGGAGGAACCGTGCTGGCAAAATAAAACGGTCGTTCCCATTTATTGGTCCCTATCATATCCATTACAGCCAGGTTGTTTTTGTACATCTCCCTGTCATCATAATTCCAGATAACATATTTAAGTAAGCGGTCTGCCTGGTATTCTCTAACTGCACCATTTGTCATAACCTTTGCTGAATCTACAGGTATAAGGAATTTGCTGGAAGGAATATAATTATAATAATCACCCCGGCCGGTGAAATCTATCTTGCTCTGTCGATCATCCGAGCCAGCAAATTTTACCAGTTCAATAATATCGTACGGTCTGTTTATCCTGTCAGTCACCGGCAGCTGCTCCCTCGTTCCCGGCAGGTATTTTTCAGGGCCCAGTGTAAGTTGCACCGGATCAGATTCATATGCTCTCTGTCGCATCATATCAATATACCATCCAGCTGAGAGATAACTGAGATTGGCAACCCTGATATCTGTCCTTATTCCCTCCACATCCTGTGCATACCATACCGGAAAGGAATCATTATCACCGTATGTGAAAATTACAGCGTTCTCATCACAGCTGTTAAGGTAATTACTACCGATATCCCTTGCCGTATATCTTCCCGAACGGTCATGGTCATCCCAGTTCTGTACTGCCATCAATACAGGTACTGCCACAAGGCTGACCAGGAATGCCACTGGTAATATTATTTTCTGAGGAATTATTTTCCGGATATTATCAACTATAAAACAAAGACCCATACCTACCCATATGGAAAATGCGTAGAATGAACCTGCATACGCATAATCCCTTTCACGAGGCTGCAGAGGATACTGGTTCAGATATACTACTATTGCAATCCCTGTCATAATAAACAGTAAAAATATGACCCAGAATCCCTTCCGGTCTCTTCTGTATTGCCAGATCATACCAAGCAAACCAATAATCAGTGGCAGGAAGAAGTAAGTATTTCTTCCCGGATTGTTCTTCAGCTCATCAGGTAATTGTTCCTGGTCGCCCAGCCTTGAGTTGTCCAGGGGCTTGATCCCACTGATCCAGTTGCCATGCATCACATTACCATTTCCCTGTATATCATTTTGCCTGCCGACAAAGTTCCACATGAAATATCTGCCGTACATATACCCCAGCTGATATCGGAAAAAAAATCTGAGGTTTTCACCAAAGGTCGGAACAGTAAACTCCTGGCTCCCGCCTGAGGTATTCAACCTTACCTTTTTCCCCCTGACCTGGCCCCAGTATTCGTATTCCTGACGGTGCCTGTCCTCAGGGCTGTACATCCTCGGAAAGATTGTTATAAAACGATCATCAAAAACATATTCATTTTTCTTATAAGCTACATATTTCCCGTTTTCCCTATTATAACCCCCCGTTTCCCTTTTGATATCCACGACCGGTGCAGTATAATAATTGCCTTTAAGCAATGGCGTACTACCATACTGTTCCCTGTTAATATAGTAAATCATTGAGAACACATCCGAAGGATCATTCTGGTTCATTGGAGGTCTGGCATTGGCTCGTATGGGAATAAGTGCGTAGGAAGAATAACCAAGTAAGATGACTGCCAGAATTGTAAGTGTGTAATTAAGAAGGATCTTTCTTTGCTTCATTGAATATCTTATACCGAACACTATCGCAATAACAAGGAGTAATATCCAGAAATAAAGTCCCGAGTTGAACGGTAGTCCAAAATTGTTAACAAATAAAAGTTCGAACCATCCTGCCACCTTTACCGTATATGGCAAAAGTATGAAGACGAGAAATCCGAGTATTGCAAATGCTACCAGCAATGCCTTAACAACACCTTTAGTGCTAACCGGGAAAGTCCTGAAATAATATACCAGTACTATAGCCGGTAATGCAAGAAGGTTTAGCAGGTGAACACCAATGGATAATCCCATCAGGTATCCAATAAGTACCAGCCATCTCCCTTTAAGACTATCTTCAGATTCATCCTCCCACTTTAATATAGCCCAGAAAACCATTGCGGTAAAAAGTAAGGAGGTTGCATATACTTCTCCCTCTACTGCAGAGAACCAGAAAGTATCAGAAAAAGCACATGTAAGAGCCCCTATTATGCCGCTTGCGATAACGGTGGCAATATTAATGAAAGAAAGCGTATCCCTTCCAATAACGACTTTCCTTACCAGGTGTGTAATCGTCCAGAACAGAAACATAATGGTAAATGCACTGGCCAGTGCTGACAGGAAGTTTATCATCACGGCTGCGTTAGATCCATTTCCAAAGCTGAACAATGAAAAAAACCGGCCAAGCAGAAGGAAGAAGGGTGCTCCCGGTGGGTGACCAACCTGGAGCTTCCATGCTGAAAGTATAAACTCACCACAATCCCAGAAACTTACTGTCGGCTCAAGTGTGAAAGTATAAACAACCAGCGATATCAGGAACACTATCCAGCCTGTAATGTTGTTTACCTTCTTAAAATTAAGGGTATAATCGCTCATCTTAAGAGTGCTCTAATTAATAAATTAAACTGTAAATATATTGAAAATGCCATTACAAGACATAATATCTCCACTCAATGTCCCTCCAGTATGAACTGGCATAATCAATTCCTATACGTTTACCCTGTGCAATCTCAACTTTTGTTCCATGATCTTCAAGCCATATTCTATTTGACCCGCATATATCTTCGCCGTAATATGAGCCATCTATTTTAAGCTGCCTGGTTAATTTCCCGGGACCGCCAAAACCTTCAATACCTCTTATCAGTACAGCCTGAGGTATTCCCGCCCGTGCTGTCACAATATTAAACATCCAGTACATACCGTAAATAAAATATACATAAATAAGCCCTCCCTTGTGATACATGATCTCGTTCCTTCCGGTTCTACCCTTGCTCACATGGCATGCCTCATCCTCCTCCCCCCTGTAAGCTTCAACTTCGGTTATCATATATTTACCGGGAATCTCATCCTTTCCAGACACACACAGGTACTTACCCGGCAGATCAGGAGCTACCTCAAGTACATCCCTTGTAAAAAAATCTCTTTTTAACCTGCTCCCGTGATTCATTATTCAATATTTATTTTAATGTATTCAAATATTAAGAATTTATTAAAAAGAAAAAAACTAAAACATCTTCAGCCATCCTGACTTACTTCTTTCAGCAAATAAACCTGTCGCAGCTCAATTTAATGTATATATTATTCTTTTATATTAAAAAATTTATTGTACTTTTGCACACCCGAAAATACAGGATTTTGGAAAAATATAATTAAAACAAAAGAACGTGAATACCAACAGCTATAAGACCATTTCGGCTAACAAAGCGACGGTGAAAAAGGAGTGGCTCCTGGTGGATGCTGAAGGAGAGATACTGGGCCGTCTGGCATCACAGGTGGCAAAGCTCATCAGAGGAAAACATAAACCTGATTTTACTCCCCATGTTGATTGTGGTGACAATGTTATCATAATAAATGCTGACAAGGTCATGATGACAGGAAATAAATGGGACCAAAAAGAATACATAAGGTATTCAGGTTATCCCGGCGGTCAGAAATCCATAGTAGCCGCTGAACAATTCAAGAAGCATCCTGAAAGGGTTGTTGAAAATGCCATACGCGGTATGCTTCCCAAAAACAGACTGGGAAGGGCTATTTTCAAAAACCTTTATGTATATGCAGGCGATAAGCACGAACAGGAGGCTCAGAAACCAAGAAAAATTGAATTAGATAAAATTAAATTATAAATGGAGATTATAAATACTATAGGAAGAAGAAAGTCGGCTATAGCAAGAGTTTATCTTTCAGAAGGCAAAGGGCAGATTATTGTGAACAATAAGAACTACCAGGAATATTTCCCGGCTAAAACACTACAGTATATTGTAATGCAGCCTCTTAATCTTCTTAATGTCACCGACAAATATGATATCAGGGTAACCCTGGACGGAGGAGGTTCAAAAGGACAGGCTGAAGCATTGAGGCTTGGCATATCAAGGGCCCTGGTAAAAATAAACGAAGAGGATAAGCCGGCTCTGAGGGCGGAAGGATTCCTTACGAGAGACCCCAGACATGTAGAAAGAAAGAAGCCCGGACAACCAAAAGCCCGCAAGAGATTCCAGTTCAGCAAACGCTAAAAACATATAGATGCATGTTTAGTATCTAAATTGCATTGACTTCGCATAGCGAACTACTATGCAATTGATAAACAGAATGTAAACTTTAAAATTTAATAATGTCAAGAACAAATTTCAACGAATTGCTAGATGCAGGTGTTCATTTCGGTCACCTGAAAAGAAAATGGAATCCCGCAATGGCTCCATTCATTTTTATGGAACGTAACGGAATTCATATTATCGACCTTGAAAAAACAGAGCAAAAAATTGAAGAAGCATCATCTGCCATGAAGCAGATAGCAAAATCAGGGAAGAAAATATTATTTGTAGCCACCAAAAAACAGGCCAAGGACATTGTTGCCGAAAGAGTGAAAGAGGTAAACATGCCATACGTAACTGAAAGATGGCCAGGTGGTATGCTGACTAATTTCCCAACTATACGTAAGGCCGTAAAAAAAATGTCGTCCATCGACAAAATGGCAACAGACGGTACTTTTGATAACCTGTCAAAAAGAGAAAAGCTTCAGATTACACGCCAGCGTGCCAAACTTGAAAAAATGCTGGGAAGTATAGCCGATCTTACCAGATTACCAGCTGCTCTCTTCGTTGTTGATATAACAAAGGAATATATTGCTGTAAGGGAAGCAAAAAAACTGGGCATACCCGTTATAGCAATGGTCGATACCAATTCTGACCCTAAATCTGTTGATTTTCCAATACCTGCCAATGATGATGCCTCAAAATCAATCTCGCTAATTGTTGATATTCTCTGTAAGGCAGTTGAGGAAGGGCTTAATGAAAGAAAAACCGAGCGTGAAAAAGAATCCGACGGCAAAGAAAAAAGACAATCCAGAGATACAAAAGCCTCAGCAAAAAAGATCAGATCAGTAAAAGCCGAAGATATAGACGACGAGGATGAGAATGAAGATGAGGAAGAAGATTCAGTAAAAATCGCTCAATCAAAGAAAACAGAAGAATCATACGACGACGATTTTGACGAATAAATCAAAGATTAGTAATCATAAAAAAATATAATATGGCATCAATAAGTGCTGCTGACGTAGCAAAACTGAGAAGAATGACAGGAGCAGGTATGATGGATTGTAAACATGCCCTGCAGGAAGCTGAAGGAAACTTTGACAAAGCTATTGAGGTAATCAGGAAAAAAGGTCAGGCTGTTGCCAATAAACGTGCCGATCGTGAAGCAGGCGAGGGAGTTGTTCTTGCGCGCACCACTGATGATAAGAAATTCGGTGCCCTCATCGTACTTAACTGTGAAACTGACTTTGTAGCCAAGAACTCCGACTTCGAAAAACTAGCCAACGATATCCTGGATAAAGCACTCCGGAAAAAAGTTGAAAATTTAGAAGCATTAAAAAACATTGAACTTGACGGAGTAAAGATTGCAGATAAGATCGTTGAACAGATTGGCATAATAGGTGAGAAGCTTGAACTATCATATTACGACTGTATCATAGCCGAACATGTTCATTCATATATACACCCTGGTAACAGGCTGGCTACACTCGCCGGTTTTAACAAGCCGGGAATTGATGAGCAGGTCTACAAGGACGTAGCCATGCAGATAGCTGCAATGAATCCCATCGCAATTGATAAGGAAAATGTGAAGCAGGAAGATATTGACAGGGAAATTGAAATTGGTAAAGAACAGGCAAGACGCGAGGGAAAACCTGAGAACCTGCTCGAGAAGATAGCAATGGGTAAACTGGGCAAGTTTTTTAAGGAAAACACTTTGCTCAACCAGGAATTTGTAAAAGATAATAAGCAGACCATCAGACAATATCTTAATTCCACGGACAAAGATCTTACCGTGACCGGATTTTCAAGATACACCCTAAATGACTAGTCTGTTAGGAAGCTTCTTAAAAGATAGCCGTTAACCTCAGGGTTAACGGTTTTTTTTGGAATACTCCAGTATTCCAGTACTCATTTGCTATAGTATTCCACTTAAGTTACCAGCCCAGAATATACGCAAACATCAATGGCGCAACAATTGTAGCATCCGACTCAATTATGAATTTTGGTGTTTCAGGAGCCAGCTTCCCCCATGTGATTTTCTCATTAGGTACAGCTCCCGAGTAAGAACCATAACTGGTTGTTGAATCGCTGATCTGGCAAAAATAAGACCACACAGGGATATCTTCAAGCTGCAGGTCCTGATGCAGCATAGGAACAACACAAATCGGAAAATCACCGGCAATACCGCCACCTATCTGGAAAAACCCTATTCCGCAGGATGAATTATCCCTGTACCAGTCAGCAAGTAATATCATGTATTCGATACCCGAACGTACTATTGATGTTTCATATAATCCCCTTATGCAATGCGAAGCAAAGAAATTACCACAAGTTGAATCTTCCCAGCCCGGTACTATAATTGGCAGATTCTTTTCAGCAGCGGCCAGCAACCATGAATCAGCCGGATCAATTTCGTAGTATTCTTCAAGTTCACCACTCCTGAGTATATTGTAAAAATATTCATGAGGAAAATAACGTTTACCCCTGGTGCTTGCATCTTCCCATTCATTCATCAGATGTTTCTCTATCCTCCTCATTGCTTCCTCTTCAGGTATACATGTATCTGTCACCCTGTTAAAATGATTATCAAGCAATTCAGCTTCTTCACCCTCGCTCAGGCTCCTGTATCCAGGTATACGTTTATAATGAGTATGGGCCACGAGGTTAAACACATCCTCCTCCAGGTTGGCCCCCGTACATGTAATTATGTGTACCTTGTCATTTCTGATCATTTCAGCAAGAGACTTGCCAAGCTCCGCTGTACTCATGGCTCCCGCAAGTGTAATCATCATTCTTGCGCCGGAATCAATCTGCTCCATGTATGACCGGGAAGCATCAAGCAGGCTGGCAGCATTGAAATGCCTGAAATGTTCATCTATAAATTCACTTATCTTACCCTTATCCATAATATTTATAGCTTAACATCTTATAGTATAATTTAACCATCATGAAAGCAGGTGCCTTAATATGCTCCTGAGGCATTAGCTCAACCAGATCAAAACCCCTGACATTGCTCACAGTAAACACCTTCCTTAAAAGTCTCAGTACCTGGTACCATGTTATTCCTCCCGGTTCAGGCGTCCCCGTGGCAGGCATGATTGAAGGATCGAAAACATCCATGTCCACACTTATATATACATCACGGGTTAAAAGTGAAACCACCCTGTCTATCCAGTCATCATTATCCTGCATCTCATGTGCGTATATACACCTTGATCGGTCAAAATATTTAAGCTCAGAACTATCCATACTCCTTATACCAACCTGTACCAGCCGTGTATTCTTTGCGGCCTCATGCATGGCACATGCATGATTAAACCGGGAGCCAAGGTATTCAGGTCTAAGATCGGTATGTGCATCAAGCTGCACAATGGTAAGGTCAGTGTATTTTTCATAGAAGGCCTTTATTATTCCAATGCTTATCGAGTGATCACCTCCAATAAATGTAAGCAGTTTATTCTTATCAAGAAGTTCCTTTACCGCTGTGTAGATCTTTTCTGATACTTTTTCAGGGTCGCCTTCCGAAAATATTTCAGGTAATATATGAATACCCTTCCTGAATACCTCGGAATTCGTTTCAATATCATATAACTCAAGATAATCTGATGCTTCCATAAAAGCATCAAAGGCCTTGTCTGAGCCCTTCCCCCACGTGCTGGTGCCATCATAGGGAATTGACTGCAGTAAAATATTCGAACTTCCGAAGGCAGCATATTTCTTTTCTATATCACCAAATGTTCTCATTATTTTCCCAGATAACCAAGTATATTAAGCATATCGTCCACTGTCTGCTCATTCCTGTATACATAGTCATTGAAATTGCCGGTGGCATCCCTGTCAATAATTACATGCTTGGGAGCTGGTATCAGGCAATGTTTAATACCCCCGTAACCACTAATAGAATCCTGGTATGCGCCTGTATGAAAAAATCCGATATACAAGGGCTCTTTTTCCGTGTTTGAATATTTTGGCAACAAAATCTGCTGATTAAAATCCTCTGAATTATAATAATCAGAATGATCACAGCTAATGCCTCCAATATTCACCCTTGTATATTCGTTAGACCATTTATTTACCGGCAGCAGTATAAACTTCTCATGCATAGACCATGCATCGGGTATGGTATTCATAAGGCTGTTATCTACAATGTACCATAACTCATTGTCATTCTGTTGTTTTTGTTCAAGTACCCTGAAGATGATTGCGCCACTTTCCCCTACGGTATATTTGCCAAATTCAGTGTAAATATCAGGATCCTCTATCCCTGCGTTAGTGCATGTTTCTTTAATATTACGGACTATCTCTCGTATCATGTATTCATAATCATATTCAAAACCCAGGTGGTTCCTTATGGGAAAACCACCACCAAGGTTTAGGGAATCAAGACTGTCTGATTCTTTCTTAAGGTCTACATACAGTTTGAGAGCTTTCTGAAATTCACCCCAGTAATACAGGCTGTCCTTTATTCCGGAATCAACAAAGAAATGTAACATCCTGAAATCGATCCTGTGGTTGGTTTTTATTTTGTTTAAATAAAAATCCATCACTTCTGAGTAGGGTAAACCCAATCGTGATGTATAATAACTTGATTGTGGTTCTTCATCGATAGCCATCCTTATACCAACTTTAACCCTGGTGTCACCAAGCTGTTCCATTATGCGGTCAAGCTCTTCTGAGCTGTCCAGTATAATAATGGAATTGACAAAACCTATTTTTTGCAATCCCAGTATTTTACTAATGTATTCCGGACTTTTGTACCCGTTATGTATAACAATCCTCTTCTTGTCTATCTCTCCTTTCTTAAATAATTTTTCTATAAGGTCAATATCAAAAGATGATGATGTTTCAAGGTTGACATTGTGTTTAAGAGCAGCACTGATAACATGATGAAAATGGCAACATTTGGTGCAATAACAAAAATGATATGCCCCCTTGTATCCTGTTGATTTGATTGCCCTGTTAAACAGATTCCTGGATTTTTTTATCTGGTCACCTATCCTTGGCAGATAAATTAGCCTGAAAGGGGTACCGTACTTCTCAATAAGATATTTAAGGGACACCCCGTAAAAAGTGAGGTATCCGTCAATCAGATCGAATCCTTCCTGCGGAAAGTAATAGGTTTGTTCAACCAGATTGAAATATGTATTCTTCATTTCTGCTGATAATTTTCCTTGAAATAATTATTAGTCTGTTAATCATCTACAAAGAAATACAATTTTTCATTTTAGTATTACTCCATAGGCTTTTATTTATGGGCCTTCATATATGAGTAAAATTACTATTTTTGATGATAACATTATTTACATTAAAAAGAGTAAATCAAACATAGATAAACATATTCATAGAATAATTAACTATACCCGGATAAAAAATGAAATATAAGAGAATCCTGCTCAAGCTCAGTGGTGAATCCCTGCAGGGCGATGATAACTATGGCATTGACCCTTCCAGGCTATATTACTATGGCAATCAGATAAAGGAGCTGGTTGATTCAGGTATTGAAACAGGGATAGTAGTAGGTGGAGGAAATATCTTCAGGGGGCTGAAAGGAACAGAAGCAGGCTTTGACAGGGTGAAAGGTGACCAGATGGGCATGCTTGCTACTGTTATTAACAGCCTTGCACTACATAATGAATTACGTTCGGCAGGCTGTAAAGCCAGGCTTTTTACATCAATAAGGATGGAACCTGTTGGTGAGCTTTACAACAGGGACGTGGTGGCAGAGGCAATGAAACAGGGTACTGTATGCCTGCTTTCCGGTGGAACGGGGAATCCGTTTTTTACCACTGATACAGCAGCAGCTCTCAGGGCCGTTGAAACAGGTTGCAATGCACTGCTCAAAGGAACACGGGTTGACGGCGTATACTCCGATGATCCTGAAAAGAATAAAAAAGCTCAAAGATTTAAGCATATTTCATTTGAGGAGGTAATATCAAGGCAACTTAAAGTGATGGACCAGACTGCCTTTACAATGTGTCGTGAAAATAAAATGCCGATCATTGTCTTTGATATGAATAAACCAGGGAATCTTCTGAAAGTTATTAAAGGATTGGATGTGGGGACAATCATAAATGACAGGTAAGATTCTGTTTTTACAGATTTTTTTTAAATTTGTTAACTGGCAAACAGTCATAATATTAAAACTACCGGTATGAATGAAGAGATAGAAATTATAATGGAAGAAACCACTGACAGGATGGAAAGTGCCATTAAGCATCTTGAAACCGAGCTCTCCAAGCTGAGAGCAGGTAAAGCTACCCCATCACTACTGGATGGTATTAAGGTTGACTACTACGGTGTTAACACTCCCCTTAATCAGGTATCTAACATAAACACCCCTGATGCAAAATCAATAGTTGTGCAGCCCTGGGAAAAAACTTTGCTTGGAGTTATAGAGAAAGCTATCCTGGCTGCAAATATCGGACTTACCCCCATTAATAACGGTGAAATAATCAGAATTAATGTGCCACCGCTTACAGAAGAAAGGAGGGCACAACTGGTGAAGATGGTTAAGAATGAAGGTGAGTTAGCCAAAATAAGTTTACGTAATTCCCGTAAATGGGCCAATGACGAGCTCAAAAAACTACTTAAGGAAGGCCTGGCCGAAGATGCCGAGAAAATCGCCGAGGATAATGTGCAGGAACTTACTGATGAGTATACTAAGAAGGTTGACGAGATAATTGAAACTAAGGAAACCGATATAATGACTGTCTGATTTCCGCTAATCAATGATACCGGTTAAATAAATAGACCTCCACGGCATAATAGTTCCTGAGCCCTGGCAAGGCTTACTGACTCTTCATAATATGCACAGGCTCCCCGTAACTGCTGAAAATAATTACAGAAAAATGAATAAAAGGATAGGGTATGCGTCTTCTTTAAGGTCATATAAGTGACAAGAGAAAAAAGCAATTCACCAAAATGTAAAATTAAAATCAAAAGCCATGAAAAGATTTATCGATATTACAATGGTAGCCCTGATCCTTTTTGTTATCATTTCAATTGCCACAGCCGATGCTGCCGGCACAACAGATATGAACAAGCAGGATCAGCAATCTTTTATTACTTTAAGGGGTAAAATAGTGGATGTAACAACCGGCGACCCCCTGATCTTTGCCACTGTAGCGCTCAAAGGCACGAATGTGGCAACCGTTTCAAACCTCGACGGGGAATTCATCCTCAAGATAGATGTTGAGATAACTGATCCTTTTATCGAAGTAACATACATTGGATACAGGAATAAGGAAATCCCCCTGGCAAACCTGTCAACAGGCGAAGAAGAAAATGTCATTGAGCTGACTCAGGCTACAATACCCATCCAGGAGGTGGTCATAAAGCCTGTAAGCCCCGAGGAAATACTTGAGAACGTAATAATGAACATAAACAGAAACTATGCTGAAGCGCCTAACCTCATGACTGGTTTTTACCGTGAGACAATCAAAAGGAACAGAAGTTATGTTTCAATTGCCGAGGCTGTTATTGAAGTCTTTAAAGCTCCCTATAACAATGAGTTCAGGTTTGATGCAACGAAAGTCTATAAGGGTAGAAAGAATATTGACGTATCAAGAATAGATACCGTACTGTTCAGACTACAGGGTGGACCGGTTACAACACTGCAGCTGGATATAGTTAAAAATTCGTATGGCATCCTTACCTATGATATTATGAACTCATATGTATATACACTTGATAATATTATAGTAATTGATGAAAAACCGCACTACGTGATCGAATTCCACCAGCACAGTAATGTAGACATACCCCTGTTCCTTGGTAAATTATTTATTGATATGGAGAGTTATGCCGTAACTGAAGCCGAATTCAGCATTAACCTTGAAGACGAGGACCTGGCAGCATCTATCTTCGTAAGAAAGAAACCTCTCGGCATGAAAGTAACACCTGAAATGGCAAGTTACAGGGTTAAATTCCGCGAGCAGGATGGCAAATACTATTTCGTATATGCACGTGCCGAAGTGGAATTCAAATGTAACTGGAAAAGAAAACTCTTCAATAAAACATATACTACTATGTCAGAAATAGCCATTACTGACAGAACTGAAGAAGAAGTAGTAAAATTTGCAGCTAACGAAAAAATCAGAAAAGGTGATATCTTTACCGAGCAGCTCAGTGCTTTTGCTGATCCGGATTTCTGGGGTGAATATAATGTTATTGAACCCGATCAGAGCATAGAGTCAGCTATAAGGAGGCTGAATCGCAGGCTGAGGTGGAGTGACTTATTCGACAACTAAAATATATGGTAACCGACAGAGATATTATAAGGAGGATAAGGAACGGGGATATCAATGAATTTGAGAACCTGTTCCGTTCCTCTTATAATACTCTGGTCAATTACGCAAGGACAATACTGAAAGATACAGACACCTCTGAAGAAATAATACAGGAACTCTTTTATGTTCTCTGGCGCGACAGGAAAAAAATAAAGATAAACAGCTCGCTTAATGGATACCTCTTCAGGGCAGTACATAACAGATGCCTTCACTATATCGACCATAAAAGGGTTGTTATGAAACATGAAGCTGAGCTAAGGGTAAACATTGAAAATCCTATCAATGACCCTGCAGAAGAGATGAACTATAAGGAGCTGCATGACAAGGTGGCAAGGATAATTGAAAAATTACCCGAACGGGCCGCAAGAATATTTTGCATGAGTCGCTTTGATGGAATGAAATATACAGAAATAGCTGAAAAGCTTTCAATATCTGTAAAAACAGTGGAAGCTAATATAGGCAAAGCATTAAAAGAATTCAGGAAAGAATTGTCAGTATAATAATGAAGAAAGAAAAAAAATATAGCAACAATATGGATGATAAGGAAAGGATAATGTTTGATGAGTTCCTCTCCGGACAAAACCAACCTGTTAAAAAATACTGGACGGAAATGGATGAAATAGTAAGAAGTGAGAAAGTCAATACTGATAAAGCGTGGAATAAACTATATAAGCGACTGGAAGGAGACGGGCTGATACAGAAAAAAAATATCTTTAGAAGCGATGCGTTCAGGATTGCTGCCTCTGTGATAATTATTATTGGCCTGTCTTTCACAGGATTATATATTGGAACTAACGGCTTTGAAAAAAGCAGTAATAATATTATCACTGCAGGTATAAACGAGAAAAATATTATAGTGGATCTTCCCGATGGAAGTACTGTTATCCTGAACAGAAACTCAAGCATTGAATACCCTGACAAATTTGAAGGGCAAACAAGAACTGTTAAACTGGAAGGGGAAGCATACTTTGATATTCAGCATGACGCTACCATACCATTTATAGTTGATGCAGAGGAAGGTAATGTTACTGTACTTGGAACTTGCTTTAACGTAAATACAACCAGCAATAAGATAGAAGTATTAGTCACTTCAGGAAAAGTTATCCTGAAAAGTAATATAGGAGAATCGTCAGTGACACTTGAACCGGGAGACCTGGGTCTTATATCTGACCACTCTGCTTCGAAAACCGTTAACAACGATCCAAATTATTTATCCTGGAAAACTGAACTGCTGGTATTTGAAGGCGACAGCCTGGGTAAAGTGATCACAGATCTGAAGAGAGTTCATAATATCAATATAGAAACGGAGAACGATGATATCAGGAATCTTCGGGTCACTTCAGTTTTTGATAATCAGTCACCAGATACAATTATCCGCATTATTTGTACTACTTTTAACCTTGAATATTATAAAGAAGGGGATAAATATTTCCTGGATACAAAATAAAGGTTAAAACATTCGATGAATGTACTAGCTTATGCCAAAAAAAATATTATTGCCCGAAGACTTGTTATAATTATCCTGATTATTACATGCTCTTCTTTCCTGCAAGCTCAGGATAATGTGCTTAATACACCGATATCATGTAAATTAAGTAATGCAAGCATATCGACAGTATTAAAATCATTATCCCGTAAAACAGGCTACCATTTCACATATGATACCGACCTTGTAGAACCCGAAAAACAAACAAGTGTAAGAACGGATAATCTGCCATTGAGATCCATACTTGACACCATCTTCCATGATAAATTACTGAATTATTCTGTAATTGATAATCATATAATAATATACAGGTCTGTAAATGACTCCACGCCATTGTTAAGGGAAGAAGGAAGGGACCCTGTATATACCCTTTCAGGTATCATAACAGATGCTGACAGTGGACAACCTCTGCCATATGCTTCAGTAGGAGTTGAGTCAAAAGGTAAGGGCACAATTTCCAATTACGAGGGGGAGTATACACTCAACCTCACAAAAAAATTTCTGGATGATACACTCGTAGTTTCCTACCTGGGCTTCTATAACAGGAAGATACCAGTAAGCCAGGCCATAAACAGCCACTTTAATATCTCCCTTACCAGATTGTATATACCTATCCCCGAAGTGCTTATCAGGAACAGGGAACCATTGGAATTAATAAGTAACGTTAAGAAAATGATCCCTGATAATTACGGGGATACTCCCGCGCAAATGATAGCCTTCTATCGGGAATCAGTGTCAAAAAGAAACAAACTGCTTACTTATTCTGAGGCAGTCCTAAAAATGTATAAAAGCTCCTATGCAGCAACACTTTTTAATGATCAGATAAAAATTTACAAGAGCAGGAAAATTAATAATCTCGACCAGTCAGATACCCTTACCTTTAAGCTCAGGTCAGGTCTGGATGGATGCCTTATTCTTGACGGTGTGAAAAATACCTTCGATTTTCTGAAAATTGAAAGCTTTTTCGATTACAATTACCGGATGACCGACATTATTAATATAGGAGATGAAGCAGCTTTTGTTATCGAATTTGAGCAGAAAGAACACCTTGATGACATTGCTCTGCCAAAAGGTACTATATATATTAATACGAGCAACTACGGGATACATGAAGTTGATTTTGAGATAAATGAGGATTATATTCATAAGCTTGAACGATCATATATTGAACAGGCTGCCAGAGGATTTAATGTTAAAATCAGGTCAGCAAAATACAGGGTTAATTATCGTTACATCAATAATCGATATTATCTCAACCATGTAAGGGGTGATCTTGAGTTTTATGCCAGAAAGAATAACAGGCTTTTTGGCAATACTTATACTATCTTTTTTGAAATGTCAATTACTGAAATTGATACCGTAAATGTAAAACGATTTGCCAGGGAAGAACGTGCTCCCCGGCATTCTATATTCTCTGAGTCGATAAACAGCTACGACCGCCAGTTCTGGGGAACTGATAATTATGTAAGGCCTGAGGAAAGCATTAAGGAAGCTCTTTCGCGAATAAATGCGCGTATGAGCGAATTCATATTTAATAACTCTCAATAATCCTGTTAAGTTCGCTCAGGTCAGGTGTAAGAATAATCTCGGTGCGCCTGTTTTTTCTCCTGGCTTCCACAGTTTTGGCATCCTCAACAGGTAAATATTCTCCCCTGCCGGCAGCAGTAAGCCTCCTGGGATCAATGCCCGTGCCATTCAGCAATACTCTGACAACTGTTGTTGCTCTCTTAACACTAAGATCCCAGTTATCCTGTATTTGTCCCCCCGATGAAATATAGGGAACGTCATCAGTATGACCCTCAATTGTAATCTGTATATCAGGGTTATTTTTTAAAACTGTAGCAAGCTTTCTCAGTGCATCACGTCCATTGGCATCGATATTATAACTTCCTGTGCGGAACAAGAGTTTTTCTTCAAGCGAAACATATACTTTCCCGTTCCTCATTGATACTGTAAGTCCATCACCTTCAAATCCATATAATGCATCGGACACCTTGTTCTTAAGATCCCTGACTATTCTTGTTTGTTCTTCAAGGATCTGCTCCAGTTCGGTGAGCCTGGCATCCCTCTGCTCAAGCTCATAAGAAAGCTGATCTAATTCAGCTCTCCTGGCTTCCATGTTCATCTCAAGCTGCCTTAAAAGGTCTTCCTTGTTCTGTAAATTCTCCTGTGCCTCCTGTAACTCTCTGAGTAAACGCCTGGTCTCGGTAACATTGCCTCTTATAAGATCTTCCTGGGCATTCTGCAATTCAGTATATCTGCTATTGAGATCACTGTATTCAGCCCTGGCCTGATCAACTTCCTGCTGAAGATTGTCTTTCTGATCCTCCATGCCTGCCAGTTCTTCTTCAATTGTCTCCAGCCTTGCTGCCATTTCCCGGTTTCTCATCGATAGGTCCAGGTTATCAGTCTTATAGGCATCTCTCTCATTCATATACTGCACACTCTTGTCATGTAATGTCCGGTACCTTCCCCCGGGGACACATGACATAAGACCTAGCAGAGCTGAAATGCAAATTATCGGATATAACTTCATTTTAATCATAGCGGGCTTTTTTAAACAAAATAGCTTAATAGTGTGTTCATCTGCAAAAATAACAATTTCCAAGTTCTGACATACAAAGCATATAGTAATAATATTTTTATCTTTGCAACAACGTACTTAATATTAGCTTTAAAGAATGTACGACCTGCTTAACACGATTTCTTCACCTGATGATCTTAAAAAACTCAAGCCTGAGGACCTGATTGTTTTAAGTAATGAATTACGACAGTTCATCATTGATGTGGTTAGCTGTAACCCTGGCCATTTCGGAGCCAGCCTTGGTGTTGTTGAGCTCACCATTGCCCTCCACTATGTTTTTAATACACCGTATGACAAAATAGTGTGGGATGTGGGTCACCAGGCTTACGGGCATAAAATTCTGACAGGAAGACGTGACAATTTTCAAACAAACCGCAAATACAAAGGTATAAGCGGTTTCCCAAAGCGTGAAGAAAGTGAATATGACGCTTTCAGCGTGGGTCATTCCTCAACATCAATATCTGCAGCCCTTGGAATGGCCAAAGCGGTAAAACATAAAGGTGAAAAGAGGAACGTTATAGCCGTGATAGGTGATGGCGCAATGACAGCAGGTCTTGCTTTCGAAGGTTTGAATAATGCAGGAATTGAAAAATCGGATATTCTTGTAATTCTAAATGATAATAATATTGCCATTGATCCTAACGTGGGTGCCTTGAAAGAATACCTCCTGGATGTAACTACGAGCAAAACATATAATAAGTTCAAGGATGAGGTGTGGAATGTACTGGGCATGATCAGCAAACTCGGGCCTAATGCTCAGGCACTGGCAAGTAAACTTGAGAGTGGAATAAAAAGTACTATCCTGAAGCACTCTAATCTTTTTGAGGCAATGAACTTCAGGTATTTCGGTCCAATTGACGGCCATGACATCCTTCACCTCAGAAGGATTCTTGAAGATATGAAAAGGATACCAGGCCCCAAGCTCTTGCACTGCATCACAAAAAAAGGCAAGGGCTTTCCGCAGGCTGAGCTTAACCAGACCAAGTTTCATGCTCCTGGCCTGTTTGACAAAGTCACCGGTGAGATTGCCCAATCTGACGATTCCAGGAAACCACCTCGCTTCCAGGATGTATTCGGTCATACTGTCCTCGAACTTGCCAGGCAGAATGAAAAGATTGTAGGTGTAACCCCTGCAATGCCAACCGGGTGCTCACTTAATATAATGATGGAAGAAATGCCCGAAAGGGCTTATGATGTGGGCATTGCCGAACAACATGCAGTAACTTTCTCAGCAGGTATGGCCACCGAAGGAATGATTCCTTTCTGTAATATATATTCAACTTTTATGCAGAGGGCATATGACCAGGTTATTCACGATGTAGCCCTTCAGAACCTGCATGTAGTATTCTGCCTCGACAGGGGTGGACTGGTAGGTGCAGATGGTGCAACACACCATGGGTTTTTTGACCTGTCGTACATGAGGGTATTACCTAATATGGTTGTGTCAGCTCCTATGGACGAAATAGAACTGCGTAATCTTATGTATACAGCACAGCTGGAGAAGAATAAAGGCCCTTTCAGTATACGCTATCCAAGGGGAGTTGGGCTGAATACCAACTGGCGCTTACCTTTTAAAGAAATTCCGGTAGGCAAAGCCAGAAAGCTTCATGATGGTGAAAAAGTTGCTGTTCTGACAATAGGTTATCCGGGTAACAGTGCCGCACGGGCCATAAAAAAACTGGCAGGTGAGAATATCAGGATCACCCATTATGATATGCGCTTCGTGCAGCCTCTTGACCAAAAGGTGTTACACGATGTATTTAAAAATCATAAAGCTGTCATTACGGTTGAAGATGGCATGATAAAAGGAGGCTTCGGATCGGCAGTAATTGAATTCATGGCCGACAATAACTATAATGTCACGGTCAAAAGACTAGGTATACCTGACTTTTTCATCGAACAGGGAACCCAGATCGAGCTCAAGAGAGAATGTGGGTTTGACACCGATGGGATATACGAAACCATTAAACTGGCATACAATAAAATAAAAGACTAGGCAAAGCCTGGCACCAATGCACGTTAAATCGTTTAATCGTTTAAACGTGTAATTGTCCCGAGATGCTTTGCTTTTCGAGGATCCTTGAATCGAATATTCGGGATTAAACCGGGAGTGATAAATACCGATTCCCCGATTAAACAGTTTAACAGTTCAACAACTCAACATCTCAAAAGCAGTTCCTGCGCTTTTTATTTCAAGTGCCTGTTAAGATAATCAGTATACTGGTTCATCAGCAGAAGATAGGTAACCATATTTGTGGCAATACCATGTGCTCCCGGAGGATATATCTTCAGGTCAAAATCCTTACCTGCCATATTGAATGCATTCACCAGCTGGAAAGTGTTTTGAGGATGAACATTATCATCCAGAAGCGAATGAGCCAGTAAAAGATACCCGTCAAGGTTTTCAGCATGAGTTGTTACTGCAGATTGCCTGTAACCTTCAGAATTATCATCTATCAATCCCATATACCGCTCCGTCAGTATGCAGTCGTAGAGAATATGATCTGTGACAGGTGCAGCCACCAGGGCTACCTTAAAGACACCAGGGTGTGTAAGCATGGTATAGCTTGAAGTGTACCCACCATAACTGTGTCCTCTTATGGCCATATTGTCACCATCGATCCATGGCAGCGATGCAAGGTATCTTGCCGTCTCAGCAAAATCCTCCGACTCCCACTTGCCCAGCTGCCTGTGCACAATCTTTTCAAATTCATAGCCATAACCCCCGTTTCCCCTGTTATTAACTGATGCTATCACGAAACCTTCCTGGGCAAGCCACTGATGCCAACCATTCGTACCGAAAGTGTTGAACACTCCCTGTGAACCCGGTCCTCCGTATATATCAAGTAACAATGGATACTTCTTGCTCTCATCAAAGTCAACGGGCTTTACAATATAACCATCAAGTTTCTGACCGTCAGTGGTAATGAAACTAAACATTTCTTTCGGTGCATATACATGGGATTCAAGAAAAGCCTTCACCCTGCTATCATCAGAAAATTTTTCTGCCATTTTACCTTTTGAGCTCCTGAGGACTGTCTCCGATGGGTTGTTTACATCTGACCATGAATCAAAAAAGTATTTCCCTTTATCAGACACATTTACCCTGTGATTACCTGCCGTAGCCGTTAAACGTTTCTTCTTTGACCCGTCAAATTTAACCTCGTAAAGATTCTGTTCTGTAGGTGCGATCTCTGTTGATACATAATACAACATTTCCCTTTTCGCATCTATGGCCTCTATTCCTTTTACTTCCCAATCACCTGATGTAACCTGGTTTATTACTTTACCATCATAATCGTAGCGATAAATATGGGCCCAACCGTCACGTTCTGATATCCAGAAAAACTCCTCAAGGTCATCGGGGAAATAGATAAGGTGAAGATTCCCTGCAAAGAAATCAAATATATCAATCCAAGCATCAGATTTCTCTTCCATCACCAGCTTTCTGCTACCATCTGCCACATCATAAAACCATATCTTCATATGGCTCTGAATGCGGTCCATCCACATAACAGCCAGTATGTCCGGTTTTGATGTCCAGTAAATACGTGGGATATAACCACCTTCAAGATCTATATCAATCCATTTCTTTGACCCCGTTTCTGTATCAATTACACCAAGCCTGACTTCTGGAGGATTATCACCCACTTTAGGATATGGCACTTCCATATATTCGGGATGGTGACCGGAGAAATCGGTCAGCTTATATACAGGTACTTCCGTTTCATCTGACTGCCAGTAAGCAATATACCTGCTGTCGTTGGACCATGACCAGCCCTGCACCAGCCCGAACTCCTCTTCCTGTGCCCACCCGAACCTGCCGTTATATACCTGTTCGCGGGCATCATCTGTAAATTGAACGTGCCTGGCTGTTTCTAATATGAATTCATACAGGTTTCCATCCTTACCATATCCAACCTTCTTGCCGTCAGGTGATATTTCAGCTGTGAAAGCCTGTTCAACAATAAGTTCAAGAGTTTTATCCTTAAGCGAATAGAGGTAATAATCAGAATTGCCCGAATATCGCCAGATTGGATTAAAGTTGCACTGGAAGAGGATATAGTTATAATCCCTGGTCCATGCAAAAGAGACATAACGGAATGTCTGATCCTTTCCCGGGAATGTTATATTCTCATTGGTAAAAACCTTTTCTTCCTTTCCGTCCTTTACATTTCTTATCCATATCTCCTGGACAAACTGATCGTTCCTGGTAAATGAGTATTTCTCTCCATCCTCAATCCAGGTTACATTCGACGGAGCCCCTCCGGTATTAAAATTCCCGGCAGACATTAAAGCCTCGCGTAGACTGTTATATTTTTCTTTCTGAGCCTGCGTCTGCAAAGGCGCAATAAGAATTACAACGAAAAGGATGATGAAGAACCTGTTGATATTTTTCATGATAATATAAATTGAAATTAGATGAAGTTTTTCAATGGATAAATCTACAAAAAAATAAGCATTGATGTATCACAATGTGGAGATGCAAGGCTTAGGATTCTATACTTAAATTTACATACCACTGGAATACTTCATAAATGGAAGAGATATGTTCCTTTTTAACTATAATCCTATCTTGCAAAGGTTTTGTACCTTTAAATTATAAAATGATCAGGATTTAGAGGCATCAGAACTGGTGCTCAACTATATTGCTTATTAAAACATCCCATTATGAAAAGCCTATCATCAGTATTAATTATAGTAATAAGTATCATGGCCTGTGGGAGGATGCAGGACTCAAATATTCAAGAAGGAGATGAAACCGATGCAATCTCAACCTCGCAGGTATTCACCACTAACGGAAAGGAATCCACCATTTATACAACAGCGAGTAATACCGATCTGCATTTAACCAAAACGGGAACCGTGACATTCAAAGCAGCCGACCAGCCAGTAGAAACTGAAATTTCGGTTTTTGTAAATCCTGGTAAGACATTTCAAACCTTTCTTGGCCTCGGCGGTGCCATTACCGATGCCTCTGCTGAAGTATTTGCGAAGTTGGATGATGCAAGGCAGGAAGAACTATTAACTGCATATTACGATGTGAATAATGGCATTGGCTATTCATTATGCCGCACTCCCATACACAGTTGCGACTTCAGCAGTGAAAGTTTTACCTACATTGAAGAAGGGGACAAAGAATTAAGGACATTTAATATTGGCCATGACACGGTATATAAAATTCCATTGATTAAAAGGGCAATAGAAGTAGCAGGGGGCAATTTAGTTCTTTTTGCCAGTCCATGGAGCCCACCGGCCTTTATGAAGGACAACAACAATATGTTACAAGGGGGAAAATTGTTACCTGAATATTTTGATGCCTGGGCCCTTTACTACACAAGGTTCATCAAGGCTTATGAGGAAGAAGGAATAACTGTCTGGGGTATTACCATTCAGAATGAACCTATGGCAACTCAGACCTGGGAATCATGTATCTTCACAGCTGAAGAAGAACGGGACTTCTTAAAAAATCATCTGGGGCCCACTATGGTAAAAGAAGGATTAGGAGACAAAAATATCATTGTCTGGGATCATAACAGAGACCTTCTTAATCACAGGGCAAATGTTATCCTTGAAGATCCTGAGGCCTCCAGATATGTATGGGGTGTGGGCTTTCACTGGTACGAGACCTGGACGGGGGGCGACCCTATGTACATAAACCTTGACAACATGAAAGAATCTTTTCCATCGAAACATCTTTTATTCACTGAAGGCTGTAATGGTGATTTCAATCGGGACAGGTACCAGTCCTGGCCAAATGCCGAGCACTATGGCCGGTCGATGATCAACGATTTCAACCAGGGGACAGTGGGATGGACAGACTGGAACATACTGCTGGACCAGTATGGGGGGCCCAATCATGTCGAAAATTATTGCTTTGCCCCCATACATGCAGACACAGAGACAGGGGAACTGATATTTACTCCGTCATATTATTACATAGGCCACTTTTCCAAATTTATCCGTCCGGGTGCAAAACGGGTAAGTACAGCCAGCAGCAGAAGTCATCTCCTGTGTACATCCTTTTTAAACATTGATGGCAGCCTGGTAAGCGTGGTTATGAATCAGGGTGATGAAGAAATAAACTATAAACTTTATGTGGCATCAGATGCTATCCAGGTCCATATTCCTGCCCACGCAATTCAGACATTTATAACTCAATGACTTTTATCGGCATTCTTGTGTACCCGGAGCCGGGGTCGAACACCTGATATGCATCCGCATTTATAAGTATTTTCAGAGATTAATATATCATTCATTATTGTAGTAAATTATAAGTCCAGATTTATTATCTTGTGTAACCTTATACAGAAACAATAAATTTTAAAATCAGCCATATGAAACATCGTAACTATCAATCCGGTACTGAAGACATATCAGGTAATACAGTAAGTCAAAAAAGATTCCTCATCAGTATTCTTGTGACCGGGCTTCTTCTGTTTTCTTTTTTCTCAAAAGGATTAGCACAGGAAACAAGATTACTGAGACAACCAACAATAAGTGATACACATATAGCCTTCTGCTACGGGGGCGATATCTGGAAAGCCGATATGAACGACAGCTCTGTTCTACGGTTGACAAGTACACCGGCAGTTGAAAGTGACCCGCATTTTTCACCTGATGGTGAATGGATAGCATTCACGTCTAACCGGTCAGGGAATAATGCTGTTTATATAGTGCCATCTGAAGGAGGTGATGCAAAGCGTCTTACATGGCATCCCAGCGGAACAAACGCCCGTGGGTGGACCCCTGATGGTAAACGAGTTCTATTTGCATCAACAAGAAATACTCCTCCGTCATCATTCGATCGCCTGTGGACAGTTTCTACAGAAGGTGGCCCTCCTGAACTATTATCATCGCAATGGGCCACAAATGGATCATTCTCGCCTGATGGCAACCAGATAATCATTGACAGGGCAAGGAGATGGGATGTTGAATGGAGGGCATACAGAGGGGGACAAAATACACCACTAATTATCCTGAATTTAGATGACAACTCGGAAATACTACTGCCCAATGAATCAACTACAGATATTCAACCTGTATGGATGGGTGACAAGATATATTTCCTTTCAGACAGGGATTATACATCAAACATATGGTCATACACTCCAGTGAGCGGGGAGCTTAAGCAAGTCACAAATTTCAGTGAAAAAGATGTTAAATGGCTTTCATCCAATGGTAAAATACTTGCATTTGAACGAGATGGCTATTTACATACTGTTGATCCGGGAAATGGTGAAATCAACAGGCTGATAATTAGTGTTAAAGGAGATTTCCCGTGGGCAGAAACCGGTTGGGAAGATGTAAGTAGAAATATCAGCTCGGTATCAATATCTCCTACCGGTAAAAGAGTTATTATGGAAGCTAGAGGTGAAATATTCACTGCTCCGGTTAAATATGGCGATTCAAGAAATATTACCCGCTCATCCGGTGCAGCCGACCGTTCTCCTATCTGGTCACCGAAAGGGGATAATATAGCATGGTTCTCTGATATTGACGGCAAGGGGTATTGCCTTCTGATTACAACGCAGGACGGTTTGTCAGATCCCCGGAGTATATCTATCGGTGAATCAAAAATGGCATGGGAGCCTGCGTGGTCAGGAGATGGGAAATATATTGCTTTTACTGATGATGATGTCAGGATAAGAATCGTGGATGTTGAGTCAGGTGAAATTATTACTATTGATACCGGGGGAACAAACCTTGAAAGAGGATCTATGGGACTTACATGGTCACATGACTCCAGGTGGCTCGCCTATTCAAAGGGAGGTGCGAATAACTTCAGAAGGATAATGATCTGGTCAGTGGAAGAAAAATCTTCCAAGCCCGTTACAAACGAATTTGCAGATTCATATTCCCCAACATGGGATATGGATAATTCACACCTTTACTTCATAGCCAGCACGGATCTTGCCCTGGGGTCAGGATGGGCAAATACAAGCTCAATGACCTCTGACCCTGTTTATTCACCATATATTATTAACCTGAAGAAAGATGACACTTCTCCTTTCAACCTCAGGAGTGACGAGGAGAAAACAGAAAAGGAAAGTGATTCAGGAAAAGAACAGAAAAACAAAAAAGAAAAAGAGAAAGAACCATCTTCAGCTAAAAAAGAACAGGATACATTAATTAAGGATAAGGTTGTTATTGATTTTGAAAATATTGAAAGGAGAACCATCCCATTACCCGTTCCACGGAGGAATTACAGATTCATACATAACGGGCCTGCCGGCACAGTCTTTCTCGGTGAACAGAGTGAGAATATTCCAGGAATGGTACTTCAGAAGTTCACATTAGAAGAAAGAGAAGCAAAAGAATTTATCAGCGGGGCAAGTCAGGTATCAGTATCAGCCGATGGTAATAAAATTCTTGCAAGGGTAAACGGCAGATGGCAGGTTATGTCCGCTTCAAAACCTAATGGTAAAGACGGTGAATCTGTCAGTATTGACCTTAAAATTAAGGTAAACCGGTCTGAAGAATGGCGCCAGATTTTTGAGGAAGCATGGAGGTATGAACGCGATTATTTCTATGACAAGAATATGCACGGCCGCGACTGGAACGCAGTATATAACCGTTATGCTCCCCTTGTTCCGTATGTAAAACATCGTACCGATCTTACCTATATTCTTGACCAGGTTAACGGTGAGTTATCTGTTGGTCATAGTTTTGTCGGCGGGGGTGATTATCCGGATGTGGAAAGCTCCTCTACCGGTCTTCTTGGTGCAGACCTGGTACCAGAAAATAAATTCTGGAAAATCTCCAGGATCTATACCACGGAAAGCTGGAACCCTGGTCTTTCAAGTCCGCTGGACAAGCCGGGAATAAAGGTACATGAGGGTTATTATCTTGTGGGAATAAATGGCAAAGAAATTACAGAGGCCGACAATATCTATCAATATTTAGATGGTACGGCCGGGAAACAGACAATAATACACATTAACAAAGAACCAGATTTTGAGGGTTCATGGACTGAGACCATAGAGCCTATAAGCAGTGAAAATGCTTTGCGCCAAAGAGCATGGGTTGAGGATAACAGGCGCCTGGTTGATAAACTGTCAAATGGCAGGCTGGCATATATCTGGGTTCCAAATACAGGAGGACCCGGTTTTGTTTCATTCAACCGGTACTTCTTTGCCCAGCAGGATAAGGAAGGAGCAATAATTGATGAACGCTTCAATGGAGGCGGATTGCTGGACGATTATATGGTCGACCTGATGACCCGTAAACTGAGGGCAGGCCTTACCAACGAGGTGCCGGATGGTAAACCAATGCTATTACCTGCAGGTATACTGGGCCCAAAGGTTCTGCTTATAAATGAGCTGGCTGGATCGGGTGGTGATTTCTTCCCATGGGTCTTCAGGCAACAGAAGGTTGGTCCACTCATTGGAACAACAACATGGGGAGGACTGGTAAAGAGCTCTGTTCATTACGGGCTTGTTGATGGGGGATATCTTACTGCTCCTGATAACGCTGTATTTGATCCAATTAATAATGAATGGGTAGCTGAGAACAAAGGTGTACCACCGGATATTGAGGTAAGGCAGGATGCCAGATCACTTAGTGAAGGACGCGATCCACAATTAGAGCGTGCAGTGAAGGAATTATTATTACTTGTCGAAAAGGAAAAAATCAGGAAAATTACTCCTCCTCCTTTCTCAACGCCTGCTAAGAAAAAACAGGAATAATAAATATTTGTTAATCAAATAGAATTACCGTATTCCGGAGTAAGGCATGGATATGAATAATTCATAATCCGGGCCCGGTTAAAAAAAAGCGCTGAAACAATCTCAGCGCTTTTTAGTACCCGGAGCCGGACAGTTTTACGAACCATTTTTGAGGGATTTGGAGTTGATATGGAGGGTTTCTTCAAAAACTAACTCATTCAATACATGTTAATTAATATATTCTCTTGCAAGCCCAGGATGAATTCAATTTGTTGAATAAATTATTATTCTCCTATAACTTGTGAGATATGGTTCTCCATGGTCTCTTACTTCACAGATTATATGAAAATTCTTTCCCATAGAGTCAGAAGGTATTTTAATCTTAATTCTATTTGATCTCTTGTTTGAAATGGCAAGTTCCTGCTTATAGTCCCCAGCTTCAGGCAATATCCACCATTTAAAACTCAAAGAGTCATTTTCAGGATCGTATGATCCGGAAGCATCAAGAGTTAGCAGTTCTCCTTGTTTCTTTTCAATTTGAATGGGAGCGATACCTGACTTCCCATTTATAACCACAACAGGATTTCGGTTCCCCTTCCCTTCGCTAGCCCAATCCATTCGGGCTGCGAAGTTGTTAAAAGTGGAGGGATAAAAATATTTTTCATAGTGATTACATATGTTGTAGGCAGATCCCTCATAATTTGTATAAGCATGGGTAGATCCGTCAGCGCATTTCCCCCATTCAAAATAACCTCCCCAGCTACCTTGGTTGGGTATGTCAGGATTATTTAATCCGTTTGGAATAAGATACAAAAATGCAGGAGTATCACCTTCAACTCCATACTTGTATTTTGGATAGTTGTTTCCCAAACTACCATGTTTTTGGATGTGACTTGCATATTCATCCCAGTTTTGACGGCCGGTACCATTTTGATATTTCCAGGCGCATTCATCCCAGATGAAGAACAGGTCTTTTTCAAATTCCCGGCGCATCCATTGATGAGAGCTGATGGCAAAATCGGTTCGCTGGTCCCTATCCTGGTCTGTTATGGTGTACGCCCTGAGCTTCTGAAGAAAGGTTTTAAGTTGTTCCGGAGAACGATCCTGCTGAACACGCCAGATTGCCTGGGCCAGAGTATTTCCGCCACCCCAGATTGTCACCCAGAGCGGACGGTCGTCGTCTTCATCGGCAAGTTTAATAATCAGTTCACTGCCGGGGGAATCATTTTCTTCTCCGATAAATTTGAATCCCCGGTTTTTGCTGCCAAAAAGGGTGTGCTCTCTTAAATAATCCGAACTCGGCCAATTCCCGATTTCCTGCCGGTTTTCATCCCTGGCAAACTCTTGCTGGTTCGAACGTTTCATAAGATTTGGCAAATCCTTTTCATATGCATTTAACGCGTCGTGAATCAACCCAAAAAAATCATCCCGTGTTTTATCCAGGCTCCAGCCGGTTGTAAAGATCAGTGCTTCGATTTCAAAAAGGTCGGCATGTACAAGCAGCCTTACCAGTGACTCGCTGTCGTCCGTTTCCCAGGTGGAAATATCGGTGAGGACGACGAGTCGCGGTTTTAGCTCGCTATCTGAATTCTTCTTTTCTCTTTGCTGAGCCAGTAATGATTGGGATAAAACAATGAAAAGTAACAGATAGAATTTCACACTGTATAAATGTCTTCTGTCAAGGATTTTTAGATTCTTCATTGCTAACAATTAGGTTACATTTCAATTAAACTTTAGGAGATAAAGTTACAAAACACTATTTACACCCAAAACACATCAAACCGATCCCTAAACATATTATTTAAATATATAATTCAGAATACCAAGGGGTTAGAAAAAGAGAAACCGGAAGTCCGAGGATGCTTACCTCTTTCTTCCGGTTCTGTACCCGGAGCCGGTTCCGATAGCTATCGGAACGAACCGGCACTCCAAAAAGGAACTGGTGTTTGTCCCGATAGCTATCGGGACCAGCGCGTCTACCATCCCGATAGCCATCGGGACCGCCAT
>Ga0272443_10001185_pt1 | contig 40339 bp, 33 predicted proteins | sample SSMAcet12_FD_193581 | JGI IMG/M metagenome (GOLD analysis project Ga0272443, IMG submission 193581) | Marine sediment archaeal communities from Little Sippewissett salt marsh, Falmouth, MA, United States - SSM-Acet-12 | ecosystem: Environmental > Aquatic > Marine > Wetlands > Sediment ...
ATCTCAATCTGAGATTTTTTCATTAAACTATCGTCATATGATTTGCTATATGCTGGAAATATCAATGAACTAATGATAATATTAAAAATCATTAATGAAATAAAAGCAATTCTTTTTTTCATGATTGTAATTATTTATTATTCAAAATTTGTATTTAATATCTTTTTGATCCAACTAGATCATACCATATGAATACAATTATTCCTCGCACAATGCTTCTATTGAAAAACCAATATTATCATATAACTCAGCCATCCATTCCCCATGGCTGGTTAGTCTGTAATAACTCTTCCCATTATTCATTTTTCGATGATGAACTGCACAAAAGATTAATTTTCCCTGACTTGCATCCGGTATTTTATAGTATTCCAATGAGACAAAGAAATCTCCATTAACAATGATATTATACTTTTTTCATTTTTAATCTTTCCTATTTTAACTCTTTAAGCTTTTGTATGGCATTATTATTATCCGGATTGAGCTCAAGAGATTTTTTGTAATTTTGTATTGCCTTTTCTTTGTCCCCGTTATTCATATATGCTTCCCCAAGGCTGTCATATGCATTTGACGATCCGGGATATGCCTTAACCCACAATTTGAATATCTCTATGGCTTCGGCAACATGCCCCTCGCTCATCCAAACGTATCCGAGACGCCATATTGATGTTTCATCTGTATAAACTGCATCTCCAAGATTTTGTATTTTATCGAGGGAAGCCTGAAGAGCTTCATACCCGCCTTTGCTGATGATATCAGAGGCTATATATTCTTTATGCTGCAGGAAGAATAACCTGGTATGCAGTTCATGCTGGGGACGAATCCAGTTATCACCATTCTCTTTATAAGGGATCATTTCTTTAACAAAGGAAAACTCATTTTCAAGAGACAATATATCTGTTATCTCCTGCAAACTCTTTCCCTCATTTTCCAACGCTGTTACCCGGTTCCACAGTGTTCGGATATATTTCAGGTGATTTTGCATCCGTTCTCTTGAGTATACCTGGTGGTCATCACTTAAAATAATGTTATCAACCGCATATTCTCCCTCGAGTACCTCCTCAAATACTTCAATCCAGCGGGGAACATCCATTTCGCTGAAATCGGGACGGAGTCCGGGAGCCAGGTGATGACTGGGATACACAACAGATTTACTCAAAACAGCCAGCTTTTCCTCAGGTATAATTGCCACACTCAATCCACTGAAATTTCCTGATTTACCAAGCCACAGGAGTTTTAAGGTGATATCACCAAGATCCAGTATGAGCTTGTCATTATACAATATTTGAGGCATAACCAGGGAAAAGGAAGATTCCAGTTCATCAGCCATGCTTTTACATTTATTCATCCATGCTTTCTCACTTCTTTCGTTTTCTGATCCTTTTTCATATGATGACAACCTGTTGCGCGAAACATCCTCTTTTTCTCTCCACATCGCAATCAAATCCGCTATTTCTGACTTTACTCTCTCTTGATTGCCATATTTTGTCAGAAAATGGTCGTGCCCGAGAACCAAGGCTTCGGGATAGGCTTTATTGCCTCCAATCAGGTCTAACCTGTCAACCATGTCAATCAGATAGACAAAATCATCACGACCCACTGTTTTTGAAATTTCTTCCTTAAACAGTCTGGCTGTTTTTTCCGACCAGAAACTGTCAAAAACGACAAGCCCCTGTTCTGATTCAATAATAACCTGATGCCCGAGATCGGGATTGGATATAATGCTTACCCTGTCAGATACTTTTTTTGTCTGGAATTCCTGTGAAAATACTTTTTCAGATGATACAAGACAACCAGTCATTATGAAGATAAAAAATACTGAATGGATCAATGTTCTTTTTGCACTTGATTTAGATTTTTTCATGTTTATTTTATATGTTTATTAATTAACTTATTTTAATCTCAGATTGCTTATTTCCTGGATATGGTATATGACCGCCTGATAAACGACAGTTGGGCATGAATTAAATTACCTTCATCATCCCTTGTGAATATAAGGGTCCATGGTGCCTGTTTGAAATAGAAAAAATCCTTTGCAACAGGATAGATCTCATCAGGCCCAAATTCCATTACTTTAAGTACCTGGCCTTCTCTCCATATCTCAAGTATCAGGTAATCGCCTATATAGTATTTCCCTGTGTATTCACTTAATTCTTCAGGAGATAAGTCAATGGCATTGGGTTTCTTGAAATAGAGGTGCTGCGGATATCTTCCATCATTGTCCTGAACTCTCAGAGACAGGCCTCTCTTTTTCAGCATGTCAATAATATTATCATGTCCACTGCGAAAAGCGTAATGCATGGCCGTCCACCCCTCATTTGTTTTTATCATGGGGTCTGAACCCTGATCCAGCAGATATTCCACCACATGAATATTTCCCCGCCATATGGCCGTATGCAGTTCGGTCATGGACCAGAGGTTCTGAACATTCAGTTTTGCTCCTTTTGAAACCATCAATTTAACGATATCCACATTATCATGATGTGCCGCCCACTGAAGGGGAGTACCACCATCTCCACCCTGGATATTCAGATCAGCCCCCTGTTCGATCAGGTATTCAGCCACATCCCAGTGTGCACGCATACAAGCCCAATGCAGGGGTGTATACTTTTCTTCATCCAGGGCATTCAGTTTTGATGGATCATTTGACAGGATTGCTTTTACAGCCTGGAGATCACCCCTTTTTGCAGCCTCCACAATTTCCTCACCTGATGCCATAATCACCAGGTGGATAAATACAAAAAGAGTAAATAATACGAACCTTTTAAAATGTATCATTGGTTTAAATGTTTAAATATTATTCTTAATAATTCACACTATTATCTATTCCTGCTATGGGAAAGTCAGGTTCAGAAATGATATTTCAGTTATCTTGTCAATATTATTATTACAAACACGATATAAAAATCTGATTACCAGATAAAAGGGATCAAACGATACTTTGTTTTCCGACAGTAATCTGAATATTCAGGGAAATTAGCAATAAGTAACTTTTCCTCATTTACTATTCGTAAAACAAGTGCACTGATTGTGCAAACAAAAAACGGAATCATTGCCCAGTATGACCCTAATGCAAGAGGAGTGAACAGCATAAGTAAAAGGCCGCCTGTGTACATTGGATGCCGTACTATTCTGTATGGTCCGGTATCTATTATCTTCTGATCTTTTTCTATCTGGATGATAGCCGTTGCATGTCTGTTTTCTTTACCTGACAGAACTATTATCAGGTACCCCAGTAAAACCAGTAAATCCGCTACTAGTACAATATAAAGAGGAACATCCGACCAGCTATAACGAATATCAAACCCCGGGATCAGGAACCCGATCATCAGAGGTATAGAAAAAAAGTTCTGTATTGATCTATGTGTTTTTTCTTTTTCTCTTCTTTTTAATATCCTGCCCACAATAAAATCAGGATCTTTTATATAAAACCATATAATTATAATAAATGCCGGAACGAACAATACCAGGATATAAATCCATGCCTCGGTATATCTGATTGTACCGGCTGTCAGGCAAAGTATCGAGGACAGAAACACGATAATAAATAATAACCTAATAATAATCATTAATAGTACATTATTTTTCACGTTTTTGGATTTGTTTGTCGTTTTCGTAGTCATAAAGTTTTATTTACATCATGCATAAGACCGCTGCGTAAGTATATGTTCGTTTAATAGTATAAACGTTTTATTTATCAATCAATTTCTTCTCTGGGATATGTTAAAAGAGGCATTACCTTAAATAGCCGGGCAGGGTACAGGAGATATCAGGCACAGGCTTTTCTGAAGATCAGATATATTTTTCTTTTATTCTATGATAGTATGACCTGCTGACCCTGAAGGGTTGGTCTATACCATGAATATACACATCTGCGGAATTGGAGGACAGCTTTTTAGTCATTTCTATATGTTCAAAATTAACGATATATGACCTGTGAATACGACAGAATAACTCCTCCGGCAATCTTTCTTCCCATTCATTCATTGTTTTTGACACAAGATATTCCTTCTCGTCCTTTGTTCTTACAGTGCTGTAATCCTTTGCTGCTGAAATAATTATTATATCTGCAACTCTTATAAAATGAATAAAATTCCTGTGACTTACCATTAAGCGGTCATCTGAATTGAGCCTGACGTTTCTCATGTTCTCCCCTGGTACTATTTCCATATTTATTCTATCGACAGCCTCCTTCAGTCTTCTGTCGGAAATGGGTTTCATTATATAGTCAAGTGCATTTATTTCAAATGCCCTGATCGCATATGCATCAAAAGCAGTTACAAAGATCACTTTTCCCTTATAATCAACCTTATTTAATACATCGAAACCTGTCCCGTCCGTAAGTTGAATATCAAGAAACAGGACATCAGGAGAATTTTTACTGAGTCTATCCACTGCTTCAGCCACACTGCCTGCCTCGCCGATAATTTCAATCTCAGGTATTTCCTCCAGCTTATGTCTGAGGGTCATCCTGGCCCAGTATTCATCATCAACTATAATGGTTTTATAAATGCTCATACTATTTTATTATTTTTATGATTGCATGTACTTTGTCCTCTACCTGTATTATCTCAAATTCATGTTTGTCAGGATAAGCATTCACAAGCCTTTCCCTGACATTACTTAGTCCTGCACCAGATCTGTTTTCTTCCGGTTCAAAATTTCCGGTATTAACAATTTCCAGTATAAGCCAGTCTCCTTTTATATCTGAGCTCAGCCTTATATCCACCCCTCCGGGGCTGGAAGTTATTCCGTACTTAACTGCATTCTCTGCCAGGGGTTGCAGTAAGAAACATAAAACTTCCTTTTTCCTTGTTTCAGGGTTAATTGAGAAACTATATCTGAGTTTATCCCCGAATCTTATTTTCTGAATAGTCAGATACTTTTCAATAATCTCAAATTCATCTTCAAGAGGGACAAATACCATTTCGTTATATCTCAGGGTATACCTGAGAAACTCTGATAATTCGGTAAGCATTTTATCTGCCAGCTTTGTATTATGATACATTAAACCCTGAATAGATATCAGTGTATTAAAAAGAAAATGGGGATTGATCTGATAACGAAGCGCTCTAAGCTGTGCCTCTGTAGTCAGTAACTGGGCCCTTTCTGCTCTGTCCCTCTCAGCTGTATAATCATACCTTGCCTTAATCAGATAATACAGCGAACTCCATGCGAAAAATGGCCACGCTAACCAGGCTGCACTGGAATAAACTCTTTTTACTGTTAATTCCATTCGACCATTGAAAAAACTTGGAAAATCAAAAACCTTAAAAGTAGCTACTAAATGTTGGAATGCTATCCAAATGAAAGCAGCGAGCAAAGAAGTAAAAAGCAATGCTCCTATTTGTTTTACCAAACCTTCAGTTTTATATATACTTCTGTAAATCATTCTCATAAAAATAGTTATAACAAAAGCAAATGATATAATAACCAGGTAGTACAATAAAAAAAGCAAGCTCAATTTATCATCAGGTATAACATTAACAACAATATCATAAACAAGAAATATGCCCCAGCCTACCAGCTGGTAGAACCAGAAGCCATATTTCCTGCTTACTATTTCTTTTAATGAATCAAGCGGCATTTTTATATCAGATTTCAGGTTATGAAAGGTAAGAATTAATGAAAAAAATCTTATAATAATTATTTATAATTTCACAGGGTCTAACAATATCCAAACCTTTATAACGGCTTCGCCATACCCGGTAACAATTTGCCGGGTAATTTCTCATATTAAAATTATTGTAAACAATAAACTCCGGCAAGAAAAATCTATAAGTTGAAAAATAGGACTGTGGTGTGAATTAATCCCAAATTGGTTACTATAATATCTAAACTTTTATCTTAATAATGGCATGCACCCAGTCGTTTACCTGATTGATCCCGAATTTATGGTTCCCCCGATAAGCATTTTCCAGCCTTTCCCTGACATTTTTAATACCTGTTCCCATTTTAATATTTTCACTTTCCAGCTTACCGGTATTCATTATAGTTAATGTAAGCCAGCCTGAAACCACTTCTGTCTGTATAAATACCGTTACTCCTTCCGGATTTGATTTCATTCCATGCTTTATAGCATTTTCCACCAGGGGTTGCAGGATAAAGCATAATACCTTTATATCCAGGGTTTCAGGATCTATCCTGAAAGTGAAGCGTAATTTATCACCGAACCTGATTTTCTCAATGTCAAAATATTTTTCAATAATGTCAATCTCATTTTTGAGAGGAACATATATTTGTTTATTGTATCTCAGGGTGTATCTCAGGAACTCAGATAATTCCGTCAGCATCTTATCTGCCAGTTTAGTATTATGGTACATTAAGCCCTGTATTGAAATCAGTGAATTGAATAGGAAATGTGGATTTATCTGAAACCTGAGCAATCTCAATTCTGCTTCAGCTTTCAGCTTGAGAGTCTCTTCCTCCCTGAAACCATACCTGTAATTCTCTTCAAAGAGTTTAAACACCAGTGCCAGTGCTGCCATCATAGTTACTACCATTATTGAATATGCTGCATCCCTTACAAAGGGCATTCTTTCCTCCGAAATATCCAGCATAGGCAGTAAATGGTATTTCATAGTCCTTGCATAAAATATTGAAACGGTATATAAAATAATCATACCAAAGAAGAAAATCAGTAACCTGTTCTTCATAAAATATTTAGGCCACAGAAAATAAATTATTATGTATACTACAGGAATATCAGTGCAAAGGTAAATGAAATTCAATATCAGGCTCTTCTTAAGGCCCCATACAGATGAATTCCAGACAGTAAAAAATATAAGTATAACGAGCCAGAATAAAATATGCTTTAAGACCCTTCTCTCCAACAGATATTGTATTATGCCTTTGCTACTCTTACTACCTGATTCATACTTCATAATTCAGACTTATTCTTCAAGTTAGAAACTTATTGAGACTTAGTACTACGAATAGTTATATGTATTCCCTGAATTAAAGACTATTTCAAAGCACCTTTTTATTTATGGAAAATCATAATTGATGTTCTTGAACTAAATTGTAACAATCATTTCTTTCTTTATCCTGATTTTTATTGATTTATTTATTTCAGGCAGGTCAATAACAAAATAATCATTACTGTCTATTCTTAATATTCTTCCTTCAAGTCCCTTAAGCGGTCCTGCTACTATCCTAATATGATCATTACAGGTAAAGCATTCTCCTTCTGTTATATACTCGAGATAATCGGATTCAATTTTTTGTATTACCCTGATTTGCTTATCAGATATAAACGCCGGGATATGGCCAATCTTCACATAGCTTATAATTGAATCATGATACAGCACAGAAAAGAATTCCCTGCAACTTACCTTTACAAAAACATAACCCGGAAACATGGGGCGATCAATCCATTTCTTTCTGTCGGACCAGTAGCTCAAAGTCTTTTTTACTGGAAGATAGCTTTGGATCTCAGATCGTTGAATATGCTTCTGAACTTTAAACTCATGATTTGTTCTTACGAATAATATATACCACCTGTAATTTTTGTCGACCATGCTAGCCTGTTTATACTGCTTCGCTACAACGAGTCACATTCTGCCAACTCATTGATGTTAAATAAATATTATCTCTTAATTACTCTACATAAAGACTGTAATTTGTATGTTTTGTCACATTATTCGAAGAAAAATATCTGAATATAAAAATAGGCCGACGAGCGGTCATATAGATCGACAAAATGATCTTTCTATATTCACAATTACTTTATATGATCCCCTTTCTATACACTAGAGAAGCGACATTCCTGTTTCCTGTTTGCAGAGATAGGCTTTTTACTTTATACCCCTCATTATTAAATCATTTAGTATCTATAATTCAATAATTAACCTGATATTATTCATAGCCGGTCACATTAGTAATATGTTGAATATTTCATTAATATTGTTATTATAACAGATGATTAAAACCAAAGAATATCTCTGATCGGTAAGATTAGGCCGTGAATGGCAGGGGGCAGGGAATGACACAGTAATAAAAACCTGATATCTGTTAACTGGCAATTCACTAATGGCAGCAGTCAGAATTATACATTTAAATATTCCCCTGCCCGCGATCCACAATAAGGAATTAACTTTTTCAACTTTACTGCGTTCACTGCAATCCCTAAATATCGGGGCGGAGGTGGATCAATCCTGTCTATTCATCCCTAAGTATCTCTGCTGGATTAATCCGGGCCGTTCTAATAGTCTTCCCAATAGTTGATACTGTAGCCAGAAGCCATACTATAAATGCGGAGACTGGAAATACCCAGACAGGAGTATTTATATGGTAGGCAAAACCTGAAAGCCATTTATTCATTAAAAAGTAAATTATTAGCCAGGCCGGTACAACCGAGATCAGGTTTATCCTGTTCAAATCTGATGTGAGACTTTTTATTACATCCTTAAGGGAGGCACCTGTGACCTTTCTTATGCCAATTTCTTTGGCTCTCCTAACTACACTATACACTGACAGACCGTATAAGCCCATAACTGCAATAACAACTGATACAAGTGAAAAGAAAGCCATAAGTATAGCCATATTCCGTTCCTTAAGATACCTGTCTTTATATAATTTATCAACGAAATGATATTCAAAAGGGTATTCCAGACAAAAGTCATTCCAGGTTTCTTCCATATGACTCAATGCAGAGGCCGTATTCATTCCCAATAAACGAATATTACATATATTTGACCAGTCCGGTCGGTAAATCAGGCCTATTGGTTCAACTTCCCTGTCGAAGGTAAGAAATCTGAAGTCTTCAACAACTCCTATTATTACGGCATCTTCTCTCAATGATTCTACCCTCAATCCTACTGGATTTTCTCCAAAATATTTTTGCAATGCTCTTTGATTTACGATCAATTTCCCTTTATCCTGTGAGCCTCTGAAATTTCTTCCTTCAATCAGATTCAATCCCAATGTTTTAAGATAGTGCTCATCAACCGCTTCTATATGAATCAGTGCATCCATATCGTTATATTTAAAACCCCATCTTTCATTACTTGTTCTATAACTACCGTATGAATATGAAGCGCTCTCTATTCCTGGATGCTTCACCATCTCGTTCCGGAAAGCATCTTTGCGGCTTAGTATTTCATTATTTACAGGCAAATAAACCAGAATCTCTCTATCAAAACCCAGGTCAGTATTATCAATATATTTAAGCTGAGTGTACACAACTGCAGTACAGCCAATTAATGCTACTGAAACAACTACCTGAAATACTGTTAGTATTCTCCTGATCCTTCCTCCTGATAACTTATCATGAATTGCTAAATGAATTGACTTTCCGGTATCGAATTTTGTTAATAGTATAGCCGGCCAAAAACCTGCTATCAGGCCAATAATAAGGGAAAATAAAACCAACATTACAGCCAGTCCCATCTTATCAAAAAGATTAATCTCCGGCGTAAAATTCAATATCGCACCAAAAACAGGTGCAGTCAGTTTCACAATCAACAGAGCAAGTCCTGTAGAAAATAATGAAATAAGCACTGCTTCAGCAAGAACTGGTAAATATAAATTATGCTTTTTTGCTCCAAGTACTTTCCGTAACGCCATTTGGTGAATAAGTGTGCTCCCATGAACTGCAGACAGGTTTATATAATTTATAAGCGCTATAACTATGATTAAAACTCCAACGCTTGCCAGTAATCGCAGCAGTAATTTATTCCCTTTACGAAAGGATGGCCGCTCTTCTTCTCCGAAATATACACCATCAAGATCTGTAAGAGTGTAACTGTCTTCGATCATGCTTTCAATTGAATATTTCCTTCCATATTCGTCAATAGACTCATTGATCCTTTTTATCATTCCCTCGCGGTTGATATCATGACTGAACATCAGGTAGGTTTCATAATTATAACAGGTATGGCAGTCAAAAAGGCCAGGCCAGTTACGCATAACAGGCATTGAATGGAATGACAGAAACATATCACCTGTAATATGTGTTTTTGAACCGGGATCAAATACAACTCCACTTATCTTTACATTATACTTACCATCCAGCCTTAACACATCTCCGACTGGATTTTCCCCGGGGAAAAGTCTGCTGCTCACAGATTCTGTTATTACCATACTGAAGGTTTCGTCAAGACAGGTCTTCGGATCACCATATTTAAAAGGAAGATTAAAAATCCTGAAAAAGGAAGAATCAACGTACACCATTGATCCAGTTTTTTCAGGTACTCCATCGATCTTGATTACATGATTTGTTCCGGCAGGATCAACCCTGGTAAATGCACCAAGCTGAGGTATACTGTTGTTAATTATTTCGCCCAGTCTGGCCGGCGTTCCCTGGTAACCAGTACCATCACCTTTAGATATTCTGTAAATTCTGTAATAGTTGGTAATGTCTTTATTCACATTTAATTCAGACAGGACATATGACATTATTAACAAGAATACGGCTATCCCTATACTTAAACCGGCAATATTTATTAAAGTACTAACAGAAGCCTTTCGAATGGAAGAAATAATTTGTTTAAGGTAGGTCTTAAACATCGAAAAAAAGTTTAAATGGCATTTTGAATAATAGACACTGATTATTCATTTTCGATGCATATTTATTTCTATGCTCCAGGTTCAGGGTTCAGGGTCAGATGTTATTGTACTCTACTCTCTTTGCTCTGTGTCACCATTCACACTCTCAGACGCTATAACTTTCCAATCACTGTATCAACCCTGTAAGCTCTATCAACTTTATAAACCTTATCAACTTTATAAACCTTATCAACTCTATCAACCTTCCCAACCTACCCTATTCCTGTCTCAAATTATCAACAGGATTAACCATTGCCGATTGTCTTTCTTTGAAAAAAACGGTAATGAATACAAGGGCGGCAAGAATAATCAGTGCCAGTATGAATGGTAAAGGGCTTATCGGATTCTTCTGAGCAAAATTATGAAGCCATTTATTCCCAATTATATATGCTATGGGAGAAGCAATTATAAAAGCTACTAATATCATCCACATTATTTCCCGAAAAGACGTTTGAAGTACTTCTGCCACTGTGGCTCCCATTACTTTTCTTATACTGACCTGTTTTGCCCTTCGTTTGGTTAAAAAACTAACCATGGAGTAAGCTCCAAACAGGGATATAATGACAGCCACTATTCCTACAAATAGCACTATCTTGGCCTGGTTGGTTTCCCCCTCGTACAGAATAGTACGAGCTTCAGTAAGATATCTGTAATTATACTCAAACTCGGGATCGAATTCAATCATGCGCTCAGCAATCTGTCTGGCTATATTGGAGGGGACCCCGTTATAGTGAATAATAAGCTCTGAACATATGTTATAGAACTGAGTGTAAATAAAGGGCTTCCTCTCCCCTTTCCGGGCAATTAGATCAGCATCCTCCACCACTCCAAGTATTTCAACTTCCTTAAGTGACCCGGTATAGATCTTCTTACCCAACGGCTCATCCAATCCCAGAATATCAACTGTAGCTTCATCGATAATAACTTTCGCGGTATCCAGACCCGAGGTCTGAGAGAATGTCTTACCCTGTAGTAAGTCGATATCGTAAGCTTCAAAGAAATTATCTTCAACAAAATATCCCAATACAGGGAATCCTTCTCCAGTTTCTTCATTCCTTAGTGACATCCCAACGGTTTGTCCGAATTTTGAACCATTACCTGATATCGATATAATACCGGGAATCTTTTTCAAATCTTCTATATAAGTTTTATACTTAAATTCCAGTGCAGGTGATACTTCGATCAGTATTCGATTTTCAGGGTTATATCCTGGATCTTTTACTGCAAGGTAGCGTAGCTGGAAAAAGAAAATAAAAACAGTAATGAGCAAACCCGCTGAAATTATATACTGGAATACGACCAGTCCCTTTCTTAAGGTAAATGATCCATTCATTATTTTTCCACTTCCTCTTATCAGGCTTAATATATCAGGGGAAGAATACCTCAAAGCCGGGAAAAGACCTGCCACAATACCTGTAAATATAGCAAGCAGTAATATCAGTACCTGTATCCACCATAAGCCAGGACCGTATTGTTTAACATTGATACCCGAAAGTTCCCTGAATGTATCAATGAAAATCTGTGAAAGGATTAAGCCGGTAAATGCTGCGATGATTGCCGTCAATACTGATTTAAACAACATTGATCGAACAAGACTTTTACGTGAGGCACCAACAACTTTCCTGATACCGATCTCACGTAGCCTAAGCTCATTTTCTGCGGCAAAAGTATTTATGTAGTTGACAATTGACACCAGCAATACAAGAACAGATACAGTAATGAAAAGAATATAATTTTTTGATGTATTATTAAATGCCTGGTGAATTGATGTGAGTTTCTCTATTTCAGCAGAAAACATCTCTTTGCTCCTTATATCATAGTCATAATAAAAACCTCCCAGCAGGCTTGATAGATTATCAAAATCATCAATAGGATTAACGGCCTTAAAATAAGTTTCTACAGTGACAAAATTAAAAGTAGGTGGTAGTGCCCTGAAGAAATTGGCGATCGGAACCAAATAATCAAATTGGATGATTGAATTCCCCGGAGGATTATCAATAACCCCAATGACAGAATATACCTCATCTTTTATAGTTAGTGTTTTTCCTAAATAATCTGTGTCTCCGAACAGTTTCTCAACCATATCTTTGCATAGAATAATTGTATTGGGATTAGCAATATCCGAACCATTACCTACCAACATATTAAAATCAAATATTGAGAAGAACTCTTTATCTATAAATAAACCTGAATGATTTTTATATTTCTGATCATCAATATAAACAGGGTCGGTTGACCTTTTTATTCTACATGTATTTTCTATACCGGGAATATGATTATCAATATATTCTTTCAGTTGCTGATGTGTATTGCTCATCACAACCTCATTACCGGGCTGCAGTCTCATTCTTGTAGAAATACGGTAAATGTGGTCAGAATCTGTATGGAACCGGTCATAAGATGATTCAAAGACAATATAGGTAAGCGAAAATACTGTTACCATCATACCAATGGACAATCCCGCAAGGCTAACAAGATTAGAAGTAAGATTAGCCCTAAAATTTCTGAAATAGAATTTAAGTAACATCAGATAATATTATTATAGTAAACAATAAGATTATCAAAAATAAATATCATCTACCAAAACTCATGTTAATCGTCTGTTAAACAATGGTTAACAGTCTGTCATCTCTCCTGCCCAAACCATAACTCCCTTTTAAAACCAAAGTTGGATTTCCTCTGTATTCCCTCAGGTGCCAACTGAGTCTCCGAATCAAATTCAGCCACTTCAATACTGAAAACAAGGATAAAATCAATTGAACACTTCTTTAATGATTCTAATAGTCTTCACCAGAAAGGTATTAGAACCCGTTTCATCCTGCAGGGTAAAGAATTGTGCCTGTATGAATTCGTGAGTCGAATATCATTATGTATGATTTGATATTATTTTGTCACAAATATTATTATTTACTATATTTATTCACAGGGAATTTATCCCGGCCAAGCTAACAACCATTGATGGAAAAAAAGAAAGGATCAATACATTATTCCCTTACAATTCTGGTAATTACTCTGGTTATCTTTTCTTCTTGCCGCGCACTTTATTATAATATCCCGGAATTATCTGATCATAAAATTTTCCCGTTCCGGATAATAAATCCAGATCCTGAATCAATACGGTATTTCGAAAGAGCAGAGAATACTGATTACCTTGGCAAGGTATTGCAAACTAATAATAATGAGTTACTGGCTGATGCTGTCCCACTGGATAAATATTTTGAAGACTCCAGGGCGGTAGCATTCATTATTATCAGGAATGACACAATATTATACCAAAAATACAAATCGCCATATAATGAAAGTTCAATATTCAATATTTTCTCGGTAACCAAGATATTTATAACTACCCTTACCGGAGTGGCTATTGGTGAAGGGCTTATCGAAAGCGTCGACCAACCGGTAACAGACTATATACATGAACTGAAAGGGAAAAAAGGATTCAGTGATATTACTATCAGGCATTTATTGCTTCACACTTCAGGTATAAAATTTTCGGACACAAAATTCAGTCCTCTATCTGATAATGCCAGGTATTATTACGGCCGGAATCTAAGAAAACTGGTACTAAAAGCTAAGCTATATTGTGAACCCGGCAAAGAGGTTCATTATAACAGTGCGAATACCCAGTTACTAGGTCTGATACTGGAAAGAGCCACCGGGACAACATTATCTGCCTACCTGGAAGATAAGATATGGAAAGAGATAGGGATGCAGTATCCTGCAAGATGGAGCATGGATAATAATTCGGATGAAGCTTTTGAAAAATGTTTCTCCTGCTTAAACTGCACTGCAACAGATATTGCAAGGTTGGGCGCGTTATATCTTGATAACGGAAAATACCTGAACAAGCAGATTATACCAGAAAATTATGTATATGAATCTACCAGAAGGGACACTATAGCAGGCAGTTCCTGGCTATTTCAGTATAATATCAAATTAGGTCCGAAAAAATATGGCAGTTACTATGCAGCCGGATTATTCGGTCAGCTATTGTACATTTATCCTGAAAAAAATCTGATGATAATAAGGCTTGGTGAGAAAAATATAAAATATAATCCTCAGCTCGTACGTAATAATATTTTACAGATAATAGACCAGTTATAAGCTTAGCTATTTACCGGGATGTACAGGGGCATGATTGGATAATATACTTTTATTATGATTACTATATTTTAATTCTTTTGGCATTAATTCTTCGATTATTTTCGCATCTACCCAGTAAATATCCCGGTTTCCTCTTTTCGAACTGGTAAAAAAGAAAAACTGGCTATCGTTGGTCACATATGGACGGTTTTCTGAGCCGGTTGAGTTGATCATGTTTCCCATAGTGATAGGCTCGCCCCATTGATTGTCCTTATTTTTAAAACTGATATATAAATCATCCATACCCTTTCCACCTGGTTTCGTGGAGCAGAAGACAATATAACTTTCGTCCGGGGCGATGTAGGGATCCCACTCATGAAACGAAGTATTTAATATCTCCAGATTAATAGGATCTGTATATACTCCATTTTTATATTCAGACATGTACAGATCAGACTGCCCCAGTCCACCGGGTCGCTGACTGAAAAAATAAAGGTTGCCTTTCCTGGACCGGGAAGCGTAACTTTCATTATAGGGAGTATTAATGGGAGCCTGGAGGGCACATTGCCTGTCAAAGCTGCCTTTATCAAGTGTAACACTCCATATATCGGAATCCAAACGGTCAGCAACCTGCTGTTTTACCTGGTAGAACATGGTCTTATCATCAGGGAAAATAACAAAATCGCCGTTATGAATTAACTGTCTCCAGAAGGGTATCAATTCTGGTTTGGACCAGATATTATCTGTCCTGGTCATAATAAAGGTATGACATTCTGCATCAATAAAACGCTGAAAGAGAAAAACTGTGCCATTACATGCAAACCCAGAGCTTCCTTCAGGTGCTTCAGTGGATATAATCCCCGGCATAAACAGCTCCGGCGTTATCCCCGGAGGTTCCTGTCCGAGGTACGGGCCTATGAGTTTTGGGAGATCTAATTCCTGGGCAATAATGCCGGTTACCACAAGAAGCAATAAATTGACTATAAAAACTAATTTCTTCATCATTAATCTCGTTAATTATTGGCCATTTCCATTAAGACTGCATCATAGGTACCAGGCCCGAACGAATTAGTTTGACCCGCTATAATAATTCTTCCATCTTTTGTTATACAAACAGCGCTTCCCCAGTCGGAACCGTACTCTGTGCCTATGGTTTTTTGCCAGATAACATTTCCCTCTTTACCAATCTTCGCCAGGAATATATCATTATTTTGTTTTATTGATTTTGAAGTACCGCAAACAATAAACTCTTCGTTTGCAGTTTCTGCTACAGACCAGCCATAATCGTAAAATTCGCTGTTACCTAAATTCTGACCCCATACAAAATTACCATCATCATCCGTTTTAATTACCAGCGCATTCATTATATCTCTGGCATTGGAATAACCAACCATGATGATCCCCGTACCTGATGATGACTTAATCTGAGAACACCAATCAGTTGGTGTAGGACTGGCTTCAGGGAGAATGCTGTTCATATGCCCGCCGATGGATTTTGTCCATAGCTCATTACCCCTATCATCAACTTTTACCAGGTACATATCGCTGTTACCACCGCCAAATGTACCGGTGGTCCCACCTATGATAAAATTACCGTCATCCAGCCTGTAGATTGAACTACCCATTTCAAATCTTTCTCCGCCATAAGTCCTTGACCAGAGCTGGTTTCCGTTCCTGTCAGTGCTAACAAGGAAAATATCTTCTTCACCCTTACCGGATGAATGAGTGAAACCGCAAATCATATATCCGTCATCTGATTCACAGGAAGATATTCCCACATCCCAGCTTTCCCCGCCATATGTTTTTGACCAGAGTTCACTTCCGTTGAAATCGGTTTTTATTACATACATGTCTTTTGATCCGGCGCCAGATGAAGTTGTGTAACCGGTTATTAAATATCCGTCAGAAAGTTCAGTACATCCGTAACCATATTCAGTACCGTCGCCACCAAATGTTTTATACCAATTCACATCACCGTCTGCATTTGTTCTAACTACAAGAAGATCCGAATCGCCTGAACCGTGAGAGAAAGTATAGCCTGTCAAAAGGAAACCATTGTCTTTGGTCTCTATGACTGCTCGCAGGCCGTCTGCACCGATACCGCCAATTCTTTTTGTCCACTTCACATCACCCTTGACAAATTGGACCGGGGAGATTTCAATAAATTCTTCATCAGGCTTATTTTTATGCATCCCTCCTGAACCTCTTTCTTCAATCATAGTAGCAAGAGCCATTACCACATTATTGTTATAGTATTGATCTCTCGATGCCGTCATAATGCATCCTTCAATCCGGGGAGGAAAATCTTTACCGAGAAACACTGCTCCTGCTTTTTCATATTCCTCTTTGAAGGGAGGCTGCCCCACCACTTTTTTACCCCTTATAACATCAGCTGCTGCCAGAACTCGGGTACCCGAGCAGATGGTTGAAACAGGTACGTTTTTTTGCACGGCTTCTTTTATTATATCCATCGCTTTCTTATTATCCATCAATTCCCTGAAGGGATCAGTCTGGTAGTATGAAGTCGCAGGCATAATAATCATGGCATCATAATAATCGATATTGACGACCTGGTCAAATTTAATATCAGGTACTATCGGCTGAAACTGGTATGGTTCACTGAAAAAATCACAACCAAAAATTGAGTCACGAAGACCGGCAATGGTAACATTCCAACCGTATTGCTCGAAACCGTCCCTGTTCAGAAAATTATTTGCACCGAATTTGTTATCAAGCAGAACCAGTATATTTACTCCTTTCAACCGGAACTGCTCTAAAATCCAGCTTTTTAATGGTTCTTCAATTTTTATCAATGCATTCCAATCTTGATGGTCGGCAAAGAGATCATAACGAGCCGTCACAAGATCATTCAGCCTTTTAATTCTCTTCTCAAGTGGAATATCAGAATACAGGTTGAGAGGATAATTATATTTTACTGACATTTCAAATATTTCTTCATTTTTCATTTCTGATAACACTGTCGCGGATAAAATCGCCTGATGAACAAATACCGCATAACGGGGATTTCGCCTGTAAAGGTCCAGATAATCCGGCCGGGAGTAGAACTTAACGAAATTTTCACACCATTTTCTAAGAAGACCTCTTCCGGGATTAACCGCCAAGTGCCCCGCATTAATGTAAGGTCGTATATCAATATCCTCAACATTGGGTTTCATAGGAAATACTCTTTCGTGCGGTACAAGACAATCTTTATATATTAATGACCAGAATTCATCTAGAGGCTGGCTATAAAGGCTGCCCACATTAATATGATGCACAGGACGATACCCTAAATTTATTCCTTCAGGTAAAATAAACTCCCCGGGTTCATTGAGAAGCATATTATCGGGATCCATCCATGCCATAAATTTAAATTTGCCAGTGGCCAGTCTTTCAGCCTCAGCAGCAGCAAACGGTTTGCCTGCCAGGGGGAAACGCAGAATACTTTCATCGATTTCAAATGGGAAAAGCTGAACTCCCAGATCATGCAATTGATTGCGTTTACCTGAGGAAAGGTTTTCAACTTTATTAGGTACAAATACCCATATTGGATTTGACGAATACCTGCCTCCAAATTTTCTTATGCTTCTAGCCCAAATCAGAGATTCAACCTCATTTTGACCTGGTATAACCATACATGCAAATACAAGATCGCTTTCTCCTGACGGACTGCATTCCCAGGTGCTGAACAGACTGAAAGAAAGAAGGATAAAAAGAAAAAGAACCCATATTAACTTAAAGAGGTTTTTGATTTTGTTGAACTGCATAATTACTACGATTAATTATTGTGAACAATCTTAGGTAACATAAGCTGATAATCATCAAATGATTATTAATATAATTTGTCATGCTCCAGGCTAAGCCTTGTTTCTCACAAATCCCAACGGCCATAACAGGTTTATATCCATGATACCGTATCCTTTGGCCCACTCAATGTTATAGTTATTGATAACCGCGATACTCACCCCGGGAACTCCGTAATGTTCCATTCTCTCAGCCAGGGTCTTCAGATTGTCAAGCTGGGAAATACTGGGGATAAACATACTATCCATAAGTTCGAATTCAATCTTTCCTTCTTCCAGGTTAAAAATACGTTGTTCAGTAAGACTGTTTTCTATGCGATGAATTCGCTGGTCGATTTTTTCATCTTCTCTCTTGTTTGTACAGGAAAGAGTAAATAACAAAAGAGTAATTACGACAACACATTTTTGCATGATTGATTTTCTTATTTAAATATTAATAACCAGATTAATTCTAAGTTCACAGTGTTTCCTATTAGATACTAAATAATACATAATTGACTAAGTGAATATATACTCGTTGAGACTTTGTACATAATTAACTTAATTATTACCATAGAAAAGGTATTAAACGGTATTTTGTTTTCTTACAATAATCAGAATAACCCGGGAGATTCTCAGTCAGCAGTTTTTCTTCTTTTACTATTCGAAAGATTAGCGGCGGGAATGTACTAATAGAAATTGGGATCAGCGCCCAGTATGATCCTAATGCGAGCGGAGTAAACAGGATAAATATCAAGCCACCTGTATACATTGGGTGTCGCACGATTTTATACGGACCTGTCTCAATTATTCTTTGCCCTTCGGTGATTTGAATGATCGCCGAGGCATACCTGTTTTCTTCCATTACCCTAGCTACTAACAAATAACCCAGGAATACAAATGCGTCAGATATTATCACGAGAGAAAAAGGAACATTAGACCAGCCAAAGCGAAAATCGAATCCGGGAATCAACAATCCTATAAATATTACTATTGAAAAAATACTTTGCATTGATTTATGCATCTGTTCTTTTTCTCGCCTTTCCAATATCCTGCTACCAATAAAACCCGGATCCTTTTTGTAGAAGTAGGTAATTACAAATATCGCCGGAATAAGCAATACAATAATATATATCCATGCTTCAGTATATTCGAAAGATCCTGCGGTAAGAAAGAACAACACACCAAGAAAAACAAATATCAATATTACTCTGATGATAATCTTCACCAACAGATTACTTTGTCTGTCTTCAGGACGTTTATTATTATTTTTTTTCATGATCGTAATAAGTTCAAATAAGATTAATCAACACCTTCAGATGATTGTACAATACTTTCAATTTTTACCTCTGATATAAGATGATCATTTCAGCATTTCAATAGCATACTCCAGTTGCCTGTCTATTCCAGCCTCAATATCTGACTTGGTTTGCTCAATACGAATATCCGGAAAACAACCTCTCCATTCCAGGGGCAATCCATCATAAGCCCGCCAATCAGTTGTACCAACGAAAATCCTTTTGCCGCTTGGTAGTTCATATTCAGCCGGAGCCGAGCTGGTTGATCCTGATGACCCTCCACCTGTTGTATCCCCAACCAAAGTAATTGTTGGTATCTGTTTCATCACTTCAGGGAAAATATCACCTGTACTGTAACACACTCCATTAATCAGGACAACAATTGGATTAACGTATTGAAAAGGGCCTTGCGGTTCAAATGGTGGCAAGGGGATTAGCTCCCCCAATAAATAATACTCAGGTTTTTCTAACGGGGTAACTACAAACCTGCTTACAACGGCTACCAGGTTCTGGTATGACCCCCCGTTATTATGCCGTATATCCAATATAAGCCCTTTTGTATCTTTGACATAATCGAGTGCTATATAAAAGTAATTTGTAAGGTAATCATCATCGAATGTACCAATGTAAATATACCCGATATTCCCCGGGATAATTTCATATTCTATAGTACCCTCTCCGGTTATTTTCAGCTCATGATCAAAATAGTTTCTGACAACAATTGGGCTATAAGCATATTTATCTTTAATCCATCTTGGTGCATAATAAGTACTTATATATTTGCCCCCATCACTTTTTACATAAACATGCATATCTTTTAATTCACCCAGCATTTCAATAAGTACGGTATAAATTTCATCTCCTTTTGCCTGTTCTGCCTGAGGTTTGTAAACCGTATATATACTATCCCAGTTTATGTGTTTATAATCAAGGTAAGGATAAACGGTATTTACTCTATTCCAAGCTGCCTCAAAATCTTCAACATTAAGATCGGATTCTGCCTGACTAATATAAATATTCTCGCAGCTGTTAAGTATCGTTATCAAAAAAACCAGAACTGACAGCTTATTTTTACTCATGATTAAAAATTGTAATTTAAAGACATGATCACATTACCGGAGGCAGCAATATACGGATCCCACTTATTGATACGTGAGAAGTCAAATTTATACCCCAGGCAAAGTGAAATTTTGTTTATCAAATAATACCTTACGGAAAGGTCAAAATCAAATTTTGTTGCGGTAAAAAATGGGAGCAAGGCTGGGCATGATTCATCCGAATATTTTTGCACATCCACTTCTTTACCGGATAACGAAATAAGATTTGAGTGCAAAGAACTTTCTACATTTAACTTATTACCGGCCTGGTAAATAATTTCGGCATTTACCCCTAATGAGCCTATTGCCCCATTTGTGCCCGGCGAAATAAATGTTCCCGGACTGACAAAATGGTAATAGATCTCATAGTAGAATAATTGTACTGAAGGTCCAAGATAAGCGTATACACTCCTGGAAAACAATGAGAATTTTCCTATGGGATAAATAAAATCCTGATTGAATATAAATTGCTGCGCTTCTGCTGAAATATTATTATTTGAAATATCGGTTGATTTCCAGTACTCAAATTCTAAACGGTACCCGTTTCTTTCTTTAAACCGTACCCATTCAACTTTATAATAGGGCATTATCCCTGAATATCTCTCTTTTGATATATACTCATCTCTTACAGTATATGACCCCTGCCCGTATCCTATAAAAATGCCATGTGGAAAAACAGTATTATAACTTAAGGAATCCTGCGCCAGAGAATTCCCTGTAATCAGAAAAGTAAATAAAATACAAATTAAAGGATTAAAGATGTTTTTCATCAATATACGTGTTTTAAATATTCCGTCAATCTACTGATAATAAAATATATGTCAAGATCAAGAATTTTCATTAAAGACTCAAATTTTTTTGCATTGTTACACTCATCAGGAATCTTTTTATTATCCCCATTATCGATCCAGCCTAAAATCAACCTTTCCTCAATCTTTTTTCGAACCCCTGTTCCTTGACTGATAATGAGGTCTTTCTTTTATTTGCCATGACATTGTTGTCACAAAATCTTAAATTTACAGTCATGAAAACATTAATTAAAAATGCTGCCTGCCTCATAATATTACTACTGACAGCGAACTTTACCGGCTTTGGACAGGAATACATAAAGCTGGAAAGATCCATGATACTTCCCCATGACCTGCAATCGAAGATTGATGGAGTATTGATTAAAGTAAGCGATGAGTATAATTATCTGAAGGTAAAAGTTCAGGGACAGGTCAATAAAGGGGATATACTTGTGGAGCTTGTTGATCCTGAAGGTGAAGTAAGGCGAAATTTTACCCTTAAAACAAGTAGTGCCGCGATAGAGGGCATTGACCTTGGAGAGAAAGGCTACGTGGCCGGTGAGATGGAAAAGTCGTACCGCAACCCACCAACCGGTAACTGGCTCGTCCGAGTTACCTATAATCCTGAAGCAAATGGTAAAATAAAAGTTAACAGTCTGCTGATTTATAATCCCAGGGCTGACCTGATAGAGCTGGAGCAGATTGAGAAAGACACGGACGAACATATTTATGGGCAGCTATGATAAAGAAATTAAATTCAGCGCTGGTGCTCTTTTTGTTTGTTTCTTTACAGGTATCATATACCCAGAACGAAATAACAATAGATATTGGTATTGATACAACAAAATGGGCACCTGTTGCATATCTTTCGCTAATTACTGATTTCAACCATCTTAATACTATTTCAAACAGCCAGATAATTGAGCAATCAGGGATTAATAAAACGGGCTATTACGAGTTTAGCACCGAATACCTTCCTGAAGAAGAATGTCTTTACCGTGTACATTTCTCAAAAAAAGGCGACCCTCCCGCTTCACTCATTATCGGAGGGAGGGACCATAACCACTTTTTCCTTTTTGCTGAAAGAAAAAGTAATATAACAGTTACCGTTAACAGCAGAAGAAAGTTTATAAACGATTTAAGTTTTGAGGGTTACAGCCCGAATATAGCACTGCAGAGCATTAATAACATGCTGGAAGCACTGGACTCAATTGATCAAAATGGAAATAAAGTAAACAGGGAATATGCCATTGAGGCAATATATGAGGACATAAAAACCTATTCTGATACCTGCTCTTTCCCACTGCCTTCTTTATATGCATTGTATAATATCAATTTCGCAAGGGATTATGATAAAAACCAGGCTTTTTACCGGAGCTACCTGCGCAAATGGCGATCCCAGAAATCAGCATATTTCAGGGAATTCAGACGCAGCATCAGGGGAGAAACAAAACCAGCCTTATTAATAGTTATCATAGGAGGATCTCTGCTGGTCCTGACTGTACCGGCGATGATTTTATACCAAAGACATAAAAAGAATAAAAACAAGAATCCATTCTCAGAACTGACGATACAGGAAAGGAAGGTTTTCGATCTTCTCCGGCTGGGTAAATCAAACAAGGAAATAGCAGAAGAATGCTCCGTTAGTGTAAGTACCATAAAATCACATGTTAACAGTATTTATTCAAAACTTGATGTCAGATCGCGGAGGGAGGTCATGGATATTGAATAAAATTGGCATAGTACAGTTAATTATTCAAGCATATAAATCAATTAGTAGATTAATACCAGACGTTCATCTATTTCATTTTTATCGTGTGTTATAATCCAATACTTTAGTATCTGTCTATAAGTTTATTTAGCTTATTCATGAGATTGAAGTCATTAGTTAACACTGGAACCTGATGATTGATTTAACACAAAAATTTTGAATCATGAAAAAAAATTATTCTGGATCTTCGGTACCACAGGACAATGAAAAACATTATCCGCCTGGAGCATTATTACAGCCCGGAAGAGCTGAAGCAGAAGATTACTGAATTTGTGGAATATTACAATAATCATCGGTATCATGAGTCTCTTAATAATATGACACCGGCTGATGTATATTTTGGAAGGGACAAGGAGATCCTGGAAAAGAGACAGAAAATCAAACAAAAAACCTTATTAAATAGAAGGATGAATTTTATCCTAAACAGATGAATTGCAAATAATAAAAGTATCTCTTAACTTTAGGATACCCAGATTCCATTAGTTGCTGAAGTCAAATACAGAGCTATTCAGTTCTTAAAACAGGTAGCATATGGGTGGCTGCCTTTATGCATGGCTCTGTTAATTATATCTACAGTTTTTCCATTACTTACTTTGTGCACCCATATGATAGTCTTAAATCTTTTGGCCTGGGCATCTATGGAATATTAATCCTTATAGTCGTTGTGATCATAATATTCCTTGATACCGTGTGGAAGAGTCAAAAAAATACTGTTCCTGTAAAATGATGAACCAGATCATTTTACCAGTATCCTTGTGATTTTAGCAACCAGGTCAGACGTTGGATCGGGGCACCTGACAAACTCGGTTGTTATTCCATCTGGATCAATCACTTTTTCATAAGGAGTGCCTTCATAGGTCCAGCCGAGTGTTGCTCCATGCTGAAGTGCTACTATAAAATCATGCATGCTGGCAAGTAACCAGGGACATATTTTACCGATATCATCGGGATATTTGAACCTGTCCCCTTTATCGTGGCACCAGGTATCTTCCCTGGCCTCATAGATCTCAATTTCTATTTCATATTTACGCTGTTCCTGAGATTGTTCGCCTTTAATGCTTCCAGTCAAAACAGGAACAGCTGCCAAACCGGCAATGGTGCAGCCGGATTTGCATAAAAACTGTCTCCTTTTCATAATAATAGTGTTTGAAAATTGTGATGTGAGAATATCCCAGGCTGTAGTCACCGGGCTTCCTCATTTATCAGTAGTATAAAGAATCAAATCTTCTTCATCTTTAATATATATTTTATTACCGCTCAGAACAGGATGTGTATATACTGGTGTTTCTGACACCGGAATAATGGTTATCTGTCTGTACCTGGTATTATCAGGCTTGTACACAATCAGATTAGAGGTAGCGGGCAATGCTATCAGCTCTGCTCCGGTATCAATTATTGATCCGAAATCTCTGTGCCGGGTAGTATCAGCCCATGCTGTACTTCCATCAGAAGCATCAATACAAAATAAATTTCCTCTTTCATTTAGCCCATACAGATATCCGTCTTTTAAAACTGGTGTGTTATAGTTGGTGCCAAATTCAGTATTACGCCATAACTCATTAATGGAATAACTATTCGCTTCCTTGGTTATTTTTACAGCTGCTGTGCCATGACCCTGTCCTGAATAATATATCCTGTGGACATCTATTACAGGACTCGAACTATTATAATATCGCCGTTCTGGAGGTGTAGGGATTTCCCAGACCACTTCACCTTCATCCACCGAAAGTCCAAGTAGTATGGAATCAGTTTGCAAAACCACAGTCTTATAATTATCAAACAACATTTCATCGGGAGATCCATAAGCAGGTGCTTCCCCTTCATGCTTCCATAATATTTTTCCAGAATTCAGGTCAAAGGCAATTACAGCCGATCTCTCGGGCCCTCCCAGGTGTGCAATACATTTATTGTCAATAATAATCGGTGACATCCCTGTGAAATATACCGGGACTATGTTCTCATAATCATTATTGTGCCATAATAACTTCCCTGATTCTGCATCACAACATGAAATTATTCCAGTAGCCCCTAATACTACAACTTTCCCGTCTGAGACAGTTGGTGTGCTTCTCGGCCCTGGATGTCTTGCTGCAGGCCCCATAACTTCATCCGCGGGATAGCTGTTTTCCCATATCTGTTCTCCTGAAGATGCATCAAGGCATTGCAATACCTCATTACCTCCAATACGGGTAAAAATAAATAGTTTCTCTTTAACCAGAGCAGGCGTGGCATCTCCATAACCAACATTTATTTTCCATTCCATCTTTAACTCAGAAGGCCATTTGTCAGGTGCTTTGAATCCTTCCACCTTGCCATCGCGGTTCATTCCTCTCCATTGTGGCCAGTCCTGACCTGTAAGAATATGCAAACATGAGAAACAGATTAGGATACTCAAAAGAAAAGTAATTTTGATAAGAATTTTCATTATCTGGTAATTAAAGTGGATTAATGAATATATGCCTGGAATTATCCATTATAAAATTAAAGAATTAGTGGGGATAAATGTTATAACATTGCAAATGCAATGATCAAGTCAGATTTCTTGTATGCTTCAATCCGTTATTTGTTTAGCAATATCAAAACCGAACTGCAAAATGTTTAGTTTGTATCTCTCTGAGGTAGAATCAGCATTTACCTGCACAGCTATTGAGATTCCGTGATCAGGTAAATAAAGTAATTGCGTTTCGTAACCAAAGAAGAATCCACCATGCCCCCATACTGTCCCAAAAGGTGTCTGGTACACGAAAACACCTAACCCATAACCACTTGTGTCTACAGGCTGGCCAGTCCTAAAATCTACCGGACTTATTAGCTTTTCCAGTTGTTCTGTACTAAACACCCTGCCTTCGTAGAGGTTTTTAATCCACAACGCAAGATCACCAGTATTCGATAATAAACCTCCTCCTGTCCATTCAAACTGTGGATTTATAGCATGCATCCCATCCACAGCCACTTTGGACGGTAGATTGAATGGAGGAATATGATCACCAGTGTAACCTGGAATCAATCCTTCGAGTAACTGATTGTCAGAAGGACTGGTGTCATCCAGATTAAGCGGATCCAATATTCTTGATTGCAATTCATCATAGTAACTATTACCTGTTAATTCTTCAATTACCATTCCCAGCAAAAGGTAACCAGTATCTGAATAAGACCATCCTTCACCGGCAGGATGTACAGCTTGTTCATCAAGGATAAATGCTATAAGCTCTTCCGGCATCCATGTCCTTTCCGGCTTTTCCGTAAATTCTGTCCATAAATCTTCTTTAAATACATACCGGGGTAATCCCGATGTGTGATGCAATAATTGATAAATGGTGATATCTTCGTTATTTGGTAGTTTATCGAACCACTCTTTACTTCCCAACCAATCTGATAACATGTCTTCTTCACTTAGCTTTCCTTCATCCATCAACTGCATAATTATAGCAGAAACAAATGTCTTTCCGGTACTGCCCACCAGCATTTTATCACCCGTTTTCATAGGTATGCCTTTTTCCATATCTGAATACCCGTATGTATAATTATGCTCAACCCCATCCGGAGTAATTATTGTCATTGTTGCACCAGGATATTTGCCTGCTGCGCAAAGTGAATCAAATTTAGCTTTGATTAATTGCTCGTTGAATATAATTTCCTGTGCTGGCAATGTAAGCACTACCGAGGATAGTATCAAAGCGAAAAGGATACGAATCATTGAATTATTCATTGGTATATATATTTAGCGTAAAAATAAATATTATTCAATGATAAAGACACTATATGAATTACTAAAATATCCTTAACATGACCTCACCGTTTATTAAAAAGTCCGATTCGGAAAGCATATAACTATTATCATGCTCAATTACTAAATCAGAAAGACCTCACCGACAAGTTAAATAACTACATTTGTATTAAAATTAAGATATGAAAATAAAATTTCTTGGAGCTGCCAGGGAAGTAACGGGCAGTAAACACCTCATAACGACTCAAAGCGGAAAAAAGATAATTCTGGACTGTGGAATGTACCAGGGCAAAGGCCTCGAAACGGATGAAATGAACCGGGACCTGGGCTTTGATCCTTCTGAAATAGACCATATTATACTTACCCATGCCCATATCGACCATTCAGGCCTGATACCATATATATATAAGAAAGGATTCAGGGGATCAATAGTATGTACGAGCGCTACAAGAGACCTGTGTTCAATCATGCTTGCTGATTCAGGTCACATACAGGAACATGATACCGAGACATTCAATAAAAAAAGAGCAAGGAAGGGACTTCCTCCAGTTGAACCCATATATACAAGGATGGATGCCGTAAGATGCATGAGCCTGTTTATTGGTGTTTCCTATGACCGTAAGTTCAGAATTGATGAAAATATTAAGGTAATGTTTACGCATACCGGCCACATGCTGGGCGGTGGTGTAGCCAATATTGAGATTAAAGAAGAAGAGAAGATCTACAGGCTGGCATATACCGGGGATATTGGAAGACCGGTAAACCGCATACTGATAACGCCAAAACCATTCCCCCAGGCCGATATACTTATAACCGAATCGACCTATGGCGACCGGCTACACGAAGACAGCATCAATGCTGAAAAAGAACTTCTCAGAATTATTTATAATACATGCGTAAAAAAGAAAGGTAAGCTGATAATCCCATCTTTTAGTATTGGAAGAACCCAGGATATAGTATATACACTGAATAAGTTTTATAATGAAGAAAAACTACCCCGCATAAATATTTATGTCGACAGCCCGCTGGCAATAAACGCAACTGATATTTTCAGATTACACCCCGAATGCTTTAACAGTGATATCATTCAACAAATGGAGACAGATCCCGATCCTTTTGGCTTTAACAGCCTGTACTATATTAAAAGGGCTGACGACTCCAAGAAACTAAATGATATGGATGAGCCGATGATAATTATATCAGCATCGGGAATGATGGAAGCAGGAAGAGTTAAACATCACCTTGCTAATAATATTTCTGATCCTGAAAATACAGTCCTGGCAGTAGGCTATTGTGCACCTCGTACTCTGGGAGCGAGATTGCTGAGAGGAGACAAAGACATTTCAATACATGGTAACCGTTACTATGTCAAGGCAGATATAGAACGTATTGATTCATACAGTGGCCACGGTGATTACGAAGAAATGGCCGAATTCCTTTCCTGCCAGGATCCAGGAAAGATAAAGCAGACATTCCTTGTTCATGGGGTAATAGATGTCCAGACTAAATATAAAACATACCTGGAGAAACAGGGATTCAGTAATATTAATATACCGGAAAAAGGTGATGAGTTCGAGTTTTAATATAATTGAAGGCAACAATGGAGGTATTGCGGAAGTGATATCTGATAAGCTATTGATAAGTGAAGTGCAGGATGCACTTGACCTTATGGCTGAATGTGATTACCGTGGTGCAAGGAGAATAATAATTAAAAAAGAAAATATCATACCGGATTTCTTTGATCTGAAAACTGGTATTGCAGGTGAAATACTTCAGAGATTCTCAACCTATGACATGAGGCTGGCGATTCTAGGCGATTTCTCAAAATACGAAAGCAGGGCTCTCAGGGATTTTATTTATGAAAGTAATAAGGCAGGAAGAATTCTTTTTGTTCCTGACAGGAAGGTAGCATTGGAAAGGTTAGCTCATAACTATTTAAATCCATGAAGTATAAAAAATATTTCAAAGTGTAAGCGTAAAAATAGTCCCTTCCCCGGGGCATGAAATTACTTTAATGTTTCCTTTATGTAATCTCATAATCTGTCTTGAGAGACTTAGCCCAATACCCATTCCTTCTTTCTTTGTTGTAAAAAAAGGAGTGAAAATATTCTCTATTTCATCTTCCGGTATGCCTTTACCTGAATCAGCTATATCTATACTAATTCTCCCATCTTGAGTATATGTTCGCATGGTTATTATTTTTTTTCTCACATCGATCATTGCCTCTACAGCATTTTTAACCAGGTTAGTAACAACCTGTCCTACAAGTTTTTCATCAAGATCTGTATCAGGGCAATCTCCGTATTCTTTAATAACTTTTATATTTTTATGCTCTAACTCGGTTCTCAGAGACATCATATTATTTTCTATTATGTCATTAATATTCATCCTGGCCAGGTTCAAAGCAGGCACCCGGCTCACCCTTTTATAAGAAGAAACAAAATTCCTTATGCTTGCATTTCTTTTATCTATCAAATCAAGGTTCAGTAAAGCATCCCGGATTCTTTCCACCTGATGTTTTTCTTCAATTTTTTCAATTTCCGGAGAGATAAGGCACCTCCTGGCAGCCTCTGTTAGTGATGAAATGGGAGTCAGTGAATTCATTATTTCATGCGTCAGTACCCGTGTAAGCTTTTGCCAGGAGATTAATTCATTCTCCTCCATCTCATTTGTAAGATTCTGCAGGGTAATGATCCTGAGATCTTCATTTTCACTTTTAAAACCATTAATCCTCAAATTAATGTATTCAAAAGAATTATTAATCTTAAGCTTCACTGTTTTTGCATACCCTGGCTCAAACTGATGTATTTCTTCCTGCATTGCAGCATATTTAGTCCCGAGGTCCGACAATCTTGACAAATTGTCAACTTTAAGGATATTCCTGGCTGACCTGTTTACTTCGTTTATTTTGCCATCCCGGTCAACAACAAGTAACCCGGCAGGGATATTCCCTATTACAAACCTGAAATACTGCAGCTGCTTCTCATTAACCTTTCTGGCTTCTTGAATTATACCAGCCACCCTTCCTATTGCCCTGGAAAGATCACTGAAAGAAGTGTCTTCCACCCTGAAATTTGGTCTTACAGAGGATCCTATCTCCTGAATACCGTCAAAAAAAGTACTAATACTCCTGTTTACTCTGTTAATACTATTTATCAGGCTTATAACCTGCAGTATAACAAGGCCTGATACTACTGTAAGGGTGTAAATATTTCTAGGGTTTCGTATTGCTTCTGCAAACCAGATACAGGTTGCAAGTATAAGGAGAATTCTTATTATTACACTGATATAGAATCTTTTATAAGCCATACTTTTTCATTTTAGAGTAAAGGGTTGAACGGGTAATTTCCAGATCCCTTGCAGCTTTACTGATATTCATACTGTGTTTATTAAGAACGGCTGTTATCAAATCTCTTTCCATCTCGGCAAGAGGTTTAATAGCTGACCCTGAAGGGCTACTGCCCTTCGCACTTGGACTGAAGAAATCATGTGGTTTCAGTATGTGCGAATCAGCAAGAATGACAGCTCTTTCCACAGCATGTTTGAGTTCCCTTACATTCCCGGGCCAGCTATGATTGAGAAGGCTGTCATATGCATTTGCGTCGATTTTAATTCCGTATTTATTATAATGCCTGCTGTATATTTCCAGAAAATGATCAGTCAGCAAAGCAATATCATCTCCTCGTTCCCTTAATGAAGGAACACGTATTTCAATTGTATTTAGCCTGTACAGAAGATCTTCCCTGAAGAGGTTTTGCTCTACCATATACATAAGATTCATGTTTGTGGCTGATACTAACCTTAAATCAACCTTTACTATTTCGTTTGATCCTAAAGGCCTTATTTGCCTCTGCTCCAGGGTAGTCAGTATTTTTGCCTGCATTGACATTGGCAGGTTTCCAATTTCATCCAGAAAAAGTGTCCCCTTATCAGCCAGTTCAATCCTTCCTGTACGGTCATCTTTTGCATCTGTAAAAGCTCCCTTCCTGTATCCGAATAATTCACTCTCAAACAGCGTTGGAGAAACAGACCCCATGTCAACTGAAACAAATGTCTCATCTTTGCGTTCTGACAGACAGTGTATCTCTCTTGCAAACAGCTCCTTACCGGTACCGTTCTCACCTACTAGCAATACATTGGCATCAGTTACAGCTACCTTCCTTGCGATATTCAGGCATTCCTTTATAGCAGTTGAATTACCAAGAATGACTGAATCAGAACGCGAAAAATCAGAGCTGAGCAACCTTGTCTTTCTCTTAAGAATTTTTACCTCAATATTTGCTTTCCTGAATTTAATTCCTGACTGTATAGTAGCAATTAACCTGGACGGTTCCCAGGGCTTCTGAATAAAATAAGTTGCACCCTCTTTTACTGACCTTACAGCCAGGTCAATATCACCATAAGCAGTTATCATAATTACAACAGCAGCTGGATCAATTTTAAGGATCTCCCTGAGCCAGAAAAGTCCTTCGTTACCACTGCTTAAACTCGCACTGAAATTCATATCCAGTAAAATCACATCATAACTTACTTTCCTTATTTCTTCGGATATAAGGTTAGGGTTACTAAGCGTAATTACTTTCTCAAAGTCATGTTTAAGTAATTGATCACACGATTCCAGAATACTTCTATTATCATCTACTACCAGGATCTTACCCTCTTTCTTCATATTTATATAATTTGTTAAGTAAAATTATAATAAATTGTATTAAATATGTCATCAGGTGCCGGATATTATACACTATTATAACTTTTAATAATGTAACTTCTTAATTATATGGAATTTAAGATTATGGCATATTACTTGCCAGGGTTGGTATAATAAGAATTATCATGAAAAAGAATTATTTAAAAGTTGCTTTCAGGAATTTCCGGAGATACAGTTGGAATTCCATCTTTAATATTTTAGGATTATCACTGGGTATAGCATGCTCATTATATATCCTGACACTGCTCCGATATGAACTGGGATACGACCGTTTTCATGATAATATAGAACTTGTTTACCGTATCTGCCAGAAAAGTACTGCACGTGGAGAAACCACAACTTTTGCGTGCACCGTTCAGAAGTATTCTGATTACATTCTTGAAAACTATGATGGTATCGAGTATATGGCAAGATATGCTCCAAACAGGCCTGCTACAGTTTCTTATGGAGATAAATCCTTCATTGAAGAGAGACATATATTTGTTGAGGCTGATATTTTCAATATCATCAAAACAAGCTTTATTTATGGTGACATGGAGACATGCCTTGACAGGCCAAATACAGTAGTGATATCTGAAAGAGTTTATAATAAATATTTTCAAAACAGGAATCCACTTGGTGCATTGATAAATATTGATACCATCCCATATGAAGTAACTGGTGTTATCCGTAATTTGCCTGAGAATAGTCGCTTCCAGCATGATTTCTATGAATCATGGATTACTTATGAAAACCAGCCAGGACCGGAAGGCTGGGACAGAGCGGGCAGATACCTGATGACCTTTATCAAGTTCAAACCGGAATCAAACATAGAAGCATTCAGTGTTTGGATAAAAGACATCCCGGAGCATATTAACAGGAATGATGCCGGTTACTACGGGGGTGAGCAGGAAATTTTTATCCAGCCACTTAAAGGTCTTCACCTTGCACAGGAAAATAATACAATGGTGTGGGACTGGGAGGATGCAGCAAATCCAGTATATATATACATACTAATAGGTACAGTTATACTGATACTAATAATGTCGGGCTTAAACTATATCAATCTTAATATAGCTTCTTATTCGATCAGGGCAAAGGAAGTGAGCACAAGGAAAACCCTTGGAGCTACACGCAGACAACTGGTTTACCAGTTTATCGGTGAATCTCTATTACTGGTGTTTATTTCACATATCATTGGAGTTTTTCTGATTGAGATGCTGCTGCCAATGCTGAATAATATGACCGGGATGAATCTGGTCCTTGATTACTCATCGGCAGGATTATGGCTGATTATTATAGCCATTATCCTTATCCTGGGACTAGGAGCCGGATCCTATCCTGCGTTCTACCTGTCTTTATTATCCCCTGCCAAGACTGAGAAGAGCAATATATTTGGCTCATATGGCAGGTTCGATTTTAAAGAAGTCCTTATTGTGATCCAGTTTGCCCTTTCTATTATTCTCATAATTGGCACCTTACTCATTTACAGACAGGTCAATTATATGAAAAACATGGATATGGGTATTGCAATAAAGGATAAGCTGATTATTGAGCTTCCCGGAGGGATGGTTAATTCAGATAACAGGGATATGATAAAAGAGGAGTTTATAAATGCAGGTCTGTTTACAGGAGCTTCGATATCATCAAGTGTTCCAGGCAGAAGCACATACACCTGGAGACTATGGCCCACAGGCGAGCAAAGGGAAAACAGTCACCCGATTAACTGTATTGAAGTAGATTATGATTACATTGATCTATACGGGCTCGAACTTGTTGCAGGGAATAAATTTGATAAAAAACTCGGAGATGAATCAAACCTTGGATATATACAGAACGAAGCTGCTATGAGAGTATTTGGCTGGGGTACCCCTGAAGAAGCAATGACTAAATCTATTAACGAAGGTGATATGATGCATGGAATACTGAAGGACTTTCACTATGAAGGTCTTCAGAAGGAAATTGAACCCTTTGGAATGTTCTGCGGTGATGCCGATGACTCAAGGTATCTCACCCTTCAGTATGAAACTGCAGCAATGGATAATCGAAGGCTGGATATCGTAAAAGATAAATTCAATGAATTATTCCCTGACAAGATTTTCAGGTATTTTTTCCTTGAACAGGATTTTAATCTGCAGTATAAATCAGAAGACAGGCTTATAAAGCTTTTTGTTGCCTTTACCCTTGTTGCAATACTGATCGCGGTTATTGGTCTATTCGGTATGACAGCATTTTATTGTGTTCAAAAAGAAAAGTCAATGGGTATCCGAAAAGTATTCGGAGCCGAGCCATCCGTAATTCTTACTTTCCTTGTAAAAAGATTCTCAACCTGGGTTGCCCTTTCATTTATTATTGCAGTCCCCCTTTCAGTTATTGGTATCAGGATCTGGCTAAGCAACTTCGCTTACAGGACTCATATTTCCATTGGAGTAATAATCGCTGCCGGTCTCGCTTCTATGATCATCACTTTATTAACAGTAATGTTCCACTCAGTAAGATTGTCCAGGAAAAATCCTGTTGACGTAATCAGAATCGAATAATATTGACTCAAAGGCTGGAAGCAACCGAACACAGAATGGTAATCAGAAAGTAAGGCCTAATTTCAAATTATAATATTAAGATCAGAAATAAAACGCATCTTCATAGTTTATATAGAGACGGGATTGATTTTGTAAGTAACCGTATAGTAGCAATAAAAGCATGGTCCGGCTGATAGTAAAACATAGTTGCTCATTGGCCCGGCGTTCACTATGCTCAGCCGGGGTTTCCGCATCGCTCCAACTCGTAGCTTGTTCTTAAATAAATCAAAATAATATTAAAAAAGATTTGATTATATGTTATTTATTTCTAACTTTGTGTTAGATATACTTAACTAATTATTTATGTCATGAAAAAAGTTTTTCCTCCAATGCTGGCCATTGCTGCAACCATGGTTGTTACTGGTATCGAGATTTTCCAGGTTGAACCTGTTGATCCATTCCTAACATGGAAAGTTGAATTGTTATATGTTATCATGCTGACCATACTATTTGGTTTGGGACTGGTATTACTAAGTAAGCGTTCAAGGGATGTTAAGATGGGTTTAGCTACGGATGATGAATTATCAAGAATGATAATGCATAAGTCAGGCTCAGTCACATTTTTCAGTTCATTATTAATCTGGATTATAATCCTATTTCTTGAAGTGCATACCAATATTGAGTCCAGATTGCTTATTGCTTTTGCAATTGTGACAATTTGTATTGTCTTCATTATTTTCTGGCTTATTTTCAACTTCCTGGGGGCAGGTCATGAAAAACAGGATTAAGGAATTGAGAGCCAGGTTTGATCTTACACAACAAGATCTGGCCATGAAGGTAAAGGTTCGAAGAGAAACCATTGTTTTCCTTGAGAAAGGCAAGTATAATCCCTCACTTAAGCTGGCATACGATATCTCCAGAATATTCAATATGAATATAGAAGAGGTCTTCATTTTTGAGGAATAGAACAGGGTTCCGGGTTTCGCATTCAGGGACGAAGTCACTAAGCGACCAGAGGGAGCGTCAGGGCTCCATGCTCTCAACCTCTCAACAATAATATCAACTTTCTTGTTATCACTAAATAAATACCTTTGTTAAAAGAATTAGATCCATGCATCAGCATACACAAAATAGTACCCGTCATATCTCCCTGGCTTTCTTTCTCAACCTGGTATTTACCATTATTGAGATAATCGGGGGTTTTCTGACAAATTCTATTGCAATAATCTCTGATGCCTTACACGATCTGGGTGATACCATATCTCTTGCAGCGGCATGGTACCTCCAGAAGGTATCTAACCGGGGCAGGGATAAATATTACACTTATGGCTATAAGAGGTTCTCACTCCTCGGTGCAGTAATTATCTCGGTAATGCTTATTGTTGGTGCAGTCTTCATTATCAGGGAGAGCGTTGAAAGACTTATAAGTCCCGATGAAGTAAATGCTCAGGGTATGTTGTACCTTGCCATCCTTGGCATAATAGTAAATGGCATTGCTGTTCTCAGGCTCCGTAAGGGAACATCCCTGAATGAAAAGGTTGTTTACCTTCATATGCTGGAAGATGTTTTAGGATGGATCGCCGTGTTGATTGTCAGCATTGTTATGATATTTGTCAATGCACCTGTCCTTGATCCATTGCTTTCACTTGGAATAACAGTCTGGGTATTATTTAACGTATATAAAAACCTCAAGAAGACTTTCAGGATATTCCTTCAGGAAGTGCCCGCACATATTGATATTGAAAAGTTAGAGAAAGAAATAACCAGCATTGAAGGTATCCGGTCGGTTCATGACCTTCATTTATGGTCACTTGACGGTGTGAATAATATTATAACACTTCATGCAGTAATAGATGATAAATCAACGGATGAGGATCAGCAAATACTGAAGAAAACCATAAGGGATAAATGTGACCTGTTCAATATCCGGCACGCCACTATAGAATTTGAAACTGAGGGTGAGGAATGCATCTTTGAAGAATGCTAAGAACCCAAATTGCTCTGATATACGAAGATTACACAGTTGGTGTAAATCATAATAATCATCCTGGTTAATTATATTAATGCACAAAGCCTTTCGCCTCTACAGAGGTGGATTAATTTATCATAGTACAAAATTCTGGACGCCCTGATAGGTCGTCCCTACAAATCTTAAATCTCACCTGTATCTTTCAGGCGCAAAGCCTTGCGCCTCTACTTTTATCTTTATACTTTTATCTTTTATCTTTTAAAATAAATAAACTGATATGCCGACCAACCAATTAAGAATAATCACCGTTCTCACTATCATAATGCTTGTTTTCCTCTCTGTTGCTTCTTTTTTTGGAATCTTCGTGGATATAACATATGCCAGGGAAACAGCATCCATGGCTGCACAGGGAATAGGGCAGGATTTGGTGGACCTATTCATTGTAGTACCTGCTCTTATTATCACTCTTATTTTTATGAGGAGAAACAGCAGGATTGCCACACTTATTTTTGGCGGACTTGTTTTTTATGTCTTTTATTCGTTCATCATATATAGTCTGGGTGTACATTTCAACCAGATGTTCCTGATTTATTGCTTCACACTCGGAACTTCATTATATGTGTTCCTAATATATTTTTACAGATTAAGCAGGATGGACATAAAAGGATGGTTCAATGAAAAAACCCCAAACCTGGGATTGGCTATTTTCTTTATTATTGTAGCTGCATTATTCTACATGTTATGGTTACGTGATGTTATCCCTGCGATAATAGAGAATAAAATCCCTGAATCAGTGAGTGATTATGATCTTCTTGTAAATCCTGTGCATGTAATAGACATTTCCTTTGCACTTCCGGGTTTAATAATAGCAGCTATATTATTATACAGGAGGAATAAGCTCGGCTATATTCTTGCTCCCATAGGTCTTGTATTCATGATCATTCTTACTATAGCTCTGGCAGCAATGATCATAATGACCAAGATTAAAGGAATAGCTGAAGATGCCTCGATAGCTGTAATATTTATTATCCTGTCGGCAGTAAGTGTTATTTTTCTCTGGCTTTTCCTTAGAAATATAAAAGCTTCAAGCGAATAAACAATTCAACGATTTAACAATTCAACAATTCAACAAACCCATGTCACCCATATTCAGGAAGAAAAAATACGAATACGGCATCGCCCTCGGTGGTGGTGGAGTCAGAGGCTTCGCACATCTTGGTATTTTGCAAGCCCTGGAAGAAAAAGGTATTAAACCTGATATTATCTCAGGTACAAGTGCAGGTGCTATTGCAGGTGCATATATAGCATCAGGAAAAACTCCCGGTGAAGTATTTAAAATAATAAAGGGCCGGAGACTTATAGATTTCGTTGAAGTGCGTCTTCCCAAAACAGGATTATTAAATCTCGACAAGCTAAGAAAAAGCCTTTCCGAGAATATTAAGGCTAATGACCTGAAAGACCTGCAAATACCTTTTTATGTAACTGTAAGTGACATAATAAATGGTCATGTTGAATATTTTGATGAAGGCCCCCTGGTAAAGCTTGTCCAGGCATCAGCCTCAATACCTGTTTTGTTCGCTCCGGTTGAGATTGATGGAAAACTATTTTTGGACGGTGGATTGTTTGATAATGTTCCCTATGAACCGTTGAAAGGAAAATGCAAAAAAATAATTGCTGTAAATATAAGCCCCATAAATAAGACTGAGAAACTAAAAAACCTGATTCAGATAGCTGCAAGAACATTCCACCTGAGTGTTAGTTCCACGACAAAAGATCTTAAGGAAAACTGTGATCTTGTTATCGAGCCACCCGATCTTGATAAATTTGAAATACTGGATGCCAGCAAGGCTGATGAGATTTATAAAGTGGGTTATGAATATTGCAAGAATATGAATATCAATATTTAAATGGATTATTGGATTACTGATTTAATAAGTCTAAAATATGATTGGATCAACAGGTATAATACTTATAATAGTTGTAGTAATACTATTACCGCTCATTGCGCTGATTGACATACTGTCCCATGAATTCACGGGGTTTAATAAGATCATCTGGGTTATTATTGTCCTTTTCCTCCCGATAATGGGAGCTATTCTCTATTTCCTGATAGGGCCGAGGCAGAAGATTAGATAATATAAGATATAAGAAATCTTAAATCTAAAATCTCCAATCTTCAATCAAGGAGATACGGTGCAATAATATCATTCTTATTCTCGGTTGTACCATCGTAGGTTATTGTAACTATTGGAATCCCGGTATTTTTTCGGATCTCATTCTTCATGGCCTCGGTAATAAGTGAGGGGCAGCAGAAAGCCGGGTTGGTTTGTACAAAAAGCGAGATACCTGGGTACGACTGTATTATATGATAGATTTTAAGTATATTATCAAAGGACTCACCAGAATGGTACTTATTGATATTATATTTCACAAGGTTCTTTTCCAGTTCCTTTGAACTTGTTTCCTTTGGTTTTCCAAGTAAGGGTTCAAAATGTTTATAATATTTACGTTCAATTATTTTCATCACTTCCAGTATACCCCTGTATGCTGCTATCTGCAATTTACCTGAATCAACAGACCTCCGCCTCATTACATTTCCTGCTATCAATTTATAAAATTCATTGTAAGGCGTACTGAGAGCTTCACCACCATATTCCTCAATAGTATGAATAAGATCCTGGTTCATTATATCATTGTCCCTGACGAAGAAATCACCAAAAATAGCTACCAGTGGTCTTTTCTCCCTTCTTATCCTGATGCTCTCAAATTTTGGTATAATCCTGGCCAGGGCCTTATCAATCCTCTCAATGCCCTCAAAGGCATGCTCAAGTATTTCTGTCGCCTCAGCCATAACGGCGTCAGTCTCTCCCAGTGTAAGCTCATAAGGTCTCAGTTTACATCCTGTCCTTCGCAGTAGCCCTGAAAGCATATAAGCGAAATACGCATATCGTGTTACATCAACTGATATTTCCGTATGTGCAACCTCACCCGAATACACTGATGCTTTTTCAAGGCCACCACCATGACTCTCAAGTATGGTTTTTATATATTGTGGATACATTCTAATATTACAAGAAAGCACTGTCTCGGTCATCCATAAAATAACCTTTGAAGGATCCATGTTTTTCTTTTGTATATAATCGATATAATCATGGGCAATTATATTAAGAGGCAGGCATTGACCTGAATTTGTTGCCATCGCTTTCTGTATTCCCAGCTGGCTATGATCCAGCAGATGAGTATTGTATCCGTGTCGCCTGAGGTTAGCAGCGAGGAACCTCCCGGCAATCTGGTCCCAGTTAGGGAAAAGAACGATTTTATCATTCGTCAGCTTGTAAATTGGTCTTATGACTTTAAAATCCTTTTGATCATAAATCTTTTTTTCTTCCTGATAATGATTTCTGAATGATCTAACCGCTGCCTCAACCCTTGTTTCATATCCAACACTTGAGTCATGTTCATCTATCTGTAATATCAGATATGGTTTTGATGCAGAATCAAGTATCTGCTGAAAGTAGTCAATAACAAATGAATCAGGCGCACATTTGAATGCTGTTATCAGAACAGGATAAAGACCTTTTGTATCAGTTATATACTTCGCAGCCTTCAGAAGTTTGGATGTAAAATGCCATGGCATCGATTTAAGCAGATCCTCAATACCGTCATCGGGGGTATAATCTTCAAGGGGCAGCATATCCTGGTAAAATGTTTTAATCCCGAGCCCTCCGAAAATATCAGGTATATTATTATTCATCTGCCCTGTCAGGATCATATAAGGCCTTCCCAGGAGCACAACGGCCAATTCATTTCCCCTCTTAAAATTAGATTTATAAAGCTCGAGTAACCGGGTTTTGTTTTTTTTATCTTTCTCAGTGGCTATATCCCACGCAGATTTTATCTGCCGGTAATTAATTTTTTCTTTCCCTGTCACGGACAGAGACTTGGACAGTGTTTTCAGGACAAAGGGCAGACCTTTCTCAAATCTTAACAAGGGTACAATAGCCTTTTCTTTAATGTTTTCACTGAGCAGGGATGTAACAGATGGGCTGAACTGGGTATAATAGCAATATAAC
>Ga0272443_10001186_pt1 | contig 40309 bp, 34 predicted proteins | sample SSMAcet12_FD_193581 | JGI IMG/M metagenome (GOLD analysis project Ga0272443, IMG submission 193581) | Marine sediment archaeal communities from Little Sippewissett salt marsh, Falmouth, MA, United States - SSM-Acet-12 | ecosystem: Environmental > Aquatic > Marine > Wetlands > Sediment ...
CCAATATCATGGAAAAATTAAATATCGACTCATCCGTCAAATTGATCCACTTTGCAATCCAACTGGGATTGGTGGATCCCGAACTATAAGGGCCTCGGCAAAAAATAATTCCACCTCTTGCTTGTCTTATGGCCCGTCTACTGCGTTACATCCACCCACACGTATCCCGATATGCGCAGGTGGATGTGCCTTGTAGACAAACCATAATCCGGCGCAATCGTGTGGAATTATTTCTTGCCGTGACCCTAACCTGAAGCTTTCTGCGTGAAAGATTCAGGGTCAAACCTTTTTGGACTTGATAATGCCATTTAGCCGGCTATAGAGACGCAAGCCATTCCTCTCTCCCCCAAAATCATCTTCGTTCCCTTTAAAAATCATCTTTTGGACGATATCCACCCGGTTTGAAATTTCATACAAGGAGACATCGTTGCCTGTCCGGCAACGATGTCGTCTATTTATATCATCAGAACAATTTACCTTAACTTAAAGAACAGAGGGGGTAATAATGTTTCAGATCAGCACCGAGCAAAAGGTGTGCGAGGTTGGAGGGGTAAAATTCGGCGGACAACCCGGGCAGTATCCTTGTGTCTGCGTGAGCTCCATATTCCAGAAAGGCGACAAGGTATTCAAGGGCAAACGCAAAGAGGGGTTCGATGAAAAGCGGGCCGAGGAGCTGCTCAAGACCCAGGAACGATTCACCGAGGAAACAGGCGTGCCCGGCATGGCGGACATCGTCGCCAACACGGGAAGTGAGTTCAAGAGTTTTATCGATTTTGTGACCTCGACCAGCACGATGCCCTTCTGTATCGACGCCTGGGTCATGAAACCCAAGTTGGAAGGAGCAGCGTATTGCGCCGAAAAAGGGCTTTTGGATCGAATGTTTTACAACAGCCTGACCATCTGGGAGGCGGATCTGGAAACCGAGATTCGCGAGATTTCCCAGATCGGTGTCAAACATGTCCTGTTAGTGGCCTTCGACCAGGAAGACCAGATGCCCAGCGGACGAATCACCGGCACGCAAAAGCTACTGGATGCCATCGAAAAGGTGGGGGCCGAATTCGAGAGCATATTCGTCGACACCTCTGTAATGAATGGTCCGGCCACAGCTTTTTGCGGCATCGCCAACAGGATGATCAAGGAAAAATGGGGATTCCCCACCGCCAGCGCGCCCAGCAACGGGTCCTATATGGATTTGAAGCGTTTTAAGGACATGTGGGGATTCAGGGGTTGGTCGGCCACCGATGCCGCATTGCAATCCCTGTCGGCCTTCTTATTTCATGACATGATCTTCTCCGGTCCAATGGCGGGTGCCTCGCGAATCTTGCCGGCCGTGGCCGAAGCTGAGGCGTTTCTGGCGACGGCGGTTTTTGCCGAAACCAAACAGTTGCCCAAGGACCCGAATCATCCGCTCTTCAAACTATTCCCTGATTTTGTGGAACAGTTGAAATCACTTGCAGGTTAACCTCATTTAACGTGAATCCAATTCTTCTAAAGAAAGGAGTATCAGCATGCCAGAACTTAGTGCGAGAGAGAGAGTAGAACGGGTATTCCGCCGTGAACCAGTGGATACCATGCCGTTTTTCAGCGGGATGGGGATGGTGCTCAGGCCGGCCATCAAGGAACTGGGCTACAAGTTCCCTCAAATCCATCGGGATCCGGTGAAGCTCGCGCGCGCGGCCATCCTGTCCAGCAAAATGTTCGGTTTCGACTCGGTCGTGGTGCCTTTCGACATGTGCTGCGAATCCCAGGCCATCGGCAATACGATCAGCCTTTACGAGGACTCGGAAGACACGCTCTATCCCACCATCCCGGAAAAGATGTGGAAATCCATGGATGAGGTGGAGATACCCGCCGACATCGCGGATCACTGGCCGATTTCGTTGATCTACGAGGCCATCAAGATCGTCAAGAAGGAAGCCCCCGAATATCCGATCGGGGCGTGGCAGCTGGGCCCCTTCACCATGGCCGGACAGGTCCTAGAGCTCGACATCCTGCTCAAGGGCATATTCAAGCAAACGGCCAAAGTGGAGGCCACGTTGGACAAGCTGGCGGACATGATCATCGCCATCGGGCAGAAGCTGCAGGCGGCGGGCGCGGACTACATCACCTTGCGTGAGATGGGCACCGGCACAGACCTTATCAGCCCGCGGACCTGGAAAAATATCATCCAACCTCGGATTCGCAAGATTTTAGAGGCTTGGAAATCTCCGAAGATCCTGCACATCTGCGGGGCCACCAACCTGCTCATCGAGATGATGAATGACTGCGGTGCGGATGCAATCAGCGTGGACATCAAGAACAACTTGGCCGAGTCGCGCGAAAAGCTGGGAAAGAACACGCTGCTTTTCGGCAACTTCGACGTGTTCGCTCTACCCTGCAAGGAGGAGACCACGGTGGAGCAGGCCGTAGAAGGCATCAAGACCAACATCGACGGCGGGGTTGACGCGGTCTGGCCCGGCTGCGATCTATGGCCGGACATCAAAGAGGCGAACATGAAGGCGATTGTGGAAACCGCTCGTACCTATGGGAAAAAGCCGAGCCCGGCTGTGGGAAGACTATAAAAAAACAGAGCAAAGACGGGTTTAAAATATAATATCACAACGATAGGAGAAAGCGATTATGGCAACCAAAGAAGAACTTTTGGAGAAATTGAAAAACGGCGTCGTCGAATACGAAGAGGATCCAGTCAGCGAAGCGGCCCAACAGGCCTTGGACGAAGGCTATGACCCCCTGGAAATGATTATGGACGGTCTGGCCGCCGGCATGGAGGTTGTCGGTGACCTGTATGATCGCAACGAATATTTCGTCCCTGAAATCCTGATGTGCGCCGATGCGATGTACGTTGGGCTTAACATCCTGCGTCCCCACGTGCCCAAGAGGCAAGAAGGCGGCCTCAATGCGCAGGTGGTCATCGGTAGTGTTCAGGGCGACGTCCATGACATCGGCAAAAACCTGGTAAAAATGATGTTTGACGTGGCCGGCTGGGAAGTCTACGACCTGGGCCGCGACGTTCCCCTGGAAAAGTTTGTCGAGGAACAGATGCGCACGGATTCGGAAGTCGTGGCCATGTCGGCCATGATGACGACGACCATGCTGGGTATGAAAAAGGTTATTCAGATGATTAAGGAGAAAAATCCCAACGTCGCGATCATGCTGGGCGGCGCACCGGTGACCCAGGATGTGGCCAAACTGTTTGGCGCCGACGGATATGCCGAGTCGGCCGGCAATGCGGTGTCAGAAGGTATCAAGATGATCAGCCGACTGCGCCAGATGCAAAAATAACGGGCTTAAGGCTCCAAAGCCCGGCCGGTTAGGTGATGCTTAGGCCTTATTGACCGTGCCAATTCATATGGGCCGAAGTAACCACAGGTTTAAACCAACCGGATAGTGGGTGCAGGCGCGTCCTGTGTACCTAAACTGCGAGGAGGACTTTTACGAATGGATGCTGATAAAGTCATGGTCATATTTCAACCTTCGGGGCGGAGAGGTGAAGTCCCGAAAGGAACAAACGTTATCGAAGCCTCCCGACTGCTGGGTGTCGATATCGAAGCGCTGTGCGGCGAAAAGAAGGTTTGCGGTAAGTGTGCCGTGCGGATTGAAGAAGGGCACTTTGAAAAATATGGTATTACATCCAGCATGATGAATGTGAGCGAATGGCAAGAGGAAGAGGAAAAATTTATCACCCCCGAACGCAGGGAAAAAGGGTACCGGCTCGGGTGTGTGACCAAAGTGAAAGACGACATTCTGGTTTTCGTACCCGAAGAATCACGGGCCGGCAAGCAGGTGGTCAGCAAGGCCGCCAGGGATATCCACATTGAACACAACCCGGCGATCAAGCTTTACTATGTAGAGGTCGATCCACCCACGTTCGAGGAACCTTTAGGGGATTTTGAACGCGTCTGCAGGGGAATTGAGCGGGAATACGGCGTAAATGGTCTGACCATAGACATTTTTAGCCTGAGGCAGCTGCCGACCGCCCTGCGCGATGGCAAGTGGAAGGTAACGGTCAGCGTCTGGAACGATAAGGAAGTGATCCGCGTGCGGCCGGGTAGGGCTGACCATGCCTACGGTCTGGCCATCGATGTCGGGACCACGACGGTGGCGGCCTATTTCTGCGATCTTAACACCATGGAAGTCATCGATACGGTCTCCATGATGAACCCGCAGTGTAAGTACGGCGAGGACGTCATGGCCCGCATCACCTATCACATGACCACGCCTGAGGGTCTGCAGCGCATGAGCGATGACATCATCGAGGGGGTCAACGAACTGATCGATAAGGCCATCGCCAACACCTATCCACCCAAAAAGAAGAAAAAAAAGAAAAAGGGCGAAGAAGGCCCGGATGAGTACATCGAAGTGCCCGAAGAAGGCAAAGCCTATCTGCGGCTCAACCGGGAAGACATCGAGGACATTACCATCGGGTTCAACACCGCCATGCACCACATTTTACTGGGGCTGAATCCCGAGTTTGTGGGGCTGGCACCTTTCCCGCCGGTCATCCATCACAGCCTGGACATTAAGGCCCGGGACTTGGGCATCAAGATCAACCCCTCATCTTACATGTTCGTACTGCCCATCGAGGCTGGATTTGTGGGGGCCGACAACGTGGGCGTGCTCATCGCTGAAGAGCCTTACAAGCACGAAGAAAACCAGCTGATAATCGACATCGGGACCAATGGCGAACTGGTATTGGGCAACCGGCACAAATTGATCTCCTCCTCTTGCGCCACGGGTCCCGCCATGGAAGGTGCCCAGATTACCTTCGGCATGCGGGCGGCCCCCGGCGCCATGGAGCGGATCGAGATCGATCCTGAAACCAAGGAAGTCGACTACAAGGTCATCGGTCGTGATGCCTGGCGCAAGTACTCCAAGCCCAAGGAAATGAAGGCCAAGGGCATTTGCGGGTCCGGTATTCTCGACCTGCTGGCCGAGCTGTACCACTCAGGCATCATCAAGAAAAGCGGCGTGTTCGACAAGAAAGGGCTCAAGGATCACCCCCGCTTTCGCATCAACCCCGACAACCGTCAACCAGAGTTCGTGCTGGCCTGGGCCGAAGAGTCGAGCATCGACAAGGATATCGTGGTCACCCAGAAAGATATCCGCCAGATCCAGCTGGCCAAGGGCGCCCTGTACGCCGGCTGCAAACTGATGGTCAAGCGCATGGCGCTGGAAAAGGTTGACAGGGTCAAAATCGCCGGCGCTTTCGGCACCCACGTGGACCGCACCAAGGCGTTGATCATGGGTCTGTTTCCAGACTGTAGAATCGAGATGATCGAAGGGGTGGGCAACGCGGCCGGTGACGGTTGCCGCGCGGCCCTGCTGAACGTCAAAAAGCGGGTCGAAGCCAACTGGTGTTCGCGCAACGTGGAATACATCGAACTGACGGTGGAGCCGAACTTCCAGCAGGAGTTCATGGAAGCCATGCAACTGCCGCACATGACCGATCCATTCCCGCATCTGCGGGGAATCGTGCCGGACGAGATCCTCGACCAGTAGACGGTCGGCTCCCCGGCGGCAATACCCAAGCTGCCGGGGAGCCGACTGAAAATCAACCCAGCGGTGCGACGGTGTATTTGATTCGTTTCCACAGCACCGGGTCCTGAAAACGGCGAATTGTTGCGTTATCCAACTTGTGTCCTGAAACCACTAAAATACCCCAACCCCCTGTGGTGTTCGTGATTGTGGAACCCGGTATATGCGGGTTCCCCTGTACAATCAGGGCCCAAAAAACGGATAGCAGAATGGTAACAGTGGCGATCACCGACTCTGAATGCAAGCAGATTCAACGACTGTCAAAGCACTTGACCGAGATGTCCCTGCGCGAGCTTTTTCTGCCCATGACCCGCAACCCTGTCTATATCGCAGCCGAAAAATCGGGCTGCCATCCCTCCTGTGCGATTCCCGCAGCCGTTCTTAAAGCGGTTGAGGTCGCTCTGGGTGTGGCACTGCCCAGGGAAGTCCGCATCAAATTCAAGAATGAGACGAATGAAAAAGAAGATCGCGGAACGGATTAATGCCATGAATATACCGAATGTCGTGCCATTCAAAACCCATCAAGGCATCTCTCCCGATTTACTGGAACGCCTGCTCGAGACCGGCAAAAAATACGGCCTCAGCGCAATTTATCCTTTCAATATCGAAAAAATCGTCGTGGCCCAATGGGTGCATTTAAAATGCCGCTATGGATGCAGCAAGTATAATACCAACTGGTGCTGCCCCCCCGCCACTCCGAATCCGGATAAGGTTCTTAAGATCCTCGATGAATATGCTTGGGCGCTTCTTCTGGTGGGCAGCAAGCGTTGCACGGACTTTTACCGGAATAATGGCCGCAAGCGCGCCCTGCAGGTGAAATGCTGGAAAGGAACGGTTGGCCTGGAGAGAATGTTGTTTTTGGATGGCTATTATAAAGCCTTCAGCCTGGTCGGCGAATGTTGCGCCCTATGTAAAGCCTGTGCTTATCCCGCGGACTGTCGGTTTCCGCAGGAAAAAAGGCCATCGGTGGAATCGTTTTCCATCGATGTCATCGGAACGCTCAAGAATCTCGGCACCACATCGCAGGTCGCCACCTGCACCAGCGATACGTTTAATTATTACGGTATCATTCTTTTGGAGTAGAATGAATGAAAGGGCTTCGGGGAAAATCCTGCAGCTCTTCTGCGTGCGATGACCTTCGTGTTCCCAGATACTGGTTTTTACAGCAACATTAATCTATGGCGCTAGTGCTGAATTTGCCATACCACAATCGAGAAAGGAGTCATAGCCATGATCGTTAAGGTTATCATCACAAGAAAAATTCAGGAAGGCAAAAACAGGGAAGTATTCGCCCTGTTGAACAAATTCCGTTCCGATGCCTTACATCAGAAGGGCTATATTTCTGCGGAAACACTCATGAACCATGATGATCCGCGAGAAATAGCGGTCATTAGCATGTGGCAGGGAATGGAAAATTGGTTAAAATGGAAAGAAAATCCCGAAAGAAAGGCCAATGAGTTTCAGTTGGAGAGATACCTAGAAGGTTCAACCGAATATAAAACGTATGTTTTCGGAACCTATTTTGCGCTGTTCGGGAAGTAGCTCAAACGACAGCGGCTTTTTGAAGCAAATTCGAGCCAGAACAGGAGAATTGAGTATGGCCAAGACTGTTGACAACCTCATGAAGATGTTTTCGAGTGGATCGGAATCCAACATTTGCTACTTGGCGTTTGCCGAAGCCGCCGTCAAAGAGGGTCATCCCGGGGTTTCGAAAATCTTCAGGGCTGTCGCCAAGGCAAAAATGTTCCATGCGCTGTCTCACTTTCGGGCCGCCAAGAAAGTAGACACAACCCTCGAAAACCTGAAACAAGCGCGGGAAGAGGAAAGTTATGATTATAAGAATGCCTGCCCGGTAATGGTACAGGATGCGACGGCAGAAGGGGCTATAGAGGCCAGGCACAGCCTCGAATATGCCATGTCTATCGGACCGATCATTACGAAATTGATCAGCAAAGCGATCGGCAATCTCGATCTTGACGAGGAGGGATCGTATTTTGTTTGTCCGGTTTGCGGAAATATCGAATATGGCAAACCACCCAACAAATGCCCTTTCTGCGGTGTGGACAGCAGCCGTTTTGTGGAAGTTCAATAAAACCAATAAAATGCTCCGTTAAGGCTTAAGCGTCCAATCGATCTTGATTTTCCCAAATGATGGAATCTCACCGGAAAAAGGATTGTCAAAGATGAGAGATGTAAATGCGAGGACCTTTGAGACTAAAATCTTGAAAAGTATCCTCCCCGTTGTCGTTGTGATTTGGGGGGTCGGCTGAGGGTTTTGTCGACGTCTTAAGCCCCAGGTCGAGGCTTTGGCAGAAGAATCCGAAGGCAAAGTCAATTTTTACAACATGGAGGCGGGCCCCAATCTCAAATTGTTGGTTGAGTTGGACGTTAGCGGACTACCGACGTTTTTGTTTTACAAAGACCGTGAGGTAAGGGGCTTACTGGCCGGCACGAATATTTTAATGGATGAAATTACCGCCGAGACCGAAAAACTTTGGAGATGATCAGAAATGATTGCGATTTATGAGAATCTCAAGAAAGGCATTGTCGGCCGCGAATTGGAGATGGCATCAATAATTGTTGCCATGGAGGCCGGAAAGCATATCCTTCTGGAGGGACCGCCCGGGACATCCAAATCGACCTTGCTGCGAAAAATCGCCCGTGAATCCAATATTCTGTTCTTTAACATCGAAGGCAACATTGACCTCACACCGGCCAAACTGGTCGGCTATTTCAATCCGTCTAAAGTGATGGCCGACAGTTACCAGCCCGAATACTTTGAAAAGGGGCCACTAACCAGAGCCATGGAAGGGGGCGGAATTTTATATATCGAAGAATTCAATCGCATGCCCGCCGATGTTTCCAACGTTCTCATCTCGCCCATGGAAGAGGGAGAGATGACCATTCCCAGGTACGGAACGGTAAAGGCGATGCGACCATTCACCGTGATTGCGGCCCAAAATCCATACGATGATGTGGGTACGGTCAGGATCAGCCGGGCTTTTATGGACCGTATTTGCCTGATCAAAATGGATTACCAAAGTGAAGAGGAAGAACGGAAGATCGTTCGAATGCAAACCGGAAGTAAAGATCCGGAGGCTATTCCATTAGCCGTTGAGATGGTTCGGGCCACCAGAGAGCATGAGGATATAAAGCTCGGAGCCTCCATCCGGGCCGCCATAGACATGGTGGATTTATTTACCGGTATGCAGAAACTGGCCGACCATCCCCGAAAAAACATCCTGATTGCAGCCCGAATGGCCCTGTCCAACAAAATTTGGCTCAATGAGATGACGCGCAAGACGGCGGATAACATCATTGAGGAGATTTGGAGCAGCCTTAGAGATCGCTACAAAACCTTTGCGGGTAATGGAATTAGCACTCGCGGTGTGCTTGCGCCGAATCCTAATGGAGATATTCCTTTGGGGCGAGAGCAAGCGGTAAAAAAAAAAATCAATGCTCCCTAGCGGATCGCTTTTTAGACCTCGCCACGGGTACTCCCCTCCTTGATTTTGACTCCAACGACCCTCGCCACTATTGGCAAATGGCTTATTACTATAATGCCCACCCGGAAGAGCTGGAGCTGTTTTTTGAACAACCCGGTTGTCTACAGGCTTTTTCCCGTATGATCGACAGATTGCAGGATGATGTCGCGACCCGAGCTACTAAGGTAGCCAGCCGTCTGATTATTGCCATCGCCAAGCAAATTGCCGACACCGGATACCGCTCCAGCAAACTCACATTGATCAAGGGCCATACAGATGGCGCCGAAATAGAGTTGGACCAAAGTCTCGAAAAATATGCGGAGGCTCCGGAAAGAGGGATTCTGGATAATCTCGTATCGTATGTGCGCCGCATAGAGAAAAAAGCGTTTGTCATGATGCTCGACTACAGCTATTCCATGCAAAGTAAAATAATCCTCGCCGCTATTACGGTGGCTGCCATTGCCCAGCACTTCAAAAAAGATTATGCCGTTCTGGCTTTCAACAGTGGGGTCGGTGTTTTAAAAGATGTGGCTGAACCGGCAGGCCCCGAGAAAGTTTTACAGAGGCTTTTTGCCTTGCAATCGTACGGGGACACCAATATTCGCATGGTGTTGGAAGCGGGACTGAAACACATCTGCAAGTTTGAGCAAAAGGCGGGGCTGCTATTGACGGACGGTGATTGGAATAAAGGCGGGAATCCTTTGCAGGCGGCCTCCCGGTTCGATAAACTGAGCGTGATCGGTTTTCCGTTTGCGAATGATAAAAAAATTCGTCAGTTGGCCTTTCGGGGGAAAGGGACTTTTTCAATCGTCAAAGACGAAACCGAAATAGTCGGCGCGATTCTGCGGTGCTTAAATTGACCTAAAATTCAATCCCTTTTCTGGCTTTTATGCCTTTGTTGTAAGGGTGTTTGACCTCTTTCATTTCGATGACGGTAGAGGCGGCCGCCATGACCTCTGCATGGGCGTTACGTCCGCTTAAAAGCAGCTGCAGATCTTTGGGTTTTAGAAAGAGCAGTTCACGCACTCTGCCGGGATTCACAAGGCCATGAAAGGTAGCCGTGTTCAATTCATCCAAAACGATCAAACCATATTTGAGGGAGAATACTTCCCGGAGGCATTTCTCCCATGCCCGCCTGGCGGCTTCGACATGTCTCTTTTTGTGACCGTGGGGATGATGTCCTATGAACCCTTCGCCCATGGTCTTGATGTCTATGTTGGGCAGCATTTCAATTGCCTTGACTTCACCGTAGGGCTGCGGTGACTTGATGAACTGGAGAAAAGCGCATCGAATCCCTGAGCAGGCGGCGAGCAGAGTTCTGCCCAAGCAATAGGTGGTTTTTCCCTTTCCATTTCCAGTAACGACTTCAATTGAACCCTGGCTTGCATGGTCCTCGCTTTCCCTCTGGTCATCTGAAATGGGATGGACCTCTAATTCAGTGACCAGATCGGCCTTTTGGATCACCGCCTCGGGAACCCCGGGACCGGTAAGGATCAGCTCCACATTTGACGGTTTATCCCTCATCAACCGCAGGATATCGTCCAAGGCAATGATCCCCAAGGTCAGGGCTTGGTTTATGCCGTTCAGGATCACGATATCATAAGACGCAGCCAGGACGGCCTGCCTGGCCTTGCGAAATGCGTTAAGCGTCTTGTCCCTATCCAGAGTCCCTCGGGCCTTGACCCCCTTGATGGCCGTATGGTCGACGTCAAGATAGGCCTTCAGATAATGGGAGATCATTTGGATCTCATCGTCCATTAACTCGTGGGGCATAAAGCAGGTGATCAAAGTACGAAAGCCTTGTCCAGCGGCTCTTAGGCTGAGGCCAATGGGGGCATAATTATATTTCCTGGACTTGCCCGTATACACTTGAACCAAGCCATTTTCGAGCATGACGAATCCATTCTCTTCAGATGAGCGTCATTTCGGCAATCCAATACTCATGACTGAAAACATGCTCACTCTGACAAGCACAGACGCTGAGCGTCCGGCAGAAATACTCAAAAGGAAACCCGGAGAGCGCTCAATCGAAATTTTGTAAGCGTTCACAGGGCACCGCATCTGCTTTGTTGTCGGGCACTTGAAGTACAAAAGTACGTCTGCGCGCCCGACGCCTTGCATCTGCGGCACTCTGTAAACGCTTACAATTAGGTGGTTTGAAGCGCATCGGACTTTGCAACTCTGTGAACGGTTACGAAATTTTAATCTACTGGAATGCTTGAGTATGGCAAATACAGGATGGGGTGTCAAGAAAGCACCCATTTATTATGCTAAGGTTGTTTTGTTTACGAGGAAATCACCTGGAACGCAAAAAGAAGGGGAACTGCGGATTTGTTGAGTCGGGCCTTTTAATGGGACACCATTTCCTTTAGGGTCACGGCAACAAAGAATTCCACAATATTGCGCCGGATTTGGGATCGTCTACAAGGCACATACAGCGGCGCAAATCGAGATACGTGTCGGTGGATGTAACACATTAGACGGGCCAAAAGGCAAGCAAGATCTTGAATTATTTGTTGCTGGGACCCTTAATTTGTCTCGATAGGGAATCAAAAAGAAGCCGATCAAAGACTTGCGGCTATCTTCTTCCCAAGTTGAATGCAATTTTCAAGATCTTCCTCCCCGGGGACATACATGACACTCAATCCAGGGTCGATGACTTCAACGCCCATACCTTTCATGGCATCATTGATTGCCGGAATCGCTTCTCCGCCCCAACCGTATGAACCGAAAGCGACGCCCTTTTTCTTCAGAGGCCGCAGCCCTTTGAGATATATCAAAAGCTCGGCTACTGTGGGAAAGATCCCTTCGTTTATGGTCGGAGATCCTACGGCTAAAAATTTAGCGGTCAAAATCTCTTTCATGATGTCACTGCGGTGATTCCGGCGTACATTTATAAGTTTGTTTTCGACTCCGGCGTCACTTATGCCTTGGGAGATAGCTTTGGCCATGCTTTCCGTGCTCTGCCACATCGTATCATAGATGACCAACACGCGATCTTCGGCCACACCGGTGCTCCAATCGGTATAAGCCTGAATGATTTTATCCAGATGAGAGCGCCATATAACCCCATGGCCGGGTGCAATCATCTCAATGGGAATTCCCATCTTTTTAACTTTTTTCAAGAGGGGAGGAATCAGCGGCGCCAGGGGCATGAGGATGTTACCAAAATACTTGGCGGCCTCATCCATAACGGTCTCGAGAGTGTTTTCATCATCGAAACGGCGATAACTGGCAAAATGCTGACCGAAGCCGTCGTTGGGCATGAGGATGCAATCCTCTTTTAAGTATGTAAACATGCTGTCGGGCCAATGCAGCATGTAAGCCTCGAGAAACAGCAGCGTCTTATTGCCAAGAGAAATCTCATCTCCCGTCCTTACTTTTTGTATGGGAAGATCCATCCGGTAATGGCGCTGCAGCGCCTTGATGCCGTTGTCTGAAGCAACCAATTGTACGTGGGGCGCGCGCTCGATAAACCTGGGTATGGCACCGGAGTGATCCATCTCCACGTGGTTGACGATCAGATAATCGATTTCGGCCGGATCCATAATTGATTCAATCCTGGAGATCATTTCAGGGAAAAATCCGGCCTTCACCGTATCAACCAGCGCCGTCTTTTCGCCTCTCACCAGGTAAGCATTGTAGGTCGATCCTCTTGAGGTCGTATACCCATGAAATTCCCTCACATTCCAATCGACGGCGCCTACCCAGTGAACCCCGCCCGTCAATTGAGCCGGTTTTTCCATTTCTATACCTCCTTAGAAAACGATGGGTCTTGAAGGACATTATCGCCTTTCACTCTTTAAATTCTTTATACCTGACTCGGATGGGTTTTCTTTCCCCACTTAAACTGTAGCAGAGGCAAAATCGGGTGACCACCTCTCTTGATAAAGGTGTCATATACCGCCTCTGCCGCCGCAACCATCGTTCGAGTCTTTGGCCCTGGACATTGTAAGGTTGAAGCAGAAAGTCCCTTTTGATGTCTTCGCGCATCAACACGAAAAAAATAAGACTGCTGACTAGGTAAAAGTCCCACTGATCTTTGAGATCTTTCCAATGGATGTCGCGCTCTAACACTTCGAGCCAGGCATACTCGGAGTCGGGAATCTCGTCGATATACTGGTTCCGAAGCAGCTCCTTTCCCCAAGCCTGAATCAACTGGTCTAATTTGTCGATCATTGTCTTTTGATCAAAAAATTCATCGCTTTCAAAACGGAGTTCGCGTATAAATTCATGAGATTGATTTTCTGATGTCATATGACCTCGGCATTCTCCTGAAGATATTGCTTGGCCGTCTCCCATGTCCTTTTCAACATATCCAAGCTTCCCTGCTGCAGCTCGGTCCGAAAACCAAACAATTGGTTAAATTCCTTTATGTTTTGCCTCATTTCATCGGCGGGTAGCGTTGGATTCGGAATAAGCAGGGATCTTTCGTAGTTGGACATTCCAAAGATACGGCGGGCAAATTCTATATCAAAGCTGCCGTATTCTTTTTTAAATAATTCTTTCCAGTGCCGGGTCCACCCGGGGATCATAAAAAAAGTCCCCGCCACCCGACATTGTTCTTTGTAATAACATTCCCGGCCCCCGATGATGAGACCCACGCAGTCATCGACGGGATGGTCCTGATCCATCGGAATAAATATGGGTACACCGGCATCAACTAGCAGTTCTTCCGGCTTCTGGAGGGCGTTGCCACATAAGCCATACCCTAATACAATGGCGTCCACGTAGCGCCCCATCTCCCTGGCCGCTTTTATCAGCCCTTCCTGAATGAACCGCTTGCGATTGTGGAGCGCCAATTCAAGTACACAGACCAGCACCTCCAGTGGATCCGGATGGTTTGGCGTAAAGCCCCTCAGAATCGGAATCCGCCTTGGAGAAAAATTGTGTGACTCCAAAGCCTCGATCATACCCAAAGAGTAGCGGTCCTCCAGCATCGTAACACCGGAAATGTCCGGGTCTTTAGCCAATAGGTATGCAAATTCCAGTTCTAATATTTCACAGGTGATGACACCTAAAACTGCCATCGGGTACCTCTTTTACCGGCGTTTCCATTCTCAACGGACGTTGGCCATTATTATAGTGCGTACCTCTTAGTCGGCTTACTTGAATTTCTTGGAATCGATCCCAAAGTAAGGGCAATTTTGGGGGGGATTGTCTTTCCTCCCTTTCTGTGAGTTAAGAAATTAAACCCGGCCGGAAGAGCAATACAGCGGTATGGTGTCGATGAGACTGAAGTGAGCCGGTTGCTATCTTGTTGTTGACGAGCCGTTTATTTAGGCTAAAGATATTTGACTGTTGTGGTTGGTCAATTGATGGATCACGCTAAATCTTGCTTAAAAATGATCACCACTTTTACGACCTTGCTTGAAACCGATGAGAATTGTTCCCAGCTCCGTCACATTTTCACCGCCGAAGTATTGTTCTTTCAGATAGAGATCACAAAGGATAGAAGGGCTGGCAAAGTTAATCGATTGACACTGCAATTGATCATCGCCAAGCGTGCAAAACTCAGCCGGAAGACACGGGATTTCAAAATGGCAGATCTTGTTCATGATGTCGCCGGGGAAGGAGACCCTGTCTTTGTAGACCACAAAATTTTTATGTAAAAACCAGACATTTTTCTTGTTGGCCAATTCGGCCAGCACCGCTTCATCCCGAATCTCTTGACCCACTATTTCCTGGCCCTTTTTCAAAAGTAAAGTGGAATAACATCCCCAATCAAAATCCTTGCTTGTAAGAGCTGCATAAACCAGATCATGGTTTAAAATTTCTCTTACACCGGTGTTCACAACTTTCCCGAGTCCCATCAACGATCGCTTTTCCGCCTCGAGCTCTTTTTCGAGAATTCGCGGGTAATCGCCGTTTGGCAGTGGACAGGAATTCACGATCCCTTTCACATTGCGGAATGCTGAGATCATCACCTTATCAATATCAATATCAATGATTTTGCGATCCATGATCCGCTCATCCAACTGGCTAATTTGTTAAAACAAACAGCTAAATAAAAATAACCATCAAACGTTTGCGACGATTCTCTTGATCAGCTTTTTTTCTTCGATGTGATAATTTTTACCAAATCAAAAACCTTTTCACTGCACTCCCTTTCGCATCGCCGACAGGCGACGCCATCACATAAGGCCAGGTCGATAGTCAGCTGAAAATCATCTCCTGCTTCATCCATATCAAGGGCATTTTCAGGACAGACAGCAACGCACGCGCCATCACCGAGGCAGCCTTCGAAAATGATGGTTCTTTTCTCGCCGATGTCGGAGATAATCTTCAGGCCCATTATGCCCAGGTCGGGAATGTCCCGTTCCACGGTCTTGATGACCTCCGGAATCGTCGTCACCTCCTGTAAGGCCGGAAGACCATATTTTTTCAAGAATTTTTGATACTGGTCCAGGGGCATCCCTTCGGTCCAATAAGAAAGTTCCAGGATATAGACCTTTTCAAAGGTCTTGGACGCCGCAAACATGCAGTGATGTTGCCGCAGATCATCGGCGATTTGCTTCATTTCCCACAGGCTATTCACGTCCCGAATGATGTCCCTCGACATCGCCAGAGACGTATTGCCCACTTGATAGATTCTTTTGACCTTCGCCGGGATCATGCCGATTTCCTGGGCCTTAAGAGCATCTACATACGTACCGGAGGCCCCGGACATATAAGCGGTTTCAATATCTTCAACTTGAATGCCCGCTTCCTGGCAAAGCGTAATATGACCGGCCCGCACGGAACCTATGGCCTTGCCGGCCTCCAGCAGATCCTTTTCGGTAAATTTAAGATCGTTGGGCAGATGGATCTCCGTGTCCAATGTATTGATGTGCGGAATGCGGATGAGATGGGCTTTAAGACCCTGGCTGATCAGACCCACCACCCCGGTGCCGGTGATACCGACGGCCTCCAATTCACCCTTTGCAAGCCGCTTTCCGGTCGCGGGATCGACGGTATCGCCTGAAAGCGCCGTCATGTCCATACTGAGGACGCGCGTTTTCAGCTTTCCGGCTATAGGCTTATCCTTTGTGGGGACAGCCCTCGAGGGAGGGATATAGTCATCCGGGTCGGATTCGAATTCGACATCTGATATAGCCCCCGGTAGCGCCAGCAGTCCGTCTTCGATCTGTTGCCCTTCCAAGGCCGGACCCGCGGCCGTGGACCCGGTATAAACCGTGCCCTTGACAATCAACGCCATCTCGGCATTGGTGCCGTAGTCTGTTACGATGGCAATTTCGTTCTTTTCCAGCATACCGGTTTGAATCATCATGGCCAACGCATCGGCCCCGATCTCGTGCTCGACCGCCGGCGGTATCAAGACATCGACCTCGGGTAACAAGTCAAGCCCGCGAATTTCATGTGCTTTGACGATCTGAGCATCTCTTTTGGGTGGAACCACCCCCAAGGCCTCCAGCTTGCGCTTACCGGCATACGCCAGGTCCCTGATCTCTATTTCCTCAAAAAGAGACAGTTGGATGGGATTGCCGCAAACCGCCAGGCGGACTACCTGATCTTTTTCTATTCTCAAGTTGGCGATCACCTGATTGGCGGCCCAAATTACGACATCGTGCGCATGATTCAAACCGACTTCAAGGGCAAAATGCAGGTGATCGATGACATTGGCACCGGGGAGGGGATGCCGAGTTGTTACGGCGGTGGATAAAATCTGACCATTCTGATCCAAATCGATGGCCTGCCCCCGGAACCCACTCGTACCCAAGTCCAAAGCGATACCCAGTTTTGGCATGGTGCTCCTCTGCTCCTTAAGATTTTATTTGTGTGATACCGGTCTTATATAGGCTTTAAGATAAAGTTTTGGGCAAGGCCAGGGGGACAAGGCTGTATTGTAATAAGCCGACGACCGATAATGCAGTCCAAAACCTTTATCTTAAAGCCTATAGCAATCGGTCGTTGCACTTCAGGCAGATCCAATTGCCCGACTCGTCTGTCGTGATTTGGGCCGGATGCCCCTTCAATCGCAGGTGATCTTCCCGAATTTTAGACCAATATCTTTTGACATCCGTACAGGACAGTCTTTTGCCCTTAATCTTTTCGGCATCTAAATGCCAGCGACCGCATCTTGTGCAGGCAATCATTATTTACTCTAAGTCATAATATAAGCAAAGTTGTGACAAATTCACCTGGCATAGGCCTCGGATAGATCCAGGATTCTCAACAATATTCACCTATAGTGCCACATTCGGTGGGATTATGCTGTTGTCACGGCATTCGCATCGGGAAGCCGATAATTAGACGAACTTCCCTGCTTGTAAAGAAGGATCCTGGAAATGGCACAAAAAATTGGGCATAACTGGTATAGGGTATACCAGTTATGCCCTTTAATTAAAACCGTTAAAAGATCCACCAACCTAAGAATTAGAGCCCATAAGACGCCGGGTTAAACCCCTTGACGTCCTTGTATTTATCCAGACACATTTGAATGAAGTCGCCTTCAGCGTCCGGCAAGGCTTCCAGATCTTTCATCGCGGCTTCCAAGGCTCTCTTTTCAAGCGCCGTCAGCTTCATTTTGGCGTCACCCAAAATGATCTGGCCCGCCTTAATGGCGCCGGCCCTTGCGCTGGCATAATTGCTCTTGTCGCGGTTGCTGACGATGGCATTGCCCACTTCCCAAGCGTTGTCGGGTGCCAGGATCAGGCTGTGGGAATCCCGATACATGTCGGAGTTTACCAGGATTTCTTTCATCTGTTCCTGATAGCCGAGCTCGATGGCGGTGTTGAACATGGCGCAGTCGTACCCCAGGATCTCGGCGAAAACCGAGGTCGTGGTGGCTCCGAACATGTCGTGGTATTCCACGGCCTCGTTGCTCCACAGGTCGCACACGGCCGCGATGAGATTGCTGGCCAAGTCGGAATGCGCACAAGCGCTGGCCTTGCCTTCGGTGGAGATGGGAACGCCCGCCATGGCCTTGATGATAGGATCTTCATAGGCACAGTCCTTAGTGGGACCGGTGGCGCCGCACTCGTAGGCGATCAGGGTCCTGGAAGCGGCAATGGCCCGGGCCAGGGCCGCCATGACGTGGGGCACGTCTTTTGAGGTCATTCCGCCCGCCATGAACATGGCCGTGTTGGCTTCGGAGCAGTTGGTGTCACCGCCGGGGATGCACTTGTTTTCCTTGGCGATTGCGACGATCTGATCCCACATCCACTCCATGTCGATGGCGCCCAATACGCCGATTCCGAAAAGAATGCCGGCAATATCGTTGCGGATAATGGCATGGTCGAAGATCTCCTTGCCGCCCATCGATTCGATGGAAACGATGTCCGCATATTTAGAGCATTCCTTGAAAGACTCTAAGACCTCGTGGGTATAGTCGCTCTCACGCATGTGATGCATGTCGGGTTTGCGCAAGTCGGCGGGTGTGGAGCGGTAGGCCGCTTTCAGACCGTATTTTGAAAGATAATCATCCATTTGCTTGGCGGTCTGGGCGGCGATTTCACCCCCCCATTTGGGGTTGTGAGTCATCTGGTAAACATGTTCATTTTCAACCTGCAATGTCGGGTGCCCGACGATGGTCATCCTTTCCAGGGCGTCGCCGTTGGCTTTTTCATATTCCCGCAGCAGGGTTTTCATTGTTTTTTCGCTGCCGGGTCTGGGATGGGGAACCACTTCGGGATGGACAAAGCCACCACCGATGACGATCCCGCGCTTGGTCGTTACCGGTTTTTTGGCGGTGCCGAACATCATCTCAGCGCCGCTGCCGTATGCCATTTTGGTAATTTTCTTGCGTGCCATTTTTTCCTCCTTTTTTGATATTTAAACGCCTCCGGATATTTTCCGCGTTCGTTAAGGGCTCAAGGCCTTTTTATGTCACCTCCTTTCTTCGATTCGGGAATCAAATTTTTATACGGTTAGCACTTAATAATGAGTGCAATTGCGGTGCCACACGGCCAGCTGACGTACTTTAATAAATTACTGAAATTAATAGACATTAATTTGGCTTCTTCAGGTTGATATAAGTCTCTACGCGATGGTGTCACCTCAGGTTACAGTACGCCTTTTGGCTGTGACCTGAGGAGACAGTTTCATGCCGACACAAGTCCATACTGTGAAAGCCGGAGATATAGTCGACGCCGGGTAATACCGATCATCCTGGCAGCGGCGGCCTTATTCCCTGAAGTCATTTCGAGGGTTTTCAGGATCAGTTCTTTTTCCACCTCGGACAAACAAGCGCCCCCATCCGGTAAATCATTGAGTACATTCGCGGATTGAGGTGCAGACGCGGTTTCCTCGCGAACCTCTTGGGGCAGATCTTTGAAACTGATTTTCCCGTCGGGACACATCGTTAAGAGTCGTTCCACAATGTTCGCCAACTCGCGGACATTGCCCGGATAGCGGTAATTTTTCAAAGCATTCAGGACCTCTTCAGAAAGAACCGGCGGATAACGGCCCATTTCTCCGGCTGTATTATTGAAGAAATGATCCAATAAAAGCGGGATATCCGCCCTTCTTTCTCTCAAGGGCGGAGCATAAACCGGGATGACATTGAGACGGTAGAAAAGATCATCACGGAAATGTCCGGTTTGAACCGCCTGGCTTAAATCCTGGCTTGTGGCCGCTATAATACGAACATCGGTCTTATAGGTGTTATTTCCGCCGACGCGTTGAAATTCTTTCTCCTGAAGCACTCTCAGCAACTTGACCTGCAGCTCCCGGTCCAGTTCACCGACTTCATCCAAAAAAAGCGTTCCGCCTGCGGCGATTTCAAATTTCCCTTTTCTTTGCGCAACGGCAGTGGTGAAGGCCCCGCGTTCATGCCCGAACAACTCACTTTCCATTAAATTGGCCGGTATGGCACCGCAATTGATAGCGACAAAAGGACGATTTTGCCGCGGGCTGGTCCGGTGGATGGTCTGGGCAATCAACTCCTTCCCGGTTCCGCTTTCGCCCTGAATCAAAACCGTGCTGGAAGATTCTTTCAGATGGTCAATCAGCCGATAAATCGCGTTAATGCTTTCACTCCGGCCAATGATGGCGCCGAATCGGTCCTTGCGCTCAGGTTTCCGGCCGGTTTTTTTTCGGGATATCTGCCCGTTGTCCATCTTTTGGGTGATACTCAACAGAATGCCGTTGATATCCTGTTTCAAGTTAGGACCGGAAAACTCATAGAAATTTCCCCCCTGATACAAAAATGGACCCAAGGGTCCGGTAATCAGAACCGCGGCGTGAGGCGCCAGATGTCTGGCCTGATGCAAGAACCCGCCACCCCCCATGCCGGAGGATTTCAAGTCGATTATTACAATCCGAATCCTCGCCGGTTGGTCTTGCAGTACCGCCAGTCCCTGTTGCTCGTCCGGCACCCAAACAGCCGTAAATTCTTGCGGTGAGATCAAATTGGCCAATGCTCGGAGCACGCAATACTCATCGTCGACAATAAGAACGACAGGCTTTTTATGGCCTGTATTGATCGTCTTCTTTGATGCCAGAAAAGTCATTGGTAAGTCTTTGATATGATTTTTACACGCCGATCGAACCTCTCGCTCCTTGCCGGATCTTTCGAATCTGCACGCGATTCAGCCCTGCGGATAATTACACTAAAACGGAAGCTTGCCGGCAGCCATCAGCCAAAAGCCGGGAATCCAGAGCCCCACGACTACCCAGATGATCAGGGACCACGCCAGCGCTTTGGCCGGGAACTTCCCAAATGCATTGAGCCAGACCATATAGGTCAGGGCCGCGTATCCCGCACAACCCATTGCCAGGTATTTGCTGGGGGCAACGAGCTGCTCGCCGCCTTCCAGGACCGGGCCGCCGGTTATAAAGAGGATCGTATAAATGGTCGAGACGATAGCGGTGGCCAGGCTGACATTTCCGACGGATCGCAGATCTTCCTGACCGGTCATGAGTGCCCAAGAGACCGAGCAATAAAAGGTGCCATGCATAAAAAGCAGCGTCGGCACAACCGGATCCTTGAAGACCGCTACGTGGATCATTGAACCGACCAAAACGAGCGCGCCGACGACCCCTGTAATGAACCCTGTGCCCTTGGCTTCTCCCTTACCCAGGAAAAGCAGCGCCACGGGCAACCACATTGCACTAATGACGACCACAACTGGTATGAGCATTCTGTACCTCCTTTTATTCTGAAATCAATGGTAATGAATACCTCGATTTCATATTGTCAACTGCAGTTCCTGCGTCATTGGCAATAGGGGGGTGGAAGCCCGCCGCCGGGCAGCGAAAATCTGCTGCGTGGTAGATCTCACCTTTCAGCTCGGTAAGAGGCACAGAAAATGGAAATCATATGGAATTCGAGGATTCGCCCTATTCGAATATGTCGCAGTTGGTTTAAACCTCACTTTGAACACACCGTTGGCTCAGCCGGAATCTGGTCTATCAATTTTCTCCGGCCACACACCGTTCGAGCGCAGCGGCAATCTTCTCCCGCTTTAACGCCTTGCCGATGATGGAAACTTTGCTTTCTTTCAACTGCCCCATGGGTTGAGATGAATATTCTCCCGACGCCAGTTCCATCAGAATCCCCCGGTCGCCAAGTCGAAAAATCCCCTTGGCCCGGATAATTTCACCAATCCCCGAGTTGGATGCATTTAGCTGACCGAAAAACGACTCGAGGGCATTTCGATCAAAAGACAAATCCTTAAAAACACACCCGTAAGATTCGTAGCCAAGGGCGTCCTCTTCTTCGTGAAAATGGGGATGTCCTTGGCTATCGGCTTCCGCCATCGAAATTTCGACGTCATCATGGGCCCGATCGTGGTCATCTTCTATACGGGTTCTTTGGGAACGCGGAGCAGCGGATAGGGCGAGGTGATAGTCGGCCCAATCCACTACCCCGAATTCGGCCATCATCACAGTTATTTCTGGATTGATCGCTGATATGGCGCTTCGAGTCACCATGGCCTTTGTCTTATCCACCTTGTCGCATTTATTCAGAAGGACGACATCGGCATTTTCCACCTGGGATTCCACAAAGTGACGGTTGGCTTTGTACAATCCCATGAACCCGGTCGCATCGGCAATCAGGATATCGTTTATTCCCCGGATGGTATTCTCGAAGAGCTGGGCCTCGATGATGGATCTCACCTGAGCAATGGTGGCGACACCGGTCGGCTCTATGATAACCCTTTCCGGCCCGATTGTGCGGGTGATGTCCAACAGCTGCGACCTGAAATCGGCCTGGAGCGTGCAGCAGATACAACCGCTGGGCATCTCCACCACATTGCCGCCTTGCGCGGCCAGCAACTCGCCGTCGATGCCGACTTCGCCAAATTCATTCACCAGGACCACTGTCTTTTCTTTTGAGCCCCACTCCTTGAGGACCCGGGTAATAAACGTTGTTTTGCCGGCGCCCAAAAAACCGAAAACGATATCAACGATCATACTCTTTACCTGGTTGTGGCTTTAGCCGTTCCATTTGCTCCGCATCGACTCCCAGCTTTCACCTGCCAAGGCGTCTTCGGCCATACCGGGTGACTGGCTGGCCTCCTTGCCCCAAATTCCGAGGTCATATTCCGTCACATACTCCTCGCAGACCGCCCCGCCGCCGCAAATAAAAGGAATTTCAAGACCGGCCTTTTTCAATTGATGGGCAATCTTGGGAAAGGCCGTCATGGTGGTGGTCATCAGTGCCGTACCGGTGACCATGACCGGACGATGCTCTTTGCACGCGGCAACCACCTTGTCGGTAGGGACATCGGCACCCAGGTCGATGACCTCGAAGCCGTTGGCATTGAGCAATGCATTGACGATCACCTGCCCGATGTCGTGGATGTCCCCTTCAGCAGTGTGGGTGACGACCTTGCCTTTGCGATCCATGGATTTGCCCATATTTTTCTCACACTCGGCAATGCCAACGTTCATGGCATCCGATGAGAGAATGACCTGGGGCAGAAAGTAAACTCCATCATCCCACAATCGGCTCACCTCGTTCATGCCCGCAATCAAGGCCTCGTTAATGACCACAAGAGGGGATTTGTCTTTCAGGGCCGCTTGGACAGCGGGTAGGATCCCATCTTCATCACCCTCAACGACGAATTTGGCGATTTTTTGAAGTACCGCGTCCTTGGAAACGGTTTTGGCCTCGCCTGTTTTTTCGAGATCAAGATCGTAGCGTTTGAAAACATTAGAAAAATCGTTTAATACTTTCATCTTCTTTCTCCTTTCTAACTGTTACAGTTGACAGCCAGTTGGCTCGACGGGAGCCAACATCACGCCTCGACAAGAGGCGATTTTCCACTGTTAATGCGCCTTGGCGATCTCTACCATGGCCAACAGGTTTTCCGTGGGGGTGCCCGGCGCTACCGCACATCCCGGGGCAAGAATTTGGATGCCGTCGGCAACGGATTCTTCGCATCCCTGCTTGACGGTCTCGGCGTCCTTCATAAACAGTGTGGTGGCGGTGTCCACCCCTCCCATCAAGATGGCATCGGCGCCGCATTTTTCGCGCGCCAGTTTGGCACTGGCTTTGGGCTCCAAACTCAGGATCTCCGCTCCGGTCTGCCCCATCCACGCGATGATCGCATCGACATTGCCGCAGATATGGAGTATCTTGGGAACCGAAATGGCGTCACACTGCTTGCGCTGATATTCCAATTCGTAGTCCCGATACGTTTTGGGGGCAATTAATTCGGGTGAGGCGGTCATATCTTCGATCGATATGATATCCGCGCCGGCATCGATCAACGCTTTCGCCAGGGCGGTGCCGGCTTTTTCCCCAACCTCCAGGAAGGGGCGCATCTTTTCGGGCGCTTTGAAGGTCGCTTTGAGAAGGGGGACACTGTCCAGCAGTGATCCGGCTATCGTGAAGGGCCCAATAATTCCGGCCACGATGGCGACCTCATCGCCCACTTCCTTTTTCAGAATTTCCACGGCTTTGATCAGCTCCGGGATAAACCCCCTGGAAAGAAAATCATTCGGAAAGACCGGTGTGTCATCGATTTTGTACGGGGGCGGATGATCGATGCCTGGAATTCCCTCTATGTCTCTTATTTTCCCCGGCTTGCGTTTGCAACCGAGCGCAACGGCCTCGAATGTTTGACAGAAAGGAACCCGCACGGCGTCAAAACCCAGCACCTTATACGCCGCCAAGGCCTGCTTGGCCATGACCTCTCCTTTATCATGACCATCGGGCCAATAAGCGCCCACCTTATCCATCTGTTCATAGGTAACGGTGGAATTGGCCCCAAAACACGGCATCCGGTCCGGTTTTTGGTGATTGATAACCGCCATTACCCGCTCTTTCGCATTCATTTCGATATCCCTCCTTTGGTGTGGTGAAATAAGTATCTTGGGTTAAGCGGTTCAGGGTTCAACGTTCTGGGTTGAAAATCCCAAAAACAGCTCATATCTAAATAATTCTGGCTTCATGATATTTATAAAATCGTTTCACCCAATGGGGTATTTCGGATCTTGATCGATCGGTTATGTCGTATCAATAGCCGAACTGATCGTGTGAATCCGGGAATTCGGATTCACAATCACGGGTGTAAAATTAACCTTCGATAATCGAATAATGCGCCTTACGAATGCCCATTGAACTGTTCGCCAAATAGAGCGACGAAGAGAGTCAACAATACCGATCGGTGACCATGAATAAACACGACTTGAGAATGAGACTGAAAGGAGCGTTGCAGAGGTCTGCCTTGGGCAATCGCGTCATTTGTTTGAATCGTTCTCACAAATGTCCGCTTCACCCTCGAAAGCGGGGCATGTTGGTGGGGGAAGGTATCCTGACTTGCGGCTTGGAGTACTCTCTGCGCCTTCCCATTCCCTTCATCATTGGGAACAGTGGCCAAGTGCAGATTTCCCTCTCCAAAGGGCCACGTGATATGGCTTTTATCCTTTGAAGGCTTTACCCTCTTAAAAAAAATGGAGCATCAGGAGTAAAGATTTCCGCTCACAGTTGCGGGGCAGTGATGGAATTACACCATTTTCCCTTCCGTAATGAAAAAGACCGAGCAGGAAAGATCATAAACGTCCACAATATCTCTTACAATAGAAGCAAATTAGATGCCAAAGATTATAAAATATGGTTTAACTTTTAATTGTACGTGATTACAGTTGGTTGTCAAAATTAAAGTGTCATCACTGATTGGATGACACGTGATCTCTAAACCACATTCATGGACTGAACCCTTGATTAAATTATCAAACTATAAAGATAATAGATAGATAGTGCAGTGACAGAAATGTCACACCCTGACATATGGTTACGTTTCAGGCTGCGGGATTACACGGTCTCTTTCGATTGCATACTCTTTCATTTTCCGCCAAAGGGTGCGCGGGTTGATACCCGTCATTCGAGCGGTTTCGGTTACGTTGCCGCCATAGCGGTTCAGGGCTTCCTGAAGGTATGCTTTCTCAAACCGTTTTTCGACCATGGCACGGGCCACTTTGAATGGAATTTCCGTATCGACGGAATACGGGAAGGCTTCCCGACTGGCAGACGCCGCGATATCGCGGGAAAATATGATCGTATCGATGATATCCTTCTCGGTGATAACAAAGGCCCTTTCTAGAACGTTTTCCAACTCTCGGACGTTTCCGGGCCAATCGTACTGCATCAAGCGGCTCATGGCCTGCGTCGTAACCCGACTTATATTTTTGTTAAATTTGCGATTGAAGATGTGGATAAAATGATTGACCAGAAGGGGAATGTCGTCAATTCTCTCGCGCAAGGGCGGGATATGGATGGGGACCACATTGAGCCGGTAATAGAGTTCCACTCGAAATTCGCCCCTTTTGATTTTTTCCTTGATCGTCTGATTGGTGGCCGAGATAATTCGGACATCCACATCGATTTCCTGGTTGCCGCCGACGCGCTCTATTTTTTTTTCCTGGGTGACCCTCAGCAGTTTGACTTGCAAACCGGGGGAAATATCTCCGACTTCGTCTAAAAAAAGGGTCCCTCCTTGGGCATATTCAAATTTACCCCTTTTGGTTCGGATAGCACCTGTAAATGCGCCCTTTTCATGGCCGAACAATTCTGTCTCCAACAGATTCTCGGCCAACGCGCCGCAATTGATCCCCACAAACGGTTGATTTTTCCTGTTGCTGTTGAAATGAATGGCTTTGGCCACCAACTCCTTGCCGACGCCGGTATTACCGGTAATGAAAACCCGTGTATCGGTGGGGGCAACTTTCTCGATCAGGTCATATATTCCCTGCATTTTGTGGTTCTTGCCAATGATATTGCAAAAGGCATAGCGCTGGTCGACCTCTTTCCTGAGATCGCGAATCTCTTTCAGCATCCGTCTTTCGCGCAGCGTCTTTTCGACGGCGATCAGCAGGGCTTCCGGTTCAAAAGGCTTCTGGAGATAATCGGTGATGCCCTGTTTTATGGAAGCCACCGCAGATGCGATGGATCCATAAGCCGTCATGATGATACCGGAAATGTTGGGATCTGCTTTACGTGCGATTTTAAACAGTTCCAACCCGTTCGGGCCGGGCATTTTCATATCGGTCAACAAAATATCGAAGGCCTGGAGGGACAGCTTTTGCAGGGCCTGGTCGGCATTATTGGCGACAGCCACCTCATACCCCTCTTGTTCTAATATGGCTTTAATATGATGGCAAAAGGAGACCTGGTCATCCACCAATAGAATCTGTTGTTTCATTTAATTTCCCTGTTGATCAGCGTTCTGCTTTGAACGGTCGGCCGTTGGCAATAAGATATGGAAAGTGACCCCTCGATCAGGAGGAACCCCGGGGGTTCTTCCGCAATTGTCGCTGATATCGTGGACGCATGGATTCCGGCATACCCAGACCTTACCGTCATGAGCTTCGATGATCCGATGGGCCAGGGATAGTCCCAGGCCGATGCCTGAATCCTTGGTCGTGAAAAACGGATGAAATATTTTCTCAACGTCGCATGGCTCGATGCCGATGCCCATATCACCGATTGAGACCACCGCGTATGCCGGATTTTTAGCGTATACACCTGTCGTAACAGTCAGGCACCCCCCGGAGGGCATGGCCTGAATGGCATTGTGCACCATATTCTGAAATACTTGACTGATTAATACGGCATCCACTGAAAGCGGCGGCAGATCGAAATTGAATTTTTTTTCCAATTGGATATTGTTGCGAGCAATTAAATCTTTTAACATCACGAGGGTTTCCCCCAAAATTATCTCTATTTTTTGGCAAGAACGCCTGAGTTTTAATGTCTTTGTGTATTCCACAAGTTCCGTGACGACCTGGTTCAAATTGTAAATACCATCAAAAAGATTATTAAAAATTTCTGCAAAGCAACTTTGATTCTTCGTAACATCGGAGCGCTCCCCTGTTGTCTGCTTCGGCTCCTCCGATGGGCTGGCGTTCAGGCCCAAGGCGTTCTGCAAAAGCTTGGTTCCCATCAGGATATTGCCCAAAGGGTTGCGAATCTGATGGGCGATTGCGCTGGAAAATTCACCCAAAAGGGCTAAATCCTTTGTTTTTACGATTTCACTTTCCAGTCGTTTTTTTTCCGTAATGTCACGCCCCACCCCTTCAACCCCAGCAATCCTGCCCAACTGATCTTTTTCGGGATAAATGGTGAGGGAGATAAAATGATCTTCGCCAAGGCGGTTTAGATGACGATATTCCAAATCTCTGATAAGGGGGAGTTCACCGTTTAACATTTGCCGAAAACCATCCCGCACGCGGTTACGATCTTCGACAGCGACCACATCTTTGGACATGATGTCTCCCCGGTACAGCTCTTCCCGGGAGCAACCCGTCAGGTTTTCCATGGCCTTGTTGACAAAAACAAATCGACCTTTTTTATTGATCCGAAAAATGATATCCTTGCGGTTTTCAACTCGAAGCTTTTGTATTTCCTGAATTTTTTCTATCTCACTGGTTTTTTCACTGATCTTTCTTTCGAAAAATTCGCTCATCTCAAGACTTGCGCTGTATACGCGAGCATTTTCGATGGCGACCGAAGCCGCAGCGCCCAGTGCTTCAGCAACCGCGAGGTCATGAACGTCGAACGTCCGGCCCCCGGTTTCCCTGCCTAAAAGCAATAATCCCAAAGGTTTGTGAGATAATTTCAGCGGGACGGCCAGAATAGACTGAATCTTATTGCTCTTAAAATACGACTTTACATCCGCTTCAATTTTTTTAGAACGACCGATGTCGTTGACCAGAGACGGTCGTTTTTGAAGGATCATCTGTCTATAGAAAGACTTAACTTCTTTGGGCTGGACCCAGTCGAAGGTTTTTAACTGGACCGGGGCATGGCGGTCTTGTTTTTTTTTAGTGTACTGGATCATCGGGATTTTGGTCTCGGAGAATAAATAAACCCGGCAATGGGAGCCGATGAACTCAGCGCCTTTTTCCACTATCGACGTTAAGGTCTTTTCTAAATCTAATTTCTGATTAAAGGTTGACATAGAGTTGACCAAGAAAGCCGACTCTTTTTTTTTCTGCTGACTCTGGCGGTAAAGGTTCATGTTCTCAATGGCCATACCCATGATATTGGCAATCCCGGACAGCAATCTGAAGTCATCCTGGTTGAATGGGCAGATGGTCGCATGCAAAATGATGAGGGCACCGATGGTTTTTTTCTGGGATTTCATCGGCGTCCCGATAAGGGATTTAAATTTATCATGATGTAAGTCAACCTGTTTTGGGTGATGAGACCTGGGGTATGGACTGCCTTCTTTAAACTGCTGTGGGGCAATGAAGTTCTGCAAAACCAATTTGTCGATTTTCTTGAGAAGAGTCGCGTCAAGATGGCCATCCTGTATGTGAATGGTCGATAGTTTGTGCTTGGAACCTCTCGGGTTTTTCAGGCACACGAGAACGCCTGATGATCTGAAAACCTCCTTTATTTTCAGCATTGATTTGTGCAGAGACTTTTTCAACTCCATCGACTGATTTATTTTGGTGGATATCGCACTGATGGCGTAGAGTTCCTTGCTCAGAGACGTAATCCGCATCTGATTTTCTCTGTTATCGATCGTCAACATTTTGAGTTCGTTATTTAAATCCTCGATTTCATTGTTCAGCATGAGTTGTTTTATTTTTGAGGAAAGCTGCAGCCCAACGAGATAAAATCTACCCATTAGGTCATTACCAACCTTATGAATTTGATCCATTTGTACTTTCAAGAACCCCAGCGGCTTTCCGTCGCTGATAAGCGGAATGGAATGGGAAAAGAAAATGTCGGGGACTCTCACTCGCCGGGTGGAATGTCTGACAGTCGAATCGATGATCCAACTTTGAGTCCTGATCTTTTGGGTTGCCTTGCCATTGTGGCCCAAATTCCTGGCGTTGGCGACCGACACCAATTTAACCTGCTTGTTGAACAAAAAAATTTCAGCCTGGCGCACATGACGGAATTGAAGGAGGTGTGACAGGATGACTTCAAAAAGATCATCGAAGTTGTCAACCGTTAGTGCGTCTTGGAGAGTTTTTAGAAAATTTATGTCTATTTTATCCAAAAAATCGGTATTCATGGCCCTCATCCATTAAGGGGTCGCAGCGCGGATAGGTGAAGCGGTGGCTTCCTACCATAGCCGACACCTCGTTTTGAATCGCGGTATTGAATCAAAACTGTTTTTAATTTAATTACCGTCAGGCATCGCAACTGTCAAGAACCGTCCGGGATTGTCGGAAGCGGCTTGAACAGTCCTGAACGCCATCGTCATAATAAACCCCGACGTTGCAAAAGAAGCATGATGAATCAAATAAAAGATCGTACGACCCATAACTGGTATGAGGAAGGCTGTAAATTGAAGCACGCTGGAAAGCTATCGGAAGCTGTTACCGCATTTACGGTGGCTATTGACCGCAATACCGGATTTGCCGAGGCCTTCTTTAAACGGGGAGTATGCTATTATTTGCTTGGCAATAGTCGATTAGCAGCCCATGACCTGGAAGCCGCAAGTCTGCTCGGCTGTCAGGAGGCGCTGTTGTGGAGCCGGTATGATATCCAAAGGTTCGATAATTCCGAAGAGGAATAGCTGTTATGGGTCATTGACTGTGCAGAGACAGAAGCTCATGGGCTGCGACAGTGGGTGACGTTTTCCCTTCTTCGACTGCGGTGATCATAGCCGGTAACTGTACTTTGACCTTCGGATTTTTAAAAAATCGATCCTTCAAGCCATCTTGGACCAGGGACCACATCCAATCGACCGACTGCAGACGACGCTTTTCAGCTAACTCACCGGCATCCGTGAGTTTTTGCCGGTAATCCAATATGGTCTTCCACACATCTTCCAAACCGTCCATCGTCAAGGCACTGCAAGTCAGAACCGGAACAGACCATACCGACGATTTGGATTCCATCAGGTTCAGAGCGGATTCGTATTCGGCTCGCGCCTCTCTGGCCCTTTCGATATTGTTGCCGTCGGCCTTGTTGATGACAATTGCGTCTGCCAACTCTAAAATGCCTTTTTTAATTCCCTGGAGTTCGTCCCCCGCACCGGCCAGCATCAAAACGAGAAAAAAATCCACCATCGAGGCCACGGCCGTTTCGGACTGACCGACCCCGACTGTTTCGACCAGAATGACATCGTGGCCGGCCGCTTCGCAGATAATCATGCTTTCACGTGTTTTTTTAGCCACACCGCCCAATGTGCCGCTGGTTGGGGACGGTCTAATAAAAGCATTCGGCTGCAACGCGAGTCTTTCCATGCGCGTCTTGTCGCCCATTATACTTCCGCCGCTCCGTGAACTGCTAGGGTCAACGGCCAGTACCGCCACGCGATGACCTTCATCAATCAGCATCATCCCGAAGCTCTCGATAAAGGTGCTCTTCCCGACACCCGGCACACCGCTGATACCGATGCGAATGGCATTTCCGGCATAAGGCAGAAGACCATCGATAATATTCTGAGCCAATTTCTGATGTGCCGGCAGGGCACTTTCTATCAATGTGATCGATTTTGCAATAACCGCCCTTTTTTTCTTCAACACGCCGTCGATATAAAATTCTGCATCCATGATAATCAATTCTTTCAGGAGAGCTTGTCTAATATTGTGATGAAGTCGGTGTCGGCCGTAGCCGGTCGAATTTCGACCGGACCGTATCGTCCGCCAGGGACTTGGCGACGGTTGCCGCCTGGATCCATGTCGCCGAATAACACCACCAGTGTGTCGTCACTGTCGTTGGCCCTCAGAACATCGAACAAATCACTTCCCATCCGTGACTGTCGATCTGGATCACATAACAGGCAAACGATATGCACATCATTTTCGATCGCCATCAGCGCCACCTGTTGAGGCGATTGGCATAGTGATCCGATGTCCACATCGAATCCCCGTCGGGCAAATATGGCGGCAACCTGATTGAGAGTCCGTCTCTGTCCACTCGTGCCAATGTGGCTGACCAGTACCCTGGGCCTTCTACCATTTTGCGCGACGAATTGATTTATTTTTCCTTTGATCAATTCGAGCTGTGACGCTTCCCCGGCAGCACCGGTCGCGTTGATCCCGTGGTCACCGTCGCCATCCGGCATTTTTTTCATTGATGCATTTTGCATAAACTATTTATTTACTATTTTTACAATTGGTTATAGGTTCCGATTGATCTGGGCACTATATGGATAACGCCGGCTGATGTCAAGCCGGATTCACATTCAAGAACAAACGCGGAAGTCTTCCAAGGGCTCTATCGTGTCGCCCGACGGAATCCTGTTGAACTTTAAGGTTGTTTTTGATGCCATTCCGCCTATTTTTGAACTCGAAGATGCCATCGAAGAGGCGATTCAGCAGAAAAGATCTAACCAAATGAGATAGAGATGCAATCAAAAAAAATTCACCTGGAGGTGCTTCACGAAGGCGGCCACTGAATTCCCTGCGAATACATGGCCCGTGTGGTCGAAACCGTTGTTGCCGATTATTCTGATTCAATCCGGTGGGAAATCGTTATCACGAAAAAACTCGAAGGCGCCGTTCGGCATGCCGAACTGTCGAAAAAATTGGGGCGTCCCATGCCGGTGCCATCCATCATCATCAACGGCGAGCTTGCTTTTGAATCGATACCCAGTGTAGAAGATTTGCGGGTGTGTCTCGATCGTTATTTGTCTGAAGATATGAACTGAGTTATTCCAGTTTAAACCGAACCGGCACCTGAACCCACATGTCAACCGTGTCCGTTCCCTTTTTCGCGGGTTTAAACGACCACGATTTGACGGACTTTACGGCCGATCTGTCCAAAATCGCATAGCCGCTCGAAGCAAGAATTCTCAAATCATCGACCTGGCCGTTTCGATTGACCAGAACCTCCAGCACGACCGTGCCTTCGTATCCTTTCCGCCGGGCTCTTTTAGGATAGGATATCGGGGGATTCTTGCTGTATTCTGGTAGCGCCGCCTCGAGTACAGAAGGTGGCGCCGGTTGGTTCGACACCGGGCCGGTGGCGGCCGTATCGAATGCGGTGGTCTCTTCCTGTAGCAGCTGCGCCGGCGCGTTTTTGCCTTGCAAGGATTCTTTGGGAACGGATTCCATAGACGGTGGCGGCGTTCGATCCGGCGGTGCGGGTTTTTTGACTTCAACCGGCCGATCTTGTTTCGCGGGGGCAGATTTAACAAACGGCGGTTTTTTTTCAGGCTTTTTGCTCGCCCTTACGGGTTTCTTTTTAACGATGGGCGGCAAAGGCGGCTTGGCCTTGGGTGCCGTTTCGACAACATTTTTCTCTACTTTCCGGAGCAATTGATTGGGCGGAAGGGGCTCGTTCTTTGGTTTGATCGTCTGTGGTTGAATCGACTCAAGCATGATGGTGACAGAACCGGTTGACGGTTTTTTGAAATCTGCCAAGTTCATCCAGTCAACATTCATGCTCATCAAGAGACTGTGAATCCCGATGGCGACGATGGCTGCCGGTATCAAACGTTTCACGGCGACTCATCCAACTCCGCCTGCAGCGAAATACGGTTTAGTCCGGCTTGTCGAATTCGATCCAGGACGTCGAACAGGCTCTGATAGGGGAGGTTGCGATCGGCAAAAAGCAACACCCCCGGCTGCTCTTGCCCCATGGTTTTGGCCTGCAAGACAGCCGTCACGCGATCCAGTTCGACCGGCTCCTTGTCGACAAAAATCAAACCGTCGGCCTTGACGGTGACGGCCAAAATTAATTTTTTATCGATCTTGACCGTTTTCGATGCCGGCAGATTAACCGGCAGCCCCCGATGGACGGCCATGGACAACATGGCATAGATAAAAAAAACCAGGAGCAGAAAAACAATGTCGATCATGGGCAGCATTTCGATCCGGGCTCTTTTTTTGTTGCGCAACATTATCTTCATTGCTGCTGTCCCTCGATCGTCAAGTCCTTTTGAGCCAGTTTTTCGTAAACGATTTCGAGACTGGTCGCATACTTCTCGATATGGATGGCGGCATCTTCGACCAGAGAATTGAAATAATTATAGGGGAAGACCGATAAAATAGCGATTCCGAGGCCGGCGGCCGTGGTAATCAGCGCCTGGGCGATTCCGGCGGTAACGAATTCCGGGTGTTCGATGCCGGTTGTTCCGAGCACATCAAATGAATTGATGATTCCGATAACCGTGCCGAAAATTCCGAGCAGCGGGGCAACCGTGATCATCGTGTCCAGCACGTTCATGAAACGGCGCATCCGCTTGGTTTCGTCGGCCGCGGACGCCTCCATAGCTTTGACCATCGAATATCTTCGGTGAAGAATACCGCTGATGAGGATTTTGACAATCGGGTCCTTGGACCCTGCGGTCTTACGCCGAACCGCCTCCCAGTTTCCGGACTCACACAGATCCATAATCTCATCCAACAGTTGCCGATTACTGCGACGGTTCAAGGTGACCCAGAAGATCGATCGTTCGATGATCACCGTTAACGAAATAATCGAACACGCCAAGAGCGGATACATCACCGGCCCGCCGCTGAGAAAAATATTCAGCATATTTTATCACCCTGATCCATGAGACATTTTCGCTTGCGGTAGTGGAGTCGTTCCGAAAGGGAAAGTGAAAAGACACTCAAAAACGGAATCGTGTACGGATCGACGCAAAGACAATAAACAGCAGCAGAGACCATCGGCCGCCCAGGATGTTCAGTACATCGTTTCCAATCGCATCGGCTGCTGCTGCGATAAAGCAAACCCCGCCACTGCCGTCGATACCGGCGGAACCACTGATGGGAACAACGGCCGCAGCTGTGGTGTCAGAACCGGCGCCAGCCGGATCCACAACGATTCCATTCGCCAACCCGTCGATGTCCCCGTTTCCGCCGTCTGTTATAGTGAAGGTTAGGGATCGCCGATCCACGCTGAATGCGGCATCGGCATAAATATGCCAGCCTTTGACAAGATCATATTTATACCACTTATAGGTATCCGGCAGGGGATCGGAAAAGTATACGACAGCCGAGGCTACAGCGCCTGCGTTCTGAAGCCGCAACCTGAAGCTCAGCAAACCGAACCGAATATCCCCCGGTTTAGATGCCCCGCCTTCATCAGGATAGGCATCCGGAGCGCACGATTCGACAAACTCGATGATATCGTTGGGGTTTGTCGTCTCAAGAGCAATCTGGCCGGACCCGTCGATGGTATTCAAGACCTTGAACTGATCGCCTATTTGAGAAACATCCGGTATGCCATTTTGATCTAAATCCGCCGGGCTCGCAGCGTCCAACTCCTGGTCATCCGGAATGCCGTTTCCATTGCCGTCCCTTGTAGCGGGCGTTGTTTTGAAAGCATAGGTTTCCGACCATTCAGAACCGGCTTCGTAACTGTCAAAATACCGGACGCGCCAGTAATAGACGATATCCTCGGTTAACAAGGAACCCGGAAGGATGAGCGTGGTCAACGACACCGGGCTTATCACATCAAGAAGAGGGGGCGCAAAACTTGAATCCCGGCTGACTTGCCATTGGGTCTGGTAATGAAAGTCTCCCTCGGCCGTGTTCTCGTCCGAAAAGGCACCGCTCATCAGGGTGATATCCAGCGGTATGTCTTGGCTTCCGTCTTCAGGCGACTCTAACGCCGGTTGGTTCGGGGCGTCGTTTGCGAACTGGTGGTAACGGACTCCCACGGCGTCCAAATCGAAGCCGGCACTTTGGGCCGTCGGATACGGATCCCAGATTACATCGCCACTCGTATCAAAGAAGGTTCCATCCCCGATGATGTCGATAATCCGGACATAGCCGATTTCATTTAACTTGACCAAACCATCGAGGACGTCATCTTTAGTGGAGAGATCCGCCAAATCAAATGGCGTGCCGAAACCCTGACGATACTTACCGCCAAAACCATCGATGTTGGTTGGATCTGTGGCCCCGAATCCACCGACGGGGTCGACGGTTAGCGAGTCGTTGTCAAATCGGATAAAATGCACACCATCTGACGAAACCTCGACATAGGCGAGCTCAAGAAAGGTGTCGCTGAAAGAATTTTCAAATATGGCAAAATCCCATCCCGAGCCGTTGCTTAGGGGGGGATCGAAGGTCATGGTAATTGACCCGCCACTGCCCAGACTGACAACTTCAAAAGAAGTTCCCTCAGCCGGACCTAGCGCTTTCTGGGGGTTCGTCCAGGTCGAGGCAAGATTGTCGCCGGGGATATAATCGACCCAGCCAGAAGCCCAATCGATAAATGCGGGATCATCCATCGATACGGCCGTCGATCCAGCTTTACCCGCGGCCGGCGCATAGGGACCGGCTGTCGCCGCTGAGGCAAACATGATAATAAAACAGCACCAGGAAATTGTTTTTGAGATTACAGCCATGGAGTTAACCTTTTCATAAGGACCATGCCAGCCCGGCATAATAATTGCGGGTCGGCATTGGAAAATAGGATTCGCTGAACGCCACCGTCTCATATAGTTCATCGAAAATATTATTGACGCCACAAAAAAACGTGAATTTCTTTAAGGTGTAAGTCAGCTTGACATCGAAAACCTGATAAGGATCCAATTTAGCAAAGCGATCGTTGGTGATATCATTGCCATCGTATTGGGAGCCGATAAAGGATCCGGTTAACGCCAACAGAAGCGGGTCAAAGATCTGCCATTCAATGCCAAGCTTGGCCGAATATTTCGGAACAAGCGGAACCTGGTTGCCGGTCTGTTTAAACTTGGCTTCCATGAGGGTGAAATTGCCCCACAGGTAGAGCCGATCGGTCGGGTAGTATTTGAGCGAGGTTTCGACACCGTAGCGCTGGGTGGTATCTTCAAAATTCCGATTCTCACGGGCATCCGCGTCAAAAAAAATCTCATCGTCGATTTCAAAGTAAAATAGCGACAGTGACACTTCGGCCAGATCCTTGAACTGTTGTCGCAGGCCGGCGTCGACATGCCAGCCATTTTGGGGCTTAAGATTATCGTCTGCAAGCGCAAATTCGTCTACGTTCGGAATTCTGAAACTGGTTGCAAGGCTGGAATAGAGCGAAGTGCTTTTGGCGGGGGCATAAACAATGCCGATATTATAAGCGTTGTCATAGTAGTTACGATCAAATTCGTCCCCGTTAACCCAGACATCGACTTCGCTGAAGTCGACCAGATCATCGTTGCGAAAGGTTCCACTATAGCTATTGTAACGGTAACCGATATCGAATGAGATATTTTCACCGAGTGAAGAGCGGTTTGTAAAAAAAAGACCGAGGCTGTCGATCTGACTGTTTTTCCGTTCGCGTTGATCTATGCGTTCACTGTAGTAATCCGTATAATAATAGTCTGTGCCGAACTGAAAAGTATTGTCCAGCCCCCACAGGGAATACTCTTTGGTGTATCCGAAGTCAATTTGCTGGGTGTCCTCATTCAACCGGCTGGTTTGCTCTTCTTTCGTTTTGAGGGGCGTAAACCCGAAGATAAAATCGCTGTCACGATGGCGCAAACCGCCGTTTAACGTCAACACGCCAAAAGAGCCGATATCTAATTCGATGCCGCCTCGAACACGATTATCTTCCGTCTCTGCACCGTCGTTTGGGGTGCTGGCTTTTGTGCGCTCACTTTCAGAATCGATATCCTCGATGGGAACACCGCCTGGGAAGCCCTGCTTATCTTCATGATAGCCGCCCGACAGAGTGAATAACGCGCCCTTTATAAGATTACCGCCGATATACTCGGTAGCGTCATAGCCGAGCCGGGCGCCGAAATCCTTTTTTCTGAGACCACCGTTATCCCGGTAGCCGTCCGTATCGAAGTAATCCGCGTTGAGACTGAGTTCGAGGTTTTCGAGCTGCCCGCCGCCCGAAATTCGCCCGTCAAAAGTATCATAGCTGCCGTAGGAAGCGTAAGGGCGAGCCGTCGTCTCTTTTTTGCCGCGCTTTGTGATAATGTTGACGACACCGCCGACCGCACCGGAGCCGTAAATGACCGAACCCGCGCCGCGTATGATTTCGATGCGCTCGATCTCATCGATCGGTACGGATGAAAAGTCCGGGCCGGCCAGATCCGGTGAATTCAGGCGAAAACCATCCACCAGCACCAGCACGTTGCTTGCGGTGGTTTGACCCATTCCGCGAATGTCAACGACCGCTTGCTTATCGGTTCCGTAGAGGCTTTGCAAATTGACATTGGCTTCCCGCGATAGCAGATCGGGTACATAATTGCTGGGGCTTTGGGCAATGTCTTCGGCCGTGATGACCGTCACGTTGCGCGCCACCTCACGAACTTCGTCTTCCAGTCCGGTGGCGGTAACCACCACCTCCTCCATTTGAAAACGGGACTTGGTCTTGTCTTCTTCTTTATCGCGAGTCGACTCTTGCGCATACGACGTCATCGAGAAAAACAGAAGAAAAAGCACGGTGACGATGAAACGGCGGGTGATGATTTTCTGTTCAACCATACCAATTCCCCTTGAGAAAACGTCATCTGGAGGTAACGCGCCAGATAGGCAAACAGCCGGGCTAAAAGAGGCAAGCAAGACGAGGTATTATTTCTTGCCGCGGCCCTGAGGGCTCGCTTAAAATAACGTTACATTTAGGACGTCGATGCATCCCGTCCGGCCTCCGGTACGAAAACTCGAAATATCCAGATATTCCTGCATTTTCGCGCCTAGCCGGCCATCCTCAACGGCCAAAATTGCCACCTTATTTTTTCGCGAACCCTAATCGCCGGGTCAGGCCAGTCATGGGCGGATCGAAATTGGCCTGGCCGCTCAAGGTTTAAAGCCGCCTTCTCCTGAGTCTCACAACGATGCCTATCCCCAAACAAAGCGCCGCTAAGAAAAGCAGCTGCAAGAGATGATTGCTATGATTCAAGGCACCGGGGCCGGCACTGTCGATAAAACAGCCACCACCGCCGCCACCGCCACTGCTGAATATCGGCGGTGTTGGGGCCGGCGGTGTTGGGGCCGGCGGTGAAGATGAAGCGGTTACGCCGACCCCGCCGGGATCGACTATTTCACCGTTTACGATGCGATCCAAATCACCATAATCACCGTCTTTTAGTTCGATCGTCACGGATTGACGATCGGCACTAAATGTCGCGTGGACTGAATAATCTGTCCACCCATCGACGGTGTCGTATTTATACCACTTGGCGTCTGCCGGAGCCGGTTCGGATAGATAGACTTTAACTTGGGCCGTACCGTCTGCGCTGGTCACCTTCAGCCGATAATTCACCAGGTCGAAAGGAAAGTCTGTGGGCCGATTGGCGGTCTCACCAATAGTGCTTGCAGCATCGGCCTCAAGAGACTCAACGACAACATCCGATCCCACCACCACCGGGCCGATACCGATTTGCTTCGAACCGGAACCGTCGGCCGTATTCACCGCCAAAATGACATCCGGCTGTTGGTTGTCCGGTATACCGTCTGCGTTTAGATCCACCGAATCATCCACGCGCTGGTCAGTCGGAACGCCGGCAAGACGGGTTTGCCAGAGCTGCAGCAGGCTGATCTCTCCATCGTCGGCACTTCCTGAAAAGGGAACCATGGCACTGATAAACAAAGACGTCCCGTCAAAAGTAATGCCGCGGGCTTCGTCATTAGTGGTCGCCAGCAGTGTTTTTTGGGTGCCATCGATTTCAAAAATCGATTTTCCACCGCCTGAGGTGACATAAATACGATTGTTGTAGCCGTAAGCCGCATCTCCCAAGCCGTCGGCAAAGGTCAGGTAATCCGCCTGAATAACGGCTCCGGAGGCGGTATTGACCTGATGAAAGTAGCCGTCTCCCAAGAAAACGGATTCACCATAAAGCAGCGTCGTTTCATTTTCAAATATGATAGGGCCGTTTCCACTACTGGCGCCCTTTTTCTCGAAGGATGATCGCAATGTTGCCGTTGTAAAGCCGGAGTCGATTTCATAAAGATAAAAATTATTGCCGCTGCCGAAAAAATCCGAAGACGAAAACCAGATGCCATTTGTCCAGGGATTTTCAGTAAATGCGAAAATGGCACTGGCGATACCGGTAGCGAGTGGCGTATAGTCTGCTGGCCACGTGTCGGTTAACTTTAATCGATAGATATTCGAGGTCACCGCATTATCATGGAAGTATAAATAATCGTCAGAGCTGACAAAGAACCCTTGGGGGGCCGTAAATCCCGAGCTTAACGAACTGGTGTCACTGATAACAACGGATTCGCTGGTGTCCAAATTGTACCCATAGATCTTGGTGTCGCTGCCGGCGTATATCAGATAATTATCGTAGTAGGCGATCGAACTCGAATAGAGAAATGCGTCTGGGACCGGGTCGTCTACAGCCCGCGCGCGAAACGGGTCAACCGGGCTGATTTCCGCAACGGAACTCGGATCCGAGCCTTTGTTAAAACTGATTTTGCCGTCGTCCCCCGTTCCGGTTGTAAACGGCACCATCTCGCTGACATAAAAATTGGCATCGCCGAAAGAAATGCCACGGGCCTCGCCATCAGTTGTCGCCAGAAGTGTTTGTTGAGTGCCATCTATTTCAAAAATCGATTTCCCACCGCCTGAGGTGACATAAATACGGTTGTTGTAGCCATAAGTCACGTCCCCCAGGCCGCCGGCAAAGGTCAGGTAATTGGCTTGGACGAGATCTCCCGTGCTGGAATTCACCAGATGAAAATAACCGGGTCCGCTGAAAGTTGCTTCCCCGTATAGAACCGTATTCGGGTCTTTAAATATTATCGGACCGTTTCCGCTGCCGTTGGGTTGCCAGTTGGGTTTCACAAACGATGATTTCAATATTATCTTTGTAAAGGCGGTATCCACTTCATAAAGATAAAAATTATCAGTGCTGACAAAAAAATCTCCAGAAGAAAACCAGATGGTATCTGTCCAGGGATTTTCAGCGAAGGCAAAAATGGAGCTGGTGATACCGGTATCGAGTGGTACATAGGGGGCCGGCCACGTATCGGTTAGCTTTAAACGATAGATATTTGGGGTCACCCCGTTGTCTGTAAAATACAGGTAATCATCGGAGCTGACCATAAAG
>Ga0272443_10001187_pt1 | contig 40290 bp, 32 predicted proteins | sample SSMAcet12_FD_193581 | JGI IMG/M metagenome (GOLD analysis project Ga0272443, IMG submission 193581) | Marine sediment archaeal communities from Little Sippewissett salt marsh, Falmouth, MA, United States - SSM-Acet-12 | ecosystem: Environmental > Aquatic > Marine > Wetlands > Sediment ...
TTACCCTTTTACTTGCACTTTTCCTCGCTTATTACCCCTGTGTTATTAACCTATTGCCCTTATTATCAACACCATGAAAATTCAATCCTAGAAAATCAGCAAACCCTATTTATGGATACCAGTTAAACAGTTACGACATTTCTATGAATAACGCGATAGAGTTTCAAATTTCAAAGGCTGTTGAATGATCAATCAGGCTTCTTATCTACAGCCCAATCTTTATTCCTGCATGCTCCATAGTAGGGGTAGTAATCCCAGGGAGCATCTTCTCCCAAGGCACGAGGGTCACTTGTCTTTGTTGTATATTTCTGGAGCTGAGTGCTCAATTCATTCAGGATTTCTGAATATTCTGTAAGTGCGGCAACATTATTAATCTGGCCTGGATCTGCCCTCAGGTCATACAATTCCTCTGCGGGTCGTTTGCCAAATGCCAGTTCATAAAATTCCTGGTAATCTCCCTTTTTATCCATAAGAAGTGCTTTTGTGGGACCTGGATCAACTTCCCCAAATGGAATTGTGCGAGCACAGTTTATAGCATCCGGATCACCAGCTGGCCAGCGGTCCGGTTCGTAATTCCTTATGTACAGAAAGTCCTTCGTGCGAATTGCCCGGCAGGGATAACCTTTGCCTCCTTTACGGCATCCGTCATGTCTTTCCATCGCGGTATATGCATTGTTCCGAGGTGCTTTTTCTGGTTGTTTAAATACATCCATCAGGCTTTTAGAGGTCATTTCACCAAGAACCTCCAAACCGGCTGCTTCAAGAAATGTTGCTGCCAAGTCGCTTAGGTGGACAAATCCCTCGTATTTCCTACCTGGATTAACGATACCTCTTGGCCAGCTTATTGCCAGTGGCATATGTGTCCCATAATCATAAAGAGTAGCTTTTGATCTTGGGAAAGGCATGCCGTTGTCACTTGTAATAACCACCAAGGTGTTTTCTAGTTCCCCTGCCTGATGGAGAATGGATAAAGCTTCCCACACCACACTGTCCCACCGCTGGACCTCGTAATAGTAATCCAGGATGTCATTCCTTACTACAGGATCATCAGGAAGGTGATCAGGAATTATAACTTTCGACGGGTCCATACCCGATTCAAGACCTGAATTCAATTGGTAGGGACGGTGTGGATCATAGCTGCCAAGCCAGAAGCAAAAAGGTTTATTCTCTGGTTTTGCCTGAAAGAACTCCTTAAAACTCTCAAAACGCTTACCTGCTGGATTCAATTGCGACTGGCCATCGAAGACCCATCCGGTATCGGTTTTAAACATGCCGGGGGACCAGGCTTTTCTGTATGAACCAATCACATAACCAGCATTCTCAAGTAAATCAGTGTATCTGGGAAATTTCTCAGGTAATCTGCTATGGATATTTCCGGCCTCCTCAAGTCTCCAAATGTGCTGTCCGGTTAAAATCGCTGCACGTGAAGGCGCGCATGAAGGTGCGTCGCAAAAACCATTGGTAAAAAGAATACCCTCATGTGATATCCTGTCAAATGCAGGCGTTTTAACGACTGGATCGCCCATAGCCCCTGTATGCAACCATGACTGATCGTCAGAAATACAGAATAGAATATTAGGTCGTTCCAACTGCAAGGATTTATCATCAATTGAAGATCCAAACATAACTACTCCAATAAAACAAGATAATAGAAAGTATTTTTTCATCAGTAAATAATATAATTAAGTAACTAATTGTCAATTATATAAAACATCAGTTAAGGAAATCAAATTTTCACTTTCATGATCTAACCGGGTCCGCTTAACAGAGAGTTTTTCCAGCCAAAACTGAAACAGGCATTGTCCCAGTCCACGTTCTTTTCATTCATTATTACATAAAGGGTCTGGTTAAGGCAGCGATTCAGATTAACCAATTCATTCCAGGCCCACTCGGCATCCAACGGATCATTGAGCGTTTTATAGATGTATTCATAGGATACCAATCCATGAAGAGCAGCGATATTATCCATTACCAAATGATTGCTTTTATTGTCAAGGATTGATGATTTTTGAAGCCATCCAAAACCATCGGACGCATAGCCCCCCTTTCGCCTGGTCTTGTTATCTTTGAAAAATAGGTCTATTCTGCTCCAGTCATGTGGAAGGTCAATTTCCTTCCATCCGCTGTCGTCAAATTCTTTTTCTGAAGCTTGGGGTAAATCCCCTTCCGCAAATCTCCAGCCAAAATCAAATTTGATTTTCTTCCTTGAAAGGTTCCCCATGGTGTAGTTATTAAGACTACCAATGCAAAAAACAAGGAACAGTAATAGAAGTAGCGTTTGATAATTATGTATCATTTTACCTATTTTGAGTATAATAAGGATTGTTTTGGAGTCATTAGTGGGTACTAAAAATATTAAATCGTTCTTTGAAATTCCTTGTTCATTAATTCTATTCAGGTCTAACTATAATTTGCTGTCCCGATGTGGCCTTCATCTGGATAATATCGCCTTTCAAAATTTTCTCTTCACCTTCTGTTAGTACCTTCACATTGGCATTTGGTCCCCAGGGATTATAGATTTTAAGTTCATTGTCATTTTCACTTAAGATTGATATGTCCTGAGTGATACCCTCCTTAATTGAGCTACTTACAAGAAATCCTCCGGCTGCCCTTAGGGTTTTAAAGGTCGCATCCTTATCATCCGACCAATTCGGGAACATCCTTATGATACCATTGTAGCTCTGCATCAGGCATTCGTTTATTACTGCTGGCAAACCAAAATTCTCGAACCAGATGCCCATCTTTCCCATGTATTTGAAATGCCAATGATCGTTATTCCTTCCGCCTACCTGCAAGTTAAAATCTTGACAGGTACCGTTCTCAAGTGTACAATAATGCACGGCTCTTTTAAAGACTTCAAGGTCAAGCATTCCAATTCTTGCTGCCTGCAAATGTTGAAAAACCAGTTCGTTCCCTCCTTCATTCTGGTTGTTTCTCTTGGTGTTGGCAAGTATTTTCATGGTTTCAGAATCGGAATGCAAACCATGATCCTCCCCAGGGAAAACCGTCATTAAATTACAGGGCGCATTATAGATTGTTTCTGTTGACTCCCCTTTTACAGAGACAAATACTTCACCATATTCTTTAGAGACCTCAGTAGGGTATGCGGGATAGTTACTGAGAATATTGTTGACAATCTCTGCTGTTTCTTTTTCTGATTTGAGCTCTAAAATATCTATGGAGTTGAGGTAAACTTTAAACAGGAATTTGATTAATGTAAGGTCAACCAATCCATCGTAGTTGAACCTGAAGCCGGGACGTAATCCGTACAGTTCGGGCGGAACCGTCGGGAAAATATGAAATTTGTCGTCCCCCCAATGAGCCTTGTAGGCTTCAGACCGAGTCATATAATCTATCAGGAACAATACGGCCTCCCTCATCAAGGGAAAGGCTCTCGACCTAAGAAATTCCTTATCACCCGTGTATAGGTAATGCCACCATACACCCTGAACGGCCCATGGCGTTTCAAACACTCCCCATCCCCAGTCAGGTGCAGGATAAGGGTTCATGGTCATATCCACGGGGTAAGCTGAATGTGGATAAAAGGCACCTCGCATTTTATAATAATCTTTTGCCCAAATTCTCGCCACATCCGAAACGAACTCGATCATCTCTACGTAGGGCAGATTAAGTTCCATGTGGTTGGATGAAAAAGTTGCCCAAAATGGTTGTTGAATATTATAGTTCATATGCCAATCGCCATGCCAGGCCGTGCCAATATCATTAAAACTCCAATTGGCAAATAACCCAGGACAATTAACACCCGATTTCGCTGCACATCGAAAAAAATACAAGTTTCTGTACCAAATCGATTCCAGTTCCTTATCTTCAAAACAGACACCTGATTTGGACCAGAAATCTTTCCAGAAATCATAATTCGAAACGTAAGAATAATCCAGATCCGTTGCTTTAAGAGATTCAAATTCTGTAAAATCTTCATTGATCTCACTTGCGGGTCCGTTTCTTAATTCGGCACACAGCCAAAAAGGATTATCCTGTAACATGGCATACTCCATTACCTCCAAATTAACACTGTTTGCATAACTGTCAAATATTTTTCTTTTCTCCAACTTATTACTGGTTATTACACTCAAAATAAAGGCCTTATCCTTCGGATGCCCCTTCTTCAATTCATATTCCTCCGGCTCCTGGAAGGGAAGGACCTGTTTAAATGATATGGCTTTCTCTAGATTATAAATAACATATTCCGGAAAACTCTGAGGCGTTTCTCTGTCCGGAAATACATTGATCCTGTTAAAACAACTGGGGATAGGGATGCCTTGATCGTTCACCAATTTCATCCATACCTGATCATTCTCCATATCGGTGAATACATTCAGATAAGCAGAATCCTTTTTATTTAATAGAAGTTGAATAATAACCAACCCATTTGATATATCCAACAGATGCCCGATTAATTCAACCTTTCGTCTGTCAAATCCCAAAATCAAACTGCCACAGGGAAATGGACGTGGATAGGGTTTCCTGTAGTTTTCCGTGGTGATTTTTTTATATTCCTTATACCAGGGGTCATCCTCCAGACGCTTAAGATTCGGGTCGATGGTTTTAACTTTTTCAAAAACTTCCTGAAACGTGCCGATCTCTTCTCTGTTGTCTTCCGCAATTCGAATATCCCACACACCATTATGACCAAAACGTAGCATTACAGCATCAGGCCGGGTGCAAACAACAATTCCCATTCCTCCGTTACCAATTAATGCTCCTTCAAAAAAATCAGGAGCCGGCCCTTTTCTCAATACCGGATGTTGTCTTGCCTGCTCAAATGAAGAAAAGTCTTCCTGGGTATAAGCCATGACTGTCATTAAACTCAGAAGAATTATGATATTAATTTTCACAAGTAAATATTTAAATTAAACATCTAATATTCTGTTCTTTCTACAATCAGTTAAGAGAATATAATTTTCACAGTCATGCTCTAGGCAATATTTGTTTATTCATATCTGTCTTAAAGCCAGTTTCATGAGCGGGTCTTAAAACAACTGGCAAGAATCGATCTTTCCAACAGCCCTCATCTGGCTTTTGGTCTTACTATAACAGTTGCAGATCTTCCGCCATTTCTTGATCTCAAGCCACTTCTTTAAAAACTTACCTATCATATCCAGGCTCTTGCGGGCACTGTCCCACAACAGGTTGTAATCCGTAGGAAATCGCACATTGCTCTCTACAACAAAACTATCGGTCATGCAACATAATGCTGCCGCCTCTTTTTTTTTAAACACCTCATACCCAAATTCAACGATCACCTGGTTCAATTCATGCACAGTCTCGTAGTCCAACAGACCGACATTATCAACAATGTTCTGATATTCAAACTCATATCTTTCATACCCAAATCCCTCTCTACACCCATAATCTGCCGGATCAAATGATCATTATTAACAATGTGATGAAGATCATTATAGCTGATATTCAAACACAACCGAACCTGGGATAAAACAAAGATCTGCCACAGATCCATCCCTGGGCGGCCTGTGCGCTTCTTGCCCTCTGTGATCTTTGATTCCAGGATTTCAAATACCTTCTCATTCCACTTCGGTGAAGTGAAGATCTCCTTAAGTGCTGCACACATGGCCGGAAGGGGACCACTTCTTTTCTTGGTGGTGATTTTCGTCTCTCCGACGGGAATAGTGCCAAGGGTCATTTGCTGTTCGAATCTCTTTCTCATATTTGAAACTTGTTTGAAGTATAACCTGATTTATGCGAATCTCAATTGCTTAATAAGCTGGATAATTGTAATTTCAGCAAAATATACTACCCCGAGGCAGAGCCATCGAGGTATTAAGCGGAATTTATGTTTTTTATGAAAAACCTGCCGTTTTTCAAACTTTTCCGCTCTTTACCCCGAGGTAGAACCTCGAGGAATTCTTTAGATTAAACAAGAAAAATACCCGGTAGATTCAAACAAGTTTTTAAGAATAACTAACTTTATATCAATATATTAATTGTCTTCTAGCAGACACTAATTATTTCAGAATTCTTTGATTACTTAAGGTAACTTCTGATCTATTATCTCCTGAGAAATTAGTTTACCTTTCTTTTCTTTCATCACCCCACAGGTAGGGATCTCCTCCCATTTCCTTTAACCATGCACCCCTCCAATTCAGAATGTGTTTAAAATGGATCAAGGGTTTGTGTTTACGATCCTCTTTCGAGATAGCCAGAGGCAATTTACTCGCCTTCTCCTGGTACCAGTAGGCAACCGATGCCAGATCAAAAATTTCCATATTGGCATCCTGGTGTTCAATGGTATACCTGCATGATTCGCTAAAATACACTGGATCCGTAATATGGAATCGATATAAATGTGTTCTTCCTATGTAACCAATGTCATCATTCACTCGGGCATAACCAAAATAAGGAAGCATAAACAACTCTTTTGGAGACCAAGATGTATTGAAATAATCTTCCGTACCCGTTCCATTTAGGGATGGTATCTTTTCCCCATCAATAAAAATCATATCATCACCTTCCCCGTACCAGTTTGGACTTGGATTGTTTACGTAATAGTTCACACCAACAAGGTGACCTTTCCCTTTGATATCGGCAAATATATAATTACCCTCTCCATATTTATTGATCCCACCTCCCGTTGGTAAACCATATTTCCAATTTTCGTCTTGTGCAACACTTCTTCCGGTAACCTCATGATTAAACCACGCATGAAACCTTCCTGAATTCTCAGGTAAATTATCCATTTCAATATAATCAATGTAATAGTAAAGGGAACGTAATGTCTGCTCGGCCTGATTTTCAATTTCAATTCTTGCCCCCTGTGAAAATGGCATCGAAAAATAGCACACGTAAGCGCTATGGGGAGCAACTATCAATGGCAGTGAATAGAACGGGTAATATTCGCTCCATCCGTTCCCAAAGAAAGGACCAAGAGGCGCTTCGACCGAAGGATATGAATTGCCGTCCCAATACATTCTTAAAATGAGGTCATTCCTGGAAAGTACAGTTGGTTTTGGATTAATCGTAATCCATATATGCTGAATGATACCAGCGCCTTTCACATCCATCAGCGTCACCTTATCTCCTTCTTCAATCCCACCAATGCAATCAGCATTTCCATACGTAACGTCAGAACTGCTAATTCTTTTGGTTCTTACATCATTCTGTATTTGTGAAAGTGACATGAGATCGTTACCAAAATCCTGTGCAGTCAGCAATGATGATTGTATCAGGATTAGTATCAAAAAAAAAATGTCTTTTTCATTGTATTTTCTATTAACCATTAAACAATGTATTCTGTAAGCTAAATCAATCATAAGTGTCTTTAATTATATACATTTGATTTTCAAAAATATATGGTTTGTCCCAATGATAGACGATAATCCCCTCCGACTCCGACAGCTTCGCTATTCTTGTCCACATAACCTAGCACTTTCACAATAGCTTTGTAACTCATTTCAGGATTATACTCATCAAAGACAAAACTTATAGGAGCTTCAGGCAAAACCATTGTCATTGGCTTTTGTCCTCCATAATTAAATACCAGATAAATAGATACTGGTTGAACAATGTCATCCGGATATGAAGACGGTAAAACCCATGTGATTGTCACTATATTGCCTGAAATGGAATATTTAAGATCTGTCACAGGATCTATGGGATCGCCGTAAACTGGTTCAAAAACATCAACATCATTACAAGCAGTAAATAATATCATTGCAAGGATAGACATAAAATAAAATATTCTTTTCATGATTGACAATTTATCAAAGGATTAACAATAAGTATAACATGCAGATAATATATGAACATTATAGAGATATATAAGAAAACATCCTGTGTTGTTCGTTGACGGATTAAACTCTAATAGCTTCAATCATACGTTAGTGTAAATCAATAACCTATGTTCTGGACATATACACCTCTTGCGCGATCCATCGCCCCATCTGGAATCGGAAGATATTCATCGCGTCCGGAGGTGAAATATCCGTTTTTCAGATAAAAGAATCTTTCTCCTTCCTTTAAAAAATATTCATTTAACACTTCTTCCGCAATTCCCCAACGTACCAGATCGAAAAATCTCCTTCCTTCGCAGGCCATTTCTAGCCTGTTTTCCCATACCAACGCCTGAAACGCAAAATCACGATCCCAATTACAGTTTACCCCGTCCTCATATAACCCAGCATTGTAATTAAGATAATATGAATCATCCGCAAATATTAATCTATCAACACTTTTAGCTGCCCTTTCTCTAATTTGGTTTATAATGGGCAAAGCTTCTAAATGCCTGTCCAATTGTATAAGTATCTCTGCTTTCCATAGCAGAACTTCAGCATAACGGACCTCCCTTTTATTCATCGAATTAGCAACAAGATTAGATGGTTTGTAAACACAAGGGCAGTCAGGCGATACATTTTCTTTCATAGAATTGAAATATCCATATGTCAAAGGCGCTCTCGCTGTACTGTCAAAAATTAATTCCGCATTATATTTCCAGGGGTATCCTGGAATAGCAACTGTATGACTAAGCCTTGGATCAAATGTGTTATCAGTAAAATAATTCGGATTATCAGTTATTTCTTCGTTATTATATGAATCAAAAAGAGGCAGTCCATTTTCATCTGTCTTAAATGCATTGACAAGATTATGACTTGGCTTATGAAAATCACAACATTGAAAATAAGGCTCCCAGGCGGGTGCATTTAACTGATTTCCCCAATCTAACCTACCCTGTGGTAATCCATCATTGATAGAAAATTGTAATTCCCAAATAGATTCAGGTGTATTATTATCATATTCCGGTAAGAAATTATTGGCAAAATCATCGCATAGATCATACTTATTACTTGCAATAATTTCATCACAATAACCAAGTGCTTCGGAAAGCATTTCATTGTTAATATTTTTTATCTGATAATTTTCATCCTGCTCGTATGCCATAAAAAGTAAAGTTCTAACAAGAAATGCTTCTGCTGCATATTTTGTGCACCTTCCCTTTTCTTCCTGCACTTCCGGTAGATTATCCAAAGCAAATTTAAAATCATCATAAATATGTTGCCATAGCCATTGATCTTGATCATTAACTACTTCATCCGGACGGTTTGATACATTATTATATTCATTATCGGGGACTTTTTCATCAATCCATGGTACCCATTTAAACAAAATTCTCAGTTTAAAATAAATTAATCCTCTTAAAAAACGTACTTCTCCCATGCGTTCTGTCTTTTTTGGATAATCTTCCACTTCTACATCATTAAGAAATTTCAAAGCTACATTGCATCGTCGGATAGTTGCGTATGGATCATACCAAAGCGCATTAAGTCCTGTTACACTTGAATTCGTTTTAAACAATTCCATGCTATACCAATGTAAATTGTCATCAATTCCTGATCCTCCTTTATAGGAATCATCTGATCGGGCACATCCATGAAACGTAAAACGCAAGGTTCCCCATTGGTCCTGAAGTAACATATGTGCATAAGCTGCATTAACAAATCCATCTAAATATTTAGGGTCGTTAAGTTGCCTTTCGCTCAATATACCTTTTGGATTCACTGTTAAATAATCTTCACAAGCGGATATTGCAATAATTATAATTATCATTATTATCAGTACAGGCTTTGTTGTCTTCATGATATAATATTTTTTTAAAATGACACATTAATACCCAATAAAAATGTTGTAGAAAATCCATAACCCATGCCTCTAATCAGAAATCCTTCCATATATTCAGGGTCTGTTCCTGTGAATGCATTATCCCCCCACCATTTATGGAAACTCAGAAGGTTCTGTGCACTGAGAGAAAGGCGCATATTCTGTATTTCTATTTTATTGATCAGATTTCCAGGAAGAGTAAACCCTAACTCGATATTCCGTAGTTTAAGAAAGTCGCCACTTTCATAGAAATAATTAGATCTCATGTCATAAAAGTATGCTGAATATGAAAGTGCAGGTATATCGGAGTCTGTATTAGAGGGTGACCATGCATCCAAAATACGTGTTCGGTGGTTATAACCCGGAAAAACCATTCCCGCACTGGATCTGACTGCACCACCACTGAAATCACTTGTGTATTTTTCCAAATTATTTACGGTTTTCCCAACAATTCCCTGCCATAACATCGAAAAATCAAAATTCATATAACTGGCATTGAAATTTATCCCGTAAGTAAGATCAGGCTCTAGTTTACCTAAATATACTACGTCATAATCCAGGTCTATCAAACCATCATTATTCACATCTTTCATTTTTAACCTGCCAATTCCTTTATCTGGTTGTTCAGGACTATTATCTACTTCTTCCTGGGTTTGAAAAATACCTTCAACCTTAAGGCCAGCCGGTGTTCGGAAGGAACGTCCAATAAGATTTAAACCGGATAGACCAAGAGTATAATAAGTAGTGAGTGTCTCATCAGGTAATTCATTGATGCTATTCCTGTTAGCAGCAACATTCCCTATGATATCATAATGGAACCTACGATTCCTGTCATTGCTATATTTCAAAACCAACTCAATTCCCTTATTTGACATATTACCAATATTAGCCCAATGTCCTGAAGCTTCACCCATTACATAAGTTCCTGGAATAAAATATAACATTCCTTCAGTAATTTTTCTATAAACATCAAAAGATCCTGACAGGTGATTGTCAAACAGACTAATATCAAGCCCTAGATTGGTTTGTCTGACGGTCTCCCATTGCAAATCGGCGTTTCCTGTGCTCGATCTGTGATATCCCGATACCAGTGGACCATTTTCATTACCTGAAAGAGCTACTCCAGTATGTTGTACAGTAGTTGCGTAAGAAGAAACTGCAGCATTGCTAGAAATAACATTTGAATTCCCGTTTTCTCCCCAACCTGCTCTCAATTTTAGAAATGATATTACACGACTGTTCTTCAGAAAATTTTCCTGGCTTAATAGCCAACCAGCTGATACTGCAGGGAAGAATCCAAATTTATTGTTGTCACCAAATTTCGAATTACCATCGTATCGCAGAGTAGCTGAAAGCAAGTATTTATTTCTATATGAATAGTTAACTTTTGAAAAATATGACAATAAGGTGTATTCATCTGCACTACCTGATACGCTATTATTGCCAGTAGCTGCATTCAGAATGGCATAGTCATAGTCTTCAATTTCAATATCCTCTCGCCAGCCTTCCAATGATTCAAAAATGTATTGATAAGCTTCCATCCCCGCAAGCCAATCCACCCTGTGATTTCCAAGTGTAAGTTTATAATTAAGCGTATTGGTCCATGTCCAATTCAAAGTATGCGCCTGATACGCATTTACTCCGTTAATATCATCTCTTCCACCCCCTGCCTCAACCCAGGTAAAATCAATATGCCTGAAGTAATTGTTTGAGTAGTCAATTCCATATTGAGATCGAATCGTTAAATTATTCAGTAATTCTATGCTGGCATAAATATTTCCAATGATATTGGCGCTATGTTCATAATTGTCTTTATTCATTTCTAACTCCCTGACAGGGTTTTTAAAAGGGTTCATGCCTAATTCCGTTGCTCCCCCTCCCCATTCTGATCCATCAACCGTGTAAACAGGAATAATAGGAGGTGTAGTCATAAGACCTACCATACAGTTTGTACTATTTAGCTTTGTTTTTGACACAAAAAAATTCTCTCCAATAATTAATCGTTTGTTAAGAGCATTGTATTCAGAATTAAGGCGAACGGAGTATCTGTTAAGCCCAGTATATTTTTGTATTCCCTGATTTTCAAGGAAATTTGCTGAAAAAAAATGATTAAACCTCGTTGTCCCCCCCGAAAATGTTAATTGATGGTTGTTTTGTCTCCCTAATCGAGTCCCTTCTTTAATCCAATCAGTATCAGCTGCCTTCATGGTCTGTGCACTGTTGAGCCATTCCACTGGTGTAACCTTGTCTAATATAGGAATTCCATTTTCCTCGTGCCAGTCAAAAGTATACAATTGGGTCATATTTTGCGGATCGAATCCATCATTAACTGCTGCCTGCCATAAGACTCTTCCATATTCTTCAGTATTGCACAAATCAGGTCGGCGTAAAAATGAGGAAAATCCAAATTTCCCATCGTATTGTACATTGATTTTACCTTCTCTGCCTTTTTTTGTAGTTATAAGTATTACACCAGCTGCAGCTCTCGATCCATAAATACTCGCTGATGATGCATCCCTTAATATTTGGATAGATTCGATATCGTTTGAATTAATATCCCTTAAATTTATCTGTGTAGGCAAACCATCGAGCACAATTAAAGGTTGGCCGCCCACGTCTTTATCCTGAACATTGCCCAAACCACGTATTTCAATAAATGTTTTCTCAGCAGGATTTCCTCCATCAATACTCACAATATTCATACCTGGAACCCTTCCCTGCAATGATGTCAGGATATTCGCATTATTTGTTGATCCAATATCATCCATAGACATCATTGAAATAGCACCAGTGAGATCAGCTTTTCTTTGAGTCATATATCCAGTAAATACCAGCTCATCCAAACCAATAGCATCCACTTTAAGAACCACATCAATAACATTTCTGCCATCTATTGATACTTCTTGTGTCATCATTCCGATACATGAGAATACAAGCACTTTTGCATCCAGCGGCAGTTTTTCAATTATATAATGCCCTTGATTGTTGGTTACGCTACCTTGTGTTGTACCTTTAACTATAACATTAACACCCGGTAACGGCAATCCTTCTTCTTCAGTCACTGTCCCTTGAACAGATTTTTGTTGATAACGATTCTCTTGGCTTCCAGCATTTAAAATTCCTGCATATGACAACAGAAAAATTGTAATTAAGCTGAAGATCCAAATCTTTTCTGCATTTCTTAGTTTTAGGTTCATTAGATCATTCTTTAATTAACAATATATAATTCAACATTTTAAATTTTATATCGAAAATTAATCGTTTAAGCTAATAGTCATATTCTCTTTAAACGATTAAACACACATTGCTAATGAATCAAGAAATATACTCATACTTAAGTCAAAAAATCTTATATGAATTCTCCTTAGATTATGCTTCTATGAATCCGTGATCCAGATTTTATCACAATTACCTCCGCTTAATATTCCACAATCACAATGAATGCTCTTGCAGGATTCGAAGATACATAAACATCTATTTTTTATGAACTTACCTTAGATTTTATAATACTTAACGTAATATTAAATATACCATTTGTTACAAAGATAGTATTATTTTTTTATTATACAAATTTTGTAATTATTTAGCTGAATATCGGAGATTCAAGAGGCAAGTGCAACTTTTGAGTTAAAGCTATTCAAAAATACAGTTCCAGGTGAACTGAAATCCAGGTTTTTCCTTGGTCTACTATTTAGTTTCATTGTTATATTTCTGATTTGTTGATCATTAACATCATTGAAATCTGTTTTTTTAGGAATATACTGTCTGATGAGTTTATTGGTGTACTCATTCAGGCCTCCTTCCCATGAAGAGTATGGATGAGCAAAGTAGAACTCTGCCTCAATTTTCTCTGCAATGTATTTATGCATAGCGAATTCCGTACCATTATCGAAGGTTGTTGAAAGCACCAAATCTTTAAATGGTGCCATTAACCGAACCACTGCATTGGCAAGATCCAGGGCATTCTTCCCATTCAATCTTGCAATAAGCACAAAAGCGGTCGCCCTTTCAGCGATTGTAACAATGGCCCCTTTATTACCTTTCCCGACAATCGTATCAATCTCCCAGTCACCGACTCTTTCTTTATTGTTGATGCAATCAGGTCGCTGGTCAATAGAGACTCTGTCTTTGATTATGCTCCTTTTGTTTTTACCGCTACCATAACGTTTTCGGTACATTTTAGAGGCTACACGCAGATGCTTATACAACTGGCCACCTTCGGCTTTATCTTGATAAATGAACTGGTAAATACGCTCATGGCTGACCATCGGAATATCATTGTGCTTGCAATAGCCTGCAATTTGTTCTGGAGACCATTGCTCATTGAATAACTTATCCCTGATGAACCGTTCCATTACTGGAGAGAACTTATGATTAAGTGAAAACCTTTCTTTCTTCTCAATAGAGATCTCATGAGCTGAGCGGGCACTGTAGCAACCTGTTTTGGTCCTGTTTCTTCCCAACTCGCGATAGATGGTGGATTTGTCTTTTAACACCGGAGTAAAACCCTACCAACAAATTGAACATTTTGTTACCACCCTTCTGTGTTGCTGATTTAGAGTGGGTTTCCTGAGGGGTGTTTTATTGTAATTCCGGTGAAGATTTCCAGTTTCATTTTCCAACGTAAAACGTGCAACATAGCCGTAGCTTATGAGTAATGCGGTTGTACATGATTGATTATTAACTTGCTCGCTATAAAGACAAAAGGCACTGACAATCGTTGGTGCCTTTTGTCTGCTGAGCTTTGTCGGATGGTATTTATCCCGCTTTTGTATTATCGGGCTTTTCCTTCTTGTTTTTTCCATATTGCCCCTGAAGCAGTTTTCCTTGATATTCCCGGTAACTGGGACCCTTGATTTTTACAATCACCGAGTGGTGGAAGATACGATCAAGTATGGCCGATGTGGTGATAGGATCGCCCAGAAACTCCGGCCAGAGTTCCTTTTCCACGTTGGATGTAAAGATCAGCGGCTTATCATCATTATAGCGTTTGTTGATCACCTTAAACAACAGATGAGCTTCCTTAGAGATCTTTAACTCCAAACGATCATGCCCCATCTCATCAATGACGAGCAGTTCAGGGTTAATGTATTTCCTCAATCTCTTTTCCAGGGTCTTTTCATACACACCGGTATTCAGATCACTGATCAGGCTGCTTAAGGTAGTGTAATAGGTTCTGTACTCTTTCTGGCAAGCCAGTAAAGCCAGGCTCTGAGCCAGATGACTTTTGCCTGTCCCATTGGAACCCATAAACAGTACAGAAGTATTACGTTCCATAAACTCCATCGTAGCCAGGTCCATGACCAGGCGACGATCCAGATTGGGCTGGAAGTCAAAATCAAAGCCGGGGATCATCTTCAGGGGATGGGGCAAATGGCTGTTCTTGATCAGGTTCTTTACACGCCGCTGCCTTGTGGCTGCAGCCTCTGCGCGGACTACCTCATTGATAAAATCAAAGTATCCCATTGTTTGTTCATGGGCCTTATCGATCATCTGCTGGTACTGCCCACATAAATGCTGAAGCTTCAAATAGCGGCAGTTATCGGTGAACTGCTCGCTCTGCCGCTGTGTCGGATTTATTCTCTTAGTACTCATTGTAGTAATCGTTATTTCTGGGTTTAATGGATAATCGGGTACTGTAGCGAGACTCAGAGTTGTTCTTCAAGAACCCTTCGATATCCCCCGCATCATAGACATTGTAATCCTGCGCCCTGTTAACGGCAAGCATAATATCTTCTGTGTGATAGTTTATCTTCAGGGACAGCAGCCTTCGCAGGTGGTATCCCCAGCAATGAGGCTTATGACGCTTTAGCTGTTCGATATACCTTGCCATTTCTGGGGCAAAGCTTTCAGGGCGGGATATCACATCCGAGATAGGAAGAACAGGCTTCTTTCCCCTTTTCTGGTATACCCCCACATACCGGCCCTTCTGTCCACTCTTTGTCAGGTGATGCACGGCCAGCTGCTTGCCATCCGAAGAGTATACGATCACCTCTTTCTCGGTGATACGTACCGGACAGACCTCATAAATGTACTTTTGTGGCACCACATACAAATATCCTTTCCACTGTATACAGGACTCCTGGTTAACCACCAGGTGGGCCACATGGGAGGTATCAAATTGGTTCTTCGGCAAGGCCTGCAGATAAGGGTGCTCCTCTGTGTACAGATCTATGGGCCTTTGTTTCGTGGTACCATGGATGCGGACATCATTTACCTCAGTTAACCAATGCTGAAGCTGGCACTTCAGATCCTCTGTGTCTTTGAACTTCCGCGCGTTTAAAAAACTCTTCTCCAAGTAATAGAAGGGCCGCTCAACCTTCAAATTTTCGATGGGATTACCAGGAGTTATAGTCAGTGGAGAGAACCGATACCAGGTCGCGAACTCAAATTAATTGCAATTATAAACCGGACTACCCGGTTCCCAGCGATCCACACAGGCCTTCTGGTTGTCACTCTTGATCTCACGTGGTACACCGTCCATGTAGATAAAGGCGGCGATCAGCTCACGCAGCAGTGTCTCCTGCTTCTTGTCTTCCACCACCGAGACGTATCGCTTGCGGGAGTACCCCAGGATGTAACTGAAGAAGGTGACCCTGGTAAGCTCTCCCGGCTCCTTTGAGGTAAACTGGATGTTATAATCACTCCAGTCATGGGCCGCTCGCTGGCCTGGTAGCGTTTCTACCATCCGCACCGGTGTTTTTAAGCCCACCTCACGGATTGATTTCACATAGTCACGTACAATCGTGATCCCGCCATCAAAACCCTTCCCCTGAAGATACTCAAAAACCCGTTGGCACGTGATATCACTGTATCTCTCCAGCAGATCACCAATGTAACTTACGGATCCAGCTTGCTTATCCGATCGGTTTTCTGCTTAATCTGCCCTTCCTGGGTGGTATCACGTTTATCCGAGTTTGAGGCCACTATCCGGAGGACCCGTTCACGAGAGATATGAAGCTCACGGGAGATCCTGCGGATCGACCAGCCCATGACATAAAGCGTTATTACACTGTTCTCTGTTTGATTGTCTTTCATCCTATTGTGGTTTTTCGATTTGTAATTCACTGGTTAGACATATGATTTTCTCTGACAGACCATTTAGCTCTATTAGAAAAGGATAGATGATCTCCTGCTCACTCTGGTCAAGATCTCCAAAACGGCTGTCATCAAGGATAATCCTGACTAAATCAAGTTGCGGCCATATATTCATCACATACTGCATCAACTCATTGCCATAATCGCTCAGCCGATCATCATTTGGCTGATCCGGTATATCAGGCTGATTCCACAAAAAATGCTCAGGATGGGAGAGGATCACGCGCTGCTCATCCTCATCTTCAGCCTCCAGCCATGCATCAACCAGACGCTCACTCAAGCAGGTCGATAAATGAAAATGACTGATCACACCGACAAGTTCTGCCTGATTGCCGCGCGGCAACCGCATCAAAGCGCGGGCATGGCTGCTGGTGATCGTGCCCATGCGGATCTCTGTGGCTACCGCTTCATCCAGCCTGCCGATCAAAGACAAGCGCCGACTAACCCACGATGGACTCCGGTCAACCAACCTGGCCAGGTGACGCTGCTCCAGGGCCCCACCCTCCAACATGGACTTCAAAACCATCGCCTCCTCCAATGCCTCCATCGATTGGTTCTTACGGTTGTAGCTCAATATTAATACCTTGGCCGCCTGTTCATCAACATCCACCAGATAGCACTCCATATCCTCGATCATCAGATCCATGGCAATATGAACCCTTTTAAATCCATCAATGACCTGATATCCTCCCTCATAGGCACGTACAATGATAGGCTGTAACTGCCCCTGATGGCGCATCGACTGCTTAATCTGTTCAATACGGGTTACATTCATAATCCGCAAATCGGACAAGGAAAGATCCAGGGCCAGGGTCGATATGACTTCTATTCTCGGAAGCATAGACTGGTGTTTTTGATGCCGGTAAAGGTAGAGGGCCGACCTGGCCTGTACAATCGGTGTCCCATTTACAATCAGTTGCCGATTTGTCGAAAAATAGCCTCTTCCCCAATTATAATCTGCATTTGGGCCAGGAACGGGGTCCCATTTACAATCATTGACGCTCTTTTTCTGCGCTTGCAATTGCGCTTTGCCTGCAACTCGCGATTATCCTCTACATACTCCGGACGAGACTCCCTGTATTGCTTCTGATATTCATGAGCCGGACGATTTAATCGCCATAACTTCTGCCGGTCCAGATGCTCCTGTCGATAGGATGGGTCCGTATGGTAACGTTCCTTTTTCCTGGCACTCTTCTTGGCTTGTTTGCATTTTGGCACGTTACAATACGACTGTTTGTTCTTCTTTAAGCGGGGATTACGTGGCATGGTTTTGCCAAAATGAAGGCAAGTGAAAGTTCCAAGCATGGATCAACATTTATCAATGCCTGAAATTGGTGAATTTGTTAAAAATGGATGGGGGTGGTAGCGTTTTACACCGGTGGGTGGTAGTGGTCTACTCCGGCATTAAAAGATTTTTCAACCTTCAATTGATCAGCAATAAAGGGGGCTTTATGACCAGCCTTAAGTAATGCTTCAATTTTGTACCTTTACCATAGTTTAAGATGGCGGTAGTTCTTTTCTGTCATTTTACAACGATTAATAAATTTTGCACTTTAAAGATAAGCGAGCAAGCTCGCTTATCTTTGATCTTTAATCGTTGCACTTACTAATTGAATTTTCGTATTCTCGAGTAATAAAATTATATCCTTCAAAGGTATCACATAATTCGGAGAAGACATTCCGGTTGTGTTTCCTGGCTGTAGAAATAAACCCCTCAATTCGGGCATAGATCTCTGCTCCGGAAAACTTACGAAAGCTATTTGATACTTTCAATTTGACCTTTACAGGCCTGATATCTCTTTCAGCCAGGTTATTGGTAAATGGGACCTCCATATTGAAAGCAAATGCAAGTACCGCATCTTTTTCCCTGATTAAACGTTCAACCAGATTTCTTCCTTTAGTCCGTTTATACCGGCCTCTTTTCTCAGGTGTTTTATAGGGTGGGGATTCCGCTCTTTCACCAAGAGTGCAGATCAGGTTATATCTGGATTCAATATGTGGCTGTCGTTTGATCCTCTCTTCATAAGACATCTCATATACGCTCATCAAAAGGTTTTGAAAACCCCGGCCCATTTGCTTTTCCCGCTTTCAACCAATCCCTCTAATTCTCTCAGGATATGGGCTCCGCAAATGGCGTGCTTCATGTTATTGAAGCCAAAGTAACTGCTCCAGCAATCATGTACCAGCCAACTCCTGATTCTGTCCAATATTGATTTGTCGCTTTCCAATGCCAGTTTCCCTCGTTTCTCATGTATGAACAAATAAGTGAAGAGCAATGATGATGCTGTATGAAGCCAGTGTAATTTCCCGGCTACCCGGACTCCGCTTTCATCGGCATGAGCCGTGTCTTCACCGACTATCTTTGATTTGATGATCTCTTCGGGTTCTTCAAGCTTTTCATAGCATTGCTTACCGGCTGAGTAAACCGTTGATTCATTGATCGGGTAACCAAACAAATCGCCAAACAACAATTGTATCTTTTTGAAGGGGATCATAAAATGCACATTCAGCAGTACAGCATAGGCTTTGACCCCTTTGCCATATTGAACGGGGGCATTAATTCCTTCAGGTGCACAGCCTTTATGCCACTTTCCGCAATCCGGACATTTTCCTTTTAGTATCTGGTGTTCTGTGATCTCCAACTTGGGTTTGAGTAAATCAAAGACCTGACGGGTTTCTGATATGCTCAACTCATCGTCATTGAACTCATGACCACAGCTACAGGGTCCAGGTTTATGTTTTACTGTTTTGTCCGGATGATCAACCTGTTGCAAGGTCCTCCCCTTATGCCCTTTCTGGCCTCCTTGTTTACCTTTCATCTTCTTGGGTAAGGCCGGCTTCTTTTTATAGCCATCACTTGATGGGAGCCTGCTGCTATTCCCGCTGTTGCTGTTTAACCGGGATTCCAATTCTGTAATTCTTGATTTCAGATCAGCATTCTCATCTTCCAATACAGCACTTCTCGTTTGCTGATCTGTGTGTCGTGTCATCAGTACTGAGTGTGCCGACTTCAACACTGTATATCTCTGCTCAATTGCCTCCAACTGCTGGACACGTAATGTCAATTCCCGACTCTCTTGCTCCATTTGAGCTTGACGATTTAACAGGAATTTTACCTTTCTGGTAAGATCGGATATGACTTGATCTGAGTCCAAACCTTTTTGCTTTCTTCAAAAATAGTTCGGAATTTCTCTTAAAATCAAATATTTAGCCCTGTTTTTATCATATCTATTACAGCTAAATTGTTAATACTCTCTGGATTTTGAGAACGGACGAATCAATACAGTGAAAACAGTTGATTACCTGTGAATAAACCTCAGAATTAACAAACTCAAGTTGCTATCTATAACAATAGACATCAATGCTTTTGATTCTCAAAAACAGAGTACTATCAACATTTCGGAGTTGGTTTTCAACTTCAATGAGATGGTTGAGAGTCACAGATTTAAGAAGGCTGAATATTCTGATGTAAATTATTAACAGTGAACGCGTTAAGTATGGTTTTTACTTGATAAATATAAAAAAATCCTCCAGATTATTATCGGCAAACATCTAAACCTGGAGGATTATGGTAAATAAGTGTATTGCAATTTACGTATTTATTGATGATCTGCTCAAAGAAACTAGTCACAATGAGCCAAAAAAATAGAAATATATCTGATGCAGAGGTTATTACAACAGTCTTCGTATCGGCAATATATTTCTCCGGTCATCATGAGAAAGCTATGAGCTTTATGAGTTCAACTGGAATGGTAACACATATGCTTAGCAAAAGCAAATTCAATCGACGATTGCACCAGATCAGGGATCTGATCGTGGATCTGTTTTTCCAGTTATCTGCTTTGATAAAAGAGCTAAACATTAGTTCAGAGTATTCCATTGATAGTTTTTCTGTTCATACTTGTGACAATATCCGTATCATAAGGACAAAATTGATCCAAGGCGAAGTTTACCGTGGCAAAAAAGTATCCATGAGGAGATACTTCTATGGTTACAATATCCATCTACTCTGTACCGCAGATGGGATCCCCGTGGAGTACACATTTCTTCCTGGTAGCAGGCATGATTCAAATGCATTGAAACAAATGCCTTTACTTGTCCCATCAGGTAGTAAAATATATGCCGATAGCGCGTAACACAATTACCACATTGAACAAATGCTGAAAGACGCTGAGAATATTGACATGCTGGTACAGCGGAAGTCAAACTCAACAAAGAAGCATGAACCTAATGTGGACTATTTGATATCATCTATGCGTAAACGAATTGAAACAACCTTTAGTGAGATATCCAATTTCCTTCCAAAGAAAATCCACGCTGTGACATAGTTTGGGTTCTTATTGAAAGTGGTGATATTCATTTTTGGTTATGCGATTTCGAGAACATTATTTTAAATAGCAACTTGAGTTAACTACTTTTAGCTACCAGCTAAATAATTACGGATATTAAATATTCCCGGTGACGACCAGCAGGATAAGGCCCGATCCAATGGCAAGCATGATCAGTCCAGTTATGAAATGAATCTGCCGAATTTTTTCTCTACGCACTCTTTCCACTCTTGCCGTGGTGGTCAAGCCGTAGCCTACACCCAGTGTAATGGCAATAAAGGGCAGGATGAAGATGAGGTTGTACATTAGCAGCAACCAGATGGCAGACAAACGAAATGAGGATTCACTCAACATGCCAATTACCACCACATAGGGACCGGAGCTACAGGGTAGTAGAAATATACTAACCAAGAAACCGATCCCGAAAGCCCCAGTGACCGAGGTAACCCTGGTGGTGATAGCTTGTAATCTAGGTCTCCAGGACCTGGGTACTTCCATACTGAACCATCTTTCGGGCCAGAGGTAATCCTTCAGATTGCCTAGGCCGATCAGTATGGCCAGTATGGATACCCCGATATAGATATATCCTTGTATTCCCGTGATGCGAATGGCAAAGAACAAGCCCGTGCCCATAAGTAGATATGAGATCAGTGTGGAGGCAGTGAAGGCCAGACCCGCTCTGATGACATGACGCCTGTTTTTCCTGCCTGTCAGGATGGTTCCCAGTAGTAAAACCAGCACGGCACAGGCGCATGGATTTACGGCATCTACAGCAGCAGCACTCAGTACGGCTGCAATACTGATCTTTTGCTTTAACCCCTCCCCGATCTCTATAAGGGAAAGAGGTGAGGATGCACTGGTTCTCAGGGCCTCTCGTACCGAAGCTTCGATAGCTCTGAATGAACTTCTTTCATCGCCTTTTATCAGTGTATCTCCTACGAGCACTGCAGGAGTGTATACATCCATTTTGTAGAATTCTGCAAAACGAAGTAAAAAACGAGCATTTTCGGGTTTATGTACTTCATATTTTTTAATCACCACTTGGTAGTTGGTCTTTATCCTTTCGTTCAGGAACCTGTCGATCCGGGCACAATGCGGACAACCGGCCTCGTAAAAGAAGAGCAACTCAACAGACTTTTCTTCAGCAAAACCCTGAAGAGAAAAAAGTGAAAGAAATAAAAAACTGATTGTGATGATATAACTCTTTTCCCCGTTCATCCTGAATAACTTTGCACTCCAACACGAACCTACCGCGCTCCTTCAATGATCACCCGCTCTCCATATCTGCGTTTCCATTCCTTAATCCCGCCTATGACACTGAGTGCTTCCTTATAATCATTGTTTTGCAGTATTTTTGCCAGTGCATCACTTTCTGTATCATCTTCTGAGTACAGATAGATCATGAAGTCTTTGGGTAATGCTGAGGCCCATGACAGTACTTCGTCCTTCGATACATGGATGGCGCCGGCAATATGTCCCTCTCGAAAATCTGTCTCGTCCCGGATATCCACCAGCACAAAGAAGTTATAATATAATTCGCCGATGGGTACCTGATGGGCTTCAGTGGGCAATATTTCTGCAGTGACACTGAGCGTTATGGGACTTAGCTCGGGATTATCGTATCGAACCTTTATTTGCCTGGTTTCCTTTCTTCCCCCGTATCCCAGGGTCTCAAATATAAACTCCAGTTTGGCGGAATCACCCACTGCCAGTTTGGAAACCTGCGATACAGCCGTACAACCTCCCTGTGAGAGATCATGGATGGAGATGTTTGATGCGCTGGCTTTCCCTTCGTTGAAGAGCGTAAAGGTTACGCTTGTTTTGATCCCTTCCCGGATCTTTCCCAGATCCCGGTTTTTCCCATCCTTTACCACCAGCCTGGGAACTGCCAGACCTTTACCCGATTCCTCCTTTCCCGCCCTTTCTTGCACTATCTGCGATGTATCTTGAGGCCTGTTGTTTTTGCAACTACAGAAACCGGATAAAAGTAGACTGAATATGACTATTGTGCGCATCCAGTAGCGCATGTTTTTACAGCACATATCCTATTAAATTACGGGGGGGTGTATCAAATAATGTATTGCTTTCGATACACCTCTTGTTTATCAATGATGATGTTGGCTTATTTGAACAAGATCTCCCATTCCACCGGTTCCTCCTGCCCGGTAAAGCCCACTTCGAGCATGCCGCCGGGCTGGGTTGTATGGGTAACATTTTCGGCATTGATCCGGGTTGTTTCAAATGCATAATCTTCAGGCACATGGATATACAGGATGTATAGATCACCCGGCACGGTTTCTGAAATTCCTGAAAGGGATTTTGTATCCATATTCCAGTTCATTTTTTGAATGCTGTATGCTGCGGTCAGGTGTCTGGAGGCAGCCAGTAACTGTGGCACCTCACTGACTTTTCGGATGATCAGGGCTTTTGTTCCATGTGCTGGTACTTCTTCCTGAATAGTGGTGCCGGTTATTCCCGAAAATATCTTGTTCCAGAAGTCAAAGACCAGGTAGCCGGTTTCATTCTCAAGACCCAGGTCTTCATGAAGGTCAAGCAACTTCATGTCACTTTCATCTTCCCAGTTGTACAAAGCCACCACATCATACATGCCTGATACCGCATTCACCTTCAGGTCCAGTGCCCTGGGAAATGTTTCGGGCGCAGGACAAAAGGCGGGTTCTGTTTTAAATGGATAAAGGTCCATTGCCCGGATAGGCATGGCGGGCATGGTTTTCCGGTAAAGCTGCAGTTTTTCCTCGGGAAGCGGTTTCACCTTATCGGGATATTGCAGGGCCCAGCCGATTTTGTAATCGCTGTGCAGGAAATCCTGGAGCCTTTCTCTTGTAAAATCCGCTATGAAGTCACTGATGATGTAGGCCTGTCCTGAAAGTGAAATGGAACTGACAATGGTTCTGGCCTCTTGCATGTTCAGCGGGTCCCTGATCATCACGGCATCCGGATCGGACCACCAGCAGATCCCGTTCAGCCAGTTGGCTCCGAACAGGGAGTTGAAATAGGGTTGCATTCCACCGGGCATATTGCTTTCACCTGTCCAACGGGCATCTGTCCAATGGGCATAATCATCACCGCCGGTCCGTGAACCGTCAAAGAAACCGAAACCTACCCCGATTTCGTGCATGGCACATCCCACAATATAGTTATCCTCTCCCATGGCTCCCCTGATGGCGGCCTGCGCGTTTCTGTATGCTTCCCGGCTGTCCATGTCGGGATCATACGCATTTTCCCTGTTTTCCTCGTAATAATCCATCCAGGTCCCCCAGCCGGCATCCTTGAGATAGGACAGACCCCAGTCGTTTACCAGGGTTTCGAAAAGCGGTTTCAGATGGTTTTCTATTACTTCCGGATTGGTATAGTCCAGCCTGACTACGGTGGTATCTGCAGTACAGCAGGCACGCGAAAGATTTCCTGCTGAATCCCTGAGATAGTATCCTTCCGGATACTCATCCGCCATGGAGGGATTGGCATAGTTGTCCCCGTATGCATTTAACCAGAGCCCGGGTTTTAATCCTTTTTCCCGGATATGGTTAAACCACCACTTCCCACCGCTGGGATACATCTCCTTATTCCATTCCAGCCAGTTGGCTTCTACTCCCCGAGTATAGGCTGCATCAAGCTGTACATAATCAAGGCCATAGGGCCTTAATTTTTCAGACAGGGCGTTGGTCTCTTCCACCAGGTTCTCCTCGTTGGGGGCATTATAGTAGCAGTACCAGCTGCTCCAGCCGGTAGGGGCCGTTTCAAACCGGTCAGGCATATGTTTGTAGACAGGCTTGAAACTGGTCTCCTGGTTTTTGGAGAGGCCAATTACATTTGTATAATATTCTTCAATAATGGAAAATTCATTTCCAGCTGTCAACGGTACTAGGATATCCATGAAGCAGTTATCATCTTTATTGCGTGTCAGTTTACTGTCCTCTGTGAACCGGATCATGATATCTGTTGGCATATCAAACAAGTGGTAAATATTGCAAGCAGATACAAAACCCATCTGGGTGTACATGATCCCGTTGTCCTGACTCCTTACGCGTGCCGGTATCCTTTTTTCACCTGACGGGGCCATTCCGGTGATCAAACCGTTTTCATCGGAACACACCACATCTATTCCTGATTGAGAAATATTGAATCCCCATAAGGTTTGTTCGGGAGCTTTCGTGTCGATCATCAATGTACCATTCTTCTTGTTGATGGTCCAATCAGAAAGGGGAGCCATTTCATTCTCCTTTTTCAGGTTGAGCCGGACCTGAAAGGCGATCGTGTCAAGTCCATTCTTTGCAATACACAGAGTACTCGTGGCGGGATCGGCTTTAACAGTCCATCCCTCCTGCTCAAGTACGTTCACATTTTTGCATCCTGCCATAATCATGGCCACGATGGATAGAAACAGGATGATGTTAGATACATTTTTCATATGCTTGCTTTTTAAGATAAAAGGTAATTATTTAGCTGGTTATCTTTTCCGTAATAAAGTTATACCCTTCAAAGGTAGAGTATAATTCAGAGAAGACGTTTCTGTTGTGTTTTCGTGCTGATGCAATAAAACCTTCAATTCGGGCATAGATCTCTGCTCCGAAAAAAGTACGAAAGCAATTTGAAATTTTCTGTTTTAATTTGGTAGGCCTGATATCTCGTTCAGTCAGGTTATTGGTAAAAGGAACTTCCTTATTGAAGGCAAATGCGAGTACTACCTTCTGTTCCCTGATCAGCCGTTCCACAAGATTTCTTCCCCTGGTCCGTTGATACTTGCCTTTTTTTCCCGACGTCTTCACCGGCGGTGGTTCTGCTTTTTCACCGATATTACAGATCAGTACATACCTGGATTCAATCTGGTGCCGTCGCCTGACCCTTTCTTCAAATGGCATCTCAAATATATGCATCAGAAAGGTTTTAAACGCCGTCGCCTATTTGCTCCGGCCGCTTTCTATCAAACCTTCCATTTCCCTGAGGATATATGCTCCACAGATAGCATGCCGTATTTTATGAAAACTGAAATAACTGCTCCAACAAACTTGAACCAACCAGCCCAAGATCCTACCCAATATGGATTTGTCGCTCTTAATGGCTATGGTCCCTTTTTTCTCGTGCACAAAAAGACAGGTATATAGCAGTGATGAGGCTGTATGCAACCAGTGCAGTTTGCCTGTTACTAGTAGACCTGTTTCATCAGCATGGGTGACATCGCTCTCAACTATCCTTGATTTTATAAACTCCTCAGTCGCCTCAAGCTTTTCGTAGCATTGCTCTGAAGCTGCATTTACAGTGGATTCGTTGATTGAGTACCCAAACAGATCTCCAAACAATGACTGCATTTTCTTGAAGGGAAGCTTAAAATTCACATTTAACAGTATTGCAAAAGTTTTCACAACATTGCCGTACTGGATCGGGGCGTTGACCCCTTCAGGGGCTCTGCGTTTATGTGTTTTGCCGCGTACAGGACAGGCCGCATTGTTGATCTGAAATTCGGTAAACTCCAGACGGGGTTGTGGAAAATCAAACATATGACGCTTTTCAGATAGCCTCAGCTCATCAGCTGTAAACTCATGACCACAGTCACACCTTGCAGGATTGCACTCTACTTTCTTGTCCGGATGCGTAACCTGTTGCAGGGTCCTTCCTTTATGTCCCTGCTGGCCGCCTTGCTTCCCTTTTTTCTTCATCGGCAAGGCAGGCTTCTTCTTATAGCCGTCAGTCGAAGGGGGCCTGTTGCTGTTCCTGGTGTTACTATTCAATTGGGATTCCAATTCTGCAACCTTTGCTTTCAAAGCATTATTCTCATCTTTCAATTCAGTATTTTCATGACGCAGGGTCTTATTCTCTGCCTCAAATGTTTCTAACCGTTGGATACCTAATTTCAATTCCTGGCCCTTTTTTTCCATTTCAAACAATCGATCTGTTCCCCTTCTATCTTGGTTAGCATATCATTGCCATAGAACCCGCTGTCAGCACGAACCAGTCCAATACGATCCTTGGGTATGATAGTCAGTAGCTCATCAAAGAACTCCTCGAAATCAGTGCTTGCAACACTATCCCCTGTACGCATCCAGGCATTCACAACCATCTTCAGATCGGCAACAAAGGCCATCAGCGGATGGTGGGATCCCCGATCAGGCTTTTTAGGATTATACCCAACCTCCACCCCTTCCTGTATACCATGGCGGACAAGTACTGTCGAGTCAAAGTCAATAGTCAAATTATCCATTTTAACCTGGCTAAACCAGAACCGGTTAATAGAAGGAAAGACTTTGTCATTGAGATCCTGGTCAAACTTCCTGAAAAAACGGCTGAAGGTACTTTGGCTGGCCATCCCACACTTCCAGTCAAATATGCGCTGTACGACTTTGTCATATCGTAGGGTGCCTGCGTGTGACAAGCGTTTTGCTCCAAGGATGACACTGACCATAAATCCTTCGATCAGATCTATGGATGAATATCCCCGGTTGGATCCGGGAACTGGTAAATCCGGGCACTCGTTCTCTAAAAAGCCCTTCAGCCCAGATTTGCGATACACCTCTTCAACCAGTCGAAGACCACCCCAAGGAGATACATCTTTGTCGGTAAATTCATATGATAATCCACTCATCTTTTAGGTGAATTGGTTAAATTAAGATAACTCTAAATTTAATGGGGTCTTTAAAACTTTTTAAGATCTGTTGAATAAACTGGGTTTAACATTTCTTCCAAATTACGGGGGTATATCAAATAACATATTGTTATCGGTACACTCCCTGTTATCCTTGAAAATATTGGCTAATTGAACAGAATCTCCCATTCCGCTGGTTCTTCCTGCCCGATAAAGCTTACCTCAAGCATGCCATCGGAATGGGTGGTACTGATTACATTTTCGGCATTGATATAGGTTGTTTCAAATACATAATCCTCAGGCACATGAATGTACAGCGTGTAAAGATCACCCGGAATGGTCTCAGAAGTACCCTTGAGTGATCTCGCTTCCGTATTCCAGTTTATATCCTTAATGCTGTAGGCAGAAGTCAGATGTCTTGAGGTAGCTATTAATTGTGGCACTGCACTGACTTTTTTGATGATCAGCACTTTTGTGCCGTGCGCGTACACTTCTTCCTGAATAGTAGTGCCGGTTATTCTCGTGAGTTTCTTATTCCAGAAATCCAGTACCAAGTAATCGGTTTCGTCCTCAAGCCCCAGGTCTTGCTGAAGATCAAGCGACTTCACCGCACATTCATCTTCCCAGTTGTATAATGCCACCACATCATACATACCTGTTATCGCATTCACCTTAAGGTTCAGTGCTCTTGGAAATGTTTCGGGCATAGGACAAAAGGTAGGTTCTGTTCTATATGGATAAAGGTCCATTGCCCGGATAGGCATGGCGGGCATGGTTTTCCGGTAAAGCTGCAATTTTTCCTCGGGAAGCGGTTTTACCTTATGAGGATATTGCTGAGCCCAGCCTATTTTGTAATCGCTGTGCAGGAAGTCCTGAAGCCTTTCTCTTGTAAAATCCGCTATGAAGTCACTAATGATGTAAGCCTGTCCTGAAAGGGAAATGGAACTGACAATGGTTCTGGCCTCTTCCATGTTCAGCGGGTCCCTGATCATCACGGCATCCGGATCGGACCACCAGCATATCCCGTTCAGCCAGTTGGCTCCGAACAAGGCGTTGAAAAAGGGTTGCATTCCGCCAGAAATATGGCCTTCACCTATCCTACGGGAATCTGTCCAATGGGCAAAATCATCATAACCGGTACGGGAACCGTCAAAGAAACCGAAACCTATCCCTATTTCGTGCATGGCACATCCGACAATATAGTTATCCTCTCCCATGGCTTCCCTGATGGCTGCCTGCGCGTTTCTGTATGCTTCCCGGCTGTCCATGTCGGGATTATAGGCATTTTCCCTGTTTTCCTCGTAATAGTCCATCCATGTCCCCCAGCCAGCACTCTTGAGATAGGACAAGCCCCAGTCGTTCACCAGAGTTTCGAAAAGCGGTTTCAGATGGTTTTTTATTACTTCCGGGTTGGTATAATCCAGCCTGACCACGGTGGTATCTGCAGTACAGCATGCTCCCGAAAGATATCCAGCAGAATTCCGGAGATAGTAATCTTCCGGATACTTATCTGCCATGGAGGGATTGGTATAATTGTCCCCGTAGGCATTCAACCAGAGTCCAGGTTTTAATCCTTTTTCCCGGATATAACCAAACCACCATTTTCCTCCTTTTGGATACATCTCCTTATTCCATTCCAGCCAGTTGGCTTCTGCTCCGCGGGTATAAGCTGCATCAAGCTGCACATAATCAAGGCCATAAGGCCTCAATTTTTCAGACAAAGCGTTGGTTTCTTCTATTAGGTCTTTCTCGGTGGGAGCCAAATAATAACAGTAATAGCTGCTCCAGCCGGTAGGGGCTTTTTCAAACCGGTTGGGGATGTGTTTGTAGACAGGCTTGAAACTGGTCTCCTGGTATTTGGATAAGCCGATTATATTCGTATAATATTCTTCAACGACTGAAAATTCATTTCCAGCTGTCAACGGTATCCGTATATCCATGAAGCGGTTATCATATTTATTGCGTGTCAGTTTACTTTCCTCCGTGAAACGGATCATGATATCTGTTGGCATATCAAACAAATTGTAAATATTGGAAGCAGATACAAAACCCATCTGGGTGTACATGATCCCGTTATCCTGACTCTTCACTCGTGCCGGTATCCTTTTATCACCGGCCAGGGCCATCCCGGTAATCAAACCGTTCTCATCGGAACACATCACATCTATTCCTGCTTGAGAAATATTGAATGCCCAGGAGGTTTGCTCGGGAACTTTTGTGTCTATCATCAATGTACCATTCTCCTTGTTGATGGACCAACCAGAAAGGGAAACCATTTCATTTTCCTGTTTCAGGTTGAGCCGGACCTGAAAGGCGATCGTGTCAAGTCCATTCCTTTTAATACACAGGGTGCTCATGTTGGGATCGGCTTTAATAGCCCATCCCTTCTGCTCAATTTCGTTCACATTTTTGCATCCTGCCATAATCATGGCCATGATTAATAGAAACAGGATGATGTTGGATATATGTTTTCTCATATGCTTGCTTTTGAAGATAAGATATAGATAAAAGAATCTATCTGCAGTTAACCCACCTCTTTGAAAATTGCGGATTTCTCTTTTCAGGTTCACCACAGGATTGACCCTTATAAAAAACTGCACTGGCCCTGAATAAAAATTTAGTCGACCAGGTAGAGATCTGGTTGGGGTGTATTCCATATTTCTTCCTGATTTTATGTATTAATTCTCTTTCCTGCAAGGTTTCATGGATCACATTGGTCTTGAAGCCCGGTGTGTAATTCTTTCGTTTTCATCTGTAATGTATTATTATATATTGTTTTATAGCTATATATAATAATCAGTTAAGGGTATAAAGTTTTCATCTTCATACTCTTGGCAATATTTGTTTGTGCTTATCTTTGTTGAAGCCAGTTTCATGAACGGGTTATATAATGAGATCTTCCAAAACACAAACCTTACATTTACCGCAGCAACATCCTCCTAAAATGAGGGTATAATTTTTAGACATGAAAATCTGTGATGAAGTGTGATTCAGTGTTCAACAGATGGAATAAAGGGTTTTTGCTCGCAAGCTTTGGCACGGATAATAATGCTGGTTTGTAAAAGGCCTGGAGACTTTGCCATTAACTGTATTTCTCCAGCCTCACGGGTAGATTGAATAATTACCTGGCATAAACCATTAAAAACTTTCCGTTTATTTGCTTTGTCCTGCTCATGGCTGCTGGGATTGCCATTACCCACCCCAATGATCTTCGCATTATTACTTACTTCAAAATTAACCTCATCTTGGGCGGTTGGGGCCAAACGTCCCTGTCCATCAAGCACCGCCACAGTCACGATAGCAACGTCTTCGTTATCAGCCCTAATTTCCAAGCGATCCGGCGAAAGTCTAAGTTGAGTTGATGCACCGATGGTTTCCCGTACCTTCCTGGCAATGATTTCGCCATTTATGTAACCTTTGGCTTCAAGCTTGCCCGGCTCGTAAGAGACTTCCCATTGCAAATGTGAATTTAAGGGCATCTCCTTTCTGCCTAGACTCTTTTCATTGAGGAACAACTCTACCTCATCACAGTTTGAGTAACACCAGACGTCAATAGTCTGACCTTCTTTACCCGCCCAATTCCAGTGTGGTAAAATGTGCAATACGGTCGAGTCACTCCACCATGCCTTATAATAGTAATAAATGTCCTTCGGGAAACAGCAAACATCCATAATACCAAAATGTGAGCTGACGCTTGGCCATTTACCCGGTTCGCCTCTGTAATCAATGCCGGTCCAAAGAAATATACCGGCTATAAATTGGCGGTCGACACAATAACGCCAAGCTTCAGGCGTGGAGGCTCCCAAACCAGTATTGCTTGTACCATACTCACTGGTGAAGCCTTGCTCATCATTCCTTTTATATATTCCCCGGGTGGTTTGCATGTTCGCGTTTTCTGTCCCTATAATAGGCTGCTCCGGGAAGTTCACATGAAATGCATCGATGTCCCCATGGAAAAAATAATTGCATCCCAGCACATCAGATACCTGAGAGTACTTGCTGCCCCAGCTGTTATTAGTATTGGCATCTGCTATGGTTACCTGCCGTATCGGATCAAGTTGTTTGATTTTACGTTTCATGGTTGTCAAAATACGCGCGCCAATATCTGTTCCCTCGATAGCTGCCTCCTCATTACCCATACTCCATAAAAATACGCTGGGATGATTGCGGTCTCGCAGAATAATGCTCTCCAATTGAGTTATGATCTCCGTAGAACTACCAGCTACACGTTGCTCATCGATAACCAGCATTCCCAATCGATCGCAAGCATCAAGTAGTTCAGGTGTTGGTGGGTTATGCGCACACCGAACGGCATTACAACCCATTTCCTTAAGCTTCTCTATTCTAAATTCCTGGATACGGTCAGGCAGGGCTGAACCAACCCCAGCATGATCCTGGTGAATACAAACACCCTTTATTTTTAACGGTTTATCATTCAGGAAAAAGCCCTTATTCGCATCAAACCGAACCGTTCGAATACCAAAGGGGGTAACATAGGTGTCAACCGGGATGCCATCCTGTTTCACGGTCATCACCAAGCGGTATAGATGTGGTGAATCTAACGACCAGAGTTTCGGATTCATTAGGGTGATACGCTGAACAACTTCACGGGAGTCCCAGGCGCTGATAGATATATTATTAGATTGATCTTCAATAATGGTCTCACCATCAAAGTTTAGAATCGAAGAGACTAGTTGGCATGATGCATCCTTCGAATCTTCGTTAGTAACTTTGGTTTTAATCGTAACCTCAGCTGAAGCAGCATCCTCATCTACAGTTGATGATACAAATGTTCCCCATTGAGCTACATGTAACGGATTGGTTTTTACCAACCATACATGCCTGTAGATACCTGCTCCCTCATAAAACCAGCCCTCAACGAAACTGGCATCCACTCTTACAACCAGGACGTTACGACCACCGTAATTTACACAGTCGCTGATGTCATACCGGAAGCTGGTATATCCGCTCATATGCCTACCAAGGTAAAAACCGTTCAGCCATACCATACAATCGCGAAAGACTCCGTCGAATTCGATTGACAGCCTGTTTCCTTCATCAGATTCCGGCACTTCAAAAGTCTTACGATACCAACCAATTGAATTCGAAGGCCATTCTCTACCCAACTTTTTATATCCATGCGACGTGGTGGCTGCCGGATCAAAATCCAACTCTACAGCCCAATCGTGCGGTAAGTCGATCTTTCGCCAATCATTGTCGTTAAAACCTGTGTGAACAGGACTGATTGATCCCATTCCTCCGCTGCCTATAGAACCAGCCTTTGCAAAAGGGCGTTCATGGGTACGTGTATCTCCAAACATGAAATCCCTGGTAATATCATACGTATGCCCAAGATTGAATCTCCAGTCAAAATCCATTGAGAGCCGTTGTCTTGTGGTATTATAAATTTCAAACTTATTTCCTATTTCGATATCCTTTGTAGTGCATGTCATTGAAAACAAACACGTGAGGAATATGACTGTTTGCAAAAACCAGTTTCTCATCAGTGAATCATTGAATTAGTTTATATAAATATTGTAATAGCACATCAATACCAGCATATGATTATTCCGACTCCTAGTATGAATTGGCCAGCTCCCAGCTGCAAATCCGAATTCTTAAACCAGATGCATCCATCTGATGTCCAAGAAAAACCGATTTCCTTCTTCGTCCCACAACTGAATGAGGTTGCCAGAAGTATGATGCAAAGCAAGGTTTTCCTGATCATAGCGTAGGTTAATTTCTTTAAGATAAGTTTCGTATGTGCATTATTGCTGCCAAGAAGAAGATGAGATGCATCAAATCAATTCCATTAATAAGACAAGATTAAGACGGAGTCTGGTTAATCAGTGCCTGTAAGCAAACACTTAATTAATTAATATGTAGTGATTTATTGTTAATGAATTTTTTGAATCTGTCAGGGTTTCTACTTTTGTTAATTAACACTACCAGTGTAACGTCAGGTTAATATTGTCGGATAAAGCCTTCTTAGCTTTATCCGGACATCATCAGTTCTAAAATTGTGAAGTACCAATACAATAGTTCGTTAAAGTTTACGCAGCCATAGTGCCGTAAAATATAAGTTCTTTGACACAGTGTTGATTTTTTACAGAGTATGGGGAAATACCGAACACACCAAAAAATCGATTCAGCAGTAATATGTTGTGGTTCATTGTTTTAATATCTGACATAGAAAATGCTCCTCTGCATTCCCTTGGGACATTTAACCAGTGAATAGCCTTGGCAATGTTGATGGAAGTCAGTTATGCATTGAACTGGAAATGCAGTTTGTTTTCACTTCTTGCCTGGGAGTCATTCAACCCGGTGTATTGTTTTCCATCGCGACAGAGGAATTCAATCTGATACCGGCTCTGGAAGTAGAGCAGTATGTCAGCCGGATCCATGGAAACATCTGTACAGAAGTAGAGCTTCCGGGCATCCTTACCACTTTCTTTTTCATAGGTGACGTGGGCCAGCATGATGTTCCGCTTAAGTGCCTTGGAATATACTTCGGCAGCATATACGGTTGCATCTTCATACTGGGATACCAAAGTGAAGTATTCCTTATCAATGTCATTAATAGTGATCTTGCCAGTGTACTTACGTGGCCTGCCTTTATTACCAGTTGGCTCCCCTTTGAATAGGTACATCAGATTGGCATCATCGCGGAGCCTGCTGATAAGATGCATCCCACTGACTATGATATTATGAGTGAACGGTTTTTTTGAAACCCAAGCATCAGCCACCAGGTATTTTGAAATCGCAGACAGGATATCTTTTCTGTCAGCAATTACCCCTGCATACCAATCGGAAAGGCTCTGGTCAGAGTCATTGAGTGTTTGAACGGCCTCCAGGTGAAAAGCAGTATGGTTTTCTATATCGATAGCAGCAAGGCCTCCGATCTCCAGGTCCCATTTGGCCTGATTGGCACAACCGGACCAATACCTGCCCACTCCTGGTGTTTTCTTACCGGATTTGCTGATATAGCTCGGATCAAAGGCAATGGCATATTTGCCACTTCCTTGGGACAGGGTAAGCTCTTTATTGAATGCCAGGAAATCGAATGGTTTTTCAAATTGCTGCCGATATCGTTGTTGTTTGTATTTTCCGTACCTTGCAAGTTGCAGAAAGTTAATCCGTCCTCTGATAGAGAGAAACAGGATGAAAACTTCGATGAGGAAGTCACTTCTCCACTGATTAACTTTGGGCAACTTTTCTAACATATTGACTATGAGTCTTTTGTAATGTTTTTGTTCCCTGATGATCATAACTTAGTCAGATTTGGTGAACCTAATAAGTTACTGATTATCAGGAAATAAACTAATCTCTATGGGGTTAGTTCCCCGAAGCTCTGCTTCGAGAAGAAAAATTAAATTTGTTATGTGAGTGAATTTGTTCATAAGAGTCACAACGTTTCAGTCCTTCTCTACCACTTCGCGTGTCCGGCCAAATATCGTCGAGTTGTTATCACCAAAGCGGTCGATCAGAGTTTGAAAGAAATCTGTCTTGAGATTTCGAAGCGGTATGAGATCGTGTTCATTGAAATAGGGACGGACAGGGACCATGTTCATTTTCTGATACAAAGTGTACCAACAATGAGTCCGACCAAGATCATCAAAGCGGTCAAAAGCATCACGGCCAAAGAGATTTTCAAACTTCATCCTGAGGTGAAAGAGCAGCTTTGGGGAGGAGAGTTTTGGACCAAAGGGTACTATGTCAATACTGTGGGTTGGCATGGCGATGAAAATACAATACAGGCCTACGTTCAGGCTCAGGGAAGACTTGACGAGTATGAACAAATTCACTCACAACAGCTCAAGCTGTTTTAATACCTCGTAGCTCTGCTGCGAGGTAGTTTATCATATTAATTATGACATTTTTGTAAGGTTTTTGCTCCCTGGTGATCATAACTTAGATAGATTATGAGTAAACCTATTAAATTACAGATTACCCGGGATTTAATCAAATTTATTAAACATATATTTTACTGAGAATCACATAGTTATCAATATTTATAACGAACCATTTCCAGATAGAACTCTCGTTTAATTCATTTATTGTCAATAATCCCAGCGTATGAAACACCACATCTTATTTATATGTTTTATTATATCAGTGCTTTATCATCCTGAAGCGATCAGTCAAGCCATAACTTTCGGGACTTTGCTGGAGGAAATGGCCGATATTAAGCGACTAGCTGAATTGCCTAATCATCCCTACAGATACATCCAGTTCTCCTCGTATGACAGGAGGAGCACAAACGTATCCGAACCGGGATGGTTCGCAAATTCAGATGGATTCGGGAAGGCACCTGTCCCCGGTTTTGAGAGAGTATTAAAAGCCCCGGATAAAAATGGCATCGGTGAATATCTCATATGTGAAATAAATGGTCCGGGAGCCATTTTGCGTCTATGGACCGCACGAATGTACGGGAATATCCGTCTGTTTCTGGACCAGGACGATTCTGCCCTGTACGATGGCCCTGCTCAGGATCTCATCTGGAAAACGATGGAGCAATTTTCGGCCGGACCGCTGCAAATGAATTATATGACCACTTTCCGCCAGTCGGATGCCACCTATTTTCCCATACCCTTTGCCAGGAGCTGCAGGATCGAATGGATCGGAGATATTAAAAGAACCCATTTTTACCATGTGGGCATCCGTGTATATGAACCGGAATGCGAAGTGAAGACTTTTTGTCCGGAAGAAATTCCAGGCTTCCTTCCACAGCTGAAAAAGGCAAACAGCAGATTGGCTGGCATGGGTGGTGAAATGGAACAGAATACACAGAAAATTAAACGGTTTGAACATACCATACCGGAAAACTCAAGAAAGGAACTGATTGAATTAAATGGATCCGGGGTAATAGAATACCTTTCGTTGAAACTGTCAGCAGAAAGCCTGGATAAAGCATTGCGGCAGAACATATTGAATATTTATTTTGATGGTTCTCCCGTCCCGCAGGTCCAATCCCCTGTGGGAGATTTTTTCGGCGCTGCACCGGGAATCAATCCTTACAACTCGGTTCCTTTTTTGGTCCATGAAGATGGTACAATGGAATGCCGGTTCTACATGCCCTTTAAAGACTCAGTGCGAATTGAAATTGAGAATATTTCCGGACAGGGGGTCCGGGTTTCCGGTGGAATCAGGATTGCGGGTTATACATGGAAAGAAGGAAAATCAATGCATTTCAGGGCCCGCTGGAGAATCAACCACAGAATGACAGCTTCAAATGTTCATGTTACTGACATACCCTATTTGATGGCGTTTGGCGTGGGGCGCATTGTGGGTACCACATCCTTTTTGCTCAATCCATCCAATGCGCCCATGAACAACGGGAACTGGTGGGGAGAAGGGGATGAAAAAATTTTCGTGGACCGGGACACTTCTCCCGCGCTGTTCGGAACCGGTTCAGAGGATTATTACAACTACTCCTGGTCATCTTCGGCAATCTTCAGCTTTCCCTATTCAGGTCAGCCGAGGAACGACGGACCGGGGAACAGGGGATTTGTTACAAACTACCGCTGGCACATACTGGATGATATTCCTTTTAATGACAGGCTGGCCTTTTATATGGAGTTACTGCATCACGGGGAGGTGCCGGGATTTGCTTACGGGCGGACAGTATACCTCTATGCATTGCCGGGGATGCTGGATGACCATGTGGAGGTATCGGCCGATGACGTAAGGGAACAGTCGCTGCCTGAATGGAGTCCGGTTGCTTACAAGGGATCCGAGGGGTACCAGTTTATTAATGCCGAGGTGCTGATCTCTCCCCGCACCGGTATTGAACTGGAAGAGGGGGCGTTGTGGGCTGACGGAGAGATCCTGGTGTGGACTCCGGCGCAAAGAGGTGAGCAGATCACTTTTTCCCTTTACCACCCTGTCCCCGCTTCTTACCAGATGGTCATCACTTTGGCCCATATGCCGGAGGGTGGGAAAATCATTGTATGGATCAACGGGAAAGAAGTGAAATTCAATAATGAAACGGTCATCGATCTACACGAACCCCACCACCGGGTTTTACGGAATCACAGGTCAGAAACGGTATCCTGGAATCAGGGAGAGAACCGGGTCATTATTAAATATGTGGGCGAAGCCAGCAATGAAAAAATAGGAATTGATTTTTTCTGGGTGCGCGAATAAATAGAATTAAAAAAATCTTATCTGGATGAACTTGCATATTATGTTCGGGATTTTTCTTATAGCTACCGGTGCATTTTCAGCCGGCAGTTTTGCTGTCCCATTTGGAAAAATAAAAGGATGGAACTGGGAAACTTACTGGATGGTCTTCAGCCTGGGAGCGTACATCATCTTACCGATCCTTGCCTGCTTTATTTTTGCCCCTGACTCTTTTGACATTATCCGGTCCGTTCCTACCGGAACACTTGTGCTGGTTTTTCTACTGGGTGCAGTATATGGGATTGGCAATCTTTCCTTCGGATTATCGTTGCGCTATCTGGGGTTGTCACTAGGATATGCACTTTCGTTGGGCTTGATGCTGGCCATCGGTACGCTGATACCCCCCCTGATAGACGGCCGGCTGAAAGTGATGATGGCATCATCAGGTGGTAACCTTCTAATTGCCGGAGTGGTTGTGGCTGCGCTTGGCATTGCATTATCAGCTTGGGCGGGAATCATGAAAGATAAGAGCATTTCGATGGATAAAAAACAGGAAAGCGTGGATGAATTCAATCTTGTGAAAGGAATTTTAGCTGCCTTGCTGGTAGGGGTTACCGGATCAACCATGGCACTTGGCTTTGAGCAGGGTCTGCCCGTTTCGGTACTTGCCGAAGAAAGCGGCATGAATCCTCTTTTTACCATGATACCGGTCTATCTCGTTCTTCTATCCGGGACATTTCTCTCCACACTCATCTGGTGCCTGTTCCTGGGCATCAGACAACAATCGGTCAGGAATTATATTGTCGCCGGCAACAACCGTACACTCGTTTTAAACTATGGTTTTGGATTACTGGCAGGTTTGCTGTGGTTCAGCCAGTTCATATTTTACGGAATGGGGAAAAGCAAAATGGGGCCGTTTACATTTACATCCTGGGGTATACTCATGGCACTGACCATTGCTTTTGCCACCATATGGGGACTGATCCGTGGGGAATGGAAAGGAGTGTCCCCACGGATTTATATCATCATGATCCTTTCCCTGCTGGTCCTGATAACAGCTTCCATTATGATTGGCATCAGCGGTGCCTGAAAGTCAGAGACAATGATAAAATGATCAACATGAATCAAAAGAAAGAAATGACATCCAGGGAGAGAGTACTGGCAGCCATTGACCATAGGACTCCAGACCGCGTACCTGTTGATCTGGGAGCGACTCCCAGTTCAGGAATATCGGCCATTGCCTACTCCAACCTGATAAAATACCTGAAGAGGGGAGATCTGCCCGTTCAGATTTATGACGTGGTCCAGCAACTGGCACAGCCGGCAATGATGATTCTTGATTCATTCGGTGTGGATGTGCTGGATATCGGAAGAGCATTCAACGAAAAGCCTTCTGACTGGAAACGAACCACCCTGGTCAATGGTGCCCCGGCATTTTATCCCCGATGGTTCAGACCGGTCAAATTGCAGGATGGTTCGTATCAGACGTATGACGATGACGGAAAAACCGTGCTTTCACGCATGCCCGTGGGCGGCACTTTTTTTGACCAGACCTATTTTCCATATGTGGATGGGTATCCTGATGATTACGTAAATCTTGATAAGGAAATGAGTCGGATTATGTGGGCACGCGATGCGCACAGTCCATGGGACCATGCCGGGGAATCAGATTTCTGGGAAAAGCTAAGGGCAAAAACGCTTCATTTACGCGAGACAACGGATAAAGCATTGATGGTTGTATGTGGCTGCAATCTTTTTGAGTGGGGCACCTTTCTCCGGCGAATGGATAATTTCCTGATGGACCTGATCGCAGACCCTGGCAATGTTGAGAAATTACTCGATGCGCTGATGGAAAGACATCTGGTCACACTCGAAAAAGTCTGCAGCTCTGTAGGTGACATTGTCGATATCATCCGCTTCGGAGATGATCTTGGAATGACCCATGGCCCTTTTATGGAAGTGGATACCTACAGGCAACTTTTCAAGCCCAGGCATAAGATGCTTTGTGATTATGTGAAAACACATAGCCGGATGCACACATTTATTCACTCATGTGGCTCAATTTCACTGTTAATGCCTGACTTGATAGACGCAGGCATTGAGATTTTCAATCCGGTACAAACCAATGCTTACAAAATGGAACCCGCATTTTTGAAGAAGGAATTCGGGAAAGATTGCACTTTCTGGGGAGGAGGAGTTGAGACCGCCGGAACCTTGAACGCAGGTTCACCGGAAGAAGTGCGGGAGCAGGTACTCGAAAGAATGGGAATCTTCTCTGAAGGCGGTGGTTTCGTTTTCAATACCGTTCACAATATCCTTCCGGATGTCCCTCCCCGGAACATCGTTGCCATGTTTGAAGCTGTAAAAGAATTTAATAACGCGTTATGGTATTAAAACTTATTGATGACTCATTTGTGTCCAGTTATAAGTTGAACATTTTCAATTGGTAATAACTATCGCTATCCGTATTTATGTAGTCGTTTTTTTTTTTTTTTTTTTTAAAAAGTTAAATTA
>Ga0272443_10001188_pt1 | contig 40275 bp, 28 predicted proteins | sample SSMAcet12_FD_193581 | JGI IMG/M metagenome (GOLD analysis project Ga0272443, IMG submission 193581) | Marine sediment archaeal communities from Little Sippewissett salt marsh, Falmouth, MA, United States - SSM-Acet-12 | ecosystem: Environmental > Aquatic > Marine > Wetlands > Sediment ...
AAGGGATCGTATTTAAGCTTTCCGGGTCGGGATCTCTCCGCGAAACCAATTCTCAGTGAGAATCGGACACAGAGACCGCACCAGACAGCTCGTCCCCAAACAAAGGGATCGTATTTAAGCCTTCCGGGTCGGGATCTATTCGCGAAACCAATTCCAATTATAGTGCTTAACGATACCTTTCGGACAAATGTCGAACTCTTATGAGTTCGACATTTTGGCCCGCCCATATCGTTAAGCACTAATCTTGCAAGGACCAATTAGTGTCATCTAATTGGTTCCTGACCATAGTTTTCAACTACAGTCGTCTTCGTCCCTGCGAGTTAAAAACTGTTCAACACGTCATTCAGATCGTCCAAGAACAGAGCCACGCTCTCCTGAGTGATATGCGGCATCAGAACCAGCCGGATGGCTTTTGGCTTCTGGGTAGTCGAGACCCTCCAATGCCGTTCGATCAACTCGTCCCTCACCTTTTCAGGTGAACCCACCTTGAGGGCCACCACGTTCATTATCGGCTCGATCGCAGGCTCTACGCCAAACTCCCTCGCACCATCAACCATTTGCCAGGAAAGCTCCATACAACGACGGATCACTTTGGTGAAACCGTCCCGACCAAGAAGGGTCATCACTGCCCATATCGAAGCTGCTGCTGCACCACTCCTGGTCCCCGTCAGCGCCTTTTGCTTGGTAAGAGTGAGGTAGGGCGCATGAGCTGCCAGTCGTTCGAAATCCTCAGAAGATCTGAAAAGAAGACCCCCACCTGGAATGGTGCTCATTCCCATCTTGTGAGGATCTATAGATACGGAAGTTACGCCCTCCACCTTGAAGTCCCATTTCCAGTCGTCCTCCAGGAACGGGAGAACAAAACCCCCAAAGGCCGCATCCACATGTAAATGAAGACCATGATCGAGGGCAATCCCGGCGAGCTTGCCGATAGGATCAACCTGACCGAACTCGGTGGTTCCAGCAATGCCAACCAACGACACGGTCTTATTGTCGATCAGGTCTTCCACCGAACCAGGATCCACTTTCAAGTCTTCGTCCAGATCGGCCTTCCGGATTTCCAGCCTGAGGAGGTCCCCGATCTTGTCGAAGGAAAAGTGGGCAGATTTTGGCACCACTATATTTCCTCCATCAATATCACAGGCGTTTCTGGCCGCCCTGATCGCCTGAATATTGGACTCTGTGCCACCTGTAGAAAGGTAGCCCACCGCCTCAGGATAGCCCAGCAATTCGGCCATCATGCGGATAACCTCTTGCTCCAGCTCAGCTGCCCCAGGAAAAAGCCCAGGATCGCCCAGATTTGTCTCCTGGAACAGCCTGTGCGCCCTCAACGCGATGGGATGAGGGCGCGTACACATAGAGGAGAAGATCCTGTCATAATCCAGGTCTTTGTCCCGCGCTTCTTGGAGCGCCTCAAAGACCTCCTCCTCGGAAATACCTGTCTCTTTCAACTTATCGCTCCCTGAGCGCCCTTAGCATGAGGATGCGCTCGGCTCTGGCCACAGTCTCTCTCACGGTCGCAACAGCATCTATGTTGGCGGAGATGCTGGTTATGCCAAGCTCCACAAGCTTTTTTGCCATCTCGGGATAGGAGCCAGCTTGGCCACATATCGAGGTAGTTACTCCAGCTTCGTTGCACCTCACGATCACATACTCGATAAGATTCAAAACCGCAGGATGAAGCTCGTTGTAGAGGGCAGCCACACCCTCGTTGTTTCTGTCCACAGCCAAGGTGTACTGAGTGAGATCGTTGGTCCCAAAAGATACGAAATCAACCCCTTCTGCTATGAAGTCATCTATTGTCAAAGCCGCACCAGGTGTCTCGACCATGATTCCAACGTCGATCTTCCCAAGATCGAGCCCTTCGTCACACATGATCTCTTTGGCCGCCCTGAACTCGCTTACATGCTGGACGAGAGGAACCATTATGCCCACGTTAGTGAGGCCAGCCTCATACAATTTCTTGAAGGCCTTCATCTCCAACCTGAAGTGCTCGATCTGGTCGAGGTCTCTTCGGATCCCGCGCCAGCCCAGCATCGGGTTGTGCTCTTCGGGCTCAACCTCACCGCCCTTCATCCCCCTGAATTCATCCGTAGGGGCATCCAAGGTCCGGACCCACACTGGCTTTGGATAGAAAGCGTCGGCGACGGTCCTTATGCCCTTAACCAGCTCGTCGATGTACTCTTCTTCGCGACCCTCGTCTATGTAGACGTGGGGATGGGTCCCAAGGCCCAAAATCATGTGCTCGACTCTGAGCAGACCAACGCCATCTGCCATGGTGGCAGCAGCCTGTTCTGCAGCTTCAGGCATGCTGACATTCACCTTCACTTCGGTGCCGGTTATGGGCTTTTGGGCTGTGGCCACCACCTGAACAGCGGCATCTTCTTTTGCGACTTTCAGCCGGCCCTCATAGACCTGACCTCTGCCACCGTCCACGGTGATCAACATGCCTTCCTTGAGAACATCTGTTCCGGTCTTGGTTCCGACAACGGCAGGGCATCCCAGTTCCCTGCTCACGATGGCCGCATGGCAAGTCATTCCGCCTTCGTCAGTAACCACGGCACCAGCCCGTCTCATGGCAGGCACCATATCGGGCGTTGTCATCACCGTGACCATAATGTCACCTTCTTTGATCTTGTCCAGGTCATCTGGCCCGGTGATCATCTTGACCTCACCCGTTGCCACACCCGGTGACGCCCCAAGACCTGTCACCAAGATCTTGCCGCTGCCTTCAGACTCCTCGGTCTGGGTACTGTTGCCTATAGTGGTTACGGGCCTTGACTGGAGAATAAACATCTCGCCGCCCTCAAAGGCCCACTCGATGTCTTCGGGCATTCCGTAATGCTTCTCCAGGATCTCGGCCTGTCTTGCAAGCAGAAGGATCTCTTCATCCGAAAGAACCAGCTTCTCTCTCATGTCATCGGGTGTATCTTTGGTTATGGTCTCTCCGGTTTCGGGATCGCGAACGATCATGATCTCTTTTGCGGCGATGAACCTGCTCAAAATCTCCATTGTGGCCCTGTCCACCACGTAGTTGTCAGGCGAGACGCTACCGCTAACCACAGATTCGCCCAATCCCCATGCCGCTTCGATGATAACCTGAGGCTCGCCAGTGCTCGGGTGAGAGCTGAACATCACTCCAGATTTCTCAGAATTGACCATCTTCTGAACGGTTACAGATATATTGACCTTCTCGTGTTCGAATCCCTGGTCAACTCTGTAGAAAATCGCCCTAGCACCGTATAGCGAGGCCCAACATTTCACCACGGCCTCAAAAACCTGGTCTGCACCTCTCATGTTCAGAAAGGTCTCCTGCTGACCTGCAAAGCTCGCATCAGGCAGGTCTTCTGCGGTGGCACTGGACCTGACCGCAACGAACACCTCTTCACCATCCCGTTCGCAAAGCTCCTGGTACCGATCTCGAGTGGCCTTTTCGATGTCTTCTGGAACCTTTGCCTCCAGCACCAACTTTTTGGCCTTCTCAGAAGCCTCGTTCAAGGCTGCAGGATCGTTTACATCCACACTAAGAACTTTGAAAAGTTCGTCTGCAATACCAGATCTTTCGATGAAATCTCTGAAAGCCTGAGCAGTGACCGCAAAACCGCCTGGAACAGGCACGTTCGCGTTGATCATCTCTCCAAGGCTCGCGCCCTTCCCTCCGACCGTGGAAACGTCATCTTTGCCAACTTCTTCCAGCCAAACAACTGCATCCATTCAATGTTCACCACCATGTTGTTTGTGTAATTCAACATCAGGAATAATGTTTGTAAAAAAGCCAGACCGCATTTATTCGCGTTGAACACAACCCCGAAATAGGGATGTAGTTCCTTTCCGTTCTTTGCGGATCTGGTCTCGGCTGTGGAGGCTGCGAATGTGATCTCAACCCCGATTTTGGGCACACCCACCTTTTCCATCACTCCCATCGCGCCCATTCTGCAGGCTGAAAGGCCACCGTTCCCGCCGATCAAGCCCAGCCAATCAACAGCTAACATTTGATATCCACCTTCTGGGAGAGATGTGAGCATTCATCCTGTGTGGGATTTTCGCGGGAACATCGATTGATACATATATATCAGTTTTCACGAGTAATGGAGGAAGGCGGCAGTGTTGCCCCGTTCCAATCAAATTCTTAATCAACAAAAACAAAACGAAGGCACGAATCATGTTCAAACAGCTCTCCAGCGTATCTGAATCCTCCAGAACTCTTCTGGAGATGTGCAGTCCGGTTATGCGCATAGAGAATATTTCCCTGAACCGGGCCCAGGGAAGGACTCTTTCAAGAAACATTGTCTCACCCACGGACCTTCCCACATTCGATCGCGCAGCTATGGACGGATACGCGGTCAGGGCTGAAGATACGCGAGGCGCATCATCCCTCAGCCCCATATATCTGGAAATAGAAAGCGAAACCGGCGAGGGAAGATGCACCCCAGTGAGGACAGGGATGCCCGTGGGGGGAGATGCAAACGCGGTCGTCATGAAAGAAGACGCGATCCTGCGAGGAAGCCAGGTGGAAATTTCGGCAGAGGTCCATCCCAACAGGAACCTGGCTCGAAAAGGGGAGGACATAAAGGCAGGAGAACTCGTCTTCGAGAAAGGACACGTCCTGAGGCCGCCAGATATCGCCCTTATGGCATCTTTAGGACTCCGTGAGGCAGAGGTCTGGCAAATGCCAAAAGTGGCCATAATCCCTACCGGAAGCGAGCTTGTGCCGTCGCTTTCAGGGCAAAACTTGGAGCCAGGCCAGGCCTACGAGACAAACGGGCTGATGAGCAAGCTTTACGTGCAGACCTGGGGTGGAAATCCTCAGAGACACGCCATCGTCGAGGACGAGCCTTCTAAAGTGAGAGAGGCCATCTTATCAAACAGGGATGCCGACTTGATCTTGCTCTCTGGTGGCACCTCCGTCGGCGAGAAAGATTACGTGCCCCCTGTCGTGAAAGAGCTTGGCGAGCTGATAGTACATGGCGTAAGGCTCACTCCAGGAAAGCCCACTGCCTTGGGATTGATAGAGAAAACTCCAGTGATCTGCCTTCCAGGATATTCTGTAGCCGCCTTGGCAGCCCTTTTCCTATTCGCCCGACCCCTCATCAAGAAGCTAGCCCACCTTCAGGACGAATCTTTCAAGATAACGGCAAAGCTTACGAGAAAGATCGCATCGCGACCAGGATACCTGACCTTTGCAAGGGTTGTTCTCGAAGACGAGAAAGCAACGCCAATCATGACAACAGGCGCGGGAATTTTGAGCTCTGTGGCAAGATCAAAAGGATACGTGCTCATCCCAGAGGAGATCGAAGGACTCGAAGCTGGCGATTCCGTGGAAGTAACCCTCTTTTAGGATAGGAATCTTCGCGATGGCAACATCAGCGCCATCGACATATAGTGTTTAACGATACTTTTCGGACAGATCTATAACTCGAAAGAATTTGAGATTTAGCCTATTTGTATCGTTAGACACTATTCTGGCGAGAAACAATTAGCCTCATCTAATTGGTTCCCGACTATAATCAGATCTCCAAATTGGACGCTTCAAAGGAGAAAGGTCCAAAGAAAGATACATTCCAATTTTGGAATGGAGCCTTGTAACAGCAACAAAATCAAGAACAAGATAGGCCCGAAATATCGGACCATCTCTCAGAAGATCGGCATCAACGACAAGCCGATTTAACCACCAATCAAGAAAGTTTGATTTATTTTAAATTACATGGCGTTGTGTTTTTATATGACTCAAAGCCCCCTTTAGCATATGTCTGACTGGATCTACCCCCATTTCGATTATCGGCCGAAGCGGCCTTTATTCCTCTGCGTCTTATCCAACACAGATACCGGCAAAATCGCCGGGTTGAGCGCCGCGGGGGCCTCCCCTGAGCTTACTGACTACACTCCAAGCGCAGACGCAGAGCTGGTGGAGCTAAACAAGATAGTAACCATTCCTGAAGTGCCCAATTCCCCCGAGGGCGCAACCACTCCTGCAACCGTGACGAGGGCCGCGCTCACCCTCTCAGGAATTCCCCCCCTTTTCGTAACCAGCGGCCTTAGACAAAAGCCGATCGTGCCCTACATCGATATGAACGGATCTGCTGGAAGAGACATTAGATTCGAGACCGCAGTACCCAACGCGGCAGACATCATGAACAGAGCGGAACTTATGGGAAAGAAGATTGCAACGCTTTCAGACTGCGTATTCATAGGCGAGTCGATAGCGGGCGGCACTACGACCGCCATGGCCGTGATGCAAGCTTTGGGCTACCCAGGAAAGGTCAGCAGCAGCCTGTACAGCAACCCCCTAGAGCAGAAACAGGAAGTAATCGACCAAGCGATGGAACGTTGCGATGCCTCTTTCGGGAGCATGAAGTCAGATCCCATCAGGGCCCTGAGAGAACTTGGCGATCCCATGATCCCCTGCACTTTGGGGCTCATGAAAGGGCTCCAGAGAACAAAAGTAGTCCTCGCGGGAGGAACCCAGATGGCTGCGGTCCTTTGCGTGGCTCACGCTTTGGGACTCGATGGAGACGTCAGCATCGCCACCACAAAATACGTCATAGAGGACAAGAGCGCAAACTTCAAAAAAGTCGTCGAAGAGCTCGGACGAGACTGGTACATGGCAGATCCAGGCCTCGAAAAGTCCACCATACCCGCGCTACAATGTTACGCGAAAGGCAGCGCAAAAGAGGGCGTTGGAGCTGGAGGATCCATCCTTGCGGCCAGCCTCTTTGGAGTTACGCAACAGCAGATCGTGGAAGAAGCTGACAGGGTACTCATGACGGTAGAGCTGCCCGAGCCAAAATAGGACTGGATTTGGCACTCTGAAAAGGTATTTATCACTCGCAGTCGCTGTTGGGGATCGGTGCTAATGCCTTGAGCTCAGATCTGCGATCACGATTTTCGGAGAACGCCTGGATCGTTCTACCCATCCTTTTCATCCTGCTACTCATCACCTACTTCCTGTTTCCACTCCTGGACGGCATAGTCCTCGGAGTGGTCTTCGCATACGTTGGAAGGCCAATAAGATCGAGGTTCAAGAAACGCCGGCTAGGTTCGGTCGTTGCAACGGTCGCCATAATACTTCCAATAACCCTCATAATCTTGCTGGGTGCGGTGGAAGTCGCATCTCAGCTCAACTGGGTCGTGATGCATCAAGGCGAGATATTGCATGGGGCCTCCACTTTCGTCAGGGGAATCGAGATGCCCCCCGTATTCAAGGACGTGGAAATAACCCCTGCCATCTACGACGAGCTGACGGGAAGCTTGAGAAGTGTGATAGAGATCTTGGTCGGAGTGGTTGCCAGCTTTCCAGTTTTTGCATATGGCATGTCCCTTGTGATCATGGCGCTCAACTTCGTGGTGTCCATATTTGTCTGCTACTTCCTTTTGCTGGATGGGGGAAGACTAGCCGAAGGGATGATCACAGTCCTTCCAAACGAGAGAACCGAAACCTACAGAAAAAAGATAGACAGCATCCTCAGTGGAATATTCATCGGGGCCATCTACGCCTCTCTGGTTGGCGGAATCATCTCTGCAATCGTCTTTTACGCTTTCGGCATTCCCAACCCCTTCGCGTTGGCCAGCTTCGTATTCATCGCGGGGCTTGTCCCGATTTTTTCGTCCTGGCTGATCATAGTGCCTTTGGCGATCTACAGATATGTTGCAGTGGGACCCTTAGAGGCCGTTTTCTTCTTCGCGGTCGCTTCGACCTTGATTTATCTTCCTTCTGACCTGATAATCAGGCCTTATCTCGTCTCCACGAAATCGACGATGCATCCTCTTTTGGTGATCCTCTCCTTTGTGGGCGGAGCCCTGGTGGCAGGAGTGGGCGGATTCTTCTTGGCTCCTGCACTGATGGGCATCGTTGTTGGGGTATATCAGGTCCACAAAGAGAAGAAAGAAGAGGAGAAAAAGGAGAAAGAGTCTGAAGAAGACATCGACTGGGGATAGACGAGATATTATATGGGCGCGTTCCATCACCTCAGCAAGATGAGATTCTACATCGAAACTTACGGCTGCACCGCCAACCATGGAAACTCTGAGGAGTTCAGCAGAGCTCTGATGGATATGGGTCATGGACCCTCTTCTTTGGAAGAAGCAGACCTCGTCATAGTCAACACCTGCGTCGTCACTGAGCGAACAGAACGAAACATGATAAAGAGGATTTGCCAGCTCCAAGGAGATAAACTGGTGATCGCAGGCTGTCTTCCCAAAGCCATCCCAGAAGTCCTCCGGAGAATAAGATGTCGTGAACGATTGGGGATTCTCAACCGAGAAGCTGCCTTGCAAATCGGCGAAGCCTTCGATGCAACCCAAAAGACGAAAGAATCAAACCGCAGCCCAATTAAGAAGAGTATCCGGGCCGAGGTGGCGCGCCACCTCTGCTCAGTGGTCAACATATCAGAAGGATGCAAAGGAAACTGCAGCTATTGCATAACCAAGAAGGCCAGAGGCCACTTGAAGAGCAGACCGCCTGAAGAGGTGGCAAAAGAGGTTCGTCTTCGTCTGGAAGAAGGGGCGGTCGAGGTCCAGCTCGGATCGCAAGACGCCTCTGCTTACGGCATGGACATGGGATCCAGCCTTCCAGAGCTCCTCAACATGATAAACGAAATCCCAGGATATTACAAGTTGAGAGTCGGGATGATGAACCCTTCCACGCTTGAGCCCGTTCTCGATGACTTGGTCAAATCCTACAAAAACCCCAACATATACAAGTTCGTCCATCTGCCGGTCCAGTCCGGCTCTGATTCGGTCCTAGAACGAATGAACCGCTTCTACAAGGCAGAAGATTTCGCCCGCATTACAGCCCGTCTAAGGCGAGGAATTCCTGACTTGACTTTGCACACCGATGTCATCGTGGGCTTTCCAAACGAGACCGAAGACGATTTCAGGGCCACAAAAGATTTGATGAGGACCATCCAGCCAGACAAGATCAACGTGACCAGATTTTCTTCCAGGCCCCACACCGAAGCGAGCCGATTCAAAGAGCTTCCTTCGGCCATCAAAAAGGCGCGGTCCAGAGATTTCACACGGCTCTGGCAAGAGATCGCAGCCAGTCGGAACGAGCACTATGTTGGCAAAGTAGTATCAGTCTTGGTAACCGAAGAAGGAAAAGACGAGACCGTAAAGGCGAGAACCCAAAATTACAGAGAGGTCGTGATCGACGAAAAACTCCCGTTGGGAAGCTCCTGGGATGTGAAAGTCGCGAAGGCAAATTCGTTCTATCTCAGAGCAACAAGCCAGAACGGTGAGCAGTCCTCATATTGGGATGTGTGAGCCCGCTGCACCGTTGCACATTCAGATATTCACCTAATACTCTGGTCATTTATTCACATCGTTGACTTGATTTATAAGCAAAAGATTCGCACCCCCAATATGAGGGGCGCTCACGTCAATTCTTGAGCAGGTTGTTTGCCGTTCACCCCCGCAAGCAAGCTGCAGGTCATTCGATAAAAATAGAAGGACGATCGAATATGCTCAACAAGTTGTAGATAATCGGCTCAGTGAGATCTAAGACGATGCCCGTTGATAGCGTTTATATTTGAAGTTCATGCCAAAATCCGCAAGATATTGAGCATATTCAAAGGTCGAAATAGTTCACCATGATTAACTAAGATTGTTCGGTTATTTTTTGGTGTATTTGTTTATTGCATTGATATTTTATGCCATTTGTGGACACATCCATATGAGATAGAATCAAGAACGTGTTATCACTTAACGCTAAACCACGTATTTCCCTTTGACCATATAGTTACCCTCTGGGACTTAATACAACATTTTAAATTAAATGATTCAGCCATCCTCAATAAAAGATCGTTGTAGATCGCGATAAATTATTATAATAGTCATTTTCGACAGATTTATAAACAAAGAAGTGTAGATTACGCCAGTGTTTCCGAAACCACCTCATACCACCAAGTTCACGGTGTCAAATGGTGGCGAAAATGAAGCAAAGAAGCGCATCTATAGTCGTGAACCAATTAGATGAGACAAATTGGTCCTCACCGGAACAGTGCTTAACGATATTTGCAGGCCAAATCTCAAACTCTTACGAGTTAGGGATTTGTCTGAAAGGTATCGTTAAACACTATAACCAAACGATACGCTTCATAAATGGAAATAAATCGCCATATCCGTCCGAAGTTTAACGTGAGAGGTTGGAAACACATTCAGTTTGACAGTAAAAGGAGGGTTGAACATTGGCAGGAGAAAAGAGTGGAACAACTAAGGTTCTAATGGAAGAAACCAGAATTTTCGAGCCACCAAAGGAACTCGCCGAAAACTGCAACGCTTGGCAGTGGGCGAAGGCAAAAGGATTCAAGACAGAGAAAGAGATGCGTGCCTGGTGCGGCGAAAATTACGTCGAGTTCTGGGACGAGATGGCCAAAACCTTCGCAGACTGGTACGAACCCTACACCAAGACGCTCGATGATTCCGGGATGCCCTACTTCAAGTGGTTCACCGGCGGCAAGATCAACATGTTCTACAACGCCGTCGAGAGGCACATCAAGGCAGGAAAGGGCGACAAGGTCGCATACCATTTCATCCCTGAGGCAACCGACCAGCCCGAGAAAGCCTACACCTACCAGGAGATATTCGAGACCGTCAACAAGCTCGCCAACGGCCTGAAGAGCCTGGGCGTCGTAAAGGGCGACAGAGTATCCATCTACATGCCCATGCTGCCTGAGACCGTCATGGCGATGCTCGCCTGCGCCAAGCTAGGCGCCATTCACAGCCTGGTATTCTCAGGGTTCAGCTCCAAGGGGTTCGGCGACAGAGTCCAGGACTGTGAGGCAAAAGTAGTCTTCACATCCGACGGCTTCTACAGGCGCGGAAAGCCCCTGCCACTGAAGCCCCAGGCAGATGAAGCTATCCAAGACGCGCCGAGCGTCAAGAACGTGATCGTTCTTCAGAGGACTGGCATAGAAACCCCCTGGACTGAGGGCCGCGACATCTGGTTCCACGAGCTTGTCGAGAGCCAATCTGCCGACTGCGAGACCGAAGTTCTGGACGCCGAGGACAGGCTGTTCATCCTCTACACCTCCGGAACCACCGGCAAGCCCAAAGGTATCGAGCACGCCCACGGAGGATACTGCGTATCACCGGCGCAGACTCTCAACTGGGTATTCGATCTGAAGGAAGATGACGTATGGTGGTGTACCGCCGACGTCGGATGGATCACTGGCCACTCCTATGTTGCCTACGGACCTCTCTGTCTTGGTGTCACCAGCGTTATGTATGAGGGTTCCCCCGACTTCCCCGACTTCGGTCGCTGGTACAAGATCATCCAGGACCACAAGGTCACAGTCTTCTACACCGCCCCGACAGCAGTGAGGATGCTCATGAAACAGGGCTCAGAATGGCCCGAGAAGTACGACCTCTCCAGCGTGAGGTTGCTCGGATCTGTCGGCGAGCCTCTGAACCCCGAGGCCTACGTCTGGTACCGCAAGTACTTCGGAAACGACGTGTCGCCGATCATGGACACCTGGTGGCAGACCGAGACAGGATGTTTCATCATATCTCCGTTGCCGATGACACCCTGCAAGCCAGGATCCGTCGCATACCCCTTGCCCGGCTTCAACACAACCCTCTTCGACGAGGACGCAAACGAGGTCCCACTGGGAGAAGGTGGAAACATCGTCAACCCGACGCCCTGGCCATCGATGCTCAGAGCCTTCTACAAGGACGAGGTCCGGTACAAGAAAGAGTACTGGGAGATGTACTGGAACACCAAGCCCGGCACCTACCTCGCTGGCGACAAGGCAACCAGGGACAAGGACGGGTACTGGTTCATTCAGGGCCGTATCGATGACGTCTTGAGCGTTGCAGGTCACAGAATTGCCAACGCCGAGGTCGAGTCCGCACTGGTTGCCCATCCGGATGTAGCCGAGGCCGCCGTCATCGGCAAGCCTGATGAGGTCAAAGGAGAGGCCATAGTCGCATTCGTTATCCTGAACACAGGAGTCGAGGCGACCGACGACCTGATGAAGTCCCTTAGGACCCACGTAAGGACTTCTCTTGGCCCGCTGGCAATACCCTCAGCAGTCATCCCAGTCGATGACGTTCCCAAGACTAGGTCCGGCAAGATCATGCGCCGCGTGATCAAGGCCAAGGCCCTTGGCAACCCCACCGGCGACACATCTGCACTCGCCAACCCCGAGTCAGTGGACGGCATACCGCTGATCTAAAGGCGGGCCGCCGCCCCCACTTCTTTTAATATTTTTTATACGACGCCCATTTTATCCGAAGATCCGATGCCATCTGCTAGGATTTGGAAGATCCAACATAGGGATCCCGGGCCAGCCCGTCGTGAAGATAAAGTTCATCTGCATATTTTTCGATTTTTAGGCATCAATCACGTCAATATTTTATCCATTCAGTCGTTCAGGAGATCTATTGGATAAGATCCAAGTTACATAGCAGAGGTTACCTGTTCCGAACACAACTCAACTCCGGGCCAGAGATGCGTTGAAGCACTCTGATTTACCCGAAACGTTCAATAATACAACTTACAGCAGAATTAGATTGAGCAGAGACAGATTTCGACCTTCAATCCGCGAGATCACATCCATATCTTTTGTTCTCAAAGTCGTCCAAAAACAGACCACACTTTTCGAATTAAAAATCACCAACATATTTAACAATTGAACATCATATATCGTGATTATTCCTTATAAAAGCACATTTTTCGACACATTTATAAACAAGAAGAGGGAGACCGCATCAGTGTTTCCGAGAATGCCCTAGACAAAGAGAAACTCGCTTGTGATCAGTCGTGAAAGGAGAGGTGCCAAAGGGTGTTGTAGGGAGGCAGGGAGACGCGCTTCATTCAGTGCATATCCATCTCCAGATCGACCTCGTAGTTAGGGAGGGTCTTTTGCGGAGACACTTCACATAAAGGTTAAGGAGGATACAAAAGTGGCTGAAGAGAAAAGTGGAACAACCAAAGTCCTGATGGAAGAGACCAGGATCTTTGAGCCGCCCGCAGAACTCGCCGAGAACTGCAATGCATGGCAGTGGGCGAAGGCAAAGGGATTCAAGACTGAAAAAGAGATGCGTGCCTGGTGTGGTGAAAACTACATCGAGTTCTGGGACGAGATGGCAAAGACCTTTGCCGACTGGTATGAGCCGTACACAGTTGTCATGGACGATTCCGAGAAGCCCTACTTCAAGTGGTTCACAGATGGCAAGATCAACATGTTCTACAACGCCATCGAGAGACACGTCAAGAACGGAAAGGCCGACAAGGTCGCCTACCACTTCGTGCCCGAGCCCGTCGACCAGGAACCCAAGGCCTACACCTATGGCGAGATGTACGAGACTGTTAACAAGCTCGCTAACGGTCTGAAGAGCCTGGGCGTCGTAAAGGGCGACAGAATATCCATCTACATGCCCATGCTGCCTGAGACCGTCATGGCAATGCTCGCCTGCGCCAAGATTGGCGCCATTCACAGCCTGGTCTTCTCCGGATTCAGCTCTAAGGGATTTGCCGACAGGGTCAACGACTGTGAAGCAAAGGTTGTCTTCACCTCCGATGGCTTCTACAGGCGCGGAAAGCCTCTGCCCCTCAAGCCCCAGTGCGACGAGTCTCTGGAGTCCAACGACACCGCAACAAGCGTTGTCGTCCTCAAGAGAACCGGCCTTGAAGTCCCCTGGACCGAGGGTCGTGACGTCTGGTTCCACGAGCTTGTCGAGAGCCAGTCTGCCGACTGCGAGACCGAAGTTCTGGACGCCGAAGACAGGCTCTTCATCCTGTACACTTCCGGAACCACCGGCAAGCCCAAGGGTATCGAGCACGCCCACGGCGGATACTGTGTCGGTCCTGCCTACACTTCCAAGTGGGTATTCGACCTGAACGACGATGACATATATTGGTGCACAGCTGACGTCGGATGGATCACTGGCCACTCCTATGTTGCCTACGGACCTCTCTGTCTTGGTGTCACCAGCGTTATGTATGAGGGTTCCCCCGACTTCCCCGACTTCGGTCGCTGGTACAAGATCATCGAGGACTACAAGGTCAGCGTCTTCTACACCGCACCTACCGCAGTCAGGATGCTCATGAAGCAAGGAAACGAGTGGCCCGAGAAGTACGACAGGTCCAGCGTAAGGCTGCTCGGATCCGTCGGCGAGCCCCTGAACCCCGAGGCTTACATCTGGTATCGTGACTTTTTCGGAAACGGCGTGTCACCCATCATGGACACCTGGTGGCAGACCGAGTCTGGATGTCACGTGATATCCCCGCTGCCCATGACTCCATGCAAGCCAGGATCCGTCGCATACCCCTTGCCCGGTTTCAACACCACAGTCTTCGACGAGGACGGAGACGAGGTGCCTCTGGGCGCTGGCGGAAACATCGTGAACCCCACGCCCTGGCCATCCATGCTCAGAGCCTTCTACAAGGACGAGGTCCGGTACAAGAAAGAGTACTGGGACATGTACTGGAACACCAAGCCGGGCACCTACCTCGCTGGCGACAAGGCAACCAGGGACAAGGACGGATACTGGTTTATCCAGGGCCGTATTGACGATGTCCTGAGCGTTGCTGGTCACAGAATTGCCAACGCCGAGGTCGAGTCCGCATTGGTTGCTCACAAGGATGTCGCCGAGGCCGCCGTCATCGGCAAGCCCGACGAAATCAAGGGAGAAGCCATCATCGCGTTCGTCATCCTGAACGAGGGTGCCGAGGCGACCGACGACCTGATGAAGGCCCTTAGGACTCACGTCAGGACTTCTCTTGGCCCACTGGCCATTCCCGCGGCAGTCATCCCAGTCGAGGATGTGCCCAAGACCAGGTCCGGCAAGATCATGCGCCGTGTGATTAAAGCCAAGGCCCTTGGCAACCCCACCGGTGACACCTCAGCTCTTGCCAACCCAGAGTCTGTGGACTACATCCCACTGGTCTGAATTGGAAAAAGTTAGAATCTGGTTCGACGAGAGTGGGCTCTTCGGCCCACTCTGGAACACTATTTTTCGCGGGTTTCAACAAATTATTAATCCAAAAACTGGTTCTTGCAGAGGCCGTAACGGCGCCCTTCATACCTGATGCCGCCAACTTCCCTCTCGGTCGAACCTTCCAGAACCATTCCCACGCGCTTTGCCAACTTTACCGAGGGCACATTTTCAGAGGCCATCGAGGCAACCAGCTTTTCCAGCCCCAAATCGACGAAAGCATGCTCGATGAGGCGCATCACAGCTTCAGTGGCGTAGCCTTTGCCCTGGTGTTCTGGAAGAAGCGTGTAGAACATCTGGGTGTCTGGAGTTTCTTCGTCAGGTGCCATCCCGCAAGATCCAAGGTACTTTCCAGAGCCTTTCTCGGCGATAACCATGGCAAATATCGGATCTTCGGTCTCGTAAGACGATATGACCGTGTCCAAAAGGGCTCGCGTTCCTTCGGCACTCTTCTGTTCTGGAGTCATGTCCAACAGGCGGGTTGCCTCTTCGTCACTGAAGAAGGCGTAGAGCGGCTCGAAGTCCTCTTCTGTGTAGGGCCTGATGACGAGCCTTTCAGTCATCAGGGAAGACGGAATTTTCATGGTGGCAGGTATTCTTTTGTGAGATATAAGAGAGGCGACCAGCACGCCAAAAGCGGGACGATATGCAAAAGAACGCAAACGTAGGTGCAACATCGTTAAATGGATTTAAAATACTGAAGGGATGGAGTGCCATAATCCTCTTCTAAGTTTCACTCATTATAGCCATCATAAATCTGAGAAAAAATTTAAGTCATATTAGATAAATTAATATGTTGGGTGAAACCCTTGAAGAAAGAAGAGTTCATGAAAGAGATCGAAGGCTGCAAAATTTCGGTCCATTTCGATCAGGCGCTTCTCGACAGAGCTGCCGAAATGTTCAACAATTGGGGATTGACGGGCCACATGAGCGAAGAAGAGTACCTTTTCAAGAAATATGGCCTAGTCTCGAAGGACAAAGACGACAGCGAGCAGAAGAAGCAGAAAGAGGCTCTGCGTTGTGTCGCTTCCAAGATCATGAAGATGCAACTGAGTAAGGAGGATGCAGCGAATATAATGAAGAACTTTAATAAGATAAGGGACCCAGACTACAAGGCAACCTGGGGTGAGTGATTCACCCCCTTTCAACTATAGTGCTGGACGATACCCTTCGAACAAATGTCGAACTCTCGCAAGAGTTCGACATTTTGGCCTATTCGTATCGTCAAGCACTAATCTTGCAAGAACTAACTTGACTTTACCACATTACAAGACTAACCGATAACATACGCCCCTTTACAGTCCAAATCTTACGCAAGATGGAATCAACATCCATCGCCTCAGATTCAAGCTAATGTGGTAAAGTCAAGCTAATTAGCGTCATCTAATTGGTTCTTGACCATATTCTACAGGCCCTTCACAAAACAGGTTCAGCAATTGGCTTGCCCAACCGTAAGAAGGGGGCGAGCCAAAAGCCCACTTCAGGCGTTCGGCGTATTTTGACAATATGATCTGAATTTCTAGAGCCGAAAGTTTCCAAGAGATTCAATTGGGTCGCCTGAAACGCTCTGGGCGGCAGAGCCCCTGGTCTGACATTCGCTCTTTTCCCAAAAGTGCAACGAAAGATTAAAAACAACCCACCACAATTCAAACATGCCTATGAAGAAAATTATGTACTCCAGCACGAACGGTCACCCCGAGCTACTCGACTTCAAGGACGCCCTCCTGAGGGGCCAGGCCCCGGACAAAGGGCTCTACGTGCCCGAGGAGATTCCAAAGCTCGCCCCAGAAGTGATCGAGAGATTCAAGGATTTGGATTATCCAGAGGTCGCTTTCGAGATCATAAAACTTTACTTAGGAGACACGGTCCCAAAGGAGGATCTCAAGGCCATTCTGGAGGAGGCCTACGACTACGACGTTCCAATAGAGCGCGTTTATGATCAAAAATATGTGATGAGGCTGGACAAAGGCCCCACCCTCTCTTTTAAGGACTTTGCCGCGAGGTTGATGGGCCGATTGATGCAGTACTTCCTCCGTCGGGAAGGCCGGAACATGCTGATCCTGACGGCAACTTCAGGCGATACAGGAAGCGCCGTTGCCCACGCCTTCTACGATTTGGACAACATCCAAGTGGTGGTCCTCTTCCCAGAAAAAGAGGTAACGGGCCGGCAGAGAAAACAGATGACAACCCTTGGAAAGAACGTTCACATAATGGCTGTGGACGGAAAATTCGACGACTGCCAGGACATTGTGAAACAGGCCTTCGTCGATCCCGACTTCGATTACCTTAACCTATCCTCAGCAAACTCCATCAACGTTGGAAGGCTCATACCCCAGTCCATCTACTACTTCTACGCCTGGTCCAGGATTGCGCCCGAGGGCGATGAAGTCGTCATCTCGGTTCCCTGCGGCAACTTCGGTAACGTGATGGCGGGCCTGATCGCCATGAAGATGGGGCTTCCAGTAAGAAGATTTGTGATAGCCACCAACGAGAACGACGAGTTCCCCGACTTTTTAGAGTCCGGATCTTACAAGCCCATCCACCCCTCCAGAAAATGCATCTCCAACGCCATGAACGTAGGCCACCCCAGCAACCTAGCCAGAATTTTTTGGCTCTACGGCGGCCAGATGGACGAGAAGGGCGTGGTGCACAAGATGCCAGACCTCGAAGCCATGAGAGAAGATGTATTCGCAGTCACCATAACTGACCAGGACACCAGAAAGACCATAAGCGAGGCCTATAACCGGTACGATACGCTCCTGGAGCCTCATGGAGCCGTGGGCTGGGCTGGACTTCAGCGCTACCTCAAAGAAGTGGAGGACTGGAAGCCCGCCGTCTCTCTGGAAACCGCAGACCCTGCCAAGTTCCCTGAAGAGGTTGTCAGAGCAGTCGGAATGGAACCGCCACTACCAAAGTCTCTTGCAGAGCTTGACGAGATGGAAGAGCATTTCGACAAGGTCGAGGGGGACTACGAATCCTTCAAGAAAGGCCTCAAAAGGCTATTTCCTAAATGAAATTGCTAAAATCCAATAGGTCGCGAAATTGGTGAATTAACAACGGTCAAGCACGAGTGAAAAGCGAGCGAAGAGGTCAAGACAATGTCAGAAGAGATCCTGCCCCGGTTTGACGACATAGGAAGCTACCCCCTCCCCAAGGGGATGAAACGGGACTGTCTGCCCCAGGGAGACGAATATCTAGAGGTGGTCCGCAACGCCCTAATCCAGAAGATCGAAGCGGGGGTAGAGTCGCCCACGTATCCTCAATTCAGGGACATGATCAGCATGTTCATGGACCCTATTGAAGACCCTGAGAGCAGCGAAAGCCCTTACGTGATCAAGAAAGAGGCGGCCAAGATCGTCGAGCTGGAAGTTCTGGACGCAGTCGGAAAAGAGATGATGAAAGAGGGCAAAAGGCTTGAAGCCAGGGTCTGCGTCACAGGACCTGTGGAGCTATACATATCTGCCTTTGGGGCAACCAACTATCTGGACATTCTCTGCAATCTCGCCCAAAGCGTGGCCAAGTTCTTGGATTGCGCCATGGATTACCCCAATTTCGACGTTACCGTGGAATCGATAGACGAGCCCAGCCTTGGAATCAGCCCCAACGTGATCTTCGAAGAGGACGAGATAATCAAAGCCTTAGATATCGCCACCGAGCCCTGCAAAGAGATTGATTGCGAGGTCCATCTTCACTCACCACTCATGGCCGATCTTTGCTCAAAGGTTCCTGGAATCAACGTGATAGGAGTGGAGTCGGCATCCAACCCTGACTACTTGAAGCTGATCGATAAAGCGGTCCTCGAAGAACATGACACGTACATCAGGGCCGGAATCGCCAGGACAGATATAGACGGCATGGTGGCAAGGCTGAACGACCATCTTGGAGAGAACCTCTGGACAGACCCCCAGAGGTTGGAGCAAGAGGTCCTTAAGATGGAGTCGCAGGACTTGATGGTGAGAAGGTTGGAAAAAGCCCATCAGATCTTTGGTGACCGGGTTAAATACGCAGGGCCTGATTGTGGCCTTGGATCCTGGCCCAGGCAAGAGATGGCCTCAAAATACCTGGCCAGCTGCGCCAAAGCCATCAATTACTTCCGCACCAAGCGATGATGTGGACGGGGTCGTGGTGAAATATTCAAAACCATCAGATTCCTTGGAAATGGATGCCACAGTTTCCAAAAGATTATTATAGTTCCACAGGACATTACGAAAAACCGCCGCCCGACCAAGATGTTTTTCTTGTTTTGTCAGACGCGATATAACTCCCTTAATTCGAATCCTTATGAAGGCACCCCGCAATGTAAGTTTTTTAGTCTGGCCCATTATTATCCTATTGTAGCTCGTACCACTATGTATAAATATTTCGACAACATCTCTACTTCTATGAGACTCAGAGTTGTAAGTTCCAAAGAGGAGATCGAAAATATAAGTCAGAACGAACAGATGGTTCATCTGGCCTTTCGACCCTCCAACATGGACATAATGAACCTCATACAGAAAAGTCCAAGACTAAGAGCGGTACAGACACCACCCTCTTACTACAGAACCATGTCCAAAGCGGCCCAGGAGTTCCTGGCAATCCAAGGAGTAGAACTCCTAAAAGGCGACGTATGGGGCCACAGAAAAGACATAGACGAGTACTACACCATAGACGAATCGGTCGTGAGCAAGATCTCGTCTTTGATGGCAGAAGGGCTATCCATAGAAGAAGTGGTAAAGCAAGTCAAAAGAGAGACGAAGCTCTCAGAGGACCTGATAAAGTACATACTGAAAGAAAGCGTCCTGATGTAAAGGTCGAACCGTAGGCGATCATCACTCTTGCTTGAGGCGATTTGGGGGGAGCGCCTCAGAGATCCTATGCGGCACCATCACGATTTTATCGGATAAGATTTCACTTCGGTCATAGAGACAAGATATTCAGATGGTGCTATGTGTCAGTCAGAGGGGATACTAAAACCACCTAAAGAACAGATCGAGTTTCCAGACCCCGAAGATACAGCACCAGAAAGAAAGTCGAAGTCCCATGATTCGGCGGCTAGTTTCCAAGTTATCATGCCGCAGATTCGCCTATAGGTGATGATCATGATCAAGGTAGTACTCAACTTCAAGACCTATGCAGAGTCCACAGGTGATGCAGCCATTCAGCTATCCAAGATTTGTGAAGAAGTAGGAGACCTGTACGACGTAGAGATGGTGGTCGTGCCTCAGATAGCAGATATCCACGCCATTTCCTCTCAAGTTTCCATCCCGGTTTACTCCCAACACGTGGATGGCGTAGGACACGGCGGCTACACCGGCCACATCACAGCAGCCTCGATCAAAGCGGCAGGTGCCAGCGGGACGCTGATCAACCACTCAGAAAGAAGGCTCAAGCTGGCAGACATCGGGGCCTCAATCTCGGCCTGTAAAGAGGCGGGCCTCACCACCATCGTCTGCACCAACGACGTTCCCACAACCAGAGCTGCTGCAGCTATCAAACCCGACTACGTGGCCGTGGAGCCACCAGAGCTGATAGGAAGTGGGATTCCCGTCTCCAAAGCAGATCCCGAGGTGGTAACTGGATCGGTAGACGCCGTAAAGAGGATAGAACCTGACGTTGGGGTTCTCTGCGGTGCGGGCATCAGCAAGGGCGAAGACCTGAAATCTGCCCTGGAGCTCGGCACAGAAGGCGTGCTCCTAGCTTCAGGAATTATAAAAGCTCCCGACCAGAAGAAGGCCTTGGAGGAGCTGGTCGCGGGAATTTAGGTGAGGATCATGATCTGTATGCGGGTCAGGGTATCTGGCCAGGTACAGGGCGTAGGATTCCGCTACTTTGCCAAAACCCATGCCAAAGAGCTTGACATCAAGGGCTGGGTTAGGAACCTTCCCGGAGGCGGCGTCGAAGCCATCTTCGAGGGGGAGAAGAAAAGCGTGGGGGAGCTTTTGAACCTCTTGAAAAATGGCCCTGCCCAGGCGTTGGTATCCGGCATGGATATATCTGAAGTCAAATGCAAGGGATTCGAAGACTTCAAGGTGGTTTACTGAGGAGGCAAGAACCCTTTGCTGACGGTTAACAGATACAAGTGCGGCTACTGTGGGGCTTGTGTAAGCGTGTGCCCCGCAACTGCTCTAGAGCTAGTGGATACCTGGCTGGAAGTGAACGACGACTGTACTCAGTGCGGCAGATGCACCAAGATATGCCCAATGGGGGCTCTCGAGCTTGTAAAGGAGGAGAAGAGATGAAATGCGATCTCGTGGTCGTGGGGGCAGGGCCTGCTGGATCTATGGTCGCGAAGACCGCCTCCAAAGCAGGACTGGACGTGATAATTCTAGAGAAACGACAAGAGATCGGAGATCCCGTGCGCTGCGCTGAGGGCGTGAGCAAGAAAGGCCTAGAAAAGCTGGTAGACCCAGATCCAAGCTGGATCGCGGCCGAGGCAAAAGGCGCCCGGCTCTATGCCCCTGACGGAACAGAGATTGTGATGTCGGAAGACAAGGCCGGAGCCGAGGTGGGATACGTCCTGGAAAGGAAAGTCTTCGATCGCGGACTTGCGCTCCAGGCAGCGTTGGAAGGCGCAAAAGTCATGGTAAAGACGAGAGCGCTTGGGCTTCTGGAACGAGACGGCGCACCCTCTGGCATATTTGCCCAATGCGTTGGCGAGAACCTGAAGATAGAGGCTCCTTTGATCATCGGGGCCGACGGCGTCGAGTCCAAGGTGGGCCGCTGGGCCGGGATCGATACGGCCCTCAAACCGAGAGACGTCGAGGTTTGCGCCCAGTTCTTGATTCAAGACGAGAGCGTAGACGACGACTACTGTGAATTTTTCCTGGGAAACAAAATCGCACCCGGTGGATACGTCTGGTCTTTTCCAAAAGGCAATAAGATGGCAAACCTCGGGATAGGCGTCCTGGGGTCAAAGTCAAGCTCTGGAATGCCCCTAGAATTGCTGAACAAGTTCTTGAAGAACCATTTCCCCGAGGCGAACGTTCTGGAGATCATGGCGGGAGGCGTTCCCGTATCGGGCCCCATCGAAACCACCACCGCAGATGGGGTGATGCTGGTTGGAGATGCAGCCAGGCAGTCAGACCCCATAACTGGCGGAGGAATCATCAACAGCATGAAAGCGGGCATCATCGCGGGAGAGGTGGCAGCAGAGCAGGTTTCCGAGGAAAACCTGAGCAAAGAAGCCCTAAAGATCTACGAAGACCGATGGAGAGAGACCGTCGGCAAACACATCAACAGGAACTACGGGGTCAAGGAGTTCTTCGTCGAACTTTCCGATGACGAGCTGAACCGATTGATGCACTCCCTGGAAAAACAAGATCTAGCTCAAGCGACCCTGCGGGATATGCTCAAGATACTGATCAAGCAGAACCCAAAGATGCTCTGGAAGCTCAGGCATCTGGCGGTGTAGGCAGGCGATCCAAGTCTAGCTCGATCACGATCCGATCCTGGTCGGCCTGAATAGAGGCCACCGTGGTGTGGAAGAAGTACCTATGGGTCCTGACGCCCCCAGGGATTTTTATGCCGTGGTCTCGGCCCAATTTCAGTATTATGCAGGTTTGGAGCACGGGACCACACTGGAGGAACAGCAACCCAGGCAAGTTCAGGTTCTGATGTTCGAAAGCAGGGTACTTCTCTCCGAGGACGTTCTCGAGTTCGGCCTTCGTGATCTCCACAGACCTTCCCTCGCTGTCCACCTTGAGGCCCTTTTCGTCCACCTGAACGGTGTCCACGTGGACCTTGAGGGTGGAAGATACGTAATTAGGACCACGCCCTCTCTTCTCGGGAGGGAGGAGTTCTTCCATCTTGTCCAGGAAGGGGCGAAAGAGCGGGCCGCTCCTTCCGAAAAGGGCTCCCGGGAGGTTGCGAACCTCTGCAGAGAGGTCCCTGATATCCTGATCGGTTATCTCGATTGAGACCATACATCCTTTCCGGGATTCAAGGTGCATATCTCTGTCGGATAGGAGAGCTTCTTGGTTGAAAACGAGCTTTGAACAAGTCCTAGAATCGTAAAAGGTTGAGACGTGACATATTCGCAATCATCGAGCACTAATCTTGCGATAACCAACCAGTCTCCGTCTAAGAACCAACCAGCATCATCTAATTGGTTATCAACCATAACCTGCCAGAGCGAAAAGGAACTGCGCTGGGAAGTCCCCATCCTCCAGGGAGGGGCAGCTCACCAGCCTTGCCTCGAAGATTAATTAATACGGGCCTACATAATTTGCGGGGGGCTCTTTGAAATGCTTCTGCCCCGTCGAAATAAATTATTTATATGATTAAGTTTTTGTAGGATCCAAATTTAAAAAAATCCCCTGGTGATCATGATGAAGGAGAGCACTGTGAAAGTATTAGACGACAAAGATCTCGAGTTTGCAGAGACCCTGAGAAGCTTGGGAGTGCAGCGTAACGTGGCCATACTCATAACCTACCTTGCGAATGTGGAAGAGGCATCTTCTAGAGATATCGAGATGGGCTCCAACCTGAGACAACCCGAGGTCAGCATAGCCATGCGAACTCTGCGCGAGAACGACTGGGTCACAGAGAGGGAAGTCAAGAGAGGCGGAAAGGGCAGACCAATGAAGGTATACTCTCTGCGCACGCCCATAGACGAGATTATAAGGCACTTCGAGGAGGAAAAGCAACAAGAGTCAGCCCAGACCATGGAGAGCATCCAGAAGTTGAAGCAGCTGATATCCACTTAAGAAAAAGGCAGAACAAACCTTTTTTGAACCTTCTTTTTGGTTTTTATCACGGCGTATTTTGGGAAAGGCGGCAGGAAAGCATCACCACAACACCGTTCGTGGGGGTGAGGCACCTTCCCATTGACATATGAGGTTCACCAAATCTCGGTGGCGACCAGCTTGCCCTGGGTGTGGCAGCCGATCCGTCCCGCTTTATGACCGACCTATTTTCCACCGATTTGGGCATTTGGTCCAACCCAATCGGGACGAACTATGGCTTTGTCTCTGAAATCAAGTCCCGCGAGCTTTTATCGCTGAGGCCATGACCTTGACTTTCCAGATTCGCCGACAAAAGATAAAATTCAGAGCCTGACCACAACTCCGTTATTGGAAAGATACCGCTTCAAATCTCCGATCGGCCACTCATCGTAATGGAATATGCTGGCAGCAAGGGCAGCAGAGGCGTTGGTCTTCTGGAACGCTTCCAACATGTGCTGAGCATTTCCGCAACCTCCAGACGCGATCACCGGTATCCTCACCCTGGAGGATATCGATTCTGTGAGCTCTATGTCGAAACCGTCATAGGTACCGTCACGATCCATACTGGTTAGCATGATCTCGCCAGCACCGAGTTCTTCTACCTTCCTCGCCCAGGCGATGGCGTCCATTCCGGTAAACGCTCTTCCGCCATAGAAAGAACATTCGAACCAGCAGTCACCTTCAGGAGTGGAGACGGCGATCTTGTCCTCGGGAGGTTCGTATCTCCTTTTGGCATCTATGGCTACGACACAAGCTTGGCGTCCATATTCATCGGCAATCTCGGTGATGATCTCCGGCCGCTTCAGTGCGGTGGTGTTGACCGTCACCTTGTCAGCTCCGGCGTTGAAAATGTTCTTAGCATCGTCCACAGTCTTGATACCGCCGCCCACAGCCAGGGGCACGAACACATGCTCTGCAGTCTTTTTGATCACATTGACCATGGTATCTCGACGCTCGCAAGATGCGGTTATGTCGAGAAAGATTATCTCGTCGGCACCCTCTTCGTAATATCTAGTGGCAAGCTCCCAAGGAACGCCAGCGTACCTGATCTGCTTGAACTCTATGCCTTTCACAACTCTGCCCAGGGGAATGGCCAGGTCGCAGTCCAAGCAGGGGATGATCCTTTTGGCTAACATCTGACCAACCTCACAAAATTCCGTAGAACAGAAAGGCCTTTAGGACCCGATTTCTCAGGGTGGAACTGCACTGCAAAAAGGTTATCTCTGGATATGGCCGCATTTAGCTCCAAGCCATAATCGGTGGTGGCAGCCACAACTGAGGAATCCTTTGGGACGCAGTGGTAAGAGTGGACGAAGTAGAAACGATCGCCCTCTAAGATGCCGTCCAAAAGCTCAACATCCTTCTTAATGTGCAACTCGTTCCAGCCCATCTGAGGAACCAGAACGTCATCTGGAAGCCGTACTACTTCACCCTCAACCCATCCCAGTCCCTTGCCCGGGCTTTCTTCGCTCCTCTCGAAGAGCAACTGCATGCCCACACATATGCCAAGAAGAGGAGTTCCCTCTTCCAAAGCCTCGACCAAAGCGCCCTCGAAGGGTGATAGACGCTGCATGCACCTGCCAAAAGACCCAACTCCAGGAACCACCAGGCCATCGGCCTCAAAGAGGCCTTTTGGCTCAGTGATCCTTTCGGGATTGGCTTCGACTTGATTAAGGGCGTTATATATGCTGAATAGGTTGCCCACGCCATAGTCCACAATTGCTATCTTCAATTTTTGCACTCCTGTGGAGGTGTAATGTTTGACGACATAGTTCCAACGAGCTTCTAACACTCATGTGTTCGATATTTGTCCGAAAGGTATCGCTAAACACCATAGTCTCATTTAATTGATTCTCGACCGTAAATGTGAATTTGGTAACTCGCCGGAATGTCTTGTCCTATAGGTCCATATATACCTTTTTAGGAAAGCTTCTTACCGCGTATAGTCCCGAAATCATTGACGTTGTACAGTCAATATCCCCACAGGGGAGAACGAAGACCTGATTTCAAAAGTATTTGTGCAGCTCTCGATCATGAACCAAAATTCACACATCATTTAAGGCCACGAATCTCGATTCTTTCGTTTAGATGTTTAATCCGCAAAAAACAGCATGTGGCACCATTTTGAAACCCACCCCATGCTTCGTGGGTTTCTTGAACATCGCTTGTTTATTGATATATTGACAAAAACGGCAAGCAAGAGGATTTTTGAAATAAGCTCAATGTGTTTGATGATACAGGTTATGGTAGGCCAAAAAGTACAAAAAAAAAGTTTCTGGCCAGCCCTAGATGACATCAGCGCTGGTGCTGATGGAAACGCTGCTTCCGCTGCTAGATATCATCGTGGTACCGGTTCCACTGCTTGATATAGATATACCGGTGCTGCCAGGGCTGCTGCTATAACTCCAATGCATGCCGGAAGATCCCCATGGGTAGTAAGGTCTAGGTCCCCAGCTCTGATATACGTTGAACCAGATGCTGTTGCTGTTGTACCAGCCAACTGGCGCATGAACGCTGTACATCACGTCATGTCTTCCAGGCGAGTCGGCGTAGAACCACATTTGATACCTTCTGCCTCGGTATACGTAACCTGGGTAGTATCTTTCAACGCGTCCTGAAGGATATCTTTCGTATATCACCAGCTGTCCGCTGACTGCGGGAATGATCTCTTCTCTTGCCCAGCTATAGAGAGGTATGTTGATGCCGTATCTGCGATTTCCATAGGCGTCAATTATCCAGAGTCTGTTAGGGCTTGCATACTGGCCATAGTAGCCGACCGCTCCAACCTGGCTATCCAAAAACATACTTCTTTGGCCGTCCCCACCTGCTCCCACGCTTGTCTGCGCACCCACGCTTGTCTGTGCCAGTATCATCTCTGCATCGGGCTCATAGGCAGATGATGCTACAGTGGGAGACTGCGGAACCTCTGACGCATACCCCAGGTCCATCAGCGATTCTGCCCCGCTAGGTCTGTCAGTGGTATAAAAGGCGGCATCTTCTCCGCTGGGCATGGTCGGTTCTGAACCCGATGTTCCGGGTGGGTACTGCCCTGGCGCTTGGTATGAGTCATAATAAGGGTCTTGGTAGAAGGGCTCACCGTAAGGGTCCAAACCGAAGGGCTCTTCGTAAGTTTCTGGGCCAAAGCCGCCCCCATACGGATCTGAACCAACAGGTTCGTAGAAGGGATCCCCATAACCCTGTCCAACGGCAGAAGGCATGCAAAGCAATCCGAATGCCAGGAGGATTATCACAAACTTGTTTGCGCTCATAAAGATCATCTCTAGATATAACATCCAATTCGAATCGATATGAACCTTTTTTATACGTATGATTCAGCTTTGTCGTTTAACTTCATGTGACTCTGAGATAGGGTTCGTGTAGGCCTGAAAAATCGAGATAGTCTTCGAAGCTTGTTTTCAAAGCCCCTTTATTTCCAGCCACCAGAGAAGTCCTGTGAAGATCGAAACCACAACTGCGACCACGAACCAGGGATTAATTCCAAGAACCTCTGGAATCGTGACTTCGCCAAAGTCGCCCCTCTTGAGAACACCCTTCTCCAGCCTTGGGTAGAATTCAGCAAAGATCCCTGCACCTGCCAGAAGTCCGAGAACGCCACCAAAGAGGGCATCGAGCGACCCTTCGCCGGTTGCTCCGATGAGAGTTCCTGGGCAGTACCCAAGCAAGCCGAAACCGACTCCAAATATGAGCCCGCCCAAAGCGGAGCTTCCCCAAGATCCTGGTTTGACTCGAAGTTCCAGAAAGCCGAGGCTTCTCAAGAGATGAAAGCCCACCATCGTCGTGATTATGGCAGATGTCATGAGCTTCATAACTGTGAAGTCCTCGAGAAGCAGCTGGCCGATGATGATGTCGTATTGGGTCATTCCCCCTTTTTGCAAGAGAAAGCCAAATACCACGCCTATCATCAGCCCGATTGCAGCTTGGCTCTTCTCGTTGGAGAGAACCTTTTCGAAGATCAAGTGTCATCACCTCATGTGACGTTGAAGAGGATCATCGCCGTTGCAACGCCTCCGAGAAAGAAACATATCAGAGCCATCCAGGAGCTCTCTGCGAGTTGGGGCGTCCCGCTTATTCCGTGTCCGCTGGTGCATCCGCCCGCCCAACGAGCGCCGAGGCCCAAGAAGATGCCGCCTGTGAAGGCTGCCAAAAGCCTGAAAAGAGGGGGCGGCCCAAAATGGGCCTCCCAGGCCGAGGGCACCCATTGGATATGAAACTGGCCAGAAAGGGTGGAAGAGATGAAAGCACCCAAAAATACGCCCACGAGCAGCATGCCCTCCCATTCTACAATCGGCTTGAACTTCTTATAATAGGTCTTCTCCTCTACCACGTCGCCTCTAATCAGCCTCTCGATCATCCCGCTGGTTCTGCTGTAAGCTGTCGAGCAGCCTATGGGCCTGTCCGAGAGGGTGAAGGCCAACAGGTTCAGGAGGCCTATGCCAACACCCGCAAGGTAAGGCGACCATTGTTCCGTGTTGAGATATCCCGCGATCATTGATCATAACTATGGAGATCTCATTTTATATATAGTGTTTAACGATGTCTTCTGGACCGATCTAAATATCATAATATTTTTAGATCTGGTTGATAAGTTCACATATTCCAAAAAACATAAATAGTTTGCAAATGTGAATTAACTTGTCGAAGGTTGGGGACCACAATCAATAATTTCCGCCTTCAAAGAGCGCCTTCAAGGCCCTATAACTGCTGAGGTGCTATCCGATGGAAGTGTCCCAAAAAGGTGATATCGCAAAATCGGGTCAACAAAAACGTGTGCATATGAGCTGCATGTTGGTAAGTGGGGTGAACGTTGTGAACGTCAAAAGGGACGTTGGCGTGATTGGTGACTATTCACGCGAGGGTGGATGCTGGTTTTACAATTGGGTAGAAGATGGCGAGAACTGTCGCCGACTTGAGGCGAGCAAGTACGATATGTTCTGAGGCGCCGTTAGCGACTTCGCCCAACGGTGGATACGCGACGAAGTAGTATCGCCCCGAAATTCCCTTAGTTTTTATTTTTAGCACCATATTGCCTGAGCGGCCGCCGAGGCCGATAAGTAAAAGGGTAGGATGTCAAAGGTGGAACGTCAAAGGTAGAGCAGATCTATCACTCCAACCGCGACGATGATGAATATCAAAGTCATTATCCCTCCGGCTTTCAAGTAGTCGGAGTTTCTGTAGCTGCCAGGCCCCATGAGGAGGGCGTTCACCTGATGGGTGGGCAAGAGGAACGAGTTGGATGCGCAAACTCCAACAAGCAACGCAAGAACCCTTGGCTCAATGCCGATCGCATCGCCCATTATCATGACCAATGGAACCAAGAGAACCGTTGCTGCCACGTTGGACATGAAGAGAGAAAGGATGGTGGAAAGCAAAGCCACAGCCCCGAGGATCAGAACTTCAGGACTTTCCTTGAGGGCCTCTGTCATCTCTTGGGCGATGAATTGGGCAGCGTTGCTCGTGTCCATTGCGATGCCGAGAGGGATCAGGCCCGCAAGGAGGATCGCGACCCGCCAGTCGACTGCCTCGTAGGCTTCGTCGATGGGTACGACTTTGAGAAGGATCATTGCAACGGCTCCGCTCAGAAGGGCAAGAGATATCTGGACGCCAACGAGCGCAAGTCCAATCGCTCCAAGAAAGCATAACAATGCAGGCAAGACTTTCGATTCTTCCAGGGTTTCTGCTTCGATCGGCGTTAGGAGCACAAAGTTCGGGTCGCGCTCAAGCTTTTTTATGCACTCCCAAGGTCCGTGGATTACGAAGGTGTCTCCAGCCTGCAGTGGTTGATCTGCAAAATCTTTTCGACGCTCGTAAGCTCCGCTGAGAAGGATTATCGGCTCTACGCCATAGTTCTTTCGAAACGCAATCTCGCGCAGACTTTTTCTGATCATTGGCGAATGAGGTCGAACTATTGCTTCGGCAAATCCAGCCCGAGAGTCCTTCAGCAGCCGGCTGCATTTGCACACACCTTCGATCTTTCTGAGGCGAAAGTCGGCTGCGAAGCGTTTTGCGTTTTCTTCTCGCCCCAAAAGGGCAAGCTCTTGGCCCGCGGCGAAACGGGTATATCTCCAGGGCGCATAGGTAGTCTCTTCTCCCTCCGCCATCGCGAGGAGAGTGACCTCATAGTCGACCCTGAACCGGGCCTCCTCTCTGGTCTTGCCGATTAGATCACTGTTTTTGGGAATGACATAATAGCTGACGATGGTGGGAAGTTTCCAGATCTCGGTTAAGTCCTTCTGGGGCTCTTTTTCCTCACCGGGTTCGGCCCTTGATGGCAATACTCGATGGCCGAACATCAGAAAATAGGCGATTCCAGCACCGAGAAGGGCGAGCCCCAGAGGCGTTACACTGAAGAGGCTGAAAGGTTCCTCGCCGCCCTGTCTTAGAAGGTCGTTGAGAATGATGAGGGGGCCGGAGCCCACCATGCTCAAGGTCCCTCCGAGAATGGCAGAAAACCCCATCGGCATGAGAAACCTGGATGCTGGCGTTTTCGTGCTCTTCGATATTCTGAGCATTGCCGGCAAGAATAGAGCCGCGGATCCTATGTTCTGCATGAAAGCAGAAAGCCCTCCAACCACTGTGCAGACAACCCAGATCAGCTTATTCTCGTCGGATCCTGCAATGCGCATGATGGCCCGGCTCAGCCTGATCATCACGCCTGCCCTTTCTACACCACGCCCCAATATCATCACAGCGACGACCGCTACCACGGCGTTGCTCCCAAGTCCAGAGAACGCCTGAACTGGCGTTACCAGTCCGAGCCAGGCCAGAATGAGCGCAACAGATATGGCAATTACATCTCCTCGCAGCCGGTCAGTCACGAAGAGAACTGTGGTCAAGGCGAGGACCAAGAGCGTCAGTTCCATCTCGGAGGTCATGCCGTACGCCATCCGGTTCACGTCCCGTCTTGGGTTAGGGTCTTCAACGATACGAATAACAGATCACAAACTCTTGCGAGCCCGCGATCTCGTCCGTTCACGTCTTCAGGCTTTATCTTGGCGAAAAACGATTCGCATCATCCTAGTCGGCACTCGGCTACAACCGGTTCTCGACTGCGTTCTGGAACGCGGTGCTCTAGACGAGACCAATTGAATCTCAACCATTGTTGGGACCGCATGACATTTATCATTTTTTGGTAGATGGACATATAATCTCCGAAAATCTTCATCACCTCTTAATCGTCTTCTTTTCACGACATATATGCTCATAATGTTTATTTACTCTCAAATAAATATGGGCGACCATGTTCGAGCTTATCGTGGAGACCTCTTCGCTCTTTTTCAGCTCCGTTGGCGCTATTTTCATCATATACGGCGAGCTCAAATTGGTCATTCACATCTTTTTGCTTGAAGTTTTGAATAGGCCCTACGACTACAATCACATCAGAAGAGAGCTCACCGACAAGATTGTCTTCGGGCTGGAGTTCTTCATCGCAGCCGATGTTCTTGGCGACTTTGATCGCCCCACCACATGAAGAGCTGCGTCTCCTGGGCGCAGTGGTCACGATCAGGACTATCACAGGCGACTTCCCGAGCAAGGAAACAGATGAGTACGGGTTCCGAATGATCGGAACAAAACCATCATCGTCCTTGGACCTCAGGGACCTCCTCAAGCCCATTTTGGTACAATTTCTCAGTCCTCTTCCGTATTCGATATTTGTACATCTCATGGCTTGCGAAAAGCAGGATCGGAAACGGGATCAGAATCCAGAGCTGACCAGAAGGCACATGGGCAGTGTTGAATATCATCTGGACCACCTTCACGTTTAAGAGCGCATATATCCAAAGAAGTTCGAGAATCATTGCCAATATCAGCAACTTGTTCTTGAAAAATCCCCTCTCGAATGCCGAAAACTCCCAGGATCTAAGCGACCAGACATTGAAAAGCTGGCAGGCAACCGCCCCAAGCAGCGTCATGGTCATGGCCTGCCTGTGAAACTCAGTGTTGACAATCGAAAGGTCGCCATACCGCCAGCCGTTCAAGAACAAAAATCCGAGGAATGCGGCCATCGCAGCCGCTCCCTCGATCGCCCCAAGAAAGAAGTAGCCCCGCTTGAAGACCTCTCTGTCGAGAAGTCGCTCGTTTTTTCCAACAGGGGGCCGTTCCATGATGTCTTCTTCTGAGGACTCACTTCCAAGGGCGATTCCCGGGAGCATGTCGGATCCGAGGTCGATGGAAAGGATCTGAATGACGGAAAGCGGCAGTGGAATTCGCAAGAAAAACTGGAGGATGTAGGGAACTATCTCGGGGATGTTTGAAGAGAGAATGTAAGTAACAAATTTTTTTATGTTGAAGTAGACTGTCCGCCCTTCCTCTATCGCTGCAACGATCGATGCAAAGTTGTCGTCGAGCAGGATCATATCGGCCGCCTCTTTGGCAACTTCGGTTCCCTTGATCCCCATCGATATGCCTATATCGGCCTTCCGGAGGGCAGGGGCATCGTTGACCCCGTCTCCTGTCATCGCCACAACATCGCCGTTCTTCTGGAGAAGCGTTGCGATTCGAAGTTTCTGTTCGGACCGCATCCTCGCGAAGAGAACGTCACTGTGGAACAGAAGTTTCATGAGATCTTCGTCTGACATCGACTGGGTCTCTTCTCCTGTGAGGACAGCATCCACGTCGAGACCTATATTTTCGGCAATCGCCTGAGCTGTGAGGGGATTGTCTCCTGTAAGGATCATGACTCTTATGGAGGCTTTGTGACACCTTTCCATCGCATCGTAGACCTCGGCTCTTGGAAGGTCCATGATGGCAACAAAGCCGAGAAGCACAAGTCCGCTTTCGTCCACCCCCTCTTTGTACGAAACTGCAAGAAGCCTGTAGGCCTTCCTTTCGAGCTCTTCTGCCTCTGCCTCCAGCCGCCTTATCTCCTCTTCATCTAGCGGACGGATCTTGCCGCACTCATCGAGAAAATGGGTCGAGATGCCGAGCAATACCTCTGGTGCACCCTTTGAAAAGATGAACTTCCTTTCGTCCTTTTCATAAACGGTCGACATCATCTTCCTTTCGCTGCTAAACGGATATTCATCCAGTTTTTTATATCCGCCTGCGTCAATGCTGCCCTTCTTCGCCGCGGCGACGACGGCAAGTTCGGTTGGATCACCAAAGACCTCTTGACCTTCGATCTTCGCTCTGCAGTTCAACATGCCTGCCATGAGGAAAAAACGCAGTCGACTCTTCGAACCACTCTTTTCCTCTGCAAAGTTGAACGTTCCATCTTGAAAGTAGCCCTCGCCCGTGACCGAGATATGTTCTCCGCTTGTAAGGTATATCTCTTTCAAGGTCATCTCGTTTCGCGTGATGGTTCCGGTCTTGTCGGTGCAGATCACAGTAGCGCTTCCAAGGGTCTGGACCGAGTCAAGGTTCTTTATCAAGGCGTTTCTTCGGGCCATGTTCTGGCTTGCAAGAGAAAGGGAAAGTGTGATTGTGGGCAACATTCCCTCGGGAACATTGGCAACGATCAAGGACAGGGCGAAGATCGATGCTATCAAGAAGCCCTGACCTGAAAAGTATCCCAAGAGAAAGAACACGCCTCCGACGAAAAGGGCCGCAAAGGTCAGGATCCTCGTGATCCTGATGATCTCAAGCTGCATCGGGGTGAGCCTCTTTTCCACCTCTTTTGCGAGCGATGCGATCTTTCCAAACTCCGTCTCGTTTCCTGTGGCAAAAACGACGCTTACACCATTCCCAGAGACTGCAGTTGTACCTGCGAGGAGGACGTTATTGGCATCGAGCAGAGTCTCGTTCTCGCCAGGGTCCACTCTTCTTTTTGCAGGTCTCGACTCGCCAGTGAGGGTTGCCATGTTGATGTGGAGCGAGTTTGCCTCGAGGATCACGGCGTCTGCTCCAATCTTGTCGCCCTCTTCGACCATCAGGATGTCGCCTGGAACCAGAAGCTTCGCATTTACCTCTCTGATTTTGCCCTCTCTTTTGACCTTCACCATGGATGGTATTAGCTTCAAGAGGGCCTCGACTGTCTTGTCTGCTTTGTACTCTTGCCAGAAGGCAAAAGTCGCATTGATGACGACGGCACCGAGGATCGCGTAGGCCAATATGTCGTATCCCTCTCCTGGCGAATAAGAATTTGCGACAAAAGAGAGGATCGCTGCAATCTCCAAGAGCGCCGCGAAGAATTGGGCGTATTGCCAGAGGTACTCTTTCAGGTAGTTTTTCTGTTTTCTCTTCTCGAGCTCGTTTGGACCGAATTTTTCAAGCCTTCTTTGTGCTTCGGCCTCTTCAAGGCCCGATTCGTTTGCATCCAGCTTGGCCAGAACTTCTTCTTTGGGCAGAGTATGGAGATTCACTGAACTCACCGCTAGTTGGCATTTGGATAGATCAAACACTCGTTATCCTGAAAGCTGGATTTTTCCTGATCCATCTAACTGTTGCCATTCTGCCGATTTGGTCTCGCTTGGAAACGTCAACATTTTGGCCAGAGAGGACTGCGAGATATTTGAGGTTTTGGAGGCGATTTTGCAGTCATTCACTTTGATCTGTCCGGAACGATTATCTTGCACCCCTTTGAGTTGCAGAACGTGGCCGGAGACGGAGATGGGAACCGGAAAGGTCGTTTCCGAGGTTGGCAACAGAGCAGACCTCATTCTCATGTGGTGCATATCTTCGCAGATCTTACAAAAGTTTTTCGAGGCAGTGAATATTTGACACGATGCTTCACAGCCAAGAACCAATTATATGATCCTAATCAGTTCTCACAAGATTGGTGTTCAATGAGTGCGAGTAGGCCAAATCTCAAACTCTCGCGTGTTCGACATTTGTCCAAAAGGCGCCGTCCAACGCCGTGATATAAATAGGCGCTGAGGACACGAGGAAAACCTGGAAATCGAAGAATGTAACTCCGGCACAAAAAGACAATAACCGGTGGCAGAACCATGAAACAGAAGGTGGAGCCGCAAGATACATCACTGAAAGAGTCGTCCCTGATTCAGAGCGCCTTTCGAGAGCGCGCCTTCAATGGGATATACGAGATCATGGCGCGCCAGAACCACTTCTATGGGATCAACTGCAAGCTTTCAGGTTCGGTTTACGTAGTCTCAGAAATTGAGGGCGCAGTCTCGCTCGTACACGGACCTTGTGGTTGCGCTTTTCACCATCGATTGTCCCCGCGCAGGCTCTTTTCACCCATTTACGATCTGGCCTGCACAGATATGGACGAAACCGACGTGATCCAGGGCGGAGAAGAGAAGCTCAGAGCAAGGATAATCGACGTTTGCAAGCGATACGATCCCGCCTTGGTCGTGGTCTTGCCGACATGCATCTCAGGCCTGATCGGCGATGACATTCCCGGAGTGATCGAAAACCTGAAGTCGAAGATCGCTTGCGACATCCTGTATGCGCCTTCAGAGGGTTTTTCCCACAGAGATGGCGATTCGGTCGAGGTCTCGCTCAAGAATGCCGCCAAATCGATGAAATGTTCTTCAAATCCTCCCACAGCTCAGGACCTTCGGGGCTGTGGTCACGAGGAGATGATGTTTTCCTTGGCAGATCAGTTGATGGAAGAGCAAGACGTGATCGAAGATTCCGCGAACCTGGAGGCTTTCGGAAGGCATACACGCCGGTTCTGGAACGACGTCGAAGAGATGAGGCGCGTCTTAGGAAATATCGGGATCGAGCTGAATACGACGATTCCAACGGCGAGCGTTGATGCGATCAAACGCGCACCCTCCGCACCTCTCAACATCGTTGTGACCAGGAACACGAGATGGGCCGAGAGGATGAAAGAGCGGTTCGGGACTGATTATGCGAAGAAGTGGTATTTCTACGTCGGATTCGACGAAGTCGGAAAGTTCTTCGTTGAGACAGCGTCGAAGCTCGGCCTCGAAGGCGAAGCCGAAGATGCAATCAGGCACGAGAAAAAAAGGGCTCTTGAAGATCTGAGCGAAAGTCGCCGTTTCTTCCAGAGTTGCAGTTTTGCAATCTCGACTCAGAGTTATCTCTTCAATCCGAATCTTCTTAGCGTCTATGCAGAGGATCTCCAGATGCCTCTGAGGTGGATCTTGATCGATTCTCAGCCGATGAGGAGCATGAAGATATCCAAAGAGACTGTCGAGATGATGGCTGGAAACTTGAGCGATGTTGCAGAAAAGCAGGATCTGGAGATTGAGATCCTCGTGGATCCGTCCATTGAGAAGATGGCCGAAATCGCAAAAAAGGCAGATTATCTGCTCACCGATCGGACCGGACCCGCTTCTCAGAAAGAAGGGGGTCTTGGGATGGTGAACATCGCGACGGCGAGCAACCTGATCCACCAAACGGGATTTTGCGGCATCGTCGAGTTCGGAAAGTATCTTGCATGGAAGTTGCAAAGAGATACACAAAGAGATACAAAAAGGGATGCACAAAAATATGCTTTGAATCCGCATCGAGAGCTCATCGTCTCCAGGTTCGATTACGAGGAGGATTGTTATCCGATGATAAAGGATCCCATGTGCTCATCTTCGGGAAAGATGTGGTCTGAGATATGGTGTTAACATGAAAATGGACGGTGGCAAATTTTTCGGAGCGTATCGGGCGTTTTCCGGGATCAAAGATGCAGTGGTGCTAAACCATGTCCCAGTTGGGTGCAACTGGGGCGCGGGGATGCTTGGAACCATCTCAAATCAGGCCGACGTCAGGCAGGCCTGCACAGTGATGCACGAGCGCGAGATAGTATTTGGCGGCGAAGAGTCGCTCCGACGGGCGCTTTTGCGTGCAGACGAGCTTTACGATGTGCCCCTTATTCTGGTCATCGCAGGAGATGTGCCCTCGATAATCGGGGACGATGTTGGGGGAATTATAGACGAGCTCTCCTTGGAAAAGGAGGTTTTGTGGATGGAGGCCGCGGGTTTTAGCGGCTCCATGAGATCGGGGTACGAAGAGGCCCTCTTGAGGCTCGCGCCATTGATGAATGAATGCGACGCGGCTGAAGGCTCGATCAACCTGATCGGTTTTTGTCCAGACGATTTCAAAGTCGAATCAGACGTAAAAGAGATCGAAAGGTCGATGAAGCTGGCCGAAATCGAGGTCAACTGCGTCGTTTCGAACTGCAGCTTCGAAGAGTTCAAGAAAGCTCCGGCAGCAGAGCTCAACGTGGTCTTTGGCCAGGGAATCGATCTTGCAAAATTGATGAAAAAGGAGTTTGGAATTCCTTACGTCGAGCTAGATTACCCTTATGGGGTTGAGGGCACCGAGAAGTTCATCGAGTCGGTCTCGGAATCTCTTGGGACTGGATGGGATGCAGACGTTGAGCGCGAGGTCGAGCCTTTCAAGAAAGTCTACCTATATTTGCACGAACTTTACGGAACCCCTGTCTCAGTAATTGGCGATTTTCGCGCGGGCCCACTCGCCGAGTTTCTGGCAGGAGAGCTCGGATTCGAGGTGGAGGTGCTGTCATCATCTGGAAGTGAGCAGGATCTGCAGGGGTTCGAGAGAGATGTCAGAGATTCCAACACGATGATGATCTTCGGGTCCAGTTTCGAGCGAGATCTTGCGAGGGAGCTTGAGGTGCCTCTCGTGAGGTTCAATTATCCGGTCTTCGATCGGGTCAGCATTTACGATAAGGCTCCGTATGCTGGTTTCGGGGGCGCGGCATATCTGACCGAGACCATAATCAATGCTGTCATGGGATTTGACGATTTTTGAGACAGGGGTTGCAATAATCGGGAATGAATATTGAAGATGGTTGAACACCGGAAAATTATATCACCGGGCAAGGATGAAGAAATTTCAGAGTGCAGCGTTGCACCGAAGCGCAATCCCTGAAACTTTCCAGACCGTCAACCCCTCCAACCTCTAAACAGGAATAGGTGAACGACCTTGGCCATGCCCATTTCCAACTCCTCCGTCTCAGCCGAAGATGCGGCTTTCCGCGTTCTGGTGGTCGTATCTCGGCCGCTGGATCTGAACGAGCTTCCGACCATCGCCGATCAGTGGGCCTTGCTGAATGGCCTTTCAACCGTGAATGCACCTGCCCATCTGGTCTTTCTCAGGCCGCCGACGATCGAGCGGCTTCGAACCGAGATTTGGAGAGGTTACGACGTCGTCCATTTCGACGGTCACGGCTCTTTTTCGGTGAGATGCCCCAACTGTGCTTGCCTGAACGATCCAGATAACAGCAAATGCGAGAGATGTTCCGCATCCCTGGAAGGCGAAGAAGTTGGTGGCTATCTTGCTTTCGAGCAGGACGACGGAACGAAAGACGCCCTGGCAGCCGAGGACTTTTCGAGGATGATAAATGCCGTTCCGGAAAAGCCCACAAAGCTTGTCATCTTGAGCGCTTGTGAGTCTGCGAAAGGAGGTGATGCGAGCCTTTCTTCGATCCTTTGCCAAGGAGGTGTTCCCGCGGTCCTGGGGATGAAGGAGCCCGCATCTGTGGGGGCGACCGTGGCGCTCTCTCGCGCCTTTTACGCATCTTTAGGCGCGGGCCTGGAGATCTCCAATGCCTTCGATCAGGCGCGTCCCTCGCTAACGAAGTTGCCCAAAAGCAAGAAGGGAACCCCCGCGCAGGATATTCCTGTCCTGGAAGGCAAAGGAACCGGGGCTCGGATAGTTGATCGTCCGAAGCGGGGCGAAGTCATCGTCGAGAAGGAACGGATCTTCGGGGTTCCAGAATACGAATTCGTCGGCGAGTTCATCCGCTACGATCCTCCGAAGGGCAGGAAGGGACTGCTCGCCCGGACAATGCGCGCCCTCCTAAGAAACGAGAAGCTGGTGGTGCTGACGGGCCAGGGGGGTATCGGAAAGTCGGTCTTGGGCGCAGAGGCTGCAAGAAGGGTCGCCTGGCATTACCCTGGCGGCGTCTTTTGGAGAAGCGCCGCCGATACCGAGAAGATGGGCCTAAACGAACTTCTGGACGCCTTCGCCCGCCCAGAGGTATTCGGCTACGAGTTTCGAACTTTGCCGGTGGACGCCAAGCGAGACGTGGTGCTCGACTACCTGCGGGACATGAAGACGGCGAGCCTGATTGTGGTGGACAATGCCGAGACAATAAAAGATCAGGCGCTCTGGCGATTCTTGGAGGGAATACCGAAGCCGAGCGCGGCTCTGGTAACTTCCAGAGAGGCGCTGGAGCGCGAAGGCGTCCACATCGACATAGACCAGATGGAATCTCAGGAGGCAATTCGGCTCTTTGTCATGGAGGCAAGAAGGCGCAAGCCGAGATGGGGCGAGAAGCTGAATCTTTTGGAGATGAAAACTCTGGATGAAATCTCTGGCCACCTGGACGGGCATCCCCTCGCGATTAAGTTGGCAGCGGCGATGGTTGGCAGCGATTCCCTGGCGGCGATTCGAGATAGGCTCCGGGCGGCGCCACCTGGGGAAGTATCCAGGCGGTTCGACTTCTCTTACAACACCCTTGCCGAGAGCGAGCAGGAACTTCTCCACAGGTTGGCGGCCTTCGCAAGTTCTGCCACTGAAGAGGTGATCAAACTGGCCTGCGTCCATCCTGATTTTGTAGGCGATGACGCGCTTTCTCGGTGGCGAGACGACTTAAGCGAGCTTGTGCGAAAGTCCTTCGTGGACATTGTGGACCTAACAGCTCTGGACGAATCCGGAAATGAGATCACCTTGCGGCGCCGCCGATTGCATCCGCTCATGCGCCAGTACGTCTCTGGAAAGGCTGGCGAAGAGGCGATGAAGATCAATCGGAGGCGTGCTGCAAACCTGTTCCTGGCATACGCAGCGCAGTTCAGAGGTAATTACGATGCGCTGCAAGCCGAACACGAAAACCTCCTTGCAGGAATGGACTGGGCCTATGCTGCAGAAGAGTGGGAGATGGTCAGGAGTTTTGTATCGGCCACGGACTTTTATTTGAAGACCCGGGGATACTGGAACGAAGATAAAATTAGGTTGGAACAGGTGACGAAAGCCTGCGAAGAATTGGACGACAAGAGCGGTGTCTCAAGCTCGCTGCACCAGATGGGAATGCTGGCGCAAGATACCGGTGACATTGCAGAGGCGCGCCGCCTCTACGAAGAGAGCCTGAAAATTTTGCAGGATCTTGGCGACAAGAGCGGCGTCTCAAGATCGCTGCACCAGCTAGGAATTCTGGCGCAACATACTGGTGACATTGCAGAGGCGCGCCGCCTCTACGAAGAGAGCCTGAAAATAAGCCAGGATCTTGGCGACAAGAGCGGCGTCTCAAGATCGCTGCACCAGCTAGGAATGCTGGCGCAACATACTGGTGACATTGCAGAGGCGCGCCGCCTCTACGAAGAGAGCCTGAAAATAAAACAGGATCTTGGCGACAAGAGCGGCGTCTCAAGATCGCTGCACCAGCTAGGAATGCTGGCGCAACATACTGGTGACATTGCAGAGGCCCGCCGCCTCTACGAAGAGAGCCTGAAAATAAAACAGGATCTTGGCGACAAGAGCGGCGTCTCAAGCTCGCTGCACCAGATGGGAATGCTGGCGCAAGCTACCGGTGACATTGCAGAGGCGCGCCGCCTCTACGAAGAGAGCCTGAAAATAAAACAGGATCTTGGCGACAAGAGCGGCGTCTCAAGCTCGCTGCACCAGATGGGAATGCTGGCGCAAGATACCGGTGACATTGCAGAGGCGCGCCGCCTCTACGAAGAGAGCCTGAAAATTTTGCAGGATCTTGGCGACAAGAGCGGCGTCTCAA
>Ga0272443_10001189_pt1 | contig 40253 bp, 44 predicted proteins | sample SSMAcet12_FD_193581 | JGI IMG/M metagenome (GOLD analysis project Ga0272443, IMG submission 193581) | Marine sediment archaeal communities from Little Sippewissett salt marsh, Falmouth, MA, United States - SSM-Acet-12 | ecosystem: Environmental > Aquatic > Marine > Wetlands > Sediment ...
CGGTCCGCCTTGCCCTCGAACTCGCCGGGAAACTCGCCGTCTCCGTGGATGACCTCTTCTGGGTGTCGAGTCCAAGGAGGGAAAGGGACTGACATGAACGTTCGGTATCTCGCTTCGCGGGCTGCGGTTGCAGCGGTCTTCGGTATCACGCTTGGGTTCGCCGGTCTCCCCTGGTGGGCGGCAGCCTTGCTGGGAGCCGTGGCGCTTGCCTTCTTCGCCGTTGCGCCATGGTCCGGCAGGTACGTAGTGCAGCCACAGGGCGGTATCGCGCCATTGCGCTCAGACGAGCGCGCCCGCGCCATTCGCGACAAGGCAACTCGCAACGCCTTCGTCCTCGCGATCCTCGGTGTCGCAGTCCTTGTCCTCGTCTACGGCCTCATTCTCGACGCGCCAGTGCCAGTCGCGGCGCTCGGCGGCATCCTCGGCCTTGCGACCATAGCCTACGCCGTGTCCGACGCCTGTCTGCGACGCTTGTCTTGATCGTTTCTCAATCTTACGACACGGACGGTGATTCCACGCCGGAATGTGTTCTACGTCCGCCCAGTCCTCCCAGCATTCAATCCATGAAGCGCTGCCCTGGGCCATTGCCACCCTCGCCGCCGCGAGAGGCACTGTCGGAGCGCTCGGCGCGCCGGCGATGCCATGAGGAATCGGGGGACGCAAACCACAACTCAGGCTCGCAATGAGGTCTGTGTCTCCCGGGCTCCCCCAGGCAACTACCACCTCGATGCATCGTCGCGGCGCAAGCAGGACGGCAAGGGGCAGCTGCCTTCTTCGTCCCGGGAGCTTCACGACTCAAGATGCCTCAGAATGGCAAGAAGCAAGATCTGCACCCCCACTGCGAGAGGCGCAAGCAACCTCGCAAAGGAAGATCTTGCCCTCCGAACCTGGGCCTGCGCGAGGGCTCCGATGGGCGCAATACCCGAATCCCGCGGCCGATGCGGGGCGGGCTCCTGCCGGGTCCGGGCTGCTCAAGCTTAGCTCGTGCCTGGATTCAGGAACCAAGGCCCGGCCCCAGCGTCGGTACGCGCGGCCTATCGAGCGTCGCTTCCACTCGTCCTGTCCTCCGGTCGAGCCCGGAGTGCCCCCACCACCTGTATGGCCACAGACTCTGGCCCCACGGAAGATGTGTCAATCACCGCCAGGACTCTTCCGCCGGCGGCCAGCTGCTGGAAGTAGGCGAGGTACTCCGTGTCGGCCGCAACCGATCGACCCGCACCTCTCTGCCTCAGTCTCGATCGGCGGGCCTGTTCGGAGACACTGAGTACCACCACACGATACTCCTCAGGTCGGAGCCGTTGCGCGATCTGCTCCGGATTGGTGAGGCCGACGACAACGACATCGGAGGGGCCTGCGTGTTTGCGCACGACTTCCTCGAGGACTTCGTTACTCCACCCTTCCGTGAAGTCATACGGCCGAACCGCGTTGTCGAAGTCGACCACCGTGGCGTGCGGGAGCCGATCCCGTAGAAACGGGATGATCGCGGACTTCCCGCAGCCCTCCGAACCCGTCACGAAGTAGAACATCACGTCCTCCGCTCAGACCGAACGTTTGCGCATTGGCCGCGGTCGAAGACCGCCCCGTTGCGGATCACATGAGACCCAAGGCCGTTGGCTGCACGCGCTCGATAGACGCCGGGCGAGAGCTACGCCACCTCGAAGTAGTACGCCACGAACTCGAAGTCACCGCTGGGGGCGCCGAAATACTCCTCATGGTCGGACCGGAACTCGTCGGCACTCGAGTTCGTCTCGCCACGCCACAGCCGCTCCGGTATCGCGTCCCACCGGCAGACCTCCATCGCCACGATGCGGATCGTCGCTCTCTCGGCGAGTGAGCTATCGTAGACATCGTAATACTCGCCAACGACCAAGGCGTCGTTGTATTCGTCCTCCTTCAGGTCTACCTCACCGAGCGAGACCACGCTGGCCGTCTTGCGGCCTTCGAGGATCTGCTCAACGAGACGATCGCTGACAAACTGGATACGTTTGCTGCTCACGGCTCCTCTTGGTAGCCCGTCCGGCTGACATTTCGTAGTGTGCAGCTCTGCGTGACGGCACTGGGGCGCCTTTGCTCGGACTTGGCCGCTTCTCCTCTGTCCTTGCCTTACATCACACTTCCCGGATTGACCTTGCCGTCTTCGCCTGCCATCCTACGGCCGTGAAGCCGCTCAGGCAACTGGCGCCTCGATACATCATCGCGGCGCAGGAAGAACGGCAGAGCGCAGTCTCGTACTCATGTCCCCGGAACTTCCGGCCAGAGCGATCCCGGTTTCGCCTTTGCCTGCACGCCCCAGCGAGGGTATCGTGCGACCAGGGAGGCTATCCTGTGACCAGGGAACCGTAAGGAAGATACCATGCGCCTCGAACGAACGATACAAGCGGTCGACGCCCACGCCTGCGGCGAGCCCGGGCGCGTGATCGTGGGCGGAGTCTCCGACGTGCCCGGGGATACGATGTTCGAGAAGATGGAGCATATCCGCGACCACGGAGACAATCTGCGCAAGCTCATGCTCCGCGAGCCTCGGGGGTATCCGGCGGCCAACTGTAATCTCATCCTTCCGCCGACATGTCCCGACGCCGACGCAGGCTACGTGATCATGGAGCAGACAGAGTATCCTGGAATGTCGGGCACCAATACGATCTGCGTATCGACCGTCCTGCTTGAGACGGGCATCGTCGAGATGCACGAGCCCGTCACCGAACTGACTCTCGAATCGCCGGCCGGCCTGATCCGCGTGCGGGCCGAGTGCCGGGGCGGAAGGGTCCGCGGCGTCACGTTCCGCAACGTACCGTCCTTCGCGGTCCATCTCGACACTGCCGTTGAAGTGCCACAACTGGGTACGGTGACCGTAGACGTAGCCTACGGGGGCATGTTCTACGTTATCGCCGACGCCCCGTCACTTGGTCTGGATATCACTCCCGATCGCGGACGCGACATCGTGCGAATTGGCGAAATGGTCAAAGCCGCCGCCCGGGAGCAGCTCCCCGTTGCCCACCCGGACCAGCCCGGCTTCGAGGGCATAACGATAGCAGTCCTGTCCGCCCCGCCAAGCCGCCCCGAGGCCCACATGAAGAACGCGGTAGTGGTCTCGACCGGAAAGCTCGACTGGGACCGACCGGCCACATGGACCGGGGCGATCGACCGCTCACCGTGCGGTACCGGGACAAGCGCCAAGATGGCCGCACTCCACGCCAAGGGAGAACTGCGGCTGAACGAAGACTTCAACCACGAGGGTATATTGGGCACGATCTTCACCGGGCGCCTCATTGAAGAAACTCAGATCGGACCCTACAAAGCAGTCATCCCCGCAATCACCGGCCGGGCCTGGATCACCGGAAAGGCGGACTACGAACTGCAGGAAGAAGATCCCTTCCCCGAGGGCTTCACAGTCGGCGACATATGGTGATTGCGCCGTTCGCACCTCTAGAAACCCTAAGAATCAAGATCTGACCCCCAACAGGGCGAGCGAGCCGGATCACCGTTCTGGCCCGCACCGATCCCATTCGGTCGCGGCGCCGGGATGGAGCGGAGACATCGCCGGATGGCGGTCGAGTTCCCGCGCCCCGCCCAACACGATGAAGCTCGTGTCGCCCACACCGTCCCCGTCTCGGTCCGGCCCGTGGTAACGGCTCCAGTAGTTCCCGTTCCCGTCCGTATCGTTCCACCGATTGTACGACTCGCTCGCACAGACCGGGCCATGGAAGTCATTGCACGCAATCAGGTTCCCTCCGGACAGCGCCACGAACCGGATGCCCGTCCTACACTCCGGCAGGAAGACGTTGCCGACGAACTTGCTTCCTGTCGAGCGCTCTCGCAATTCGATCGCCGGCCCGCCCTCGACGAACAGGCACCCCGTGACCTCGCAGCCCGTCGATCCCACGAGGGTCACGGCCTCCCAGTCGATCTCGTCGAACGAGCAATCGCAAACGGAGCATCGCGTGCACCATTCCCACACCACCCCGAACACGCTCGCCGAGACGCACGACCCGACGAGCTCGGCGCGCTCGACACCCACCAGCCTCGCAGCGTACACGCTTGCTCCGACGAGGACGCAGTCCTCGATCCGGAAAGCGCTGCTCACGTTCTCGATCCGGATGCAGTGATCGGCCCGCTTCGCATCGATTCGCCAGTTCGAGATGACGTACGGATCGTCGATTGTGCCCGTTCCGTCCCGGACCCCGTTCTCCGCCGTGAACTCCGCGTCGCTCAGAATGACGATCGGAACGTGGTCCTCCATGCCGTCGTTCCCCTCCGCCCCAACACAGAGCGCCAGGAGAGTGATCACGCTCAGCAGGGTGCCCCGACGGATCCGCATTCAGCACCTCCTCGCTTCACCCAGGATAGATGGATTGAACCTTTGCATCAACCGGCATCGCTTCGGACGCTCCCGGATGCGCGATCCGTTTTCACGAGCGAATCCGTGCTACGCCCCCGATCGCTCTGCGAAGCACACCGCCCACGACGGAGACAACCCGTCCGACGCGTTCCCAATCGGGCTCACGAAGGAGGCCTCCACGCACTGGATCGAGCGCTTCGTCCGGTTCGACGACGGTGAGACGTAGTTCCTCCGCCCACCTCGAATGGATCAGTAGCCGCACCTTGCCAAGAGCGGACCCAGACTGGCCGGCCAGGGAGATTCATACTAGGCCCTCGGGACTCCCTTCGATACATCCCGCAGCTGCGGAAGCTGTCGGCCGAAGAGGATGCATCCTGGTTCGGAGATCAGCCCTCGCTCAAGCCGGAATCAAGGCGCAATCCCGCTCCCAGGACAGTTGCATGCGATATCCAGGAATTCCTACGCTGGCTTGCGCCAATCATGCGGCAGCAAGTCGCGCAGGGGCACGACCAATCCCTCACGCACCATCACCTGCGTCTCGCGATTGCCATCATCGAGCTGGTTGATGAATTCACGGCATCGACCACATGGCGGCAGGACGCGACCGTCCCAGTCCACGGCCACCATCTTTACGACGCGGCTCTCGCCCGCCGTGATCATCGCCGCTGCCGCGGCATGTTCGGCACAGAACCCCATCGAGCTCCCGGTATCGACGCACACGCCCACGTACACGCTGCCGCTTCCGCTCAGAATGGCCGCGCCGACGCCACCTGCCTCGGCCGATTCGGACAGCCTGCGCGGGTTGAGGACGGACTTCGCCTTTTCGTACAGCTCGTCGAAACCGATGGGCATCCCGTTCGCCTCCACTCTGAATCCGCATGATCCGGATTCCGTATCGCAATGCAAGAGCACACGACGAGCAGAAGGCGCAACGGCGATGATTCGCGTGCAACGGTGCACGCTAGCATCGGGATGCCCTCCGCCTGCTTCTCCGCATCCCCATCATTCGTTCCTGCTCTGTTGCCCCCTCATACTGCGCTCGTATCCGCGCATGTCATCCTACGGCCGTGGAACTGCGTGGGCAACGGGCACCGCCCTACATCATCAAGGCGTGAAGAGAACGGCGGGGCCGTTCTCCAGGGCTCAGGTCGTTGTTTCACGTAGCTAAGGAGAACGGCAGCGGGCGGTCCCGTGCTGTGGCCCCAGAATCTCAGGATACATGATTCGAGAATAGTGGCCTGCCCTCTTGGATTCCCGCGGAATGACAAGCTCTAAGAACTAGATCCGACGGTCAACCTCTCATTCCTGCGATACGATCTCCTTCACCCGGCCGACCTCGCCGGTTTCAAGGCGGACCTTGATTCCGTGTGGATGGGTCGGGGACTTCGTCAGGACGACCTTGACCACGCCCCGTGTCAACAGACCGCTCCGTTGATGCGGCTTCTGGACAATCTGTACTTCCAGGCCAGGGCGTATCTCGCTTCTCTTCGTCCCGCTCATCGAAGTCCTTTCCGGAATAGCCGCCGCAGCACGTTCTCCATTGCGAACACGACGATAGTCGAGCATCAACGTCAGGCCAAGGGAGTCACGTACTATGTCCCCGGAACTCCGTATTGTGTCCCGGAACTCCCGCGCACTTCATCCCCCGGAGCTTCACCACTCAAGATGTCTCTGAATGTCAAAGGACAAGATCTGCCCCCGGGCATCGGAACAGCCGCCGCAGCACGTTCTCCATTGCGAACACGACGATAGTCGAACGTGAACGTTCGACCAAGGGAGTTACGCACCATGTCCCCGGAACTCCTGGTTTTCGGCCCTCGCGTCTTGGTTGCCCTCACCAGGAAACAGAGTCGCCCAAAGGTCATGCACGGCGCCACAGATTCCGCAAGCCACGGAGGCTTGACTCCATAGCCGGTCGACGTTTGCCTCCCGCAACTCGATGTGCGAGCCACACGCACGGCATTCGAGGCCTTCCGGTTCCAGCGACTGGAGGAGATCATCCAGTTCGCTCGAATCGTTCCCTGAGATTGCCTGGACCGACCGAAGGAAGGCGATGGTTCGAAGCACTCGCTGAAAACCCCGCTTCTCCTCATCCCATGCGACAAAACGACTTGCGACCGCCTCTGCAACTGCGAGGAGGTATGCCGTGAGCATCGGTACGATGGTGTAGTAGAACTCCCACTGCTCCTCAATCGCTGAAGGAGTTGAAAAGACGAAGTTCAGGTTCCCGGGTTCGGTGGCAAGGCTCTTCACGGTGGTCACCAAGTGCGTGGACTTGGTCCAAAGCTGTTCCAGTCCGTACGGTTTCGTCTTGGAATAACGCACATCATACATGAACTCATGGTCAAACCATTGGCTCGGGTCGGTGGCGTCTGCGGCTTCTCTAATGATCTGACGGCGCCTGGCTTCGGGTAGACGATTGGGAGCATAGGGATACGAGGTAGTCCCGTTGAAGACAGACAAGAAATCCTCAGGTTCGGCTGCAAGCCACTCGAGGAGGAGCAGGTTCTCTTTGAAGGGTTTTCTCAATAGGGAATACGCGACGGCTGTCTTTCCCTTCCCGCACGCGAGCAGAGATTCGATCAGGAAGTGGCAAGCGTCAGCGCAGAGCGCGGCGGTGAGTTGTCGATAGGTGAGATCTGCGACGACTTCGTCACGGCCGGTTTGAACTAGCCACGACCAAAGGGCCTCGCCATTGAGGGGCTCAAGCTGCGCTGCCTCCTCTGGTGAAACACTGAGCGTAGCCTGCAGCAAGCCCCTCTTCTCGAGGTCAACGACGAGAAGGGCAAGAATGTCGTGGAACTGCATTGCCACGGCGTGCGGGATGTCGTAACGGGCCGGGATGCGTCGATTGTGGATCGGTTCGACAGGTTCGAGTTCGAAGATCATTCAGGTCTCCAAGGCTGGTCGACGGTACCTTTCGGATGTCAGCCGACGCCGAACACACGTCATCCGCAGGTGTTCCAACGGCGCCCACAAGCGGACGACCTGGGACGCCCCGGCCCAAACCGTTCCACTTGATGGGCTGGTTAGCAGTCTTCTCTCAGTTTGGCGAGCACAATATCAGCCACCTTGCGAAGGAGTACCGCAGCCGGATCGAGCAGTTCGCACTGTACCCCACGATATGCCTTGTGGCCGTGAACCATGTTGCAGCGAATGGAGTATAGCGTTTCGAGAACGGCCCTCGCGCGCTCATCCTTGCTGTTGGATGTGAGCTTTGCGAGCAGCTCCCGATCGCACTCGGGCTGTCGCTCACCTGTGACTCTATGCAACCTGATGTAGAACTTGTGCGCCTCGATGAGCTTCACAAGGGTGGCCAGCGCACCACTGCACGCTGCGTCCCCCTCTGTGGCCTGAATCAGATTTCCGGCACCCACATATTGAACAACGTAGTCTTGGGCGGCTTCCGGATCCGGGAACGACGCGCGCGCGCCAAGCTTGAGATCTCCGCGGTTGGCAAGTGCAAAAGCAACCTGGGCGTAGAGGCGGTTGCAGACCACCCACAGTTTGAAGTACGTGTCGAAACACTGGTAGCGCAGATCCCTGTCGCTTCCCGCGAGCCACGCGCGACAGAAGTCCTCGTACTCAGCAGTGAAATCCACGATGTCTCCTCCTGCTAACAACGATTAGTGTGCGGAAACGCACACTAGCATCAGGCCGCGCTCAGTTCGGCATTCTCCATCCCAGCTACTTCTGTCCTCCCTCCTCGTCTCGCATATTCCCATCACTATCATTGCATGCCAGTCTACTGATGTGAAACCACTGGATCAAGCTCAGCGTCGTAACTGAAGGCGAATCGAGGGCGGTAGGTCTTGCCGTGACTCCTCACGCTTTACTCATCACTCATCCCTCCCCCTATCCCTCCTCCCTCACCACCCGGCACGTTTCGCGCAGCATCGTTCCGGTGCGAAACTGCTCGGCGCTCCGCAGCCCTTGACTCCTGCTCGCCACCCAGCATGTTTCACGCGGCCGTATTGGCGCGTGAAACTGCTCCCTCCTCCACCAAGCCGCTTGACGGTGGTGGAGGAGGCAGTATACTCTGTGACCGCATGAGGAAAATATTCAGAAGGACACAACCATGCCAAGAGCGTTCACGGAGGTAGAGAAGGAGACGATCCGAGAGCGGCTGAAGGAGGCTGGGCGCACGTGCTTCCTTCGCTACGGCTTGAAGAAGACAACGATCGAGGATCTCGTCAAACCGGCGGGGATCGCCAAAGCGAGCTTCTACTTGTTCTTCGCCCACAAGGAAGCGTTGTACGTCGAGATCATGATGGACGAGCTGCCGGCGATGATGAACCGGCTGATCGAGGGCTCGTTCCTCGCGACCGACGACACGCGCGAGGCGCTGGTGCTCCTGATCAAGGGGATCGCCCACGAGATCCAGTCGAACGAGTTCTCGCGGATCATGCTCGACGACCCGAGCGAGCTCCAGCGGCTGGCGGCGTCGCTCGACGTCGACGACATCCTTCGGCGTTCGGTCGCGTTCTTCCAACCGCTGGCGGAACGGGTGATCGAAGCCCAGGCCCGCGGAGAGATCGTCCCCGGCGACCCGCGACAGATCCTGTACTCGCTCGGGCTGATCAAGCTCGTCGCCCTCAATCGAGACAAGATGCCGACCGAGCTGTACGACTCAATGATGGAGTTCGTTCCGCACGTCCTTGCGGACGGACTGACTTGTTCGGCCACAAGGGAGGCAACATGAACGGACTGGGCCTGCGGATCGCTGCGAACGAGCCGCCCGCGGCGGCGGCTGTTCGTCGGAGAAACCGACAAGCGGTCGGGTTTCTCCTGGCCGGCACGATGGATGCAGGGCGATGATGCGACTGGGAGGTACGACAGTCCGGATCGCCTGGCGGAACCTGTGGCGGCATCCGCAACGAACGATCCTGATGATCGCGACGGTCGCGTTCGGCAGCTGGGTGATCCTTGTGATGTTCGGGATCACCGACGGCTTCATCGGATCGATGACGATCTCCCAGGTCGCCGAGAACCAGGGAGGCTTTCAGGTCCGGGCCGCTGCGTACGCCGACGATCCGATTCCGGAGAACGGCCTCTCGCCGGAGCAGGTTGCCGCGGTGACCGACGCGCTGTCCGGGATGCGGCTCTCCGGCATCGCCCCGCGGATGGAGACAGTCGGGATGCTGCGCAGCGCCTACGGCACCGACGGGGTGAGCCTGAGAGGGATCGATCCGGCGGCGGAGACCTCGGTGACGAAGCTCGACGAACTGGTCGTCGGCGGCCGCTACCTCGACGGCGGCGGGCAGATCCTTCTGTCGACCGAGTTGGCCGAGAGCCTCGACGTCCGCGTCGGTGAGCGGGTGGTCGTGCTGGCCGGCGGCGGATCCGGCTCGCGCGCGTTCACCGCGGTCGGGCTGTTCCGCTCGACGGTGATCGAGATGGAGCGGGTGGCGATCGTCGCGATCGACGACGTGCGGTCGATGACCGGCCTGGCCGGCGCGACGGCGCTGGCGGTCGGTCTGCCGTCGGGCGTGTCGGTGAATCCGGCGGCCGCCCGGGCGGAGCGCTTGCTCGCCGACCGGCCCGACGTCGCGGTGGCCGACTACTTCGACCTCAATCCGCTGGCCCGGGTGATGATCTCGGGCGCGACGATCAAGCTGATCCCGTTCGTGCTGATGATCAGCCTGATGGCCGGGTTCGGCGTCGCCAACACGGCGTTCTACTCGGTGCTCGAGCGCACGCGCGAGTTCGGGATGATGACCGCGGTCGGAATGAGCCGCCGATTGCTCGCCGGCGTGATCCTGCTCGAGTCGACGTTGGTCGCGGCGATCGGGTTCGTGATCGGCGGCGGCATCGGGTACGGGCTGCTGCTCTACCTCGGCCGCGTCGGAATCAACTTCGGGGCGCTCTTGAAGGACTTCGGCAGCGGCTTCGGGATGCCGACGATCATCTACACCTCGACGTCCGGCCTGTACTGGGTCGCGGCGTTCAGCGTGGTCGTCTTCACCGCGATCGTCGCCGCGTGGTACCCGGCACGGCGGGTCAACCGGCTCGAGCCGGTCGCGGCGATCCGCGAGGGGTAGAGAAGGAGATCTCAATGAAGACACGAATCCCACTAAGCATCCTGGTCCTTGCGGTCGGCCTGGCCGCTGGAGCGCAGGATACGGACCTGGACGCAGCGGCGATCCTCGAGCGCGTCCGCTCCGGCTGGCAGGGCGACAGCTTCCACGCGGTGCTGGAGCTGGAGATCACCCTCGGCGGCGCGACGAAACGCCACGTACTCGAGGTGTGGACGTACGGCGAGGAGCACGCGCTGCTCCGGATCCTCGAGCCGCAGATCGACGCCGGCTCGGGCTACCTACAGATCGGCGACGAGCTGTGGTACTACAGCCCGGCGGTCGGGGCCTCGATCCCGCTGCCGGCGATCGGACTGACCGACGCGCTGTTCGGCGCCGGGCCGTCGATCGGCGACCTGTCGCACGGAACGCTCTCCGAGGAGTTCACCGTGAGCGTGACGGCGCTCACCGATGACGCCGGCGAGCTGACCGACTACCTCCTGACGATGATCCCGCTGCCCGATGCCCCGGTGGTGTACGGGAAGCTCGTGGTGACCGCGACAGCCGACTACGTGATCCGCGAAGTCGTCTACTACGACCAGCGCAACGCGGTGATCCGCACGGCGACGTTCGGCGGAACGATCCTCGTCGGCGAGTCGGCGTTTCCGACGGAGATCCTGATCGTCGACGCCAGCGGCGACCAAACGGTCGAGCGGATCGTCGCCCCCGAGTTCGACCTCGAGATCGATGAGGCGTTCTTCACGCTGGAACGACTGGAGGGAATCGAATGAAGGCCGCGATCCGGCATCTGATGCGCAATCGGCGACGAACGATCCTGACCCTCCTCGCCGTGATGATCCCGGTCTACTTTCTGGTGATCATGTTCGGATTCGCCAACGCCAACCTGCGGGACATGTTCGACACGGCGACGCGGTTCGACACCGGCCACCTGCAGATCCGCGCGGTGGAGACGAAGGCGACCGGCTCGGCGATCCCGCTGATCCGCGATCCGTCCGACGCGCTGGCGGCGCTTGACACGGTGGACGGGATCGAGTGGTCGACGGTGCGCCTCGACCTGCCGGCGCTGGCCAGCGTCGGCGAGCGGTCGCAGACGATCTACCTCCGCGGCGTCGTGCCCGAGGAGATCGAGCCGATCGGCAACATGGCCGCCCGGATCGTCGACGGCGAGTTCCTGACCAGCGACAGCACCGGGGTCGTGGTCGGCGAGGAGCTGGCCGAGCTGCTCAAGCTCGAGGTCGGCGACGACATGATCCTCCTCGGCGCCCACCCCGACGCGAGCCTCGGGGCGCTGCGGGCGCCGATCGTCGGGATCTACAACGCGCCGGAGACGACGATCGGACGGACGGTGGTCTACGCCAGCCTCGGCACGGCACGCCAGCTGGCGCGCAGCGACACCGCGGCGACGGCGATCGTCGTTCGCGTCGACGGGGTCGAAGGTCCCTGGGACACCGCGAAACTCGACCGGGCGGTCGCCGATCTGCGGGCCGCGCTGCCCGCCGGAACCGAGGTGCAGGATTGGCTGGAGCTCATTCCGATGATCGCGACCTACATGGGGATCCTGACCCCGGCGCTTCTCTTGATGGGGGTGATTTTCTTCGCCCTCGGCGCGCTGGTGGTGCTGAACACCGTCTACCTGTCGGTGATGGAGCGGACGCGGGAGCTCGGGCTGATCATCTCGCTCGGGGCGTCGCGGGCGCGGGTGATCCGGATGATCCTCGTCGAGGCGGGGCTGATCGCCGTGGCCGGCGCGGTCTACGGCGTGCTGGTCGGCGTCGGGCTGATCCTGATCATCGAGGCGTTCGGCGGGATCCCGTTGTGGGGATCGGCGGCCAAGATGCTCAAGGCGATCGGGATGTCCCCGGTGCTGCACCTGAGCGTCAGCGTGAAAGAGACCCTTCTCGCCGCTGTGGCGATGGCCGGCGTCGCGATGCTCGCGGCGTGGCTCCCGGCGTGGAAAGCTTCGAAACTGGAGCCGATGGAGGCGATGCGATATGTCGAATAGTCCGCTGATTCAGACACTGGACCTGAAGAAGACGTACGTGACCGAGGCGGTCGAGACCCCGGCGCTGCGCGGCGTCTCTGTCGAGCTACACAAAGCGGAGTTCACCGCCGTCGCCGGTCCGTCCGGATCGGGGAAGTCGACGCTGCTGCACCTGCTCGGCGGGCTCGATCGTCCGACCTCGGGCGAGATCTATCTCGAGGGGCGGCCGATGTCGGCGCTGTCCAAGGACCAGTTGGCGAAGCTTCGGCTGACCCACATCGGGTTCGTCTTTCAGGCGTACAACCTGATCCCGGTGCTCACCGTGCTCGAGAACACCGCGTTCGTGCTCGAGCTGCAGGGGATCGTCCGCAGCGAACGGATCGCGCGGGCGAAGAAGATCCTCGGAGAACTGGGGATCGATCAGTACGCCGATCAGTACCCGAACCGGATCTCCGGCGGCGAGCAGCAGCGCGTCGCCGTCGCGCGGGCGGTGGTGTCCGATCCGTCGATCGTCCTCGCCGACGAGCCGACGGCCAACCTCGACACCGCGACGAGCCTCGACTTGATCGACCTGATGCGGCGGCTGAACGAGGGAAAGGGAGCGACGTTCTTCTTCGCCACCCACGACACGCGGCTGCTCGATCGGGTGAGCCGACTGGTGACGCTGGTGGACGGCGAAGTCGCGGACGACGAACTCAGGTAGTTTGCAGCTTCGCCCCGCCTTGCGAGAGCAGGTCGAGCGGGGCCGCGAGCTGCGTAGGGCATACGAGCCCGCCCTCGGCTGCCGCCTTCCGCTACAGCGGGATCGGCAGCGCGCGTCGGAGTGCCTCGACGCGCTCGTACGGGATGCGGATCGCCCCGATGCTCTCCTTGGTCGAGTCCGGCCCGTGGTCGTCCGACCCGCCGGTCAGCAGGAAGCCGCGCTTCTCGGCCATCGTCCGCAGGATCCGCGGCTCGATCGTGAGACCTCGACCCGCCGGGTCGTACGCGTAGAACGTCTCCAAGGCATCGACACCGGCGGCGCGGAGTTCGTCGAGGAAGGCGTCCCAGTCGTCAATCCGCATCAGGCACGGATGGGCGACAGACGTCACGCCGCCGGCCCGGTGGACGATCCCGACGACCTCTCGGAAGTCGTCCTTCTCGATCGGCGCGTAGCACGGTGCGCCGCGCTTGAGGAGCCTGCCGAACGCCTCCGAGAAGTCGGCGACGACTCCTTTGCCCACGAGCACGCGCGCCAAATGAGGGCGCCCGAGATTTCCACTCGCAACCTCGCGCACGTCCTCGAGCCCGACCTCGATCTTCAGCTCGCTGCGGCATAGGCGGATCATCTCCTCCATCCGCTCGAGCCGCGCCGTCTCCATTCCCGCGAGGAACGACCGCAGTTCGCCATCGCCCGGGTCGACGAAGTAGCCGAGGACTTCGCCGGTGACACCGTCGAAGTCGGCCTTGATCTCGACGCCCGCGATCACCTCGACGCCGCGGATCGTCGTCACGCGTTCGGTCAGATCGCCGGAGATCACGTCGTGATCGGTCATCGCGATGCACGAGAGCGCCGCGGCCTTGGCTCGGCTCACCTGCTCGGCGACCGTGACCGTTCCGTCCGACGCGACGGTGTGTACGTGTAGGTCTGCGTATCCGGGAGTCATGCTTGGGTCTCGTGCTCCTTCCAGATCCGATCGAGAATCCCGTTGACGAACGACCACGCCTGCTCGGTCCCGTACTTCTTCGCCAGTTCGACCGCCTCGTCCATCGCAACCTCGGGGGGGATCTCGTCAAGGTAGAGAAGTTCATAGACCCCGAGCCGGAGGATATTCCGATCGATCAACGCCAGCCGCTCGAACCGCCAACCGACGGTTCGCTCCCCGATCATTCGGTCGAGTTCTTCGCGGCGGTCGGCGATTCCGTTGAACACCGTCTCGATGTACTCGCGTTGGCCGCCCGCATGGACCTCTTCGAGCATCTCGGCAAGCGGCGTATCGACGTGCTCGCGGCGGTACAGAGCGGAGAGCAGGAACTCCCGCGCTTCGCGACGCTGCATCAGGTGCCGAACAGCCGCTGAATCAACCTTTGCAGCCGCCGTTTGATGTCCTCGCGCGAATCGAGCCACATCCCGATCACGAATCCCGCGACGCTGAACCCAAGGAGGATCAGGACGACCTTCCAGCCGACGAGCACGAACAGGAGTCCGACGACGAGGCCGATCGCCACGCCGACGATCTTGGCGTTAGGCGTCCAGTTCATCGCCGCTGACCTCTTGCGCTGCCGCGTCACCGTCCCGACCGCGGATGCTCCGCACGAACACCGTCACCTCGCGGACCTCGACCCCCGTCCGGTCAGCGACGTGCTGTGTCAGCTCGCGCTGGATCCGCTCGCCCACGTCGGTGACCCGCTGATCCGGTGTGAGCGCCGTGCGCACCCGGATCGCGACGCCGTTCTCCCGGCGTCGGAGGAACACGCGGAATCGATCGATCCCGATGTCCCTTCGAAGGACTCCGCTGATGAATTCGCGCACCGCCCCCGGCGAGACCTCGACCCGTCCCCACTCCCCGGAGCGGGAGTAGAGGACCTCGTTCAGTCGGTCGTCGGCAAGGACCAACAGGAAGTGTAACGCGACCAACAGCACCGCGACGCCGACTAGAATCAGGAGGAGCATCCAACCCGTGTCGGAGAACGCCGCCGCCACCGCGCTTTCGGAGATCACCCCGGCCCCGGTCAGGATAAGCGCCACGCCGAGTCCCAGACAGAAGAGGAACGCGAGGTAGTGGAGAACGGTGAGCAGCCTGAACTGCCTCATTCTTCCTCGACCTCCTCCGGTTCCTGCTCAAACTCGACGAGCCGTTGCACGTCCACATTCACGGCATCGACGCGCAGCCCGGTCATCCGCTCGATTTCCGCCTTGATTCGCGTCTGCACCTGTTTGGCGACCTTGTGAATCGGATTACCGTAGAGCACTGTGATGCGGACGGTCACCGTCACGGCATCTCCCTCGACGGTCGTGTCGACGAAGCGCTTCATCCCCTCCCCGCGGCGGAAACTGCTCTCTCCATCCCGCAGATTGGCGATCCCGTCGATCTCCGATGCCGCGATCCCCGCGATCGCGGTCACGACGTCCTTGGAGATCCCGACGTTCCCTTTGTCCACTTCAGCCATCTTAAGCCTCCTCGGTGTCGTGCGTGTGCGGCGGAGCGACCTTCTTCACGTAGACGTCGATGCCGGACACGCTGATCCCCGCCAAGCTCTCGATGTCGCGCTGCACGTTCTGCTGTACCCCTTGGGCCACTTCGTGGACCGGGTACCCGTACTCCACGGCGATGCGCAGTTCCAGTTTCACTTGTTCGGCCGAGAGCTCGGTCTTGATGTTCGGCGCAAGATCCTCGCCGCCGAAGATGCTCATCAGTCCACCGGACGATGCCCCGGAAGACTTCGCGATCCCGTCGACGCGCTCGGCCGCGATGCGCGCGATCGACGCGATGACGTCCTCGCCGATCGTGATGCGGCCGTCTTCGTCGACGATCTCCACTCTCTTGTCGGCCATGCTCCCTCCTTATAGGCGTTCTACGTATCTGCCCGTTCGGGTATCGATCTTCAGCGTGTCCCCCTCCTTGACGAACAACGGCACCTGGACGACGGCACCGGTCTCGAGCGTCGCCGGCTTCTCGACGTTGGAGACGGTGTCACCTTTCACGCCGGGCTCCGTGCTCGTCACCTTCAACTCGACAAAGTTGGGGACGGCCACCTTGACCATCTCCCCTTGGTAGTAGAGACCCTGCACCGTCGTTCCCTCCACGAGGAACGACGCCTGCTCCCCGAGCGCGTCCCTGGAGAGCGGGAACTGGTCGAATCGCTCGGAATCCATGAATACGAAGTCGGTCCCGTCGTGGAACAGGTACTGTAGCTCGCGCGTCTCGAGGAACGCCGATTCCGTGTTCTCGGGCCCCTTAAACGTGGCGGAGAGAACCTTCCCCGTCTTCAGGTGCTTCAACTTCGTCTTCGCAACAGCGCCGGCTCGACCCCGCTTCGAATGCTCGTACTCGACGATCTCGTAGAGTTCACCGTCGTACAGGATCGCCATCCCACGACGCATTTCACTGACTGCAAGCCCCATACTGCAATCTCCCTTCTCGTGCCGCGCCGGACCATCCGCGTTCCGCAACGCGACGAAGCATATGATATCGTGAAACCCTTGTGAAGGGTGGTTCGGCCGCTCGTCGCTACGGCCAGCGGACGATCCGAAGCCCGACCGGTACGATCCCTCGCTCGACGATTCCGAGCTTCTCGGCCGCTCCCTTGGACAGATCGATGATCCGACCCTCGACGAACGGCCCACGGTCGTTGATTCGAACGACGATGCTGCGCCCCGTGTCCAGGTCGACCACCCGCACGAGGGTTCCGAACGGGAGCGTCTTGTGCGCGGCGCTGATCCCATTCATGTCGTAGATCTCCCCGTTGGCCGTTAGGTTCCCGTCGAATCCCGGTCCGTACCAGGACGCGATGCCGGTCTCGTGGTACGGGCCGAACAACGAGAACAGCACGGCCAGTCCGACGAGCACGACCGTGCCGAGGACGTAGAGCGTCGTTTCGTTCATCCCGGCGAGTATAGGTACGCCTCCGCGCGGTTACAACCGTCCCCGCCGCCGCCCCCAGATCGACTGCGCCCCGTCGACCAGAATGTGCGTCAGGTTCGGTAGATACAGCCCACTCAGCACGGCGAAAACCAGTCCCGTTGGCAGGACAAGCCGCGGCGCGGCGCGGCGGCCGACGACGCCGTAAACCCCCGCCCCGATCAGCACGATCAGCCCCACATACGCGATCCGCGTGATCGGACCGAACAACGGATGATGCGAAATCCGACGGTGCTTGAACGCTGCCGCGTACGGTGCCCACAGCCACCGAAACGGTCCCCACCGACGGTACGAGTCGCTCTCCGCCAGATCGAGGTCCGGGCTGAGGAGCAGCATCGAGAACACGTACGCTACGACGAACCCCTCAATCCCCGCCGTCCCGACCCACCCCCGATGGGCGCACACGACGGCCGCCGCCACCCAGACGACGAACAGCGCAGCTTCGATCCGCAGATGGGTTCTCCCAGATGGCATCCTCCCCCCGCGCCACCATAGCCGCTTCCGGCTGCGCGATCAACCACCTTGACGACGGTGGAGCCGGGCGGTACAATCCATTAGCAAGCTCACGCCCTAAGTGCTAACTAACATCGGAGGAGGAGATGGAAGATGGCAATCAAGCCGTTGGGAAAGCGCGTTCTGGTCAAGAGGCTCGACCCGGAGGAGAAGAAGTCAGCCGGGGGGATCGTCCTGCCGGACAGCGCCAAGAGTGAGAAGGTCGTCCGTGCGGAGGTCGTGGCCGTCGGGTCGGACGAGAAGCTCGAGGTCAAGGTCGGTGACCAGATCATCATCTCTGATAGCTTCTCCAACACCGAAGTGATCGAGGGTGAAGAGAAGTTCCTGCTGGTCAAGGACTCCGAAATCCTCGCGATCATCGAGTAGCTCAGGCAAAGGGGGAATAGTAGAATGGCCAAAGAAGTCATTTTCGGTGAGGAAGCCCGTCGCCGAATGAAGGGCGGGATCGACAAGCTGGCCGACGCGGTGCGAATCACCCTCGGCCCCCGTGGGCGAAACGTCATCATCGACAAGAAGTTCGGCAGCCCGGACATCACCAACGACGGCGTCACCATCGCCCAGGAGCAGGAGTACCAAGACGAGTTCGAGAACATGGGCGCCCAGCTCGTCAAGGAAGTTGCCTCCAAGACGAACGACATCGCCGGGGACGGGACGACGACAGCGACGATCCTTGCGCATTCGATGATCGAAGAGGGGTTCAAGAACCTCGCGGCCGGCGCGAACCCGATGGAGTTGAAGCGCGGGCTCGAGAAGGGGTCCGCGATCGTGGTCGACGAACTCCGGAAGATGAGCCGCGAGCTGAAGACGAAGGCCGAGACGGCCCAGGTCGGCGCAATCTCCGCCAACGACGAGGCGATCGGGAAGATCATCGCCGATGCGATGGAGTCCGTCGGGGATGACGGCGTCATCACCGTCGAGGATTCGGACACGATCGATACCTACTACGACGTCGTAGAGGGAATGCAGTTCGACCGCGAGTACATTTCGCCGTACTTCGTAACCGATCCGAAGAAGATGGAGGTCCAGCTCGAAAAACCGCTCATCCTCGTCACCGATCAGGAGGTCAAGGCGGCCCAGGACCTCGTGCCGCTGCTCGAGAAGGTCGTCCAGACCGGCAGGCCGTTCCTGCTGATCGCCAAGGACGTCACGGGCGAGGCGCTGACGACGCTGGTCCTCAACAAGCTGAAGGGAACGCTGACCAGCTGTGCCGTGAAGGCCCCCGGCTTCGGCGATCGCCGCAAGGCGATGCTCGAGGACATCGCGGTCCTGACCGGCGGCACCGTCGTCGCCGAGGACGCCGGCATGCAGATCAAGGACACGACGCTCGACATGCTCGGGACGGCCGAGAATATCAAGGTCGACAACAACAACACGACGGTCATCGGCGGCAAAGGCAAGCCGGAGTCGATCCAGGGCCGGATCGAGCAGATCGAGGCTCAGATCGAGACGACCGATTCGGACTACGACCGCGAGAAGCTCGAGGAGCGGAAGGCAAAGCTCGCCGGCGGAGTAGCCGTGATCAAGGTCGGCGCCCCGACCGAGACGGAGCTGTCCGAGAAGAAGCACCGGATGGAGGACGCGCTCGAGGCGACGAAGGCCGCCGTCGACGAGGGGATCCTCCCCGGGGGCGGGGTTGCCCTGCTGAACGCCGCGAAGGCGCTCGAAGGCGTCAAGAAGCTCAAGGGAGACGAGGCCGTCGGTCTCGCGATCCTCAAGCGGGCTCTCGAGTCACCGCTCCGTCAGCTGGCATTCAACGCCGGATTCGAGGGCGCGATTGTCGTCGAGAAGGTCCGCGACGCGGAGCCGGGCGTCGGGTTCGACGTCGCGACGGAGCAGTACCGCGACATGTTCGGTGCAGGCATCATCGACCCGACCAAGGTCACCCGATCGGCGCTTCAGAACGCCGTGTCGATCGCCGGGATGCTCCTGACGACCGACGCACTCGTCGCCGAGATCAAGGAAGACGAGCCGGCGCCCCCGCCAATGCCCGGCGGGATGCCGTACTAGAAGCACGAACGAACGGCTTGGAACGCCCCTTCCGCTCGACTACCATCGAGCGGAAGGGGTTTGCTTTGATGCCATGACTCGCAAGCTAGGTTTGGCCCTCGGTGGGGGTGGCGCCCGCGGTCTCGCCCACCTCGGCGTTCTCCTCGCCCTCGACGAGGCCTCGATCCCGATCTCGATGATCGCGGGAACGAGCATGGGCGCCGCAATGGGCGCGACCAGGGCCGTCGGCGCCGACCTCACGATGGTTCGCCGGGTCCTGGGGATGATCGATCTGAACGAGATCCTCCAGGTGACCGACAGCACGCTCCGAGAGCTGCAGAGAGTCCTCGGCCGCAGCGTGATGGAGTACGTACGCGGTGGCTCGCCGTGGAGAGAGGAGGGAGCCGCCCCGCACGACCTCGCCCGCCTGTGCGAGCTCTTCTCCCTGTTGACGGCCGGCAAGCGTTTCGAGGACACCTCGATCCCGTTCGCCGCCGTCACCGCCGACCTCGAGACCGGTGAGCGCGTCGTCCTGCAGCACGGGAAGCTCGCCGCTGCCCTCACCGCGACCACCGCCGTCCCGGGGATCTTCTCGCCGGTCGCGATGGATGGCCGATACCTGATCGACGGCGGCATTCTCGAGAAGCTCCCGGTCGACACCGTGCTCGAGATGGGAGCCGACGCGGTTCTCGCGGTCGATACCGGTGCCCCGCTCAACCGCCAGGTTGAGACCTGTCTCGACGCGCTCCTGCAGTCGCAGCGTGCAACGTCGCAGCACCTCACCCGCCTTCAGCTCGCGAGCGCCCGCCGACGGCTCGGGGATCGCCTCCTCGTTCTCCGTCCGGACGTTGGGTGGATCCGGATGTTCGGCTTCGAGCACACCGAGGCGGCCGTCCGGGCGGGCGAGGAGGTTGCCCAAGCTCACCTGGCCGACGTGCGGAGATTGATCTCGGGGCCGTAGTCTCGCTGGTCACTCACCTCCGTTTCGGATCGCCAGAGTTGGGCTCTTCGCGATACCCCGATACCCCGAGGCGGCAGCGGCGATGACCCGAAGCTGCACCTCGTCGCCGTCCGGGTGCAGCGCCGTGTCCCAGGCGTAGCTGCCGCCGTTCGCGAGATTCTCAACGATGATCTCCCACGTCTCCCCGCCGTTCACTGAGACCTCGATCGAGATCCCGAGGGCCTCGGACGTGCCGTCCGGATCGGAGGCCGTCCACTCCACGATCACGATCCCCGACAGGACCGCTCCCTCCACAATCGGCGAGATGAGTTCGATGCGGGGTGCAAAGCGAGCGATCACCCGGGCGCTGTTCTCCTGTCCCGGCGTCCCGTTCACCGGATTCCCGTCGGCGTCGATCCCGCTTCGGATGATCCCGTCGTTCGTCGCCCACACGGCCGGGCCACCGACCGGATCGACCCGCTCCATCGACGCGTAGGGCACCTCGGAATCGCCGGCCGTGCCCGCCGGCCATCCGGCCTCGTTCGTGTCGACCCGGTCGACGACTTCGTTCGCTCCGTTTCGCAGTTCGATCGCAACGCCATCGTTCGACAGCGCTCCGGTGTACACCACGCCGGCCTCGACGTCGCCGACCGTCTCGTCGTCCGATCGCTCGAGGAGGAAGTAGCCGCCCGGTTCGAGCCTCGTCCGGTGAACCTCACGCGTGCTGCCCTCCACCGCACCGAGGTGGATCACCGTGGCGCCGAACGCGAGCGTCCAGCCCGTCAGATCCACCGGTTCTCCCGTCGGGTTGTGCAGCTCGATCCACTCGTCGCTCGAACTCGCAGCCGTGCCGCTCCACGCGATCTCGTTGATCACGATGCTCTCGGCGGCGCACGCGACGCTGATCAGCACCGACAGCCCGACCACGATCCAGCACCCGCTCCGTCTCCGTCCATTCATGCGCATCTCCTTTCTGAGATGTAGCGTCCTCATTTCGCAGTGATGTAATGATAGCCTCTTTTCTGTGAATACGCAACACCGGCCCGTTGTCAGACCGCTTCGTGCCCGCGTAGAATGCAGTCCCGCAACCTCGCAGAGCGTCGGGAAGGAGACTCATGCTCGTCCATCAGATCTCAACCGGAGGAGACCGCAACTTCGCGTACGTCGTCGCCGACGAAGCGACCCGCGAGGCGTTGGTCATCGACCCATCCTACACGCCCAAGCGAGTCGTGAACGCTGCGCACGAGAACAGCCTGTCCGTCGTATATGCCTTCTGCACGCACGATCACCACGATCACACCAACGGGAACGCGGAGTTCGAGCGGCTCACGGGCGTCCGCCCGCTCTTGTTCGGCAACACGGACCCGTTGACCGGCCAACCCGTCGCGGACGGTGCGTCGTTTCCCCTGGGTAAGATGACGATCCGGATTCTCCACACGCCCGGCCACACGCCGGACTCGATCTGCTTTCACATCGGCAACGGCATCTTCACCGGAGACACCCTGTTCGTCGGAAAGGTCGGCGGGACCGACCTCGGCAACGGGGCAAAGACCGAGTACGAGTCGCTCCATCACAAGCTCCTCGCGCTCCCGGATGACACCCGCGTCTTCCCGGGACACGACGTCGGCGTGGCACCGGAGTCGACGATCGGCCGGGAGCGGAAGACGAACCCGTTTCTCCTGCGCCCTGATCTCGAGTCGTTCGTCGACCTGAAGCGCAATTGGGCGTCGTACAAAAAGGAACACGGTATCGAGTGAGCCCCTGGTACGAAGACTCCTTCGGCCGCGACTACATGGCGCTTTACCCGCACCGCGACCTCGCCGAGGCGAGGGCTGACGTCGCCGGGATCGTCGGCCTGGTCAACCCTCCGAAAGGCCAGCCGCTTCTCGACCTCTGTTGCGGCACCGGCCGCCACCTCCAGGCACTTCACGAGACGGGATTCACCGATCTGACGGGGATCGACCTCTCGCAGCAGCTTCTCGACATCGCTCGCCGTCGCCTCGACGCCGTCGGCGCTGGGACCGTGCGTCTGATTCGCTACGACATGCGCAAGATCCCGCACCATGAGCGGTTCGCGACCGTACTGTCCCTGTTCACGTCGTTCGGCTACTTCGCCGACGCGTCGGACGATGAAACCGTTCTCCGCGCCGTCCACGCCGCCCTCCGGCCGGGCGGCACGTTCTCGATCGACACGCTAAACCGCTCATGGACGATCGCCCGGCTGGAGCCCCGCAGCGACAGGGCAATCGACGGCGCGCGTGTCGCGATCGAGCGGACCATCTCGGCTGACGGGCTCCGGGTCGAGAAGGAGATCCGCATCGAGACGCCGGGCACCCCGCCCAAGAGCTATCGCGAGTCGGTTAGGATGTACACGGCCGGCGAGATGAAGACGATGCTCGAGCGGGCCGGCTTCGCGGACCTCCGGTTCTACGGCGGGCTTGACGGGCGCGCACACGACGTGGCGTCGCCGCGGATGATCGTCGTCGCGACCAGGCCGCAGGAGATCCCCGCGTGATCGAACGGATCGATCCCCGCTTGCTCCACGCGGCGAACCGGATTTTCCTCGACTACGTGACCGGCACTGATACGGCCCTCGGGTTCTTCGAACGTGCGCCCGGGGACGTCGAAGCAGCGGCTGACGACCGTCGATCGGGCGCGTTCCCGCGAACGGCACTCGCCGCGCGTCTGCGAACTTACAACGAACGTCTCGATGTACCCCGCGCCGTCCTCGAGCATATCGACACCCTCGAGGAGCCCCACTCGCTGTGCGTGATCGGCGGACAGCAAGCCGGCTTTCTCGGGGGGGCGCTGTTCACGGCGTACAAGGCTCTCTCCGTGGTCCGAGCGGCATCGCGGCTCGCTGAGCGTCTACGGGCACCCGTCGTTCCGGTCTTCTGGCTCGCGACCGAGGACCACGACCTCACCGAAATCAACCGGATCCGCACCCTCGATCCGTCGGGCAACTTGCGGACGATCTCGTTCGACTGGGACGGCCGCGGCCGACCGATCGAGCGGCTGCCGATCACCCCCGACGTTCGCGCCGCGGCGGAGGAGGCGTTCGAGCTCTTCCCGCCCAAGTACGCCTCGGCCCGGGATCTTTTCTTGCCCCATTCCTCTGACGACTACGCGATGTGGCATGCGCGGATCTGGAGCCGCCTGTTCGGCGCGTCCGGCCTCATCCTCGTCGAGCCAAGAGCCATCCGCGACCTCGCGGGCCCGTTCTTCGGCCGCGCCCTCACGTCGGCCGACCAGATCGGCGCTGCCCTCGCGGAGAGCGGCGCCGCGCTGCGCGCCGCGGAGTACGCCGTACCACTCGACCCTGAGACGGCCGGCGGCCTGTTCTCGTTCGGCGATGACGGCCGACGCATCCGGATCGCCGATCCGCTCAGCCACGCTGCCCGCGCCGCCGAGGCTCCGACCGACTATTCCCCCGACGCCGCGCTCCGTCCCGTTCTCGCCGATGCGCTCTTCCCGACGATCGCCTCCATCGTCGGCGCGGCCGAGCTCGCGTACCATGCGATGCTCCGCCCGGTGTACCGCCTCTTTGGAATCCCCCAGCCGATCCTGCTGCCGCGCCCCGGGTACACGCTCGTGACGGCACCGCAGGCGGCGCTCCTCGCCCGCTGCGGCGCGTCGGTCTCCGATGTTCTCGCCGGCCGATTCGACGCCAAGGCCGCCGCTCGCTCGGCCGTCTCCGCAGACCTGCTCGCGCTGTTCGCCGAGCGGAAGACGTCCGTCCGAGAGGCGCTCCGCCCGCTTTACCACCGCCTGGAGGACCTCGATCCCGGGCTCGCGGCCCGGTGGCGGCAGACCGTGGACCGAATCGAGGAGCAGATCGACCGGCTGGAGGAACGCGCCGTTCGCGCCGACTCCGCGCGCAGCGGGGTCTCCCTTCGCGCCCTTCGTCGCCTCGACGTCGAGATCCGCCCCGCGGGGAGGCTGCAGGAGCGCGTCCTCTCACTGATCCACGTCGCCGCCCGTGACGGGCTGTCCTGGCTCGCCGGGCTTGAGTCCCCTCCCGATCCCGGCGAATATGCCCACTACGCAGTCACCGTAGGGGGTTCGGATGAATAGACCGGACATCATGGTGTTCGGCGCGCACCCTGACGACATCGAGATTGGATGCGGCGGCACGATCCTCAAACTGACCGACGCCGGTCGGCACGTCGTTCTCGTCGATCTCGTTCGTGGGGAGCTGGGCACACGAGGCAGCGCCGAGATCCGGGCAGAGGAGGCGGCCCGCGGCGCGAAGATCCTCGGCGTCGATGCGCGGGAGAACCTCGAATTACAGGACGGCCACATCCGCATCACGGCGGAGGGCCGCCGCCGGGTCGCCGAAACCATCCGCCGTTGGAGGCCGGACACCGTTCTTCTTCCGTACTGGGAGGACCGGCATCCGGACCACTCGTACGCCTCTCGCCTCGTCTACGAAGGAACGTTCCTCGCCGGCCTGGCGCGGTTCGACACCGGACAGGACAGCCACCGCCCCACGCGGTTGATCTACTACATGGGATGGTACGAGTTCGAACCGACGTTCATCGTCGACATCACCGCGCAGATCGACCGCAAGATGGAGGCGATCTACGCGTACTCCACCCAGTTCCGCCCGGACGGCTCGCCCGACCCACAGACGCGCCTCACGTCCCCGGACACCGACTGGCTCATCCGCAGCCGCATGGCCTACTACGGCGCACGGATCCGCGCCCGCTACGGCGAGGGGTTCTTGATCCGCGGTCACCTCGCGGTCGACGATCCGCTCGAACTGAAGTTCCAGTCGTTCTAGAAAGGAGGAATGGTGCGCATCGGCATTTGCTGCTATCCGACGCACGGCGGGAGCGGCGTCGTCGCGACCGAACTGGGCAAACACTTGGCCGAGCGGGACCACGAGGTCGCGTTCATCAGCTACGCCGCTCCGCTTCGGCTAACCGAGCTCCCACCGCGGGTCAGCTACCACGAGGTCGAGATCGAGCAGTACCCGCTGCTCAAGCACTTCCCGTACACGCTCGCTCTTGCGTCCAAGATGGCTGAGGTCGCGCGACTGAAGGGGCTCGAGCTCCTTCACGCGCACTACGCGATCCCGTTCGGCGCCGCCGCGCTGCTCGCCAAGCAGATCGTGACCGAGCGCGACCTCAAGGTCGTTCTGACCCTGCATGGGACGGACATCACCCTCGTCGGCAACAACGCGTCATTCAAGCCGGTCACCACGTTGACGATCCAGCGCGCCGACGCCGTCACCGTGGTATCGAACTGGCTGAGGGAAGAGACATTGCGGCAGTTCCCGATCGACCGCGAGCTATCGGTCGTCTACAATTTCATCGATCCCGAGCGCCATCAGACGGACGTCTGCCATTGCATCCCGGACCGCTCTCGGCGCTCACAGAAGACGCTGATGCACATCTCGAACTTCCGGCCGGTCAAGCGCGTCCGCGACGTTGTGGCCATCTTCGCTCGGGTCGCCGACGCGATCGACAGCCGCCTGATCCTCGTGGGCGACGGGCCGGACGTCCCCGTAGCCAGGGAGTTCGCGGAGGAGCTCGGCGTGCTCGATCGGGTCACGTTCGTCGGCGTCGTCGATCGCGTCGCGTCGCTGCTCAGCGCGGCCGATCTCCTGCTGCTGCCGAGCTCGACCGAGAGCTTCGGCCTCGTCGCTCTCGAGGCGATGGCGAGCGGCGTTCCTGTCATCGCAAGCGACATCGGGGGGATCCCCGAGGTCGTCCGGCACGGCGAAACCGGCTACCTCGCGCCGGTCGGTGATGTACCGCAGATGGCCGAGTACGCGATCGCTCTGCTTCGCGATCCAAAGCGATGCCAACGGATTTGCGCCGCCGCCAAAGCACGGGCCGCGGAGGTGTTCCCGTACACCAAGCACGTGCCACAGTACGAGGCGATCTACCGCCACGTCCTCGCCCAATAGCCCGAAGGGAGATCCGATCATGCTCCGACGCGCCGCCCCGCTTCTGGCGCTCCTGGTCGCCGCTGTTCTCGCTCCGCTCTGCAACGCTGCCCCACCGCACTACGACATGACCGTCTCCGTCGATTACGCGGCCGGCTCGTTTCGCGGCGACCTTCGTGTCGAATACACGAACACCACCGGGACCGAGCTCGGCGAGCTGTTCTTCCGCCTCTATCCGAATGCGACCTGGATCTACGGAGACGCCGCGATTCGCGTCACCGAGACGCGGGTCGGCGGTCGCGTCGTTGTCGCTACCATGCACGTGGACGACACGGTCCTCCTCGTCCCGCTTCCCGAGCCGCTCGAGCCCGATGCCGTGGTCACCGTGGCGCTCGCGTTCGAAGGCACAGCAGACGACTGGACCGGCGATTCCGCCGTGCGCTCCTCGACGTACGGCCTGCTCACCCGGTCCGACCACGCCCTGACGCTGACCGCCTTCTACCCGATTCTCGCCCTGCATACGGACGAAGGATGGGCTCTCGATCCGGTGTTCGAGTTCGGGGACGCCCTGATGAGCGAAGCAGCGAGCTACGAGGTTCGCCTGTCCGCCCCGCCCGGGATCGCACCCGTTACATCGGGGACGCTCGCCGTGGAAGCGGAGGAGGACGACGCGACCACCTATCGCTGCGTCATCGAAGGTGCCCGTGACTTCTCCGTCGTATTCGTCGACGGGTACGAGCAGCGGGAGGAGATCGTGGACGGCGTCGCCGTGCGAGCCTGGTTCACCACGCCGAAGCAAGCGGCAGCGGACGTTACGTTGCGTCGCGCGTCCGACGCCGTCGCGCTGTACTCCGATCGGATCGGACCGCTTCGCTACCGGGAGATCGATCTCGTCGAGGTGCCGCTGCAGGTCGCGGCCGGCGTCGAGTTCTCCGGTCTCATACTCATCTCCTCGGGCTACGCAGAGCGCCCGTTCGCCGCTTTCTTCGACATCATCGTCTCTCACGAGATGGCCCATCAGTGGTTCTACGCCGGCGTCGGAAACGACATCAGCGAGCATCCGTGGCTCGACGAAAGCCTCGCGACGTACCTCTCCTACGTTTTCCTCGATGCATTCGCCGAGCCGGGCGTCGCCTCAGAAGCGCTCGGCCAGTGGGAGCGCGCCTACGAAAGCGCGCGATCCAATGCCCCGCATCGCACGATCGCGAGCCCGCTCTATGCCTTCTCGCAATCGTCGACTTACAGCGGATTCGTGTACTCGGGTGGCGCCATCTTCCTCCACGCCGTTCGCGACGCGATCGGCGACCAATCGTTCTTCGCGGCCCTCGCTTCGTACTACGCTGCCTACCTGGGGCGGATCGCCTCGCCGTCCGGCCTGATCAAGGCGTTCGAAACCGCATGCGCCTGCCGACTTACCGGCCTTCTCGACGCATACGGCGTTCACCCATAGCGGAACTTCCCACACAGCGCAGTGTACGTGGACCACAAGAACAGAAAAGGAGGCGCCCATGTTGCTTCGAACCGGCACCGCGCTTGGGATCGCCGCTCTCTTGCTTGCTTCGCTTGCTGCACACGCGGCCGACGCGACGACCACGTTCCTGCAGACTCACTACTACCTTCTCTCCCTCGGCCGGGTCTCCACCGACATCGAGTCGATCCGCCGGTCGGCCCAATCGAGCGGTTTCTCCGTGCTCACGTATGATGGAGGCACAGTTCGGGCGTTCCGCGCCGACGAATCCGTCGCAATCGCGGAGTCCGTGCTGGCCGACGAACGCCTATTGGTCGTCGACGACGGACGATTCCTGCTCCGTGACGGCTGCGAGCGTTTCGCGTTCTCTGTTCGTCCGTCCGAGACCGGGTACGAGCTGGTCATCGACCCTCGACAGGACCTGCCGATCTCCGATACCCTCGGGTCCGTGTTGGTCTCGCTCCAATCGATGGGCGTCGTCGGGAACGAGGCGAGCCTCGGCGTCCGGCCCTACGCCAAGGACGATCCCAAGGGACCCGCCCCGCCCGCCGGCGCTCGGCTCGATTCCACGCTTTTCGGACTACGCGTCGCTCTTGACTGGTTCGAGCACGCCGCGATCAGTCGGTTGACGCTTGTCGGCCTTCGGGTAGAGGTTGTGGCGGAGATCGTGGCGAGCGCGTCCCTCCCCGCGGGGTTCGCGGCGTACGCCATCGAGCACGGTGACAGGCTTGTGAAGCTGGTGCTCCCGATCGAGCAGCTGCTCGCCCTGGCCCAGTCGACCGAGATCGCTTACGTTCGGCCGCCGTACCGTCCGTCCGTTCCTTAGCAAAGGAGATGCCCATGAAACGGATCATCCTGATGGCCCTGTGCGTCGGATTCGCCGTTTTCCCCACCTCGGCGCGGGACGATCTCATCGTCGGGATCGAGCAGGACGCGCGAGCTGAATGGGAGGCGATCGCCGACTCGTTCGAGGCGCAGTTCGGTGTGAAGATCACGTTGCACCCCTACCCCCAGGCCAGTATCGCCCAAGAGGTCGTCATCCAAGCGGTCACGAAGTCCGGCAAGCTGCATTTCGTCATGATCCCCTCCAGCTGGGGGACGTCGCTTGCCTCGTACCTCGTCGACCTGTCCGATGTCGCGCCGACGCTCGCCACTCGCGGGATCGCCGCGGTCACCGTCGCTAATCGGCCGGTCGGCGTTCCTCTCCCGTTCACGTCCAATTGGTTCTTAGGTGTTCTCTCCTGGCCGGAGGACCGCAGCCTGGCGATCGACCTCCTTGTTCATGCGGCCGCCTGGCGCGCGGCGACCGCGGCGCCGGCCACGACGTCGCAGGCCGCCGCGGCCTCCTTCGCGATGCAGAAGCTGCCGGCCGCCGACCACAACCCCATTCTCGATGGCGCCCTTGGGGCGCTTCTCGGGGCCGCCCGGGCATCCTCCACCTCGCCGGCGGCGCCCGGCGCCCCGGTCTCGTCGTCCTCGCAGTCAGCGACGGCGCGCGTCGCTTCCCAGTACGGCGTTCCACTCACTCCGGCCGGGACGGTCACGGTCGTTCTGGAGGCACTCCCAGGACGAAGCACGACATCAGCCGCCGCTGCGCTGGCGTCCGTCGGAGTCGGCCGCTCGTCGATCGAGACAACGTCGACCCTCGTCAAAGCGACCGTGTCGCTGTCGCAGCTGTCCAGCCTCGCAAGTACTGCAACCGGGGTCGCGTTCATCCGCCCCCCGTACATTCCGTACCCGATGGCCGTCACGAGCCAGGGCGTCGCAGCAATCGGAGCCGACGCATTCCACATCGCCGGTTTCGACGGAAGCGGTGTCAAGATCGCCGTGATCGACCTCGGGTTCAGCGGGCTCTCCACCGCACAGTCGAGAGGCGATCTGCCGTACTCGGTCCGGCAAAGTGATCTGACGGGGACCGGCCTGGCATCCGGGATCACGCACGGGACCGCCGTGGCCGAGATCATCCACGACGTCGCGCCGGGGGCCGAGCTCCACCTCGTCAAGATCGCCGATGAGGTCGATCTCGACGCCGCCGTTACCTACTGCCTGAGCCAGGGAATCGACATCATCAATCACTCCCTCGGGTGGTACAACACCAACTTCTACGACGGGATCGGCACGATCCCCGACATCGCGCGGCGCGCGACCTCCGGCGGGATCCTGTGGGTCAACGCCGCCGGAAACGAAGCCGAGAGCCACTGGGAAGGGATCTTCTCGGATGCAAACTCCGACGGTTGGCTGGACCAAACCGTGACCCTTTACGCCTCAGCCGGCTCGCAGATCGTGCTCTTCTTGACGTGGAACGAGTGGCCTCAGGCGTCGTCGGACTACGACCTGTACTTGTACGACCCGGCGACCGCCCCCGTTGCGTCTTCCACGAAGTACCAGACCGGGACCGAAGAACCAACGGAGTCGATCCAGGTCGCGGCACCGGTCAGCGGAACCTACACGGTTCGAATCCGGGGCAGTGGCTACCGGTCGCTCGAGCTGTTCAGTCTGCATCAATCCCTTGCGCCAGCCGTCGCGTCCAGCTCGATCCTCGCGCCAGCCAACGCGTCCGAGGTCATCGCCGTCGCGGCCATCGATCACGCGCGGTACACGACCGGTCCGCAGGAGCCCTACAGCTCCCAGGGCCCGACGAACAACGGGCGTACGAAGCCCGATCTCGCGGCGCCCGACAAGACCTCCACCGGGACGTCCCCGTACACCACGTTTTACGGAACGTCTGGCGCGGCCCCGCACGTCGCGGGGGCCGCCGCGCTTCTCCTGGATCAGAATCCGAGCTTGACCCCAACGGCGCTCCGCGCCCACCTCCTGTCGCAGACCGTCCCGATGGGAAGCCCGAATGTGTACGGGAACGGGCGCCTCGCCCTGACGTCGCCAGCTACCCCGAACCAGCCGCCGATCGCGTCGTTCGCCGTCTCGCCGACCTCGGGCGCCCCCGGAACCACGTTCTCGTTCACCGGCGCTTCGTCGTACGATCCCGATGGCACGATCGTCGGCTACCAATGGACCTTCGGAGACGGATCGTCCGGCTCCGGCGTTGCCGCGCAGCACGCCTACGCCTCGCCGGGAACCTACACCGTCCGGCTGACCGTCACCGACAACGGCGGCGCCTCGAACGCCACGACCCGCTCCGTCTCCGTCTCCGCACCGACCAACCAGTCCCCCGTCGCGTCGTTCGCCGTCTCGCCGACCTCGGGCGCACCCGGAACCACGTTCTCGTTCACCGGCGCTTCGTCGTACGATCCCGATGGCACGATCGTCGGCTACCAATGGACCTTCGGGGACGGATCGTCCGGCTCCGGCGTCGCCGCGCAGCACGCCTACGCCTCGCCGGGACCCTACACCGTCCGGCTGACCGTCACCGACAACGGCGGCGCCTCGAACGCCACGACCCGCTCCGTCTCCGTCTCCGCACCGACCAACCAGTCCCCCGTCGCGTCGTTCGCCGTCTCGCCGACCTCGGGCGCCCCCGGAACCACGTTCTCGTTCACCGGCGCTTCGTCGTACGATCCCGATGGCACGATCGTCGGCTACCAATGGACCTTCGGGGACGGATCGTCCGGCTCCGGCGTTGCCGCGCAGCACGCCTACGCCTCACCGGGAACCTACACCGTCCGGCTGACCGTCACCGACAACGGCGGCGCCTCGAACACCACGACCCGCTCCGTCTCGGTGCAGTCGAGTGGGATGCCAGACCTAGTGGTGGAAAGCATGGTCGCTTCCCCGACGAACCCGTCGATCGGGAAGAACGTGACGTTCACCCTTGCGATCCGCAACCGGGGGGCGGCCGCCGCCGGCCTCTTCCGTGTCCGGCTCGCCGGCAGGGCATCGTCAACGGACACGTACGTCACGCGGCTCGCCGCCGGAGCCAGCGAGACGTTTATGTTGACCCTTCCACTCACGGCGAGCCCCGAGACGTTCACTGCGACCGCCGACGACTTGAGGCAGGTCGCCGAATCGGACGAGGAGAACAACATCCGCACCCTCACTGTCACGGGAAGATCGGATGCTCCGATCGCCAACGCCGGCGGACCCTACACCGGAACGCCGGGCACGCCCATCGCGTTCGACGGGTCCGGTTCGACGGGGCCGATCAGCACCTACCAGTGGTCGTTCGGAGATGGAACGACGGCTCAGGGGGTGACGGCTAGCCACACGTACTCGACCGCAGGCACCTACCAGGTGAGCTTGACCGTCTACGGACAGGACGGACGGCCGACGACCGATTCGACCCAGGCGGTCGTCTCCGCCGCAGGGCCGTCACTCGCCGTGCGCCTCTCCCTGCCCAAGTCCTTGTACGAAGTGGGTGAAGCCATCACAGTGACGTTCACCACGAATCGGACGGCGTACGTCTACCTGTGCGACGCCTCGCCCGACGGCCGCGTCACGCTGATGCTCCCCAACTGGCTCGAGCCGAACAACCCGCTCCCGGCCGGGACGCATGTCGTCCCCGGACCGGCGTACACCCTCCGCGTCACCGAGCCCGTCGGCACCGAGACGCTCTACCTGTTTGCTGCGACGAGTCCGCTTGCCCAGTTTCCCAAGGCCTTCGGCTCCGGGTTCTCGCTTCTAAGCACGAACCCGACAGGGTTTCGCAATTCGGTCCTGAGCACGATGCAGTCCCTTCCGAACGGGGAGTGGGCCCACGACACGCTCTCGTTCCGGATCGGTTCTCAGGCCCCGACGACGGGGACGCTTCAAGTCTTCTCCTCCCCTCCCGGGGCGGCGGTCGAACTCGACGGCTCCGCCGTCGGAGTCACGCCGTGGTCGGACGGCATCGCGCCGGGAATCCACTCCGTTCACCTGTCGCGGGCCGGCTACGCGCCCCAAACGCGGCAGGTCGTCGTCACCGCCGGGCAGACGGCCACACTCAACGTCTCACTCACGCCCGCGGCATCGAACCAGGCTCCCGCCGCCGGATTCAGCTACACACCTCAGAACCCGGCCGTCGGAGAAGCCGTCCGGTTCGACGCGTCGAGTTCCTTCGATCCTGACGGCGCCATCGCGTCCTACTCGTGGGCTTTCGGAGATGGAGCCTCCGCCCTCGGCGCCGCCGTCAGCCACGTCTATGCCGCGAACATGACGTACACGGTGCGGCTGACCGTCACGGACAACAGCGGTGCGACCGACACCGCGACGCGCTCCGTCGCCGTGTCGTCGGCCTCGGACGTCGGATGGATCTCGCCGGCCTCGGCTACGTCCCCCGGTGAAACATGGGCGTTCGAGGAGAGGACGCACGACAATGACCTCTCGCAGCATGCATCCGCCAATGTGCCGCTGCACAGCTGGACGACGTTCCTCGAGCTGTCGCCAGGAAGCGCACCCCTGTTCTGCGACGGGATTCGACTACTCCTTCAAGACACACACTCCGGCGGCAGCGCCTTGCGATGGGATCTCGATGTCCTCATCGAAGGGAAGTGGCACGACGCGGGCGACGATGTCTTCGAGGAGATGGAGTGGGTTGTCGTTCGCTTCCCGGCCGCCTACGTGCAAAGAGCGCGCCTCCGAGCCTACGCCAATCATCTCGATTCCCAGGGGAACATGGCCGCCTTCGTGAAGGAGGTCGACTTCCACGATGCGACCGTCCCGGAGTCGTAGCCTCAGGCGGTCCCGATTGACCGAGCCTCGTTTTCCTGCCAGAATGGGTTTCGTCATGACAAACGCGACCGGGCGGGGAGGTAAGGCATGATGTTCCGTAGGATCGTGCAAGTCCCGTTCGTTCTGTTGCTGCTTATCTCGATCCCGATCGGATGCCTCGGGCAGCTGTCGGCACCCTGGTCTTGGGGGCCGATCCTCGGCGCCGTCGGGGAGGACTTCGTCGCGATCACATGGAGGACCGATCGCGCCGTCGGATTCGACCTCCGATACAGCCTCGCGCAAGTGTACGACGCCACGGGGCAGTGGGAGGAGACGCTGACGTTCGAGCGACACGAGGGCGTCGCCGAGATCTGGCTCCAGGATCTGCTGCCGGGTTCCAGCTATCGGTACCAGCTGATCTTCTACGAGGGGGACACCGTTTATCCGACGGAGGTCGGCGGCTTCGCCACGCTCGATCGCGCCGCCCGCTCCTTCTCATTCGCCGTCTACGGCGCGACACGATCGTTTCCCGACCGGCACAAGTTGGTCGCTGATGCGATCGCGGGAGACGAAGGTGTCTCGCTGGTGTTTCACGCCGGGGGGCTCGTCGACACGCCGAGCGAGGAGCGGTTCGACAACTTCTTCTGGGCGATCGCCAATCTCGCGCGAAACCGCCCGTTCGTGACCGTCCTCGGGCCCAGAGACTCCGACACCTCCCTGTACTTCGACTACCTCGCCCTTCCCGTCGGCGGAGGGATCGAGGACGAGCAGTGGTGGTCGTTCGACTACGGCAACGTCCACTTCGTCGGCCTCGACTCGACGCTCATCGGATCCGACGACGCCGCGGCGCGCGCCCAGACGGCTTGGCTGGAAGACGACCTGGCCCGGGTCATCGGAAAGCTGATCGTCGTCTTCGAACACGAGGCGCTGTACAGCGCCTCGTACCCCGACGGGGCGAGCGGACTGCTGCAATCGGAGTGGGAATCGCTATTTCGCTACTACGGCGTCGATGTGGTCTTCTCCGCGTCCGAGGCGTGCTATGAGCACGTCTATCGCTCTGGCGTCCACTACGTGAATACCGGAGGAGGAGGCTCTCCGCTCATCCCCGCCCCGGATCGGGCGGCCCCGGGAACCGTCTCCAGGCGCTACGGGCTCCTGCACTACGTCCGGTGCGTCGTGGCCGACGATAGTCTCATGATCGAGGCGATCCCCGTCGCATCGGTGATCGACGACGCGATCTACCTCGTCCCGAGCGGGCGGGCGATCGACACGGTAATTCTGCGAGTAGCAGAGTAGGAGAGCGATCGAACCGACCTTCGCTTCGAGCTGGTCGGGACGCCCGGATTTGAACCGGGGACCTCTTGCGCCCCATGCAAGCACGCTACCAGGCTGCGCCACGTCCCGATGGGTCTCATGGTATCAAGCGAACCGCACTGCGGCAAACGCGCGGCGCCGCAGAACCGCTGATCGGGGCTACGAACGAGCCTCCCGGATCAGCTGCCGGATGAGGCCGGGCGGGTGATATCGCCGTGCAATCTCTTCGATCACCTCGTCCGACAGGCCGTTTCGCCGGAGACGGCGACGAAACGCCCATCGCGTTCGGCGACGAGCCCACAAGAGCCCGGTACCGACGCCGACAAGCTCGCCGACCAACCAAACGGTCAGCAGCGCGATGGAGAGTCCGACAATGATGCGCACGATCAGCTTCAGTCTTCGTCCTCCCCCCGTTTGCTCTTGGCGAAGTCGCCGATGTTCATGTTCAGCCCCTTGCTCCCCAGGATCTCACGCAGATTGAGAACGTAGCCGCGGGCCATGTCGAGCGCGTCATCCTTCGGGATGCCGGCGGCGACGAGCTTCGTGTAGAACGTCGACACGGCGTCGGCCATGTTTTCGGCCGCCTCCTTGGAGTAGACCACGTCTCTGAGTCCTCGTAGCAGCCCCGGAACCTGATCGGCGACCGTTGCGAGCAGGTCGCGAAGGTCCTCCACGCTGTTGATGAAATCACGGTCGGTCATTCGTCTCCTCCTCTCCTTTCCGTGTTGAACAGGCGAATCCTTCGCCCCATCACGTTCAAGTCCCCTCGGATCGGGATGCTCCTCTTCCGCAAACTGGCTCCAAGCGAGAGGCCGAGGAAGAACGATCCTACGTCGAGTCTCGCCAGCCTCCTCCCGAGCGTCTGCTTCGCGACGTCGTCGCGCAGCCGAGCCGGCGCGGCCGGCGCTTCCTCGACGATCGCCCGCACGTCAAGCCTCAGCTGCATCGTCGTCACCAGATCGTCGCGGCATTCCGCGCACTGGCTAAGATGCTCGGCGACGGACCGCTCCTCTTCCTTCGCCAGCGCCCCCGCGATGTACCAGGGAATCAGTTCCCGAACCTCGTTGCATCGGTTCATGCCAGCGCCTCCGCAAGCTGTCTCTTCGCGTGGAACATCCGCGACTTCACCGTCCCGGTCGGAATCCCGAGGACCACTGCGATCTCACCGTAGGACAAGCCCTCGTAGAACGTCAGGAACACGACCTCGCGATGGTCGTCCGACAGCCGCTCCATCGCGCGGGCCACCCGTTCCTGACGTTGGATGCCTGGCGCCGGATCCGGCTCGACCAGCGAGATGTCAGGCACCCGCTCCGTCCGGATCTCCTTGCGGATCAGGGTGTACGCCTGATTGCGAGCGATCCCGAAGATCCACGTGGAGACCTTCGATCGGCCGGCAAACCTCGACGCTCCTTTCCACGCGGCAGTCATCGTCTCCTGCACCACCTCTTCGGATAGGTGCCTTGCGCGAAGGATCGTGTACGCGTATCGATAGACGCGGTCGGCGAATCGATCGTAGAACTGTCGAAACGCCTCTTCGCTCCCGCCTGCCACGTCGGCGATGAGTTCACGGTCGGAAGCCACCGCACCTCCCTACACCCGCACATCGATCGCCTTCCTCACCATCAGGAAGCGTTCGCCCTTCCGGCTCATCCGATCACGTTGCCGCCTGTCATGCCGAGGAGTCCAGAGGTGACGAACGCCCGCCGGACGCGTGCACGCCATCAGCTTCTCATCATACGCCAAGACCGCCAGGTCGACTTCCGTTCGTCCGGTCTGCCTCATTGCATCCACCTCCCTGTCACTGGGTGAGTCGTCCGAGCGGCCGACTCGGTTCAACCCAGCTCGGCACCGAAGCGGTGGATGAGGCGAAGGCAGCGTGCGGCGATAGACTCTCTAGAGCCAGGCCTCGAGCAGCTCGGCGGTCACGCGAGTGGGGTACCCGGAGAAGCGAATGTAGCCGGCCCGATCGATGAGGAATGTTCGTGGAATCCCGCCCACGCCGTAGAGCTGCTTTACGCCGCGCGCCTCCTCGAGCGATCCCCAGAGGATGTTGTCGGTCGGGAAGCCGCTCTCGACAAGCTCATCGCGTGCCCGCTGTTCGCTTTTGTCGAGACTCACGACCAGAAGAACGACGCCGCGCTGCGCGTACGACTCGTACAGCGCATGAAGCCCCGGAAACGTCGTAGTACATGGCTTGCACCACGTCGCCCAGAAGTCGAGGATGACGACCGAGCCGCGAAACTCCCCAAGCGATACGTCGACACCGTCAAGGCTTCGGAGCGTGAACCCCGGGGCAAGCTTCGGTCCGGTATCCACTCCTCCGAAGAAGACGGCCGACACGATCACAATGCCGACGAGCGCAATGACGGCCCACGTTCCGATGTCCTTCACGATTCCCCCCATCGACGAGATGGTCCAGTCTACCCCGTCAGAATCGGCGTCACAATAGAAGAGCGACCGGCCAGTTGGAGGACGTCCGACCACGCGGGCCGCGGGACGATGGCTACTCGAACACCGTCCGGACCTCCTCGGACATGGCACGCTCGAAAAGACGGAACTCACCGTGTTCTGCGAGTTCGCTCAGGACGTACGTCCGAACGGCGCGATTCAGTTCCTCGACGAGGGAGCGATCGTTGGCAGCAGCGATGACCGCGAGCGTCTCCAGCATGCCGGCATCCAACACCTTGCCATCCTCAAGCGACATCCGGTTCCCTCCCCGCGGAACCCCCCACGTACTGAATACCGGAACTCGGCCTGTCCCGTCAAGTGTCGCCTGTCTACGAGGCCGCGCCCCGCGAGACACCCGCAAACCATCTCGAACAGGCCGTTGCAGCGTACGGAGTTCGCACACGACCGTTCTGAAAATGCCCAACCTCGCGACGTTTCCGCCGTCGAGGGGAACTTCGTCACCTCCCCCGATGTCCGCTTAAGATACGGGACACATGTACAAGCGAAGATCGGCGCCCCCACGCGGCCCGGCTTCCGAGGTTTCGGCGATCCACGGGTATACTATGCCTCGATATGTCGAACGATACGCCGCAGCCCGTAGCGACCTTCGCACGCGCCGTCGTCCAGGCCGGCCGCGAACTTCGGGGCTTCGAGGCCACCGAGACCGTAGAGGCCGGCCCCATCCGGGTCGTAGCCCGGATCCGGTTTCACCGCTCCGAGACCCTGACTGTGGAATACCAATCCTACGTGAGCCCTCTCCTCGAGGTCGAGGAGACGCTCACCGGGGACGCTGACTACACGGCCGACGAGCTCGTTGGATTGTCCCTGCACTACGACGGTCAGCGAACGTGGTGCCACGACGCCTCGACCGGCGTCTGCATCGTCAAGCCATCTCGCTCGATGTTCGAGCCGATCCCGGAGATGGCGACGCTTGGAGATCTCCACTGCCTGCGCGATCTCCCTCACGACTACCTGTTGCGTGATCTCGGGAACGAACAGATCGACGGCCGCGCGGCTCGCGTCCTGTCGCTCAAGCCCAAGCGCGTGCACCGGGCGCACGCGTTCAAGCTCATCGCCTACCTCTCCGAGAAGGCCGTCGTCGCGTTCGATGAGCAGACCCTCTTTCCCGTTCGCCTGTGCTTCTCGCCGGCTCCGTCCACGCAAGCGCATCACCTGCTCGGCCCGGATGGGCAGATCACCGTCCGCTACGAAGCGGTTCGCCTCCTGGCCGACGCCCCACCTCCGTTCGCTCCGCCAGAGGGGACGCGCGTCTTTCGCGAGGGGCAAATCGAGATCGGCGACCTCGTCGAACGGCTCTCGTTCCCGTTCGCCATTGACCGCCTTCGCGAAGCCGGGTTCGAGGCGTTCGGCGGACGTGCCCTCCTCGCCGAGGACCCGGACCACGATCGCGCCTACTTCGTCGCGACATTCCTCCGCAGCGAGGACGGCGCCGACGAACCATCTCAGATCCTCACGGTCCGCGCCGGCAACTACCTCAGCCGCGTCATGGCCCGGCGCCGCCTCGCCGCGTCGGAATCCGGCGAGGAGATGCAACTCGCCGACCACTCCGCCCGCTTCTTCGACCGGCGCGGCCTCTGGGAGGAGCAGGCCTCCGGCCTCGATGCGGACCACGCGCCGCGCGAGCTGTCGTGGGATCGAGACGGGGTCTTCTGGTTCCTCACCGGTGTGAACGTCGAGCGTTCGACCCTCACGAAGCTGGCCTCAGATCTGATCGAGTCCGACAGCAAGGGGGCGTAGCGCTGCGGTGAGGCGCCAACGCGACGGACCGGTGCCTTGACAGTCACTGCCATCTCAAAGACCCTCTGCATACCATGTCACCCGACCCGCAGCGGGAGATCGAGCGTCTCCGCCGTGAGATCGAGCGTCACAATCACCTGTACTATGTGCTCGACCGCCCCGAGATCTCGGACGCGGAGTACGACGCGCTCTTCCGGCGCCTGATCCGCTTCGAGACCGAACGTCCCGAGTTGATTGCCCCCGACTCGCCGACGCAACGCGTCGGCTCGACCCCGTCCGCGGGTTTCCCGACAATCGAGCGCGCGGTTCCGATGCTCAGCCTCGCCAATGCGTTCGACGAAGACGGCCTGCGTGACTTCGACCGACGGGTCCGTGCGCTGCTCGACATCGATGAGGTCGTGTACGTCGCCGAGCCGAAACTGGACGGCCTCTCCGTCGAGCTCGTCTACCGGGACGGCGTCCTCATGCAGGGCTCGACGCGCGGCGACGGCCGTCACGGCGAGGACGTGACCGCGAATCTTCGCACGATCCCCTCCATCCCGCTCCGCCTTCGCCCGCCTCCTCGCGGCTCCGTGCCGGCGCTTCTCGAGGCCCGCGGTGAGGTCTACATCGACAAGGCCGATCTCGTCGCGCTGAACGCCCGTCGGAAGGAGGACGATCTGCCTCCCTTCGCCAACCCCCGCAATCTGGCCGCCGGATCGCTCCGTCAGCTAGATCCGTCCGTGACGGCGCAGCGCCCGCTAAAGATCTACTGTTACGACATCGGACGAGCAGAAGGGCTCCACGTCGACTCGCAGGCCGAGCTGCTGGACGTGCTTCCTGCTCTCGGCCTGCGCGTCAACCCGCGGTTCGACGTGTGCGCCGGCATCGAGCCCGCGATCGGGTTCTACCGCAGACTGATGGAAGAACGGGACGGGCTCCCCTACGAGACCGATGGCGCCGTCATCAAGGTCGACGGCTTCGCCGAGCGGCGCGCCGTTGGAGCCGTCAGCCGGAGCCCCCGCTGGGCGATCGCCGGGAAGTTCCCCGCGCGCCAGGCCGTCACGCGTCTCGACGACATCGCCGTCTCGGTCGGACGCACGGGGGTCCTCACTCCGATAGCCGTCCTGGAGCCCGTTCGCGTCCACGGTGTCGAGATCAGCAGCGCCACACTGCACAACGAGGACGAGATCCAACGCAAGGACATCCTGATCGGCGACATCGTCGTGGTGCAGCGCGCCGGCGACGTCATCCCCCAGGTCGTCCGACCGTTGCCCGACCGGCGAACGGGCAACGAGCGCCCGTTCGCCATGCCGACAACGTGCCCCGCATGCGGCTCGCACGTCGTGCGGCTCGAGGGCGAGGTCGCCCATCGCTGTCTGAATGCCGCCTGCCCC